>Ga0007794_10000005_pt1 | contig 153209 bp, 126 predicted proteins | sample CryBogmetaGMA5M_FD_60365 | JGI IMG/M metagenome (GOLD analysis project Ga0007794, IMG submission 60365) | Freshwater microbial communities from Crystal Bog, Wisconsin, USA - MA5M | ecosystem: Environmental > Aquatic > Freshwater > Lake | place: Crystal Bog, Wisconsin, USA | collected 2009-07-06
CAACCAGAATAGGGGCATTCATTTCAAATATAAGTTCTTTCAGGTTGTCGATAGCCGCCGGGATGGCAGCTACGGTAAGGAAAAAGAAGAATATTCAGATTTTCAACAAACAAACATAAACGTAATGAGAACAGTAATACCATTAAAACAAAGGCCCGCGGATTATCTCTATATAGGGTTCTTCCTGATCAACATCTTGTTTATCACCTACATCGTCGATCTTGAACAATTAGTGATAAATGACCCTTCAAATTTCACCTATCCATTATGGCCTTTGCCTTTCTTCGTAGATATGGTACATTGGTGGGGCGCAAATTTTGATCCGCTTCAATGGCTAAGGCCGATGTGGTGGAAAGCCACCATCTGGCTGGATGTAATTCTTTTCGGGCCGTATTATGTGGCTGCAGTCTATGCATTTGTGAAAGGGAAAGAATGGATCAGGATACCCTCATTCATCATTATGTCAATACTCTTCACGAATGTGTTCATCATTTGCAGTGAAGAGATCTGCGGAGCGACTCCTGCAAAAAACCTTCCCCTTGTTCTTTTAGCCAATGCTCCCTGGTTCCTTGTTCCTATTTTCATGATCTGGAAGATGTGGAAAAATGAACATCCGTTTACAAAGGAAGCCTGATCGTCATAAATTATTATAATACCATGGAATACCTTTCATTGTTTTCGCCTCACACCCTTAAAGGATTAAAAGTCAGGAACCGGATCGTTCTGCCTCCCATGGTATGTTTTGGCTATACCGACGAAACGGGTATTGCCGGCCCTAAGAACCTTGAGCATTACCGGGCAAGGGCCGAAAGCGGGGCGGGAATAATCATCACCGAAGCCACTGCCGTTAATAAAGACGGCAGGGCTGCGTCTTCCCAACTCGGTATATGGTCCGACGATCATATACCCGGGCTCAGCGAGATAGCCTCCATTGTGAGAGGGCATGGGGCCGTGTCAATCCTGCAGCTTCATCATGCAGGCCTTGTAACGCCTCCGTCTGTGGTTCCAATTGCACTCGGCCCTTCGGCCGAAGCAGATAAGCCATCGACAAGGGAACTTACAGTGGATGAGATTCACGGGCTCATTTCTGATTTTATAATGGGTGGGATAAGGGCGCGTGAAGCCGGTTTTGATGGTGTGGAACTGCATGGTGCGCATGGCTACCTGATAAACCAGTTTACAAATACATTATGGAACCACAGGACTGATGAATACGGGGGGAGTTTTGAAAACCGCCTGAGGTTTGCCGCTGAAATCATCAAAGGGATCAAGGAGCATTGCGGCCCTGAATTCATACTTGGCTGCAGGATTGGCGCCAATACCCCGACTCTGGATGACGGGATCAGCGTTGCCCTTTATTATGAATCCCTCGGCCTGGACTATGCTAATATTTCTCATGGAGGGAACCTGCAGAACCTGCCCCGGCCGCCCAAAGGCTTCGATTATAACTGGATGGTTTACTCAGGCGTCAGGGTGAAAGAAAAGCTGAAGATCCCCGTAATCGCAGTCAATGAGATCAAAACTGCCGAAAGGGCAAATTATCTTATAGAAAACGGACTGGCTGATTTTGTCTCTATCGGCAGGCCGCAGCTGGCCGATCCTTATTGGGTCAAACACATTCAGCAGGGAGAAGAAGTAAATGCGTGCCTTTCATGCAAACCAAGATGCAGGTGGTACGAAAGCAGCGAACTGTGCCCTGCCCGAAAAAAACTGAAAGAACAGGTTTACTGAAGTTTTAGATTGTCCAGCCGGGGTTTCAAGCGTGAGACCAGGAGTTTGTATTGCGGCATGAAAGAAGCAGGTACAGGCTCTGATGGCGGCGATTCCATGCGCAGTGGATCTATGGGAGAACCATTCCTGTATACCCTGAAATCGAGGTGAGGCCCTGTTGCAAGCCCGCTGCTGCCTACAAAACCAATCACTTCGCCCTGGCTCACATGCGATCCGGCCTTTATATTTTTTGCATAACCTGAAAGATGGGCATAAGTAGTTATATACACCGAATTGTGCCTGATCGAAATAAACCTTCCATAGCCTCCTTTCCAGCCGGCTTCAGTTACGCGGCCTTCACCAAGGGCTTCGACAGGAGTTCCCCTCGGAGCTGCATAATCCACCCCGAAATGAGGTCTCACTATCCTGAGTACAGGATGCATCCTTGCGCCCGAAAACCTTGAGCTGATCCTCGAGAACCTGAGAGGAGCCTTAAGAAATGAACGCTGAAGGCTCTGCCCGTTCTCATCGAAATAGGCCTTACTGCCTTGATCCTCAAGTAAAAAGGCATAATAATCCTTATCCCCTGTGTGAAACCATGCAGAAATAATCCTGTCTATTCCTACCATTCTGCCATCCACATAAATTTCCTCATAAATGACCTTAAAAGAATCCCCGTTCTGCAAGCCATAAAAATCAACAGTCCAGGCAAAGACTTCCGAAAGCTGAAGGGCCAGGCTGATGTTCAGGTCCCTGTCCTCAAAGGTTTTCCAGAGTGAACCGGATATGCTGCCGCCTGCACTTTTAACAGCCACATTCACTTTCTTTTTATCGCGAAAAACCCTCAGCGAATCCCTGAAATCATAGACAACAAAATCAATGCTGTTGATTTCGTAAACAAAATACAACATGCGGTGTGAAGAATCCCTGCTCAGGATCCTGGCAAAGGTGTTGCCCGAATGTATTTTCCTTACATCGAAAACCGCGCCTGTTTCTTTTGCAATTTGATCGATCAGACCCGCCGAAACATGACCGGTAAGCAGGTCGCTAAGGTTCTGGTTGTTCCCCACCTTGCCATAAGCCACAGTAAGGCTGTCGAGTTTTAAATTATATGCCTGGCTTACCTGAACAGCTTTCCCGGGTTGAGGTTTTACAACTGATCTCAGTTTATAAACATAAATCCCCGAGAACAGGAGAATGATTAAAACCGCTGCCAGGGCAGACAGAATGATCCAGAGCTGGGGTTTGAGATGAAGTTTATTCATTATTGAAAGTAAGATGGATGATTACCACTTCAGGGCGGTTCCCAAGCCTTACTGGCGGGCCCCAGGTTCCGAAACCGCAGGAAACATAGAAATGGGTGTCCCTGATTTTCTTATATCCCCAGCTGAGTTCATAGATGGCTTTTGTGATATAATTAAAAGGCCAGATCTGCCCGTGATGTGTATGCCCCGAAAGCTGGAGATCCACGCCCATATCTGCAGCTTTTGAGAGGTTGAAAGGCTGGTGGTCCATAAGGATTATGGGATAAGAGCGATCCACACTTTGCATGACCTCTTCGAGTTCCTTCCTGGGTTTACCGGTGAAACGAACCTTGTCACGGTCGTCCCTGCCCACAAGGTAAAACTGCCCGCTTACAAGAACGGCAGTATCCCTGAGCATTTTAATACAATGCTTTTCAAGATAGTCAACAGCCGGGCCGGCACCTCCTATATATTCATGGTTGCCGGTTATTGCATAGACCCCTATACTGGCCTTCAGCTCGCACAAGGCTTCGCCTATATTATCCTTAATAACAGGCGCGAGATCCTCATCCACTACATCACCGGCCAACAAGATGAGGTCGGGTTTTGAAGCGTTCAGCATGCTTACAAGTTCCCTTGCTTTTGCCTTACGGATTATCGCACCGAGATGGATATCCGAAGCCATGGCAATGGTAAGGGTTTGCAGCCCATGGCCGGGCTTGTCAATTTTCAGGTACAACTCCTTCACCCTTGGATTCCTTGCGTTGATATACCCTGCAAGGATATTAACACTTGAAAAAACTATGGCTGCAAGAAGAATGACCTGTTTGGTTTTAAGGTAATCGGTATAAACAGCTGCAGGGAGAAAATGAAAGAAATGATTTAAAAGCCTGGTAACATCAAGAAAAAGGGCGATCAGGAAAAAGAAAAGCATGAAGGCAAGCCAGAAATTACCAGTCCAGGTGAGGACCTCCGTGAAATGGCAGGGATATGTCCGTTCAAGGATGCGGGCGGCGACAAATGAAGCGGCGACCAGCCAGAATCCCACGATATATAAGGGCCTCAGTGAAGAACCCTGTGCTATTGCCTGTAACCCCCTGATAAATATATAATAGTTAACAAGGGTGTAGATTGCGATTACAATCGTTACAAATAAAATCATTGCAGTTGTTTTCAATGGAATTTCTAACTTTGAGATGGCATTCGGGCTGCAATTTACCTATTTCTTCCGCATTAAGAAAGCCCCGGGCCATGAATGGGAAAAACAAATACCGGTATTAATTAAATGACCTCAAAAAGATGAGTTCAGGCTTCGTACTATCATGGATCGACTACTCGGTAATGATCATCTATTTTGCCTTTGTCCTTGGGATAGGCTGGGCCCTTAAACGCTACATGAAGGATGCCAGTGCGTTTCTTGAAGCCGGGCGGTCAATGCCTGCCTGGGTTGCAGGACTGGCCTTTATCTCAACCAACCTTGGAGCGCTCGAAGTGATGGGTATGACAGGTTCCGGCCTGAAATATGGCATGCTTACGACGCATTTTTACTGGATAGGGGCCATTCCTGCCATGGTTTTCCTGGCCATGTTCATGATGCCCTTCTATTATGGCTCCAAAGCCAGATCGGTTCCTGAATACCTGAAACTGCGGTATGATGAGAAAACCCGCGGGCTAAACGCAATCTTGTTTGCAATTATGACCATCCTCGCATCGGGGATATCGATGTATGCCCTGGCTATTTTAATGGAAAAAGTCCTGGGTTGGAACTTCCACCTCAGTCTTGTCCTTTCCGCCGCCATCGTACTGGGGTATACCTACCTGGGAGGCCTGTCATCAGCAATCTATAATGAAGTCCTGCAGTTCTTTATTATAGTGGTCGGCCTTCTTCCCATAGTTTTTTTAAGTCTTAAAGATGTAGGCGGATGGCATGGTTTGCAGCAAAGCCTTGCCCCGATTGTGAGTTCCAAAGGCTTTGCCCCTGATACATGGACCACCACCTGGAAATACACAGGTTCGGCAGCTGCCAATCCAATGGGGGTGGAGTGGTATGGAATATTTGCCGGTCTTGGCTTCGTGCTTTCGTTCGGTTACTGGTGCACCAATTTCCTCATTGTTCAAAGGGCTATGTCGGCCAAATCGACCACTGCCGCAAGAAACACACCGCTTATCGGCGCCATTCCCAAGATGTTCATTCCTTTCCTTATCATAGTTCCGGGCATTGTGGCCCTGGTGCTGTTGAATAACCCTGCCAAAGGTTTTACACTGCCCTTGAATGAAGCGGGGCAGCCGATATATGATTATACCATTATCATGCTCCTTAAGCAATACCTGCCCGCCGGGGTTCTTGGGTTGGGCATTACGGCCCTGCTTGCCTCTTTCATGTCGGGCATGGCGGGAAACGTTTCGGCCTTCAATACCGTTTGGACTTACGATATCTACCAGAGTTATATCCGCCCCACTACCAGCGACAAGGCCTCCGACGACCGCCATTACCTCTTTGTCGGCAGGATGGCTACTATTTTCGGGGTCCTGGTAAGTATTGCTGCAGCCTACCTTGCCAGCCTGTTCGGGAATATCATGGATTTCCTGCAAACCATATTCTCAATGGTAAATGCTCCTCTTTTTGCAGTGATATTCCTGGGGATGTTCTGGAAACGGGCTACAGGCCATGCTGCATTCGCAGGACTTCTCTCAGGCTTCTTCATTGCCCTTTTGCATCACGGGCTGACTTTTCCTGCCGGGGCCGACACTATTGTAAAAGGAGGTTGGATAGCCCACCTGCATGCCTATCCCGTGGAAATGGCCCAGAATTTCTGGACAGCCATCTTCGCATGCTTTACCAGCGCACTGGTCACTGTTGTCATCTCGTTCATGACCACACAGAAAAAACCTGATTCCGAGCTGAAAGGCCTTGTTTACGCACTCACACCGAAGCTCAACGAGGAATCTGTGGTTTGGTACCGCAGGTCATCAACACTTGCAATTCTTGTTTTATTACTCGTAAGCATTTTAACAATCCTGTTCTGGTAAAAATTTCTGTATATGGGCTTAGATATCAAACTTCCAATAGGACTAATGTTCACCATCTTCGGGATACTCCTGACCGTTTATGGATTTGTTACAAGGCTTGATACTGCAATGTACAAGCCGTCACTGGGAATAAACATAAACCTCTGGTCAGGCGCAGGAATGCTGGTATTTGGCATTATCATGCTGGCGCTTACTTTCAAAAAAGGAAAATCAAAACCATGATCATATGACTTCCTTGAAAAGGGCATTTTTAAAAACAGCCATTGGTTTCATTGAAATCACGGGTTCCGAAGCCGGGGTGAGAAGCCTGAACTTCCTCGATTTTAAAGTAAGGGTTCCCAGGGTTCCGCATGAATTAAAAGATGCTTTTGACCAGTTGCACGAATATTTCATTGGTGAGAGGAAGGAGTTTACTGTCAAACTCGACCTGGCAGGGTCTGAATTCCAGATGAAAGTCTGGAATGAACTAACCAGTATCCCTTATGGCAAAACCGTTTCTTACCATGAGCTGGCAAGGAGGATAGGAAATGCAAATTCTTTCAGGGCAGTAGGAGGTGCAAACGCAGCCAATCCTGTATCGGTTATCATCCCATGCCACAGGGTGCTCGGCACTAACGGCAGGCTGGTAGGATATGCAGGCGGATTAAAACGAAAGAAATGGCTGCTTGAGCATGAGCACGCATTCGCCCAGAGAGACCTTTTTTACCGCTGATCAGAATTCTTCTTCCCTCAGGCGGTGACCCAATTCTTTTACAGAAGAATAACTTTCCATGAGCCCGGGCAGGTATTCGGCCGACGAAATGAATGTCCACAGGTATGCAACGATAGAATAAATATTCCCGGTTGAGAAATTATCCACGTCCACGCAGATAAACAGAACCACGATAAAAATTCCTAACAGGAACATCTTCATTACCCCGTAATTGAACGAATTCCAGCGTGCGATCTGGAACTGGGGTCTTACCATTCCGCGATAAAACTCGTGGAGGGGCGCTTTGCCACCGTTTTCAACTACTTTGTAAAGGTCTTCCTGTATATCCCTGATATTTCTCTGAAGAGCCACAACGTTCTTACGGTAAATCCTTGTAAAAACATACAAGGGGCCAATGACGGCGAGACAGACAGCTGCAATCCGCCAGTCATAAAAGAACATTGCAATGATAGCACCGAAAGTGGCAACGATCTGCCAGGAAATTTCCGGCAGCCTCTCCCTGAAAAATATAATGAACTCTTTTGCAAGCTCAGTGCGGATCAACGTCCTGGAAATCGGATCACCTTTCTTTTTTGAATATTCAATGACTTGTTCTGCCACTTCAGCGAACATCCTTGAATAAATTTTACCTGCCAGGAAACGGCTGAGCGTGCCACCCACTACATGTAAAATAAAAATAAAGATCCAGATGAATAAAGGAGTTAAATAATTGACTTTCTCATGATCATAAAAATAATCGATCATGACATCCAACAATTTACCAAAGAAGCCAGGCTCGATGATATAGGCAATATTTTCAAGCAGGATGAATGAAAGAACAAGCCCGATTGAGTATTTATATGCGTATGCGATCTTGCTTATAGTCATCTGGGTAGAGTCGGTAGTTAGTGCAAATTTAGTAAAATCCGCATCATAAAGAATGTTTAACTTTGAGCATATAAATCTCCATGACATGAAAAGACAAAACATTCTGGTTATCATATTATTACTGCTGATATCATCCTGTGAAAACCATAAAAAGGTTGAAGGGGTTTACCGGTATTGCTGGGGCGAAAAAGAAGGGTTTACTATCTGGATTGTAGATGGTTACAAGATCAGAATGGATGTTTACAAGGAATTTCTCTACGGTGGCAACGATGAGCGTTACATTTTCAACCCGAAAGGTGAGGTTTGGATAGACCATGCCGTTTCCTGCGAGGAATTTGAACTTACCCTTGCCCATGAACTTAACGAAAGGGCACTTATGGCTAAATTCGGCTGGACATATGAAAAATCTCACGATTCCTCACTCAGGATCGAGCTCAAGATGAGAAAATCCTGGGATTCTCTATGCAGGGCGCATGAGGCGTCATTGCCGAAACTAAGTCCAAGGGATGCCACCGGTATCAAGGAGATACCCGGTCTGCCCGACAGCATCACCCTGAGCGGGATTTACCGCGTTCCCCTTGGAGCAAGGGACGGCATCAGCATTTGGGTTGTCGACGGGTATAAGGTCAGGGCCGGTATTTTTCCTGATTTCGGACTGAGTGGCAACGATATGGCGTACCATTTTATTCCGAACAGGGAAATTTGGCTCGACGGGCAGATCTCTTCCGAAGAAACAGAATTCTCGATTAAAACCGAGCTTCTTGAGCGAAAACTTATGGCCGAGGGGGTTTCATATGGGAAAGCGTATGATTCGGCCATCAACACCAACGTGAGGCTGCGCCATGAAATGCAAAAAATCATTGATGCACATCCGCCCCTGGTCGTTCCTCCGGTTCTGGTAAGGGACACCGGGGTCATAGAAAAAAGCGAAAAGTGAAAGGCGAAATAATTTCGCTTTTCGCTTTTCGCCTTTTAATACCATCTGTTATGAAAAAAAATCTCCTGTTTTTATGCCTGCTGATTGCTACCTGCCAGGTGAGCCGGCTTGATGCCCAGGTCTCATCCGCAGTATTTGATTCTAAAGCAAAACTTGCGGTAAGCGGATTTACGGTGAATAAGCAGGAAGTGAAAATGCCGGCAGGCTCACCTTTTTTCTCAATGCTCATCGACAGCGTGGCATTCCGGAGTGATGCCGCCGGAACAACATTCATTGGCGATACAATACTTTTCAGCGTCAGGGACTCGATATCGGGGACCCTTATTAAAGATAACAGCTGCAACCGTGGGCTGAAATATTTGATCCGGTTTACCAATAATGGCAGGAGGGAACACAAGATCGAGAACCTTGTTCCATTGGGTGAGGGGCCCGATAAGGTATATATCACGGCAGGAGGTACGAAAGAAGGGCCTCATTACCTCTGCCGTTCATTGCTTTTCAGGCCAGGGTATATGCCGGTAGGGGTCATCCTTCCTGACAACGCCTGGCATTTGGGATTTTCCGATACAAGGCTGAATGATACCTTGTCGCTGACCGCAATGGCAAGGCGGACCGGCAGGGATAAAGACAAAGCCATGGTTGACCGCTGGGCTGTCGTGCTTAAACCTTCGGGCTGGGTTGAATACAGTATGTATTTCGACACTCATAAAGGGGAGTGGCAGGAGGGGCTCAGGATGATGTTCGGGGAACGCTTCCTCTATGACCTGCCAGCCTTTGACAACAGCATGTTCCTCAGGACCGACCTGCAATGGATGAAGAGCCGCTACATCATGCTGCTGCAGTTTGCCTGGGACGACAGGTATTATGATTACAGCACCCAGCAGTACACTTATTACAAATCATTGTTCGAATACGACGACCTTACCGGTGGCTACGATATTTTCACGATCTGGCCCACCTGGCCGAGGCTTGGCCTTGATCAGAGGAACCAGTGGGATATGTACAGGGACATACCGGGGGGACTGGCTGAACTGATGAAACAGTCAGCATTTGCCCACAGCCACGGGAAAAAATACTTCATTTCTTACAACCCGTGGGATGATGGCACCCGCAGGGAAGACCAGATGAACGGAATGGAAACCCTGCTCAGGGCTACCGATGCCGACGGAGTCGTACTTGACACCAAAGGTTCGTCCAGCATTGAACTCCAGGCTGCAGCCGACAAGGTAAAACCAGGGATAATAATGTACAGTGAAGGGATGGCAGTGCCTAAGGACATGCCCGGCATTGTCTCCGGACGGGTACATGATGCCCTCGTTATGCCTCCGCCGCTTAATCTGAACAAATACATCAAGCCCGATTTCGCGATCTTCAGGGTACTGCAGCTCGCCGACGACAGGATCCACCGTGAACTGGCCTGCGCTTTCTTCAACGGGTACGGGGTGGAGATAAACACCATGAGGCCGGGCCGTGCAGGCTGGATTAAGGAGGAATTCGCTTATTTGGGCAGAACCACTCGCATCCTGAGGGAGAATGATGTGGTATTTCACAATGACAGGTGGATACCCCTGGTCAGGACCCTGGCCGACTCGGTATGGGTTAACCGGTGGCAGGGAGCGGGGAAGACTCTTTACACAATTTACAGCCTCCGCACTGCTGGCTACAGGGGCCCCCTGTTCAATATACCCGGGGTTCCCGATTCGCTTCATTATATCGACCTGTGGAACCACTGTGAAATTTCTCCGCTGAAAACGGATGGGCAGGCCAGCCTGGCAGTTTACCTCGAACCCTTCGACAGGGATTACCTTGGGACAAGAAGGGAGGGCAACGTAGGCTGCGTCGCTCTTTTCCCAAAGCTGCTCAGGATTGAAAAGGAAGATCATGGGTTTCATTTCAGTGCCTCCAGTGGCGACAGGATCATGGTATGGGGCAATGATCCGTCGTACGCATCCAAAGGTGAGGAATACCCTATTTCCGGTGGGCACATCGACTACGCAAAAAGTGGAGGCAGGAGGATAATCCAACTCTTTGCCGGCAGCGAGCTGATTGACGAACTGGCTTCCCCAGGGTTCATGGTTCCCGGTTTCCCCACCTCCGGCACTATCCACATTGTCACCTCCGCTGCAGAACAGGCAAAGCCCAGGCCCGTGACCTGGGTTTCAAGGACGAAGAAGGCAAAGACAGCCACTGCTGGCATGATTGAGGTCAGGGCAGGAAGCTACAGATTTTACTCTAAAAGGGACGAAAAGGCTGCTGAAGCTTTTATTCCTTTCCCTGACCACAGTGATACAGTGTCGGGAAGCATCAAGCGGTTCTTTATAGACAAATTTCCGGTGACGAATCGTGATTATTCGGAGTTCCTGGCCGCCTCGGGTTACATGCCCGATGACACATCCTGCTTCCTCCGCCATTGGGGCTCTGGGAGAAAGCCGTGTGATACGATAATGAACAAGCCTGTGGTATATGTATGCCCTGATGATGCCGAAGCCTACTGCAGGCATTACAAGAAACGGCTCCCATCGGAAAGGGAATGGCAATACGCCGCCCAGGGAAACGACATGAGAACCTGGCCCTGGGGCAACCTCTTCGATTCGACATTGTGCAACACCAACCTGAACCATGAGACGGATGTCAACGCTTTTCCGAAAGGAGCAAGCCCATCAGGCATCGAAGATCTGATCGGGAATGTATGGCAAATGACAAACGATGTATATTACGACGGGGCGTATTATTACCGTATAATCAAGGGAGGAAGTTATTACCACCCGACACAAAGCATATGGTATGTTACCGGGGGACCGGTACCCTCATACCATCCTGAAATGCTTCTTCAGATCGCACCCGGGCTTGACAGGAATGCGACGATAGGATTTCGCTGTGTGAAAGATGCGGATTAATTTTTAAGCATCCAGGCATCTCTGGCCTGGGCCTTAATCTCCTTAAGTTTGGCCTGGGCTTCAGCCCTGTCGGCCGTCTCAAATACAGAGATCCTGCCTTTTCCATCATTAGGGAAGAACCTGACCGAAGTATATCCCTTGTCCCTGTATAACTTCATTAACCTGGCAGTATCTTTTACCGGGACATTTGCACGGATGATAACATAGTATTTATACTGCTTGCCCACGGTGTCGGCCGGGGCAGCTGCAGGAGGACGAACCTCTGCAGGGACAGGTTTCAGGGTTTCGGTTTTGAGACCGGAATCCGCACCCGCTTTTCCAGGTAAAGACGGTGGCGGATTTTCCCCAACGAGAAGCGGGGGTCCGAGTTGATCGGGTACCTGGCCAAACCAGGCACAGGCATAATTCTCATAGATGCCGATCCCTATAGCTTCCCACTTTGTGCCCTGCCATTTGCCTGTATTCATTAGGAAGCTGTTGAAATAAGGCACGGTTTTCCAGAAGTTGATCACGCTGTCGATGTCAACCTGGTTGTTTTCCCAGTAAACAATTTCATAACCCTTTTCCTTGTATGATGTGAGCTCCTTTGGCTTATCCCATACAGAGTTCTTTTTATTCTCATCCTTCGGATAACAAAATGGTTTCCACGGGCCTTTATCAGACCATGAATGGAAATTACAGGGTTCCTGGTCGGGATGGTGGAAAAACAGGTCCTTCACATGAGCAGAGGCAACGTATGAAAGTGATTTGGATAAAGGGATGGGAGGGAGGTCATACCTTCGGCGGTAATCATTGATCATCCTGTAAAGCCTCATCTCCTCCTCACTGACCCTGAAATTTGCCGGGATTGCATTGAGGGTTTTCTGAACCGGCTGGGCATTGCCAGCCAAGGCAAAAAGGAGAAAGAAAAGTGTCAGAAACCTCTGAATATTCCTGGTCATAGCATTGTCGTATCGCCAGATTATACGCAGACAGGGTGAAATGGTTACCCTTTTTGTATTCTTATTTTTTTTGGTATTCTTCGATGAGCAGGCGGGCCAGTATTGAATCCCAGATATAGTTCGGAGGTGAATTAAGAACCTCATTGTCAGAGCTGAACGACTCCCAATAATTATGATTCTTCTTCAATTGGATCACTGCCGCCTTAAGCATCTTTGCAGCCAGCTGATGGGCCAGGTCGTTATAACCATAGTCTTTGAGACCTTCATAGACCATGTAATCCCAAAGCAGCCATACAGGGCCGTTCCACTTACAGCAGTAATCGACGTAAGGGCTGAACCAGGGGTCCCGGGCCGAAAGGGTGGGAACGCCATACCTCCTCCAGAACCTGTTGGTATCGGTGAGGGCTTCGACAAGCTTTTCAGCCCTGTCTTTTGGTGCGGCATCAGCCCAGAGGGCAAGAAAACCTATGATCTCCTGCCTGCGCAGGTCGCGGGTCATGAAATGCCAGCTGTGATCCTTTTTATTTACAGAGTAATAAAACCCCGTGCTGTCGTCCCACATCCTTTTATTAACAAGCTTTACAACGCCATCGGCCCTGTTTTTCCACAATTTTGCCTCATCCGGCTTCCCCAATGCTTCGGCCATAAGCGAAAGGGATTTTTCCTCCTTTACGACCATCAGCGTAAGGTCAAGGCATTCCAGCTCATCCGAAATATCTTCCTTATCCACATCAAGGTAACGCTCGGCCGAAACCTGGAAGACGGCATTATACCAGTCCCTTACATTTTCAATAATACCATAGGGACCCCATTCGAAGGTGCTGTCATGGTCGGTATCCCTGTTTTTAATAAGCCAGTTAACATATTTGCTGCCCGAAGCATAAGCATCGGCAAGAAATTGTTTGTCGTGGCTCACTTTATAGACTTCCAGGTTGATCCAGTTAAAGAAAGGGGCTGAAGTAGTGGACACGGTTTTATGAGGGTAATCCTGAAGGCCTCTTGGCCCGTGCCTGTATGCTATAAGCCCGTCCTCCCTTTGCTGTTCCATATAAACCCGTTGGGACCCTTCGGCCGATTGAGGGTCCATGTAAACATAAGCAAGCATGCTCAGCGATTCATGAAGCACCTGGTGGCCGTGCCCCCAGCCCCACAGGGGATTACGTGAAAAAGCATAGGAGTTGTAGTTTGTCTTTCCCGAGGGGGGGTACATGCAGCCTCTTACTAGGTTGAACGCCCCCAGGTAAGCTATTTTCTCATCCCTGCTCTGGAAATTGATACGGGGTATCTTTGAAAACAGGATAAGGTCGTCCTCATAAAAGGTCTTCAGCATCGCGGTCTTCATCGTTTCCATTTCCTTCATAAGCGACTCCTGGTCTTCGGCCTGCCCCTGGAATCCCCTTAAAACCCTGAATGCCACAGACTGACCCGGCGAAAGCTTCTTTTTGAAATTAAGTGCAAGGAAACGGCCAAGGCCCTGCTTCCTCTGGTTCAATGTATCGCTCCTTCTGTCGGAATAAAAATCGGTTTTAATGGTATTGTAAAAGGATGACAGTTCCCCAGGGTAAGCACCATAGGTGTAAGGAGCAGGATAGGCTGTAAAAACATCCCTGACTTTTGTGGGATAGCCATATTCAGTTTTAAGACTGCTGATCAGGCGGTACGGGCTCTCATAACGATGCACTATGTAAGCTTTATGAATAGTGTCGTACCTGACAACTTCCATGGAATCGTTCTCAGCTTCAAGCAGGGGGTAAACCGAGACTTCATGACTGATGTTGTCGGTATTGCGAACTTCAAGGTCTATCAAGGCAATGGTTGAACTGTAGACAAAAAATGTTTCAATCACATGTATTCCCCTGAAAGGTTCATACTCAGTCACGGCCATGTCGGGAAAAGAAAAGCTCACAACCGGTTTTTTAAAATACTCCGACATCCTGTTTACCACAACCTGGTCGATCTTCCAGAGGTTGCAGATCATCCCTGCATGGTCACTGGTATAATTCTGGGGCAGGCAGCAGGAATAATAATCCATCTTATAAGCTTTGTCCCCGTATAACCTTGACCTCCCCATTGCTGCGGCATAGGTTGTATACAGTGGATCGTCCTGGGCTGCGTTGATCCTCAGGTAATCCTCGACGGGCTTGAACTGCTGGGTGAAGCCACCCAATGAGATAAGGAGCAGCAAGGAAAGGATCATTTTTTTCATAGGTGTTTCTGGATTAGGGCATTTCTGTTATTTTTTCACTTTTCCCCTGATTGAATTTTCCGGAACAGTTGCAGGGTATTCTTCCATCAGCATCCTGGCCGCTATACCCGCCCAGATATAGGTTTTGTTCCACCCTGCCTGGTGTTCATCGGCACTGTAGAACTCCCAGAACACATGATCCTGTTTAAGGTGCCAGATCATGTTATCCATCACATTCGAAGTAATCTCCGAAGCATCTTTGGTATAACCGTAATCCCTCAGGCCCCGGCATATCAGGTACTGCCACTGCACCCAAACCGGCCCATTCCAGTAACCAATCGGATTATAATAATCTGATTTAGCAGTCAGGGAGGGTATTCCATAATTCCGTTTAAATTCCCCGGGATCCCTCAGCGACACCATAAGCTTAGAGGCATTAGCCTTGCTGGTGACACCAGCCCAGAGTGGTAAAAAACCGATTATCTCCTTGATCTTAAGATCGTTTACCCTCCTGAAAGTAAAACCCTGGTCCAGCTTGCTGATATTATAATAAAAACCTGTTGTGTTATCCCACAAATAATGTTCGATGAGTGCCGACCTCTGACCGGCAAGATCATCCCATTGCTTTGCGTCAGCAGCAAGTGACAGAGCCCTTGCCATTTCAGCCAGTGACCTGGCCTCTTTGACCAGCATGGAATTCACATCGGGCCCCTCGAAATTCATAGGCCTTCCAACGTTATCCCATACGGCAACCCTGGCATCCCTTACCGATTCAAGTTCTCCTTCAGCTCCCCATTCACAAAGCCCGTTCTTATTAGAATCCCTGTTCCTCACATAATACAAATAGAATTTTTTTCCGGATGCATAGGCTTCCTGCAGGAACTTCCTGTCCCTGGTTATCTTATAAACCTCCCAGTTGATGTAATTAAACCATGGAGCGGAAGTTGTGAGCCCACCGTTACCATCGTAAGGTATGGTTTCGTCAAGATAAGGTCCTGTCCTGTAATTAATATAGCCATCTGCGGTCTGCCTCTGCATGAAAACCCTCTGGGAATTCATAGCGCTCACCGGATCCATATAAACATAGGCAAGCATGGAAAGACTTTCGTGAAATACCTGTCCCCCGTATCCCCATCCCCATTTGGGCTCCCTTGAAAATACATAATAGTTTGTTCTGCATTTCCCTTCAGCCGGCATCATGCACTGCCTCATTAAAGAAAAGCAGCTCCAGTACAACATCTCCTTATCCCTGTCGGGGAATTTTAACAGTGGGATCTTATTGTAAGCTTTTTCATCTTCACTGATGATATTCACAGGGTTAACCTGAAGCAGGGGTTTGATCTTTCCGAATCCATCCTGTATCCTGCATCCTGCATCCTCAATCCCCAGCACTATCCTGAACACTGTTGATTCCCCTGGTTTCAGGCGGATTGTCCTGAAACCAATCATGGCCACCGCATTCGGTAATGCCATTTTTTTCAGTTGCAGGCTTCGCCGGATGTCATCCGTGGCAAGAAGAGGCTTGCCGGTTTTTGACGAAGGCCTGTAATTAAAACTGACTACCGAATCGAATATCAGGCCCGATAAGAGATGAGCCCTTAGCGAGGTCTGTATGGGGATTTTGTGCTCCTTCATCCAGGAATCTGGTTTCTTTGATAAGGGGTAATAATACCCGTCGGAGAAATCATCATGTTCAAGGCTGATCAGGCTGTCGGCCGCCGGATAAAAATGGTAGGGGATGAGAGTGATCTCCTTTTCAAACTTTCCGGTATTTGATACCGCGTATTCAATGAATGCTGAACCTGAAGAATACACATCAAAGCAAACATCAATCCGAACTTCAGTAAAAGGGAAATAACTATATTTCAAAATGTCACTGTATGAAGTTGTTACAACTGGTTCTTTAAATAATTCCTTTAGCCTGAACCTGGTGGTATTTCCAAGACCCACAGCAAGGCCGAAGTTCGGTCCGTCGGCCGATACCATTTCAACCCCGTTTTCACTGTCATTGAACATCAAAGAATAACCCTGGTCAAGCTTATAAAAAGAACGGGAAAGGGGGGCCGCATAGGTAGTGAACAAAGCGTCATTTTTAGTTGCCTGCAGGCTTGAAAGGAACTGGCTGAATCCCGGGCAGGATGACGTCAGCAGTAACAATAAAAACAGTTTTCTCATTTCAGAAAGATCTTTAAAGGTATCTCCGTGTATTTTTTACCGACATCAGGAAAAGCTATTCCGATCGTCAACAAATTCCCATTCGAGGTGAGCAGTGTCCCGTTTTCAATATGGTCAATTGGCAAATCGTTAACCCATACCGTAAGTTCCGAGGAAACCCCTGGCTTGTTTTCGGACAGGACTGAGTAAATCCTGCCATCCAGCCCTGCATCAAGGATGCGCAGGCCTTCAGAGGAATAACCCGGTTTCGGATCCTGTACAACAGGAAGGACACTGATCCCATGCCTGAATTCAATTTCAAGCAGATCATCCATTATCGGTCTGAATTCAAGTTTCACAGTTGTTCCGTAGGAAGCAAAATTGGTAGTGAATGGAATATCATGATGGTTGAGCCTGCACGACAGGACCTGGGTTCCCGGTGGCAGCAGTGGGGCCAGTTCAACCAGCGGTGGGTCTTTTCCCTGGGATGTGAAACGGTATGAAAGGGTATTGCCTTTGCGCCTGAACTTCATGTTGATCAATTTATTCCCCGTCCTGATATTGCTTACTTCGAGAGAATCCCAGTCAGCAGGAAGGGCAGGGGCCAGCCTGCAAACATTCTTCCCGGCGTCAACATCCAGTCCAAGCAAGCCTTCAAGTGCAGGCTGCAGCACCATGGTTTCCGACCAGCACTGGTTTGCACATACACCCGAAGGCATGTACACCGCGCCGTTCAGCACTTCTTGTACAGTTCCCAAAGCCCAGGCACGGTAAACATTGAGATTGTTCAACAGGTGGGAATATCCCTGCAATGAATTCCCGTAGCGGTATTCAGCCATGGAAGTCCAGCCTGTAAACAAAGGCCAGACGCTTCCGTAATGATATCCGGTGGGCTTGAACAACTTGCTGTCGTCCCTCACAATTCTCACACCCCAGTTGGTTGTAAATGCATTTGAAGCATACTGTTTCAATACAGGGGCAGCCTTATCACGATCTGCGAGCCCGAATCCCAGCGGAACAGCGGGCAATACCGTCGGCTCTGCACGGAAACTGCCATCCGCATTCTTGCCATAATTAAAAAATGAAGTGGAAGTGTTCCAGAAGTTTTTATTAATGATATCGTTTACGATCCGGGCCTCGTCAATATACCTTTCTTTGTTATTATCCTTCATGAATGCAGCCATGTTGGCAGCCTCCTTAAGGGCTTCACTCCAGCACCCCGTCATATAAAACGTTGCATGTGAGCCATAAAGCTCGCCTCCTTCAACCCAGCCATGGCCTACATTGGTGTTTTCGATCAGGTGATCCTTATCGGTATCCGTAGAAAAGCAAAAATCCACCGCTTTGCGGATACAGGGCCAGCTTTGCCTGAGGAATGCAGTATCATTCGAATACCTGAAATACCTGCCCGCAAGGATGATATACAGGGGAGTGGCATCAGATGCGTCATAGTGGACAACACCCGATGTGCTGGCTTCATGAAGTATTTTCCCGTTAAGGTCCTGGTACTTCTGGTAAAATTCCAGCTCCGACCTGACCTTAGCGTAATCCCCTACCTCAAGAAGGGCCATTCCGCTCCATTGCCCGTCACGGCCGAAATACCAGGCATAGCCCGGCCTTCCGCTCACCTTCTGTGCCCCGTCCCAGCCGTGTTTCGAGCTGGCATAGCCTGCAACCAGTGACTTGCCCATGCCGGGGGTATTTACAAAAAATTTGTCGGCTGAAGACACAGCCCAGCGGTAGCCTTTGTTGAAATTTGCATCGGGTGTGGTCATCATCAGTTTCTCCCTGAACAGGTTGAATGTATGCTCATAGGCATGGGTAAAAACCTGCTCCGGGGCCGCCCTGTATTTCACGAAACCGTCTGTGAGCACCATGGCACCCTCACTCCCTGCAACATACAGAACGTCAACCTGGTCTGTCATTTCAAGTTTATACTCCAGGAATACGCCAACCATGAATTCACGGGTCGGATTACCCGTAGCTTTATAGTTCTTATCAATCGAAAAACCGTCAAATTGCCCGGCAAGATGCTGAACGGCACCTTTGCTCGCACCTACAAACAGGTTCAGCATACCCGTTTTATCGGCGAGCCTGAAAGCCTGCATGCCGGTAAGCCAGGTATGGCAGAGACTCTTGGTTATATGTTCCGAATACGGCCACATCCACCTGAAATTCGATCTGAAACGAATAAACATCTGAGCCCCGTATACTCCTTTATATTCATAATGTATCACGCCTGCAGGATCAACAGGGTCATTGACGATAAGTTCCTTCAGGTAAGCCCTGGGGAATTTATAGGTCCTTGTTAAGAATGCCGGATTGGCGATGACTTCGGGCCGCTGGTCCTTCAACCAGTAAATGGTATCCTTGTAATCAAACTTGATCCCCACTTCGTAATCCCTCAAAGCCATGAAAGGATGCGCCCACACTTCCTCAATCCCTCCGTTTTCAGTTCCCATAGTCAGTAAACGCTCACCGGCAACGTCCCAGGGTGCATCCGACGAGAACCTGCGTTCCATGTTCAGTGGATCGTCTAAAGCCTCCCAGCAAAAGGAAGGCTTGGTCGACATGTTCTCCGGCACGGCAGGCTCTTCCTTGCATTCCATAATGGTATCAGGCGAATAATCCCAATAATGTACGTCAGCTCCCTTTGTATCATTCACCAGGTAATCCAGGCAGTTTCTTGTGAATTTCTCAAGATGCAGGCGGTTCAGGTTGGGTTGTGAAAAATCCATATAACCTCCCACTGCCAGCACTTTGCCCATACCTGGCTTATATTCCATGATGATTTTCGATTCCTCCCTGAGGAAAATATAATCCCAGTCCACCCCTACGATTTTGCCTTCCTTGGGAAGCATGGCACCGAAATACCCGCAAACAGCTATATCATGGTCTTTCAGAGGCCTTAAAATATAAGCCCCGCCGTTCATACCGGCAAACACAGGATGGTCGAACAAGGCGTGAAAACCCAGTTTCCTTCCATAGCCGTCGTCGATACAGGGTTTAAGGCTGTCGTAAGGCTTGGTGCTTTCCAGGCCGAGATCGTTCAGGTAATGCAATGCAAAGCCCGAGAGAAGCATTTTTCCCCCTTCATTCAGGAACCGGCCTACAGCCTGTTTTGTTTTAGGTTCTGTTAGCGAAGAAGGAATTGCCCCTTTTTCATCCTTCAGGTAAACAATGATATTATAATTTTTGAGGGCGGATGTGTGTTTCCCCAGGTCCACGGCTGTCATGAAATCACAAGAGTATCCCTGCAGTTTCGCCAGGAATATATAAAATGACTTCACCAGGGTATCAGAGGCTTCCAATGCTTTTTCTGATATGAAAACGATCCTGTTCCCTGGGTTCAGATCGTTCTTTTTATCCTTTCCGCTGAGCTTTATAGTGTGTGTTTGAATGCTTTTCCCCTTGATGGTTTGAGCACCGGCAGGCATTACTCCAACAAAACTCAGGATCAGGGAATAAAGGAATAACCTCTTAATCATAATCTGGATTTTAATTCATTAAGGTTTGATATCACAGGAAAGCTGCATGTTCTCAGTCTTTCCTCATTATGGTGCCCGTTATGGATAAGTATGCAGTCTATGCCGATCTCGCAGGCAACCTCGGCATCATGCATTGTATCGCCAACAAACAGCAGGGAAGAGGGCTCAAGGGCCAGATCCCTGATCAGCTTTAATCCCACATCGGTTTTCCCGTGCGCGTAATGGTCGTCAAGTCCGTATACTTTTGTAAAATACGCTCTGACCCCGAGGTCAATGGTTTCGGTAATCAGTTCATTTTGCTCCCGGGCCGAAAGTATGGATTGCCCCAATCCTTGCTGCCTGAAAGCTTCAAGAACAGAAAGGACTTCTTTGTGCAGCCTGCATTCTTTCTGCCTTTGATTATAAAGGACCATGAACTCCATCCCGACCTTCTCAAATGCTTCTTTTTCAAAATCGTAGCCAAGTTGCCGGTAGTAATCTCTAACAGGGAAAGTGAACACCGAACGGTAAAAGTCAAGGTTTACCATCGAGAGCCCCCGATTTTTCAGCATCCCGTTCATAACCTCCACGCAGAGCCACGCATCATCGAGCAGCGTACCATTCCAATCCCAGATAATATGCTTATATTCAGTTAGTTTTTCAGCCATGAGCCAGGGTTAAGCATGCCTTTATAAAAAGGCCCTGCTGTTTTGTTTATTATGACGAAATTTGCGGAATCAAAGTTAACAAAAAGAACGGCCGAAGGATGATCTCCGGTGAACTGCTCAGCCCGTTGGAAGAATTGGAGGATTGCGCCATCTGTCCCAGGGAATGCCACGTAAACAGGTGGGAATCAGCAAGCGGGATTTGCAGGAGCGATGCCTCATTTAACATTGCCTCGATCTGCATCCACAAGGGGAGGAGCCGGCTATCTCAGGGCCGGACGGGATCTGCAACATTTTCTTCACCAACTGCAACCTGCAGTGCATATACTGCCAGAACCACCAGATCAGTGATGTGATGTTACCCAGGCAGTCTTTCAGGATGGAACTTCAAAAGATTGTCAATGATGTCACTGCCATACTCGACAGGGGGATCAACATGGTAGGCTTCGTCTCACCATCGCACTTTATCCCTCAGATGAAAGTCATCATCCTTGCTATAAAAGAAAAAGGGTATTCTCCTGTATGGGTATACAACACCAATGCTTATGACAAAGCCGAATCCCTAAAGACCCTGGAAGGGATTATAGATGTATACCTTCCTGATTTCAAATACATGGATCCCATGCTGGCCCGGTCGCTTTCGAAGGCAGGTGATTATCCCGAGGCTGCAACATCGGCCATCAGGGAAATGTACCGCCAGAAGGGCTCTGCATTGCATCTTTCAGAAGAAAACACTGCAGTATCGGGAATTATCATCCGGCATCTTGTTCTACCCGGCCAGGTTAATAACAGCATGCAGGTGCTAAGGTATATTGCAGAGGAAATATCCCCGCGCCTGCATATTTCTCTTATGTCGCAGTATTATCCAACCGCCGGGGTCATCAACCATCCATTTCTCAAAAGGGAAGTGTACGATGAAGAGTACAGGCAGGTTGTTGATGAAATGGAGAGGCTGGGACTTGATTATGGCTGGATCCAGGGTATTGACAGCACAAGGCATTACCGCCCCGATTTTGAGCAGGAGCACCCGTTTGAGTAACGCAAAAGTATTTGTACATTGTACATGGTACATGGTACATAGGCTTATTTGTCTGTTTCATCCATCAATTTCGCCGATTTCACCGATTAGTATACGCCGTTACGGGGAATGTCAGTATTTTTGGCATTATACACCCTAACAATTCAACTTCTTATGAAACGATTTACCCTGATCTTTGTATCCGTCCTGCTTCTGTCAGGCATAGGTTTTGCCCAGGAAAAGGAGAAAAAAGCCGACTCCGGCTACCAGTTTACGATTGTCAAGCAATTGCCGGCAACAAGTATTAAAAACCAATACCGCTCCGGGACCTGCTGGAGCTATTCCGCAATTTCCTTCCTTGAGTCAGAACTGCTCAGGATGGGAAAAGATACCTGCGACCTCTCCGAAATGTACTGCGTTCGAATGTGCTATTCCGATAAAGCCAGGATGTACGTCAGGTTCGAAGGAAAGCACAATTTCGGTGGAGGCGGTGAGGCCCATGATGTAACCTACACTTTGAGAAATTATGGCATGGTCCCCGATGAAGCCTATACAGGAATGACCATAGGGGAGAAGGGCCCTGTTCACGGTGAGATGGACGGAGTGCTTTCTGCTTATGTGGATGCCGTTGTAAAAAATCCGAATAAAAAACTGACACCGGTATGGCACGATGGATTCAATGGAATACTTGACGCATATCTTGGCAAAGTTCCTTCCACGTTTACTTATAAGGGAAAGTCCTATACGCCGAAAAGCTTTGCCGAAACGATGGGATTGAATGCCGATGATTATGTTGAACTGACTTCCTTTACGCATCATCCTTTCTATTCCCAGTTTGCAGTGGAGATTCCCGACAACTGGCTTATGGAAACCGCATATAATCTTCCATTAAATGACCTGATGAAGGTCATCGACAACTCAATCAACAACGGGTACACTGTTGTATGGGGTGCCGATGTGAGCGAAAAAGGATTCTCCTGGAAGAACGGCGTAGCTATTGTCCCCGACAAAAACGTGAAGGAAATCGCGGGCCTTGAACAGGCAAAATGGGAGAAAATGAGTGATGCCGAAAAGGATAAGATGCTTTATAAATTTGACAAACCTGTTGCCGAGAAAAACATAACCCAGGAAATGCGCCAGGTCGAATTCGACAACTACCAGACAACCGATGACCACGGCATGCATATCACAGGCATTGCCAGTGACCAGAACGGGAACAAATACTATATTGTGAAGAATTCATGGGGATTAGACGATCACAAATACAAAGGATATTTTTATGCATCGGAATCCTACGTGAAGCTGAAGACCATGGATATCATGGTTAACAAGAATGCCATTCCCGCAGATCTCAGGAAGAAGCTGGGATTATAGAACCCACTTTCCTTTCAGAGTGGGGGGGCTGATGGCTTTTTTCAGTCGTTCAAGGTAATCACCCCTTGGAACAGGTTTCGCCCCAAGCCTTTTTACAAGATCCGTTTCAACCTGGCAGTCAACAAAATCGAACTGCCAGGTTTTTATTTTTTCCACCATGGCGCAGAAAGCGACCTTGGAGGCGTCGGTGGTTTTATGAAACATGCTTTCACCGAAGAAAGCTCTGCCGACAGACACCCCGTATAAGCCGCCGCATAACTCTCCATTTGTAAAGGTTTCAAAAGAATGTGCATAACCCAGCCTGTGAAGTTCTGAATATGCATCTATAAATTCCCTGTCAATCCATGTTCCGTCCTGGTCCTGGCGGAATGCTGAGGCACAACCTTCAATAACATCCTGAAAAACTGTATCACAACGTACTTCGAATTTCCCGCTCCTGATAACACGTTTTAGTGAGGCCGATATTTTGAGGTCATGAGGGAATAACAGCATCCGTGGATCGGGGGAGAACCAGAAAACATCTTCTTCATCCCTGAACCATGGAAAAATGCCTTCCGCATACGCGTTAAGAAGCCTTAAAGGAGAAAGATCGCCGCCAAGAGCAATCAAACCATCAGGTTCGGCTTCAGAAGGGGGAGGAAAAATGGGTTCTTCGTTAAGCAAGTAAACGGTCATTCCTGTACTTCCTTACTTGCAAACGATTATTTTCTGAGCTGATGAGAAATCCCTGGCATTCACCCTGATGAAATACATTCCACCTGGATAAGCCGAGAAATCTATTTCGGCTGAATTAATGTTAACTGTGAAATACACGGTAAATGAGGAAATACAGTTACCCTCCAGGGAAAAAATATCAATGTTTACAGGTCCGTCAGTTCTCTGCGGAATGACGAGTCGTGCCTTATCAACCACAGGATCCGGACAGATTATAAACCTGGTTTTGTTATCGTTTTTCTCAATCCCGATAAGCTTATCAACACTACGCTTAAAGATGCCGTCGCTGCGCGGAATACAATCCGATGTGATCGTGGAAACGAATATGGTGGAATTTCCGACCATGATATTCGTAATATTTTCGTAGGGCATATCATCTGAAATGTCAACCCAGGAATTTCCTCCGTCCCTGCTTATTAATACCTTCCCATAGGTAGCGGCAAATAGCATGTTACCGAGACCGGAAATCATTGCATTCGGATAACTATTGACCCCATTGCTCATCTGTTTCCAGACATGAGGGCTGGTTGTTTCATCAAATTTCATCACACCGGCACCGGTTCCCGCGAACAACTCTCCTCCGGCAATTGCAAGTGAATTTGTATTTCCTGAAATGCCCTCTCCCGTATTCGCCCATGAAACGCCGTCACTTGTCAGTTCAAACACTGCATCTAATCCACCGGCATAAGCAGTTTTACCCTTCTGTATAAAGCAGTTTATTCCCCCGATATTTGAATTTGTCATTGCCCAGGTCTCTCCACGATCAGTTGATAAATAAATCCCCCCGTCTGCGGCTGCAAACACCTTATTGTCATTGTAAAGAACTGCCATGGATTGGGGGCTGGGTGACCCGCTGATTCTCCAGGACCGGCCTCCGTCGACCGACTTTAAAACACCCGCAGAAGTTGCAGCGAACAACTCCGATATTTCGGACACCTTTCCTGAAAAACCGTAGGCTGAACAATTTATTTCCAGGCCGGAATTTAGTATGGCAGCGTGTTCCCATGAGTTCCCGTTATCCGGTGAAAAATATATGCCATCGATGGTCCCTGCCAGTATATTATTATTGCCCGTGCAATAAGTAACATTAACATTGGTATTTGTTATAGCACGGATAGGACCCCAGCTGGCACCTGCATCATAGGATGCAAGTAATGTGCAGGCGTAATTGGTCCCAATGGAACCACCAGCAAAAATATTGCTGCCTGCTATACCCATATCCGTTGGAGCCAATGCACTTAGCCCGAGACACTCCCAGTCTCCGCCGGTTTTTCCCCTGTAAATCCCTTGCCAGGTTGCCGCATAGATGTAATCCCCGTTGATAATGATCTTTTCCACTGGGTGCCCGTTAAAACCTGCCATCTTCCAGCTTGCAGCACCATCAGTTGAAAAATATAAACGTCCGGGATAACCGGTTCCTGCATATAAAGTATCATTCCTGGCCGCCATGGCAGTTATATTTCGGTTCATTTCCGGTATTCCCGAATTGGCTGAGATCCAGTTTGTACCCATTGGGTCGGCAGCCTTGCAAACCCCGAAACCTGTTCCTGCATACAAATCAGTACCTATTCGTGTGACACAGAAAACATAACCTTGTAATCCATTGGAGATCAATGACCATGTTTTTCCAAGATCCGTCGATCTCAACATGCCGTCCGATAAACCAATAAAAATAATTTTACCGCATACCGACATGCTTATACTGTTTGAATAGGCGGATGGCAGATAACTCGTGATATCTGACCATGCACTCCCATTATCCACGGAGATGTACATATATGGTATGGAACTAATATAAAAAGTAGAAACAATCAGGGAGTCATCACTTGCAAGGGAACCGTTATCTCTTCCACCCGGAAAACCAGGTTTCCTGAACCAGCTAATTCCCTGGTCTTCCGATTCATAAACTTTCCCACCGGTCGTTAAAAAGAGTTTCCCCCCGGACGAAATAAAACTATATTGGTCGGGATTCATACACCCATAGTTCATCCACTGTGCGAAGGATGAAGGGGTAAAAACCGTCAGCAAGGAACAAAGTACCAGCAGCGGAAAGAACCGGGTAAATTTTTGCATATATCTTCTGTTTTGGTTACCGAACAGTAATAAATCGATATTAACCCAAAGGCATAGCCCTGGACCCGGGTTCCGCCCCACAGGGGAGGGGAATTTACCGGGAGAGATTAAACCTTAACCCAAAGATACAACATTCAGTGATTTATGTCAATCCCTGCCATACAACATTTCATCCGTTATTTTCCAACAACGATTATCTGGAAACTGCCGGGGGCAACTTTCCTGTGGTTGTTTTCCATGGTCACATCGGCCGAGGACATATAAACTTTCTTTTCAGCTTCGCTGTATGTAATTGTACGGGCGCTTTTGCGGGACGGCAGGGTCTGTATCACATTATACTCCTTTGCGCTTTTCTGGTGTGCGATGGTAAGGACGCCTTCACCGCAGGAGGCAAGGATATCCTGGCTTTCCTTTATGTAAACAAGCCCGTCGCAGCCTTCTCCCATAGGAAGTGAGGCCATGACTTTGCCATTGGTGCAATCCATCACTACTATGGTCTTTGACTCGCCGCAGGCTGAGAACAGGCGGTTGGTCTTAAGGTCGATGGCAAGACCTGAGGGTTCCTTACCCGGGTCAAGAGGCCATTCGGCTTCCACTTTCAGTGTCTTCGCATCAAATTTTGCAATGGTCGATTTATCTTCAATATTCACAAAAATCTTTCCTTTACCATCAGATACTGCAGCTTCGGGCTTGCCTGAAACGGGCATGGTGCCAACAACTTCATTGGTCTTCGCATCGATCGCGGTGACTGAACTGCCCCGGCCGTTGAAGGTAAACACCCTCTTGCTGAAAGCATCATATAAAACCGCATCGGGGTTTTTATCAGTTTTTATTTTTGCAGTGGTCTGAAGCGTGGTAAGGTCAAAAACAATAACTGAATCAAGACGGCCTGCTGTAATAAAGCCTTTGTTGAACTCCTTGGCTATGGCAATGCCGTGAACTCCGAGAGTACCCGGAATCGAGCCTACAAGTTTCTCTGTTTTAAGATCTACCACCTGGACCATGTTTCCATGAGAAATATATAATCTTTGTGTGGCATCGTCGGCAAGGAGGTAATCCCATCCCATATCACCTTCGAGTGTAATGGTTTTAATGACTTTGTAATCGGATTTCTGTGCGTTTGCAATCTGTAATACGCAGAAAACAAAAAAGATCAGCAGGTAATGCATTTTTTTCATTGGTCTGAATTTTTAAAATTGTTTGAGATTTTGAATATGTTCCTGATTTTGCAGAATTTGATTATAAACAAAGATAAGGAAGGTCTGTGGAAAAATACTGCGCTAGTCGCTTTTTGGCATAAATATTTTACACATCCTCATCGATATTTTTGGTAATTTTACATCATGAAAACAAGAAGCGCTATTATAGGAATAATATTGTCAGGTATACTTATTATTCCGGTGTTAACATTTTCCCAGACAGGGAATACCAACTACCAACCAATGGGGAAATTGCTTCATGAAGCACCCGATCAGCCTTATATACCGCCCCAGGCAAGGCCTCACACAACTGCCCCCCGGATTAAAACTGCGGGGTATAGCATGGTCCAGGTCAATGTTGATGCCAACGGGCAGAATATCCCCGGGGATGCAGCCAATGAACCTTCCATGACCATTGATCCTTCGGATCCCCAGCATATCCTTATCGGCTGGCGGCAGTTCGATAATGTAAACAGCAATTTCAGGCAGGCAGGCTATGCGTATTCAACTGACGGCGGGCAAACCTGGACTTTCCCCGGTGTAATTAACCCGGGAATTTTCAGGAGCGACCCTGTGCTTGATTGCGATTCCATTGGAATTTTTTATTATAACAGCCTGACGTTGGATGCATCGAATAATTACCTGTGCAAAGTCTTCAAAAGCGGCAATGGAGGTGCAAACTGGGACGGAGGCGTTGATGCTCACGGAGGCGACAAACAATGGATGGCCATTGACCGGAGCGGAGGACCCGGGACAGGAAATATATATGCAGACTGGAATTCTTATTTCACATCCTGCCCCTCGGGTTCATTCACCCGTTCCACCGACAATGGGGCAAACTTCGGGGATTGCACACCACTTCCCGGAACCCCGTACTGGGGCACCGTGGCCATAGGCAATAACGGGGAAGTCTACATCAGCGGTACCAGCGATGTTTACGGAAGCGCAATAGTCCTGAAATCGACAGGAGCCCAGTATCCCGATTCAATTCCTAACTGGCATGTGGCAACGGTAAACTTTGACGGGCAGTTAATGTATGGGAGCCGCCTTAATCCTGTCGGATTGACCGGACAGGTCAGTACTTCGGTTGACCGTTCAAGCGGAGCCCCAAATGGCAATGTATACGTCCTGGCTTCGGTACTAAGGTATATCAACAGCGATTCGGCCGACGTAATGTTTTCTAGGAGCACCGATGGCGGGCTCACATTCAGCATGCCGGTGAGAGTAAATGATGATCAGAGTTCCACCAATTACCAGTGGTTCGGGACCATGTCGGTCGCTCCCAACGGAAGGATTGACGCAACCTGGCTCGACACCCGTGATTCACCTCCCGATTCCCTTTTCTCTGCTCTTTATTATTCCTATTCGGTAGACCAGGGAACAACCTGGTCGGCAAACCAGAAACTTTCCCCATTGTTCAGTTCAAGGGTAGGTTGGCCGCAGCAGGCCAAAATGGGCGATTATGTTGCGATGATTTCCGACAATAACAAGGCATACCTTGCATGGACCAACACCCTGAACGGGGAGGAGGATGTGTACTTCAGCACTATCCAGCCTTTCGCAACTGGAATAGGGTCCAATGCTGACAATGGTTCGGGGTTCAGCGTTTCTTCGTATCCAAATCCCTTCAGCGATCATGCAACAGTGGATTATTATTTGCCCGAGAATGATTTTATCAACTTATCCCTTATCGATATCTGCGGAAAAGAAATAAGAACCATGGTCTCGGGATACCAGGAAAAAGGTGCACACCTGGTAAATCTTTCAGGTGCCGATATTCCCCGGGGATATTACTTCATCCGGTTAACCACCCGTTCAAAGAGCAGCACGGTAAGCACTGTCAGGATCTGACAGACATCAGAATTTTAAGTTTGCATTTCATTAGAGAGAAGAAAGCGCTTTCATCAGTCTGCTCATGCCTTCCCTGATCTCTTCCTCACTGATCACCAATGGTGGAGCAATGCGGAAAGTAGCCGGCCTGAACAGGTAATAATCGGTGAAGACTCCCTGCTGCAGGGCTGCATCGAGAAACGATTTACGTTTCGAAGGATCACCAAGGTCTACGCCCAAAGCAAGTCCCTTACGGCGGACAGCGCTGATGCTGCCGCTCTGCAATGCAGGAGCCAGGAGTTCTTCAATAAACCTGCCTTTTTCCGAAGCTTCCTGAATGAGTCCCGGCTGGAGCATAATGTCAAGACCGGCCAATGAAGCGGCACAGCTCAGGGGATGCCCGCCAAAAGTCGTGATATGCCCAAGTTCCGGATTGGTTGCGAGCGCATCCATGACCCGTTTCCCTGCAATGAAGGCACCAAGCGGCAATCCTGCCCCAAGGGCTTTTGCAAGGACTAAAATATCAGGCACAATCCCGTATTCTTCAAAGCTGAACAGATGCCCTGTACGCCCGAACCCCATCTGAACATCATCAATGATGAGTAAAGCGCCTGTTTCATTGCAGCGTTTTCTTAACTGAAACATAAAGCCTTCGGCGGATGGGATGAGACCGGCCTCCGACTGGGTTGTCTCTGCGACTACGCAGGCAGTATGGCCATCTATTTTGTCAAGATCGTCGAAATTATTGTATTCCAGGAAACTGACATCCGGCAGAAGAGGACGGAAAGCCTGCTTCATGCTTTCATTGCCGAGGATGCTCAGCGCTCCGTGGGTTGAACCATGATAGGCATTTTTAAAGGAAATCATCCCCGGCCGGCCAGTGTACCTCTTAGCCAGTTTCAATGCACCCTCAATAGCCTCTGCGCCTGAATTCACAAAATACACCGAATCAAGAGAAGAGGGTAGGAGGCTGCTGAGCTTTTCGGCGAGTTTAACCTGTGGTGAATGTATAAACTCTCCGTAAACATTGACGTAGAGATAATCGTCGGCCTGCTTTTTAATGGCTTCAATGACCTTCGGATGACGGTGCCCCACATTGCTGACCGAAATGCCTGATACCATATCAATATAGTCCCTGCCATCGCGGTCATATAAATACACTCCTTCGGCTTTCACAATGTCAAGTGCCATAGGCCCGAAAGCAGGCAGGCCAAGGTACCGGTAAAACAATTCCCTCTCGGTCATACTTGGAAATTTATACGAAAGTACATTTTTTCTCTGTTCCGGATGCAAGATGCAGGATGCAGGATTTTCCAATATATTTTCGCTATTTCGCTATTTCGCTATTTCGCTACTTTATATCTTTGCCAAAACAAATTCATGAAAGATAAGGTCACCATTATCACAGGCGCATCTTCAGGCATTGGAAAAGCACTTGCTGCCGAAGCCCATAAACGGGGTGCAATGGTCGTGCTTGCAGCCCGCCGCAAGGAAATGCTGGGTGAGATTACTTCTTCATGGAGTACTGCGGATTACATTTCGGTTCAGGCCGATGTCACCCGGGAGGAGGATTGCCGCAAACTGATTGAAGCTGCGGTCGAAAAATTCGGACGCATCGATGTGATGATCAACAATGCGGGGATCTCCATGCGGGCTTTATTCGAAGATACCGACCTGGGAGTTATCAGGAAACTCATGGATACCAACTTCTGGGGGACAGTATATTGCTCGAAATATGCCCTCCCATACCTGCTGAAGACCAGTGGTTCCCTTGTTGGTGTCTCCTCCGTTGCCGGATATAAAGGACTTCCGGGCCGTACAGGCTATTCAGCCTCGAAATTCGCAATGCACGGACTGCTCGAAGTCATCCGCATTGAGAATATGAAAAAAGGACTTCATGTGCTGATCGCCTGCCCGGGCTTTACTGCCAGCAATATCCGCAACGTGGCCTTATCGAAAGATGGCAGTTCACAGGGAGAAACACCCCTGGATGAAAGCAAGCTGATGCCTGCCGAAGCCGTTGCATCCCATATCTGTAATGCAATAGAAAGAAGAAAAAATTCGCTGGTCCTCACCACCATGGGCAAAATGACCGTCCTGCTGAACAAGTTCTTCCCGAAATTCATGGACGGTATGGTTTACAACCATATGGCCAAAGAGCCGGATTCACCGTTCAAATGATTTACGGGTTATGGTTCGCCCGCTCAGTTGAAGATATTCCTGGTGGAATGCGTTGATAAATTCAATACCAGTCGAGAAATGCAAGATAGTCAGGGGCTGCGAGGAAGGGCGAACCAATGGTAAAAGTTATTGCATTCGATCCGTCTGCATTAATGACGGTAACACTCAGGTCCCCGCTGATATAAGCAATTCTTGAACCGTCCCTGGACCAGCAGGATGGACTGTCGGAAAAGTTACTGGCTACCTTTACAGGCGCGCTTCCATCCATTTTCATCACATACAGGTCATTATACCTGAAATAACATATCCTGCTTTTGTCAGGAGCCCAGTGGAAATCTATACTGTCGTGAATATCAGCCAGTTTTACGATTGATCGATCCGATAAGGTCAGACTCCAGAGTGCATTGGCATTATGAAATAATAACTGCGAGCCGTCATGAGTCCATACGGAAAAACTTCCTTTTGCAAGCAAATGGAAACCGCCCTCATTGATATACCCGGCAGAGTCGGCTACTATATTGGAATGATCGGGTAATTCTTTCATGGTACTCAAACCAATATTTGCTCCGTCGGGCGACCATTCCCCAAGATAAGGATACCTCCCGTACGGAAGGAAAATATACCGAACTAAACCTGAACCGTCTGCGTTCATAAAGCATAGAGAATCGCCTAAAGTTCCGTCCGTGCCATAGATTTCATGAAGAAATGCTATCTTCCTGCCATCGGGTGAGAAAACAGGGGCAGAACCTTCGAATTCCCTTTTATCGGGCCCCCATCCGTTCATGAGATAAAACCAGTCTCCGCAATCATACAGTATTTTTGTACCGTCGGGTGACCATTTGCCGGCACCGATGTCGGGCTGGTCTGCAACCTTCGTTATCCCGGTTGAATTCATAATATAAACTCTGCTTACATTATCGTGATGACTCCGGGTCAGGAATACGAAGGTACCACCCAGTTCCCCGGGCCAGTAATTTGTTTCCTTTTTTTTGCAGCCACTGTCCGAAACAAAAATAATAATGACCAGGATAAGTGATAATAATTGTTTCCCTTTTGTTTTCATATCATGGTTATTAACAATGATTTTCTCTACCTCTCTACCTCGCTACCTCACTACTTACTTCTCGGATGAAACTGTATGATTGTACTGCGCAGATATTCCCGATCTAAATGCGTGTAGATCTCAGTCGTGGTGATGGATTCATGCCCGAGCATTTCCTGGACCGCGCGCAGGTCGGCTCCGCCCTCAACAAGAGAGGTGGCGAAGGAATGGCGGAAGGTATGCGGACTGATGGTTTTCTTTATCCCCGCTTTTGCTGCAAGGTCTTTTATAATATTGAATATCATTACCCTGCTTAACTTAGTCCCCCTGCGGTTCAGGAAAACGAAATCTTCATTCCCCGTCTTTATCGGTACACCCGTCCTGATATCCTTTAAATAATGTACGATCTCGTTATGTGCTGTATCGCCAAGAGGAACCAGCCTTTCCTTGTTTCCTTTTCCTACCACCTTGATAAACCCGTCGTTGAAATACAAATTGGTAACCTTCAGGTTGACCAGTTCCGAAACACGCAACCCGCATCCGTACAGTACCTCCAGTATGGCTTTGTTGCGTTTTCCTTCGACTGTACTCAGGTCGATCACACCTGTCATTTCATTGATCTCTTCGACAGTGAGGAAAACCGGAAGTTTACGCCCTGTCTTGGGCGATTCGAGCAGCTCGGTAGGGTCTTTGCGGATGAGATTCTCAAGAAGCAGATACTTATAAAACCCCTTCAGACCTGAAACTATCCTTGCCTGCGACGTTGCTGTCATACCCAACTCGCTGATCCACCGTAAAAAATTCTGAAGATCTTTCAGCGTTATCTGTTCAGGAGTGCAAGGGTTGCCTTTAAGTTCAAGATATTGTGTAAGTTTAAGCACATCATGTACATAAGCTTCGATGGAATTCATCGAAAGGGACTTTTCGAGACGGAGGTAGGATTTATATCCCTGAATAAAAGAATTCCAGCGCATCGGATGATTTATGTAGTCTTAGGATTGATTGACAGGTTAAAAGTATTAAATAATTTTTGTTTATTCCGGGAAAGTTTGTACTTTTGCAGTCCGAAAATTTCTAAGAATAATTTTTCATGGCAAAGAAGAGCAAAGACCAGAGAATTCAAGTGATTCTGGAGTGCACAGAGCAGAAAACTAGCGGTGTGCCGGGGATGTCGCGTTACGTCACCAAGAAGAACAAGAAGAATACCCCCGAAAGACTGGAGTTGAAAAAGTACAACTCGTACCTCAAGAAAATGACTGTTCACAAAGAAATCAAATAAGTTGAGATATGGCAAAGAAAGTAGTTGCTTCATTTAAAGGTTCAGCCACCGGTAAGGATTACACCAAGGTGATCCGCATGGTGCGCTCTAATAAGACCGGAGCTTACGTATTCAAGGAAGCTATGGTTCCCAACGACCAGGTTAAAGACTTCCTTGCAGGAAAGCACGATTAATCAGATTCATTTGATCATGGAAAGCTTTTTTCAATTGAAAAAAGCTTTTTTTATATAAACTCTTACCATGGGCCTGTTCAGTTTCCTGAGTAAAGACAAAAAGGAAGATCTCGACAAGGGGCTTGAAAAAACCAAGACCAGCATCTTTTCAAGGATTTCCAAGGCTGTTGCCGGCAAATCAAAAGTCGACGACGAAGTCCTGGATAATCTTGAAGAGATACTTGTGACTTCGGATGTGGGAGTGGAGACCACTGTCAGGATAATCGAGCGCATACAGAATCGTGTTGCCAGGGACAAATTCCTGGGCACTGCCGAGTTGAATACCATACTTAAAGAAGAGATTGCAGGGCTGCTGCTTGAGAATTCCATAGAAGACCAGAAGGGCTTCGACTTTGCACTTCCCTATAAACCCTATGTGATCATGGTGGTAGGAGTGAACGGGGTTGGAAAGACCACCACCATAGGCAAACTCGCCTATCACTTCAAGAAAGCAGGCAAGTCGGTTTTGCTGGGTGCAGCCGATACATTCAGGGCCGCTGCGGTCGACCAGCTGAATATCTGGGCCGAAAGGGTGGATGTCCCCATCATCATGCAGGGGATGGGAGCCGATCCTGCTTCCGTAGCATATGATACTGTCAATTCGGGAATATCACGTGGCAGTGATGTGGTGATCATCGATACGGCAGGGCGCCTTCACAACAAGATCAACCTGATGAACGAGCTTTCCAAGATCAGGAAGGTTGTTCAGAAACTTATTCCTGAAGCACCCCATGAAGTACTCCTTGTTCTTGATGCTTCAACCGGCCAGAATGCCTTTGAACAGGCCAAACAATTCACCGCCGCCACCGAAGTCAACGCCCTCTGCCTTACCAAGCTTGACGGAACTGCTAAAGGCGGAGTAGTCATAGGTATTTCAGACCAGTTCAGGATCCCCGTTAAATATATTGGTGTGGGAGAAAAGCTTGAGCACCTGCAGATCTTTAACAGGGTGGAATTCGTCGATAGTCTTTTCAAATAAATAAAACCGGTTGAAAACCAGGTCCAGGCCTCATCATATCGGAATCGTTTCACTTGGCTGCGCCAAAAACCTCATTGATTCCGAGCTCCTGCAAAAACAGCTGGATGCCGGCAACCTTAAAATCTCCTTTGATCCTTCATCAATAAAAGGCCTCGATACCATGGTCATCAATACCTGCGGTTTTATTGGTGATGCAAAAAAAGAATCGATAGATACCATACTCCAGTATGTGCAGGCCAAGGAACAGGGCAGGCTTAGCCATGTGTTTGTCATGGGATGCCTTTCGGAAAGATACCGTGACCAGCTAAGGAAAGATATTCCCGAGGTGGATGCTTATTACGGGGTCAACGAACTCAGGAAGATTGTAAAAGATCTCGGAGGGCATTACAACAGCCACCTGCTCGGAGAAAGGATGATCTCCACTCCTTCACATTATGCTTACCTGAAAATAGCCGAAGGTTGTGACCGTAAATGCTCATTCTGCGCCATTCCGGGAATACGGGGGGCCCACGTTTCACGCCCATCCGCCGACATTATTAAAGAAGCTGAAGGGCTCGTTGCCAAAGGCGTAAAGGAGATTATTGTTATCTCCCAGGATACAACTTATTATGGCCTGGATATATATAAAAGACGTAAGATAGCCGGATTGCTTGAAAAACTGGCAGAAATCAATCCAGATGGCTGGATCAGGCTCCATTATGCTTATCCCCATGGCTTTCCTTCAGATCTTCTGCAGGTGATCGCCGATCATGACAATATCTGCAGTTATATTGACATCCCTCTCCAGCATATCAATAACAGGATACTGAGGTCGATGAAACGGGGGCTTTCATCAGAAAAAACCCGTCAGCTGGTAAGTACGATCAGGGAAAAGATACCTGGCGTTACCCTTAGAAGCAGTTTTATTACGGGTTACCCTGGCGAAACCGAAAAGGAGTTCACCGAATTATATGATTTTATTGCGGAGACAGGGTTTGACAGGCTTGGCGTCTTTACTTATTCGCATGAAGAGGACACCTCTGCTTATAAACTGAAGGATGATATCCGCCAGAAAATAAAACAGGAAAGGGCTGATAAGATCATGACCTTGCAGCAGGACATCTCGATGATGAGGAATAAAGCCAAGGTGAGCAGGATTTTCAAAGTCCTGGTAGACAGGACCGAAGGTGATTACTACATTGCCCGCACCGAAGGCGATTCCCCCGAAATTGACAATGAGGTGCTGATCCCTGTTACCGGCAATAAACTGAAGCCCGGAACGTTCGAAGAAGTAAAGATTATCTCGGCCGAAAGCTTTGATCTTTATGCAGAACCTGTAAACAGGCTTGGACAAAGACGGAAATAATTTTAACTTTGTGCCGTATCCCATTGTTATTCCAAAAAATAAACTAAGCATTATGAAAAAGAATTTCCTTGTTGCAATTGCATTCCTGTTCCTCATGACTATTGCGGCCATGCCTAAGGCCGGCGCCCAGGTAAAAGCTACCGACACTCTAAACCGCAACGATGTTGCAGGTTTTAAAACAGGCTATTGGGAAGAAAAAACAGGCGAGATCCTAAGCAAAGGATTTTATATCCAGGGAAAAAAAGAAGGCTCATGGGTGAGTTTTTACCCGAACAATATTCTCAACAAACTTGAGGAGTATAAAGCAGGTCAGAAAAACGGACCGACTGTATCGTTCGATCGCAGGGGTAAGGTCCTGTTATATGAAGCCTACCGCAACGGGCAGCTAAATGGTCAGCAGATCATGTATTCACAGATCAGTGATTTCCCTCTTTCCGAAACGAATTACCTTAACGGGATGAGATCCGGAATGTACCGCCTCTATTATGATAACGGCAAGATACAGGAAGAATCGAATTACCTCAACGACCAGAGGGATGGCATGTCGCGCTGGTACAATAAAAACGGAAGGCTGCTGGCCCAGTACAATTACAAAAGCGGCAATTTCGAAGGTCCCCAGAGAACATACTATGATAATGATACTATCCAGATCCTTTCGAATTACAGCAAAAACGAATTTTCGGGGGATTACACAGAGTATTACAGGAATGGTAAGTTCAAGGTCACTGGGAAATATACGAACGGGCAGAAAGACGGCCCCTGGACCGAATTCGATGAAACAGGAAAAGCTGTAAAAACCACCAAGTTCAAAGTAAGCAGCCCTGCAAAAAAATAGTGATGCGAAAGGTAAAGAATCCTTTTGTAGCATATGAAGGGTACAACTGTTTTGGCTGTGCCCCGGGTAATTCCTTAGGACTTAGGATGACTTTTATTGAAGAAGGCGAGGAGATCGTTTCATATTGGGAACCCCAAAAACATTTTCAGGGATACCATACCATTTTGCACGGAGGGATACAAGCCACTCTGATGGACGAGGTTGCTTCGTGGTTTGTTTACGTGAGACTGAAATCGGCAGGTGTTACTTCAAAAGCTGAGATCCGCTATATCAAACCCTTGTATGTTGACAGGGGAACGCTCACTATAAGGGCTTGCCTTTTGCAGATGAGACGGAACCTGGCCGATATTTCAGTAAAGATATTTGATAATGAAAATGTGCTTTGCGCTGAATCAGTGATGGTGTTTTTTACTGTACTTCCTGAAAAAGCTAAGGAAAACTTATATTACCCCGGGCATGAAAGCTTCTTTGATACCGAAGGGTAAAGGAATACAGATGTCCCCAATTTGTACATTGTACATGGTACATTGTACATTACCAGGTTTTATCGTCCGTTTTTTATAAGATAATTTTTCGGAACAGGTCTTGGTTTGGTACCGTATAAGGCTCCGTAATTGCTTTTATTCTTCTTCATCTTGCTTTGGCGTCCGCTCCCGTATGCATCACAGGAAAATTTATTCTTTGCACAGCCGGCAAAAATGGTCAGAAATATAATGCCTGAAAGTAAAGTCCGGGATGAAAGCCGTGTAATCCAAGAGGGTAAAAAGTGCATATTCGGTTATTGTACACACAAAGGTATAAATAAATTGCTTTTCCTGCAGATGGCATATCTAAAAGAGGAATTTGTATCTTCGCGAGCATGAAGGGCAAACTGATCATTTTTTTCTCTCTGTTAACGCTCATGCTGAGCTCTGAAGTTGTTTCGGGGCAGTACCCTGGCCCCCCGGGCCAGGCAGGGACTACCGCCATCAGGAAGGACAGCTCCGTTTTTTATTCCTGGGCAGTGAAATGTACGGTGGAAAGGGGATTTGTTAATATATCCGACACCAATTACCTGTATAACAATTCCAACAGGGCATCGTACGGTAATGTTTTTATGGCCACGGACTTTCCCGATGGACTGGTGCTCAGCCTTGGCGACGGTGGAATAGCTACAGTCAGCTTCGATACCATTATCTCCGACCATGCGGGCTGGGATTTCGCTGTTTTCGAAAACTCTTTCAGCGACGGCTTCCTCGAACTCGCTTATGTAGAGGTAAGTTCAGACGGTATCCATTTCGTAAGGTTTCCTTCGGTCTCGCTAACTCAAACCCAGCAGCAGGTGGGGACCTTCGATACGATAGACACCAGGAATATCTATAATCTTGCCGGGAAATACAGGCTTTTTTATGGAACCCCTTTCGATCTTTACCAGCTTAAAGACAGCAGCACGATTGACATCCATCATATCACCCATATAAGGATCATCGATGTGGTTGGCTGCCTGCAGGATGCCTATGCAAGGTTCGATTCACAGAACCATAAAATCAACGATCCCTGGCCCACGCCTTTTGACACCGGGGGATTCGACCTCGACGCGGTGGGGCTTCTTCATAACGCACCCACCGGTGTAGACGATAAAAAAACACCTGATGTAAGCATCCTCCCTAATCCCTGTTCCGGTGAAGCCAGGTTTTTTGCCCATACCTCAGTCAGGTTGAATTTTGAGATTACCAACCAGATGGGTAAAACAATACTGCAGTCAACCTTTTCGGCCAGCACAATTGTTGACGTTTCAAACCTTACTCCGGGTATTTACTTTGTGAGTTTTATCAATCCCGAGACATCGACCCGGTTAACCAAAAAGCTTCTGAAATATTAGCACCCTGATCAAATACATCTTAACAATCGGGCTTTCTTGTTATTTTCTGCTTCTGCATCAGGGCAGTGCGTTTGCTCAGGCATCCAAAGACACAGTGCACCTGAAAGAGGCCGAAGTCAGGGCCAACCTTGTTCCTGACAACAAGGGCTACAAGAGGGTGACTTTCGATTCCCTGATCCTTGTTCCTTACCGCGAAGGCGACCTTTCGGCTATATTATCGCAGATATCTACCATCTTTATAAAGCAATACAGCCCCGGAAGCCTTGCCACCACCTCCTTCAGGGGAACCACGGCAAGCCACACCCAGATAGAATGGAACGGTATCAGCATGAACAGTCCTATGCTTGGCCAGTCAGACCTTTCACAGATCCCTGTTTCAGCTTTCGACCAGATAGAAGTGCTTTACGGAGCATCAGGACTGACCAAGACCAGCGGCGCATTCGGAGGGGTCGTTAACCTGGTGACCAATCCCGACTGGAATAACAGGATACATGCATCTTTAGGACAAACCATTGCCAGTTTCAATAATTATACAACCCTGGGGGAATTTGTAGGAGGAAACTCTTCATTCCAATCCCATACCAGGCTCAACTACACCACCGCACTTAATGATTTCCCTTATTATAATGAAAATACGGGCGAAACAGTTAAACAACATGATGCCAAAGTGCTTCAATATGGCATTACCGAAGAGGCTTTCTGGAAGATCAAAGACAAGCATATGCTGGCGGCCCATATATGGTACAGCTATGACGACAGGGACATACCTCCCCAGGTTGTGGGGTATTATTATCCCCAGAAAACCCTGGTTAAAACATTAAGGTCAATCCTCGAATACAAGCTGGTGGAAAAATTCTGGAATTTCTCGGTCAAAACATCACTGGTCAACCAATTCATGAATTACAGGGAAGACAGCTTGTTTATGAATTACAATCACAGGTATAACTCCTGGCTCACTTCTGCAAGGTTTACTTATACCAGGATTAAAAACCTGACCATCAAACCCGGGCTGGACTATAATTATGAATATGTGAAGTCCGATTCTTATAATGGCATTAAAACCAGGAACACACTGGGGTTTTACTTTCAATCGGAATATGATTTCAACACCCATGTAAAAACCACGCTGATACTGCGTGAAGACTATCTCGACGGGGCATTCATGCCGTTTATTCCCTCATTGGGAGTTTCATACAAACCGTTCAACAAGGTAAACCTGTATTTCAATGCAAATGCCTCGAGGAATTACAGGTATCCGACGCTGAACGACCTTTACTGGAACCCGGGAGGCAATCCCAACCTGAAACCTGAATACGATAATGGCATCGAGGGAGGTGCTACCTATAACTTTCCATCGCAAAGCGGTAACTTTTTTATTGAAACCGCCGTATCAGGATATTATTCATGGATGCATGACATGATAGTCTGGAACCCTGTTCCGTCAAACCCGTCGATATGGGAACCTCAGAATGTCAGTGAAGTTAATGCCCGGGGAATTGAAACAAGCCTTAATCTGAAGTGGAAGATCAGGAAATTGCAGATCACTATGTCGAATAATTATACTTTTTGCAGGTCAACTAACGCGAAGACAACTTCCCCTGAAGATAAGTCCCTCGGCATGCAATTAATCTATATTCCTGAGAATACTTATAACGGAACCCTGAATCTCAATTGCTGGAATTTCACCCTGGGGTACAACCTTTCATTTGTTGATAAAAGATACACATCATCTGACAATCAATCATATATGCCAGGTTATTCATTGTCGAATATTATTTTCGGCAAATCATTCAATTTGCCTGATTTTGTTATATCTTTACTGGCGAAAGTCAATAATCTTTTCAATCTCGATTACCAGAGCGTAAAGAATTGGCCAATGCCTGGAATTAATTATTCATTAACTGCGAAGTTTGAATTCAAAAAATAAAGCCACTATATTAAAGAACATCAAACATAAGGTTCTCCGGGAAGGCAGGTTAATTATCCTTGCTGGTCTTGGAGTTTGTGTATTTACAGGATGTTCAAAGACACCTATTCGTGAGAAACAGGATACTAATCCTGTTGAAACGGTTACCTATAATAAAGGTGTTTTCGTTATCAACGAAGGTAATTATACCTGGGCCAATGCATCGGTATCTTATATTGCCGGAATATCCGATGTTATTTACCAGGACATATACCAGGCCGCCAACAACCGGGGTCTGGGCGATGTGGCCCAATCCATGAATATCCTCGGAAACAAAGGATTCATTGTTGTCAACAATTCGAATAAGATCGAGGTGGTTTCGCTTACCGATTTCAAATCAGTGGCCACCATCACCGGGTTCAATTCCCCAAGGTATATTGCCTTTGTCGATTCGACCAAAGCCTATGTCACCAACATGCAGAAAAACATTTCTGTTGTTGACCTGCATAAAATGACAATTTCCAAAACCATTGCAACTCCATACTGGACTGAAGGACTGTTACATTTCGGGAACTATATGTTTGTCACCTGCATCGGTGGTTTCAACCAGACCACTGCAGACCGTAAATCCCAGGTCTATATTGTGGATACCAGGAGCGATATTATTGTCGACAGCCTCGCAATGGGCAAGGAACCTGTAAGCATCACCGTGGACCGTAAAAACAAGATCTGGGTCATCTGTACCGGGGGGTATAATAATTATGAGGCTCCAACGCTGAAGAGGATAGATCCTGCCCTGATGATAGTGGAAAAAACTTTTACTTTCCCTGTCCAGCAAGGCGTTCCCAGCAGGCTTTGCATCAATCCGACCGGTGATACTTTGTATTTCATTAACGGCGGGATTTTCCAGATGTCAGTCAGCGCGACAGACCTGCCTTCAACCGCTTTAATCCCTGCAAACGGGCATCTGTTTTATGGCCTGGGTATCGATCCGAATACAGGTGAAGTCTATGCGAGTGATGCGGTTAACTACACACAGAACGGCTATGTTTACTGTTGCAGCCAGTCCACCGGACAAATTCTGCACACTTACACCGCAGGGCGTATACCGGGCTCATTCTGTTTTGAGTCCTTTTCGAAGAAGTAATTCAGAGAATTTCTTTTAATATCACACGGAACTCGCTAAGAATCATAGCAGTCGCTCCCCATATGATATTACCGTCGATGTAAAAGCATGGAAAATTTGCGCTCAGCCCCATGAACAGCTTGATCCTTTTACTCTGCACATGCCTGTCGTCGAGAAAATCAGGGAGCCTGACTTCTATCATTTCGTCCACTTCCCTGGGATCTGCCTTGAACTCCGGCCTTTGTTCAGCCCAGCCTAAAGCAGGGGTTACGATATAATTGCTGGGAGGGATATACAAAGGAGTAAGGGTTCCAATGATGTTGACTGCTGATGGCTTTATCCCTACCTCTTCCTTTGCTTCCCTGATGGCTGTTGCCACCAGGTCACTGTCGCTTGGTTCAAACTTCCCGCCGGGAAGACTGATCTGGCCTGAATGAACCCCGGTATAATCGGGCCTTCTCATCAAAATAAAACAAATCTCACCGTTTTTCGGATACAGCAGCAATAAAACCCCGCTGGGTCTTGCTGAAGACATAAGGCCAGTTCGGAATTTAAAATTCACCCGCTTGCGGCTGGCCATGATTAGCTGGGATTCCAGTCCGGGAAGTGGCAGTTTGAATCGTTGATCAAGCTTTTCAGTAAGTAATAGAAGATCTGTCATACTTTTTACAAAAATAATGCAAGGAAGCTTTGGTTTTTAATTTAATTAGTAATATTGCAGGCGAATTTCATCATCATGACAAAAGAGAAAAAAGATCCTTCGGGCAGTACCCATCCCCAGCAGGAAGATATACTGGATCTTGTTTTATATAATGACGAGGTGAATACCTTTGACTTCGTTATTGAAACACTTGTTGACGTTTGCAAACATAATTCTGAACAGGCTGAACAATGTGCCACGATCGCGCATATGAAAGGCCGTTGCCCCGTTAAGAACGGTGTTGCCGGAATTCTCCTGCCAATGAAATCGGAAATGATAAACCGGGGGCTGATAGTCACTATAGAGTAATTAACAGCTTTTCAACAGTTTATTCACACCCCCGGTACTCATCCCGCAGAACATCATAATAATCAGATTCTTACGAGATTGGACTTATTAACAAATTGTTAATAAGTCTTGTTAGTTTAATGTTAACAGAAACAGCCTGAAAAAATTGACCTGAGGCCCGGCCTGATTTTATATTTGTGATACAGGTATACGATAAAAGGCCGGCCCCAAACCGGTCACAATAACCAAAGCCTGGCGTTCCCTTAAGCTACGGTTTTCGGGAGGCGTGAAGCGGAATCTCTCGGCCAGACGGATTCCGCTTTGGTTTTAATCCGGATCACGATTCACGGTTCACCAGTCACGGTTCACAAAAAATAGGGGAGCACTGCTTTCCTTTCGGCAGGATAGTCGGGGAAAGTAGCCTGGTACCAGCGATGGTGATGCAGTGCGCGGGGCAGGAGGTTCACCATGGTCCACACAGCAAATGCAAGACCGGGAGAACTCCAGGTCATCAGCGCATACCCGAACCATTCAAGGATCTCGCCGAAATGGTTAGGGCATGAGATGAATCTGAATAAACCGCCTTTTGGTATAACATACCCGGTTTCGCCAGGTTTTCTAAGGTGGATCAGGATATTGTCTGATTGCATGTTGATGAACATTCCTGTAAAGAAAACTATGATCCCGCCTATGAATCTTGGGTCCTGCAGCCATGCAGCGGTATGTTCATCGGCCAGGTTGCCGAGGTAATACCCGTTGATGAACCCGTTTACCAGGTTGAAGAAAATGGCCATGAACATAATAGCCATAGGCATTTTCTTTCCTTTGGTCCTGAGCCTGAATGGGAAAATGATATCGCGGTTGATATAATGGATGGCATACAAACTGAAAAATATCCAGGTGGGGGCATTGTGGGTAGGAGAGCCCATCAGGAAAAAGATAACAAATACAAGAAGGGCAGGGGCTTCCATGATAATCCACCCCCAGCGGTTGCTGATCATCGCTCCCCATTTTGATGAGGTATGACGTCCGTAAGGAGCGACATACCTGAGGACAAAAGGAAAACTCACCAGGCCGATGGCGATCCAGAGATATACTATGACATAAAATACGGAAGGAGTGATCATGCTTTTTTGTTTAAATAATTATTTTGATTGAACCAGCTGATAAGGTCTTTGATGGTTTCATCAAGAGGACGGGGATTGAGGCCCAGCTCAGACCTTGATTTGGAATTGTCGATAAACCTGCTGCCCTTGGCTATGATCTCGAGAGATTCTTTGGTATAAAGTGGCTCATTGCCGGTAAGTTTACTGTATGCTGTAATGAAAGGCAACCCAACCTTTGCCGACCAGAAAGGCAGCACGGTCTGCACGGTACTCACACCTGAATGTTTCTTCACACAAGCAGAAAGCTCCTGCACGCTGTGCCACTTCCCTGCAACAAGGTATTTTTGCCCGGGCCTTGCTTTTTCAATAGCCGAAATCGCAGTGCTCACAACATCCCTTACATCGATCCAGTTATAACCCCCTGGAACCAGGGCAGGAATTTTACGGTTGATAAGCTGTAGAACCGCTTTCCCTGTAAGACCAGGTTCAGGGTCTGCAGGCCCAATGATAGCTGTCGGGCTCAGAACAACGGCATCAAGGCCTTTGCTGGCTGCCTCCATAACGGCCCGTTCGCCTTCGGCCTTGCTTCGATCATAGGCAAATGCCTCTGAGCCAACCAGCGGACGATTTTCATCCAGGGCCTTTTCCTGGGGGTCCTGTTGAAAGGCATGGATGGAACTGAAATGAATAAAGCGTTTGACGTTGCGGTCTTTAGCAGCTATAAGCATGTTCCTGGTTCCTTCAGCATTGTTCCTGAAGACCGAACCCGAAGGGTCCCCGGTGATTGAGATCTGCGCTGCAAGGTGAAAGACAATTTCAACCCCGTCCATCAGGTCAAGCAGGGAAGCCTTATCCAGTACGTCGCCCTTTACCAGGGTGAGGTCAAGTTTACTGATTGACTCAGTATGTTTATGGGTGAGAGCCCTTACCTGGAATCCGTTATCCAGCAATGACTTACAAAGATTATATCCTACATGCCCATTGGCTCCGGTAACTGCAATTTTCATAGTTGTTTTTTTGTTCGCCTGCAAAAATAACAATTAAAGATTGTCTGTTGTGCGTTAAGCTGTTTTTAGATTAATTTTACCCAACGAAACAACTTAAAACTATATAAGTATGAAAACATTTAGAAAAATAGTTATCTGGATTCTGGCAGTCATCCTTGTCCTGGTCCTGGTGTCTTACCTTTTACCAAAAAAATACAAGGTGGAACATTCGGTTTACATTAAAGCCAAGCCTGAACTGATCTATGATCTGACAAGTAACTTCAAAAAATGGTCCCTTTGGGAACCCTGGACAAAGGCTCTTGATTCTACCGCAGTATATGAACTTATAGGAAAAGAAGGCCAGGTTGGCACCATCTGGAAATGGAATGGCAAAAAACTTGGTAATGGGCAAATGACAGCCACTGAATATAAACCCGGTCAGTTGTTTGCATACGACCTGGCCTTTGACGATGGGAAGCGACAGTCAAAAGGCAGGATCACCATTGAAACTGCAGGAGATTCAAGCAAGGTTTCCTGGATTGATGAGGGAGACCTTGGATATAATCCTGCAGCCCGGTATTTCGGACTGCTTCTTGAGAAAATGCTTGGGCCGGATTTTACAAAAGGCATGAATAAACTGAAAACTGTTTGCGAAACAAGGGCTTCATGGCCAAGGATTGAAGAAACAACCATGCAGGCACAGGTAACCTTGCTGGTCATGGATTCTGCAGGACCAAAAACCTATTCGCAGGTCATGGGTAAAGGCTTTGGAGAACTCATGGGATATGTAAAAGCCAATAAACTGAAATGTACGGGTGCTCCGTTTGCCATTTATATTAAATATGATACCGTGACAATGAACAGCGTTTTTAATATGGGCATCCCTGTTGAAAAAGCCGATAAAGGGAAGGGCAGGGTCAAAGTCGAGAATTTTCCTGCGATGAACATTGTAAAGGCATATTATTTCGGGCCTTACGACAAAACAGCCGCCGTTTACCTTAACCTTCACCAGTATGTGAAGGAAGCAGAGCTTCAGATCGCCGGCGGACCATGGGAAATTTACATCACTGATCCCATGACCGAAAAAGATCCCTCAAAAGTTGAAACGGATATTTTATTTCCGGTGAAATAACAGCTAAACTGATCATCATGACATGTTTTATATGTAGAATTTTCCTGTCATTAACTTTTAAAAAATCCGGATTTACCGGATTTTTTGTTATACTTTTCATACTATTTCTTAACAGTTCTTTATCCGCCTTCAATGACGGTAAAGGCAAAGCTTCATCACCGAATTTTGACTACCAGATCGGAACATGGAAAGGGTTTAAAACAGCCGCCATGACATTTTCCTTCGATGATAATTACAGGTTTCAGGTCACTCTTGCCAGGCCTATCCTGAATGAACATAATTATAAGGCCACCTACTTCTGGGTCACTAACAGGGTAGGAAAAGGATGGGCTCCCGGCTGGGATACAGCCAATATGATGGCAGCCGAAGGTCACGAGATAGCAAGCCATTCGAAGAATCATCCTGATATGCTGACTCTTGCTCTGAATAATAAATGGGATAGTATCAAACATGAATTAAAAGATTCACGGGATACAATTAATGCAAGGGTTCCTTCACAGCATTGTGAAACATTTGCCTGGCCTTCCGGAGCATGCAACCCTGATTTGATAGATACTGCAAAGAATTATTATATGACATGCAGGGGAACTTCAAATTATTGTAATATGTATGAGCCTGATGACTTCTATAATTTATACAGCCAGCATATTTATCATGATACGCCACTGGAAGAAGTCAACCAGTTCATTGATAATGCTATTGGATACCGAGGATGGCTGATTGAACGCTGGCACGGTTTCCGTAACATGCATGATACGAATGGTTATGAACCTGTACCCATAGGAGAGTTCCATTGTCATGTGGATTACGTAGCGGAACATGAGAAAGACCTTTGGATCTCAACCATTGATTCTGTGGTCAAATACATACGTGAAAGGGACATTTCTACCCTGGCGCTCATCGATTCAAACAGTTACCAGGTGGTAACAAGTCTGACCAACTACCTGCCTGATAATATATTCCATTACAAAGTTCCCTTATCTCTGAGGGTAATGATCTATCCGAATATGACCAATGTGTATTTGATCATGCAGGGAACCAGGGTTCTGCCTTTTTTCGTAACCCTGGATGTTAACGGTTCTCATTGGCTGAACTTTGACGCCATTCCGAATGACAGCCTGATCGTGATGCATATGGTTCCGGTAGGTATTCATGACCTTTCCGGCCTGACCAACTGCGCCAAAAACTATCCGAACCCATTCAATTCGACTACAACCATTGAATTTTACCTTATGGCAGGGGAACGTGCCAATATTAAAGTTTATGACATTTACGGAAGCCAGGTCGCCGATTTCAGCAATGAATTTCATGCTGGCCGGAACACCATTGATTTTTACAGGGGCGGGCTCAGGTCGGGGCTATATTCCTGTGTGATCAGAATACCTGGTAAACAACTGAAAATCAAAATGTCGATATTATAATACGATTATTGATTTGTCTTATAATTAATATTATGTTAAGTAAAAATATCTAAATAGAAGCCGCCCGAAAGGACGGCTTCTAAAAAAGTTTCCAGGATAGATCCCCCTATTTTTTCTGCAAGGCATTGATTTTATCGTTTACAGCTTTCACCTTATCATTCTTCTGCTGCCTGATATAAATCTGTTTCAGTGAATTCAGTGTAGAAACGTCATTTGGTATTAACTCCGTAGCTTTTTCCAGGTATGGTATTGCAGCATCCAGGTATTTATCAGCTTCAGCTTTCAATGCTTTGTATTCAGTTTCTGCATCTAAAGGTAAATTCTTGGCTTTATCATCCGAAACTACTGCCCTGTTAACATAAAGAGCTCCAAGATTAAAGATCGGGTCAAAATAATCAGGCCTTAACTGAATCGCCTTCTTATAAGCATCAGCTGCAAGATTGAACATCTGTTCCCTGACCGCAGGCGTTTTGGAAGTGTCGTCAACAATTTTATTATAGATGGTACCAAGGGCATAATATATACTTGGATTAGCGGTGTCCTTTTTGGTGGCGGTCTGGAGGTTTGTCAGCGCTTTCTGCACATTATTAAATGTGAGATAGATGTTGGTTTCTGCAAGGAATAAGGGCATGTTCCCTGGATACATCTTCTGGCCTTCACGTATTACTGCAAGGGCTGCACCGGAATCTTTATCAACGCGATAAAGTTCTGATAAAGAAACATATATACTAACTGATTTAGCTTTCAGCTTTAAGAGGTCAATGTAGTATTTCTTAGCCTGGCTATACTCTTTTCCACTGACTGCGCAGGTGGCTGCATAAAACAAGGACAAGGTGTCGGGGATATTGATCGCAGCAAGAGCTGCATAACTATGATCAAATGACAGCATGGCCCCATGGTAATCCTTTTTTCCATAAGCATCGACTGCCTCATTGAAATATTTGTTTCTCTGCCAGTTGACTTTATTGAAGATATCTTCAGCAAACTCTCTCTTCTCATCAAACTTGGTTGCATTTTTGTACGATTCCAAAGCTTTTCCCAGGGGATCGGTATCAAGCGATTTGTATTTTTCATCCTTCGTATTGGCAATTTCTGAATAGATGTTACCGCGGATGAACCAAGTCTTGGGATCCTGGGCAGTGCTGGGATCCTGGACACACTGGTTGATGGTTTCTAGTGCCTTATCCAACTTACCTTCTTTCAGATAGTTAGATGCTGTCTGGCGGACAGATTTCTGACCAAATGCGAGTGAAATGGAGACTACCATTAACACCAATAATGCTATCCTTTTCATGTTTGTTGTGAATTTTATATCAGATTGAGCGGCAAATTTATGAAAAGCCCTCTGATTAATAAAGATACATTTAAAATTAATTTTCCTCGGCCTCGGGCTTATTTTCGGACTCCTGTGAACCCGGTTCTTCAAGATTTACCTGGTCCGGGTCAAGGTCAAGGTCCTGGGTTTCATCAGATTCAGCTCCCTCTTCCACCTCAACTTTGGCAACTGCAGCGATAGCGTCGCCCTCATTGATCTTGATCAGCCTGACTCCCTGGGTTGCTCGTCCAACCACCCTCAGGTCAGCAATGGCCATGCGGATAATGATCCCCGACTTGTTAATGATCATAAGGTCATCACTGTCGGTAACATCACGAACCGCAATGAGCGGACCTGTTTTATCAGTAATGTTTATAGTTTTAACACCCTTCCCTCCGCGGTTTGTCACCCTGTAATCATCGATGTCGGAACGTTTGCCATACCCGTTTTCGGAAACGACAAGCACCTCTCTCTTCTGATCCTTGGGCAGGCATATCATGCCCACCACTTCATCTTTTTTACTTCCGAGGGTTATGCCACGAACACCTGACGCGTTGCGCCCCATAGGCCTTACCTTGCTTTCGTTGAATCGGATGGCCCTGCCTGAACGTAATGCCATAAGCACTTCATCCTCTCCATGGGTGAGTTTTGCTTCGAGCAGGTGATCCCCCTCATTGATATTGATAGCAATAATACCGTTAAGCCTCGGCCTTGAATATGATTCCAGGGAGGTCTTTTTAATAGTCCCCCTTTGGGTGCATAGAATGATAAAGTTGTTAGCACAATATTCTTCATCCTTCAGGTCCTTTACATTGATAAAAGCCCTGACCTTATCAGAAGGTTCTATGTTGATGAGGTTCTGGATGGCCCTTCCCTTTGAGACCTTAGTCCCTTCAGGGATTTCAAACACCCTCAGCCAGAAACACTTACCTTTTTCAGTAAAGAAAAGCAGGTAGTTGTGGTTGGTGGCTACAAACAAATGTTCAAGGAAGTCCTCGTCACGGATGTCGGAACCCCTGAAACCCTTGCCTCCCCTGTTCTGTCTGCGATATTCCGAGAGGGGTGTCCTCTTGATATAACCCATATGCGAAATAGTGATCACCACATTTTCATTTGCGATCACATCTTCCATCCTGAAATCATTGGCTGCATAAACAATCTGGGTCCTGGATTCGTCCCCGTATTTTTCCTTGATCTCCCTCATCTCAGTTTTAATGATCTCCATGCGCATCCCCTCATCTGCGAGGATAGCTTTAAGACTTTCAATGAGTTTGAGCAGTTCATCATATTCAGCTTTGATCTTGTCACGTTCAAGACCGGTAAGCCTTTGCAGCCTCATGTCAAGGATGGCCCTGGCCTGGAGCTCGCTGAGACTGAAACTGACCATCAGCCCGTTGCGGGCATCATCGGGAGTCCTCGATTCGCGGATCAGTTTGATCACTGCATCGAGGTTGTCAAGTGCTATCAGCAGCCCTTCAAGTATATGCGCACGTTTTTCAGCTTCGGCAAGTTCAAATTTTGTCCTTCTTACAACAACTTCATGCCTGTGACTGACATAATGAACGATCAGGTCCTTCAGGTTAAGCATCATCGGTCTGCCGTGGACCAGGGCTATGTTGTTGATGTTGAAGGATGTCTGTAATGGGGTAAGCTGGTATAATTTATTGAGGACGACATTTGTGATAGCCTCTTTCTTTAGAACATATACAATGCGTACACCCGAACGGTCAGATTCATCGCGGATATCGGTGATGCCTTCAATCTTTTTATCATTGACCAGTTCGGCTGTCTTCTTGATCATCTCAGCCTTGTTGACCTGGTAAGGGACCGAAGTGACAATTATCTTTTCCCTTCCGTTATCATCCTGTTCTATCTTAATCTCGCCACGCATCATGACCCTTCCCCTGCCGGTATGATATGCATCTTTAACTCCTTCATAACCATAGATCACGCCTCCTGTGGGGAAGTCAGGGGCTTTGATGAATTTCATCAGTTCATCAATGGTTATCTCCTTATTGTCAATATAGGCGATGATACCGTCAACAACCTCGCTAAGGTTATGAGGGGCCATATTGGTGGCCATCCCTACTGCAATCCCGGAAGCCCCGTTGATAAGGAGGTTGGGTATCCTGCTTGGCATTACCGTAGGTTCCTTGAGGGAATCATCAAAATTAAGCTGGAAATCAACGGTGTCCTTCTCTATGTCGGCCACCATTTCCTCGGCAATCTTGCTCATCCTGGCTTCGGTATACCTCATAGCTGCAGGATTGTCGCCGTCCATGGAACCGAAATTTCCCTGGCCATCCACAAGAGGATACCTGAGGCTCCAGTTCTGGGCCATGCGCACCATGGCATCATAAACCGAGGTGTCACCATGGGGATGGTATTTACCGAGGACCTCCCCTACTATACGTGCAGATTTCTTATAGGAACGGTTTGCAAGCACTCCGAGCTCGTACATTCCGAACATTACCCTGCGGTGAACAGGCTTCATTCCATCCCTCACATCAGGTAAGGCCCTGGCCACAATTACCGACATGGAATAGTCGATATAGGCCGTCTTCATCTGGTTCTCGATGTTTACCTGAATGATCTTCTCTCCGGATTCCATTTTTTCTAATTTTATCTTGTTGATTACCAGGAAAATAATATTCCATTTCCCACAGTACGAATTTACCAAAAATCTCCATAAAAACCATAAAAAAAACCATTAAAATTTCAGTCTCTTATGAACATGGAAATGTTAATAATTAAAGGCCTTTCATTATGATTCTTACAATTTCGATTGTACTTTTGGCACATTGTCAAATTAACCGGGTGAAAAATCTGGCTTGATTATTGTAAATCATAAGATGCAGGTTCATAATTATTCGTATTCTTATATGTTTTTTTAAACAACTGCACCGTTATTAATTATATAAAGAAATAATTCATGGAGGCTAAGTTTTCGCAACGCGTCAAAGACGTTTTAATATACAGCAGAGAGGAAGCACAGAGGTTGGGTAACGACTATATCGGTCTTGAACACCTGATCCTTGGCATCATTCGTGAAGGTGAAGGGCTGGCTATCAAGATATTGAGAAATCTTGGAGCTGATCTTAAGGAGATCCGGATCAAGATAGAGCAGGCTGTCGCAAGTCATAAAGAGCGCCCTGTAGGCGCAGAGAACATTCCCCTGATCAAGCAGGCAGAGAGAGCGCTTAAGATCACATACCTTGAAGCAAAGGTCTTTAACAGTGAACTTATAGGCACCGAGCACCTTTTGCTTGCCATTTTGAAAGACGAGAACAATCTTGTCACCAAGACATTCGGCAATTTTGGCATATCCTATGACAGTTTTAAGGAAGAGCTGAGGGCTATTATGACCTCGGGCAGGGAAGACAAACCCATGCCACCTCAGAACATACTTCCCAAAGATGAAGAAGACGATGAGCAGGAAGAAAGCGGAAAATCGTTTATATCCACACCAAAGCGTACCGGCGAAGCCAAGTCGAAAACACCCGTGCTTGATAATTTCGGAAGGGATATCACAAGGGCTGCCGAGGAAGGCCGCCTCGACCCCATCGTGGGAAGGGAGAAGGAACTTCAGCGCATTGCCCAGATCCTCAGCCGCCGCAAGAAGAACAACCCTATCCTGATAGGTGAACCGGGAGTTGGAAAGTCTGCCATTGCAGAGGGGCTTGCTTTGAGAATTGTACAAAGAAAAGTTTCAAGGGCTTTATTTAATAAACGTCTTGTTTCGCTTGACCTTGCGTCATTAGTTGCAGGTACGAAGTACAGGGGGCAGTTCGAAGAAAGGATGAAAGCTGTGTTGAATGAACTTGAAAAGAACCCGAATATCATCCTCTTCATAGATGAGATCCACACCATTGTGGGCGCCGGCAATGCTTCCGGCTCGCTTGATGCGTCGAATATGTTCAAGCCGGCCCTTGCGAGGGGCGAGCTGCAGTGCATCGGTGCAACCACGCTTGACGAGTACAGGCAGTACATCGAAAAGGACGGCGCTCTGGAAAGAAGGTTTGAGAAAGTGCTGGTAGACCCTACCGATCCTGATGAAACCATAGAGATCCTTCAGAACATCAAGGAAAAATACGAAGACCACCACCTTGTTAAATATACTGATGAAGCCATCAAGGCCTGTGTTTCCCTTACCAACCGCTACCTGAGCGACAGGTACCTTCCCGATAAAGCAATTGATGCTTTAGACGAGGCGGGTGCCAGGGTGCATATCACCCATATCAATGTTCCCCAGGAGATCATTACTATCGAAAGTCAGATAGAAGAGGCAAGGAAGAAAAAGATGGACGCTATCAACAGCCAGAAATTTGAGGAAGCTGCAGACCTTCGTGATACCGAGAGAAAGCTCCAGGACAACCTCGAGAAGGAAAAGAAAAAATGGGAGGAACAGGCCAGGATAAACCGTGAAACCGTTAGTGAAGAGAATGTTGCGGAAGTGGTTGCAATGATGACAGGCATCCCGGTGCAGCGTATCGCTAAGAACGAGAGCGAAAAGCTGATCAATATGGAAGGTGAGCTGGCGAATTCGGTGATAGGCCAGAATGAAGCTATAAAGAAAGTTGTTAAAGCCATACGCCGCAACAGGGCCGGGCTTAAAGACCCCAACAAACCTATCGGCACTTTTATTTTCCTCGGACCTACCGGGGTTGGCAAAACCCATCTTGCCAAGATCCTTTCGAAATACCTTTTCGACACGGAAGATGCCCTGGTTCGCATCGACATGAGCGAATACATGGAGAAGTTTGCAGTATCCCGGCTCATCGGGGCGCCTCCGGGATATGTAGGTTATGAGGAAGGCGGACAGCTCACCGAGAAGATCCGTCGCCGCCCCTACTCCATCATCCTCCTTGATGAAATAGAAAAAGCACATCCTGACGTGTTTCACCTTCTGCTGCAGGTTCTTGACGACGGGCAGCTCACCGACAGTTTCGGCCGCAGGGTCGATTTCAAGAATACAATAGTGATCATGACTTCCAATATCGGCTCACGCCAGCTGAAGGATTTCGGCCAGGGTGTTGGTTTCATGACTAAAGCTAAAATGGATTCCACCGCCGACAATACCCGGGGTGTGATCGAGAATGCCCTTAAAAAGACATTTGCTCCTGAATTTCTGAACCGTATCGACGATGTCATCATCTTCAACTCCCTTGAAAAGGAAGATATTCACAAGATCATCGACATTGAACTGGCCCACCTGTTCAAACGCATCAAGAATATAGGTTACCAGGTCGTTATTACTACCGAAGCCAAGGATTTCATTGCCGAAAAAGGATGGGATGCCCAGTTTGGCGCAAGGCCTCTCAAACGTGCAATCCAGAAGTACATTGAAGATGTGCTTGCCGAAGAGGTTATCAAAACCAAGCTTACACCCAATGATATTCTCACACTGGATATCGACAAGGATAAATCGGATGTATTTGTTACTGTAAGCAAGGCCGAAGCAGCTTTGCCCGCCGTGGAACCGGAAAGCTAGAAGCGGTTCAGCAATTCTTCGTGTTTCATCGTATCGATCAGGGCCTGACCGTTATCGCCGGCACCTGAGAACACCTGGTCGAGAATCTGGTTCACTGCAGCATCCCCCCTGAAGTAATAACGTACGGTGATCGAAAACCCGTTGTTCTCGTAATTGATCTTATCGCCCTGCTGGTCTGTGATATAAAAATTATCCGATTCAATAGTTTGCCCTTTAAGGTACTTGCCCGAGAGAGGAGAAATAATATCGGCGATCCTGACCTTGCTGATATCCATGAAATGATATTCCCCCATCACGAAAACCTCTCCAAGGAAATAGCACATCGATTTCATCTTCAGATTCTGAAGGGTTTCGTTAAACCCGACCAGTTTCACCCTGTGATTGCCGAATTTTGACACATTGATGCATTCAGGCTCTCCCTTCACCTTGATGAGCTTCTTGTAATTCATTAAGAAAGGGATATCACCGAATTCAATCTTAGTTTCTGTTGTAAAAAACAAGGCGTCCCTCCTGGCTTTGTAAAATGTATAGAAATGCATGGAGATCTCATCCTTGATACAATTGTTATGGGGATTCCTGAGGTTGTTATCCTTAAAAAACTCGAGGAATTCAAAACTGAAACGACCGTAAACCAGGTTGATGTACCCAAGTTTGATCAGAGGGAGTAACCTGGCTCTTGTGAAAACAAGCAAGAGTACCAGTAGAAAAAGCCCGACCAGTGCAAGTATCAGGTATAACATGCTCGGATCGAACGAGGTGCTATCTTTGGCTGTCCTTGCAAGAAGAATATAATTAAACAACGGGCCGTTCATATAAGGTAAAGGTTCACCGCCTTTTGATGGAAGTACTTATTTTTCAATGCAAAAGTAAGGTAAATTATGATTGTTTTTTAATGATCTGTATTTAAAATTTATATTGGTTTTCCTCGATGAGCTTTGCAGCAATTCGCCTGCGTGCTTCTTTAATATTAAGCCCGGCAACAATGCTCAGCGACTGAATCGCATTGACAAGTTTTGTTACCTGGTCACCCTCAGCAAAACAGTTTACTGCATTGCAGCCTGCTTTACGGATCTTGTCGGAGGCATCATAAACAAGGACATCAAGGATATCCCTGTATAAAGCCACGGCATCTGCGCCTTTCATCGTCTCAAGCTTGTTCACCCTGAGCGCAGTTGATTCGGCAATGTATACTTCAATGACCATGTCGGAAATGCTGTTCAGAACTTCTTGTTCCTGGACCAGTTTTTTATCAAAGACCTTTGAAGCCCCCTGTATGGCAATAAGAATTGCTTTCTTGAAGTTGCGCAGGTACCTCATTTTCTCTTCATAATAGCCTTCGGATGACAGCCTGGGTTCTGCAGCCTGTTCAGGGTTGGCCATCACTTTTTCGGCTGTACCGATAAGGTCAAAGTCGCCCTTCATGGCACGTTTCATAGCAGTATCCACAACAAGGAGCCTGTTGATTTCGTTGGTCCCTTCAAAGATCCTGTTTATCCTTGAATCCCGGTATCCCCTTTCAACAGCCATTTCGGCCGAATATCCCATCCCGCCGTGGATCTGTACCGCTTCATCGATCACATAATCCAGGACTTCGGAACCGTAAACCTTGAGGATGGCGGCTTCCACTGCATAATGGCTTATACCTTCTATGCTGGCACGGCCTTTATCCATTCCTTCGGCTTTATTTTTTTCTATCTGGATGTCTATATCCCTGCTCACCCTGTAAATGGCCGATTCAAGGGCGAAAGTGCGAATCACCTGCTCAGCAAGTTTATATTTTATGGATCCGAAGGTGGATATCAGTACCCCGAATTGCTTACGCTCGTTGGCGTAGCCCACCGAATCGTTAATGGCTTTTTTGCTTGCCCCGAGAACATTGGCGCCGAGTTTTATACGGCCCATATGAAGGATGCTCAGGGCAATACGGAAACCTTCTCCCCTGCTGCCGATCAGGTTTGTAACAGGCACCTTTACATCGGTATAAAAGATCTGGGCTGTGGAAGAGCCTTTGATCCCCATCTTATGTTCATCAGGATTAACTGTCACACCGGGAAATGCCTTTTCGACGATAAAAGCCGAAAGCACCCTGTCCCTGTCGATCTTTGCAAATACCACCTGGGTATCGGCGAAGTTGGCATTGGTGATCCACATTTTCTGGCCATTAAGAATGTAATGCTGTCCGTCTTCAGAAAGCACAGCCTGGGTCTTGCCCGAGTTGGCATCGCTTCCTGCACCTGGTTCAGTAAGGCAATAGGCGCCAAGGAGCTCCCCTGTCGCCAGCCTCGTAACATATTTCTGGCGCTGCTCTTCAGTCCCATAATACATGATGGGAAGCGTGCCGATACCGGTGTGAGCCATGAAGGCAACCGAAAATGAATAACCTGCACCAATTGTCTCCGCTGCAAGCATCTGGGTCACAAACGACTGTCCGAACCCGCCATATTCCTCCGGAAGAGCAATACCCATCAGTCCAAGCTCACCGGCTTTCTTAAGCGTGGCCTTCATCAGGTTGATGTCAGGAGCGTCGAGCTTATCCACAATAGGATATAATTCGGTCTGAAGAAAATCGCGGATTGTCTGGGCTATCATTAACTGCTCTTCATTAAATTCCTCGGGGATGAAAATTTCTGAGGGAGTGATCTCGCGAACAAGAAATTCGCCGCTTTTCAATACTTGCTGGTTTTCCATTGGTCTGGTTTATAATTAATGCTTACAGTTTTAATGAAAATGAGATCATCTCTGCTATATCCAGATTCCTGATCTCGGTTTCTTTGTTTTTGTATTTTATTCCGTCAGTGATCATATTCATGCAGAAAGGGCAGGCTGTTGCAACGAAGGCAGCGCCTGTCTTAAGTACATCCTCGGTCCGCTCTGCATAAATTTCCCTGCTGCCGGGCTCCGCTTCCTTGAACATCTGTCCTCCCCCTCCTCCACAGCAAAGCGAGGAACTGCGATGCCTTTCCATTTCGGTATAATGAGAACTGAGGTGCTCAAGGATGTTCCTTGGTTCCTCATAAATATCATTTGCTCTTCCGAGGTAACATGGATCGTGATACGTGACTTTACAGTTACCGAAAACCTCTTTAGTCAGCTTGAGTTTTCCGTTCCCCAGCATTTCATCAAGGAAATGAACATAGCTCACCACTTCATACCGGCCTCCCAGGTCGGGGTATTCATTTTTAAAGATATTGTAACAATGGGGACAAATGGTCAGTATCTTGCCAATCCCATATTTTTTAAACAATTCGATGTTTTGCAGGGCCTGCATCTGGTAAAGCATCTCGTTCCCGGCGCGCCTGGCAGGATCACCGGTGCAGCTCTCTTCAACTCCAAGCACTGCATAACTGATTTCAAGATGGCTTAGAATTTTCGCAAAGGCCCTGGATACTTTCTTATACCTTTCGTCAAAAGCGCCTGAGCATCCTACCCAGAATAAAAATTCAGGCTTCTCTCCCTTTGCAAAAAGGTCGGCCATCACAGGAACCTGAATCGTTATCCTTTCACTCATTCAAACTATCCCCTTAATGCTTATTAATTTCGAGTTGGTCGGCCCATACCATGCGGTCGCTTTTCGAGAATTGCCAGGGGGCACCGTTATTCTCTATGTAACTGAACATGGCCTTGAGCTGGCCGGGGGCCGAGGCTTCTTCCATGACAAGATACCTGCGCATATCAACGATAAGACCCGGGTGATTTATGTTGATGGGGCATTCCATGGCACAGGCATTGCAGGTAGTGCACGCCCAGAGTTCCTCTTCTGAGATGTAATCCCTTAAAAGGGATCTCTTGTCATTATATTCATGTCCGTTCTTTACCATCCCCGGGCCTTTTTCCTTCATCCTGGCCCTGAGATCCATCATAATCTTGCGGGGCGACAACTTCTTGCCCGTTATATTCGCCGGGCAGACCGAGGTACAACGCCCGCATTCCGTGCAGGCCAGGGAATCAAAGTAATTTTTCCAGATCACGTCTTCGGCATCCTTAACCCCAAATCTCTCAACTGCAGGTTCCGGGGGAACAGCAAGCAACTGGGCCTCAGGGTCAAGCATCAGCTTTACCTCCCGTGTGATATTATCCATATTCCTCAGCTGCCCCAGAGGTTCAAGCCTTGATAAGAAAACATTGGGTACCGACATGAAAACATGGAAATGCTTGGAATATGGCAGAATGTTTGCAAACAGGAAGATCAGGACGATGTGCGACCACCAAAAGGCCTGGTAAAGGACAATGGCTGCCGGAGGTGAAATGCTGCCAGCCATGAGCCCCGCAAAAAAGGAACTGACGGGGTAGAAGCCGAGGATTGTCCCGGCAGGGAAATGTGTGATCCCCCCAGGAAGTTGTTCTGCACAGGGAGAAACAAGCGTTTGCCTGAGTACATAGAAGGTATTCATTCCCAACATGGAGATCATCAGTAAAAGAATCAGGCTTAATGCAATATTGGCATCCATATGAGACACGTGTTTCATCTCAATACCCTGAAACCGTTTGACATGCATAAAAAGCCTGCGTCCCAGGAAGACCAGGATAGCTATGGTAATAAGCAGGGCAAACACATCCCCGCTCCCCATGATAAAATTATAGAAAATGCCAAGGAAACCCAGTGCCTTTTCGGTTCCTGAAACCCCGTCGATAATCATCTCGATGCTTCCAAGCAGTATCACGCAGAAACCCCAGAAAACAAGGGCATGAAGTAATCCAACAAATGGGAACCTGAATATCTTCGTCTGGCCAATGGCCACCTTCATCATAATTCCGAATCTCCTGGCAATGTTCCTGACAGGGAATCCGGCTTTGGTTAATCTGAAAAATCTGATGTAACGGATCGCTGAATATGAAAATATTCCTAGAGTCAAAAGCAGCATCAGGGAAAAAACGATCTGTTTAAGCATGCCTGGTTTTATTTCCCTTTTACCTCTCTGAATGCTTCCACAAGCTTCGGCAAGACTTTAAGTGCATCACCGATTATCCCATACTGGGCTGCTTCAAATATGGGAGCATCTTTATCGGTGTTGATTGCAACAATATATTTTGATCCGCTAACGCCTGCAAGATGCTGGGTTGCACCAGAAATGCCAATCGCAAAATAAAGGTTCGGGGCAATGATCTTGCCGGTCTGCCCGGTATGTTCATCATGGCCACGCCAGCCTTCGTCGGATACAGGCCTGGAACATGCAGTTGCAGCGCCGAGTATCCCTGCCAGTTCAACCAGGGGTGCCCAGTTATCGGGCGACTTCATTCCGCGGCCTCCAGATACAACTATGTCTGCATCGGTCAGCAATATCTTACCGGTCTGCTTCTGGGTGTCTTTTATCGATATTTTACATGGAATAACCTGAACTGCAGCTTTTTCAATCACCAGGGGAAGCTGTTTTTCAATCAGTTCAAAAGAATTCTGGGCAAGCGTCAGAACCTTGACTTCCGATTTTATTGTAATATTCGCAAAGGCATTACCTGAAAAGACTTTTTTATAGACCACAAAGGGATCGACAGAAACAGGAAGGTGACTTACACCTGCACCAAGTCCTGCTTTCAGCTTTACAGCTACCCTCGGGGCAATGGCTTTGCCCATATTATTATTCGAAAGTACAACAACCTTTGCATTCTCTTTCACAGCAACCTCTGCAATTGCTGAGGCAAAATTCTGGTTGTCGAGAATATTGAACTGTTCACCCTCTATACTTATGATCTTTGAAGCGCCGTTGAAAGCCAGTTTTGAAAGCTCAGCGTCTTCAACTTTTCCAATGGATACTGCAATTGCTGAGGAACCCAGCATTTCGGCAAGCCTGGAAGCATAGGAAACAAGCTCAAAAGAAAGTTTCTTGAACTTTCCATCCCAATTTTCAACGAATACTAAAACACTCATAATGTGATATTAAACTATTGTTTTATAAAAATTAAATAATCTTGGCCTCATTCTGAAGAAGCTCAACAAGCTGCCCGGGGTTCTCAGGATCAATGTATTTGCAGGCGGCACGGGGCTTGGGTTTTTCAAAATTCACAAGTTCAGTCATGGGACCGCTTCCCGTAGGTTCGAAAACCCTGACAGGTTTCGTCCTGGCCATCATGATTCCCCTCATTGCTGCTATCCTTGGTTCTTTGGCAATTCCTTTCTGAACGATCGCAACAACTGGAACAGGAGTGCTGATAACTTCTTTACCTCCGTCAATTTCCCTGGTGAGGATCACTTGCCCGTCCTCGATCCCAAGTGCCGAGACTGAAGACACTGAAGGAATATCCAGAAATTCTGCGAGCATCCCTCCTACCATTGAACCATTGTAGTCACTTGATTCAATGCCGCATAAAATAATGTCGTAGGCTTCTGTTTTCAAAACCTCTGCAAGCTGGGCAGCAACAAAAATGCCGTCGGCCGGGTCAGCATTTACGCGAATTGCGTCATCGGCCCCTATGGCCAGCGCCTTTCTTATAGTAGGTTCAGAACCTGCGAGCCCTACATGAGCAACTGTAACTTTCTGTATCCCTTTTGAAGGATCGTCTTTAAGTTCCAGGGCCCTGGTAAGGGATAATTCATCCCAGGGATTAATAACCCACTGAATTCCTGTTGTATCGAGCTTTCTCGACTCATCGATAAACTTCACCTTGGTGGTGGTGTCAGGAACATTGCTAATGCAAACAAGTATATTCATTCCTCAATTTTTTCGGGTGCAAATGTAAGATAAAAAAGGTAACCGGAAAAGCGGAAACCATCACTCGTCTTCAAGACTTTTTTTATACTGCGTCATCGCTTTCAGGCTCATACCCATGCTTGAAAAGCCTCCGTCGTGGAATATATTCTGCATCGTCACCTTCCTGGAAAGGTCTGAGAACAGGACAATGCAAAAATCAGCGCACTCCCGGGCTGTTGCATTTCCCAATGGCGACATCCTTTCTGTAAAATCAATAAGAGCATCAATTCCCTTGACCCCGCTGCCTGCCGTTGTCCTGGTAGGAGATTGGGATATCGTGTTGATCCTCACATTCTTCTCCCTGCCATAAATATATCCGAAACTCCTTGCGATGGATTCAAGCATGGCCTTCGCATCAGCCATATCATTGTACCTGTATAATGTCCTTTGAGCCGCAATATACGAGAGCGCAACAATGGATCCCCATTCGCTGATGGCATCAAGTTTCTTTGCAACCTGTATCATTTTGTGAAATGACATGGCTGAAATATCAATGGTCTTTCTGTAAAAATCATAATCAAGATCATCGTATTCCCTGCTTTTTCTCACGTTCATGGACATCCCGATGGAATGCAGGATAAAATCAACCTTGCCACCGAGAACTTCCATCGAGCGGCTGATCACCTGTTCGAGATCGCTTACGCTCGTGGCATCAGCAGGTATGATCTCTGCATTGCACTGTGCCGATAAGTCCCTGAGATTCCCAAACCTTAGGGCAAGGGGTGTGTTTGAAAGGGTGAAAACTGCGCCTTCCTCAAAAGCTTTTACAGCAACATTCCAGGCAATCGACTGTTCGTCAAGAGCCCCGAAAATGATTCCTTTTTTCCCTTTTAGTAAGTTATATGACATTTTGTTAAAATCTTAGTAAATAACAACTTATAGAAATTACTTAAACTTTTAAAATAAGTGGTATAAACCCAGTTAAACGCCCTTGCACCAAATTCGAATCAAGAGGCGGGAAATAAAACCCTTAAGAGATTAAAATAAATTGCATGAGTTAGTTTCTCAGCTCGCAAGCAATTCCCTGGCAGTTTTCATTGCCGCGGCAGTAATATTTTCATTACTCATCATTTTAGCTATCTCCTCCACCCTTTCGTTGTTCTTTAACTTCCTGATCAGTGTCATTGTGATATCACTGCCTTCAGATTTAAATACATTATAATGATGCTCACCTTTACCTGCTATCTGAGGTAGGTGGGTTATTACTATCACCTGCATTTCCGACGACATCCCCTTGAGAATATTACCAACCTTTCCGGCAATATCTCCTGAAACCCCATTATCAATCTCATCAAAAATAATTGTTGGTAAAAGGTTCTTCCTGCTTACCATCGATTTGATAGTCAGCATTAAACGGGAAAGTTCCCCACCAGAGGCAACTTTTGATACCTCGCTGACCAATATTCCCTTGTTTGCCGAGAACATAAAACAAACCTGGTCAATGCCGTTCATTGAGATCCCTGTTAAGGGTTTTATATCGACAATGAATTTTGATGCCGGCATTCCAAGTTGGCCGAGCCTGTCAGTGACTTCATTCTCAAACTTTGATCTGATGGCTTTGCGGGCTTCGGATATTTGCGAAGCTGACTGGAAAAGGACCTTGTGAACCTGGGTAATTTCATCTTCAAGAGACTTAATCCGTTGCTCCAGGTTATCATCTATATTTATCTTATCTTCAATATCTAAAATAACATTGAGAAGCTCTTTTATACTTTGAACCTGATGTTTCTTTTCCAGCCTGTAAATGAGGTCAATTCTTTGGCTCAGTCTTAGCTGTTCCTCAGGGTCGAACTGTACATCTTCTTCCAGCTTTTCAACATCTTTAAGGATGTCCTTAAGGTCGATTTGGTTGTTTTTCATTCTGGATGCCAGGTCTTCAACGGCAGGATGATATTTAGTAGCCGGGATAAGCCCCGCGATCACTTCATTCAGCATCGACAGTAAATTCAATTCAGCCCTGCCTAACTTCTCTGCAGTTATAAACAGGTTGCTTTTTATTTCTTCTGCATGTGACAGGATATCAAGCCTTTGTTCTGACTCCTCCTGCTCTCCATCCTTAAGGGTAGCTTTTAGAAGCTCATCCAGCATGAAGCGGTAATAATCAAGCTCTCCTTTTGTTCTTGCTTCCCGGTTTTTACACTCTTCAAGTTCTTTTCTCAGTTGTGCAAAATGCCTGTATTCAAGCTGGTAAGACGTTAACGCTTCGGTCTGTCCTGCATAACTGTCGAGGATTGCTAATTGAAAATCAGCCTCATTGAGGGTTATCACCGAATTCTGTGAATGTATGTTCACTAATTTGTCACCCAGTTCTTTCAGGAGAGACAGGTTCACCGGTGTATCATTGATGAAGGCCCTGGATTTTCCATTCTGGTTGATCTCCCGCCTGAGTACTGCAATATCCTCATAATCAAGATCATGGGCCGAAAAGAAGGATTCAAGATTGTATCCTTTGATTATAAATTGGCCTTCAACTATGCATTTGCCTGTTTTATCAAGCAGGGATGAATTGTCAGCTCTTTGCCCCAGGATAAGGTTAAGGGCGCCCAGCAGTATTGATTTGCCCGAACCCGTTTCACCTGTTATGACGCTGAAACCTGAAAAAAAATCAATTTCCAGGTCATGGATCAGGATATAATTATCTATAGACAGCTTCCTGAGCATCGCTGCAATTAAAGTTTGAATTACTTATTTTCCAGAATTGCCTGGTACTTTGATCCGTTTGCCGGGTCAATTTCTTTAAGAATATTTACCACTGTAGCTTTTTCAGTAGGCGGCACCTTCTGGTCGGAATAGACATTAATGAACTCATCACGTTTGGCATCAATGATAAGCTGAATAGCGAACAAGTCTGGTTTTGTGTTAAACAAGGTTTTAATCCCGTCAAATGACTGAGTACAGCTTTCCCTTCCTGCATCCACTTTTTCATACATCTGGTCAAGGCCCAGCCGGTGATATTTATAATAAAAATCCCTGAGGGCTGAGTTACTGGGATTCAGGAAATTCTCAACCAGCCAGTAACGGTTATGGGTTCCGTCAAATGCTTTCCACCCAGGTTCATTGGCATTCTGTGCGGAAGTGACAACTTCCTGAGCTTTAACAAGGAAAGCCTGTCCTCCGTTCTGGGAATACGAATCGAAGTAAAGGCCAAGATACAGATAGGTATAATAAGCAATGACAGAAGTAAGGTTTGAAGTGAAAGTCCCGTCGCTATAATCAAGGGGCTGGAATTCGGTATACCTGAACTGGAACCCTTTGTCGATATAATTAAGGAGAACCGAATTGTAAGCTGAATTCAGGATCGGTCTTCTTAATACCAGGTTGATATTACCCGAAAATTCATCCGCACTCAGACGCTGGTTTATCGTGATAAGCATGGTACATTCAATCCTCTCTTCCACCCTGAAATTATAATTGGTCCATTTACGGTTGTTCATAAACTCATAAATGGCATTCTGCAGGGTCTCAAATACACGTTTGTCGGTCCCTTCGATCTGCTGTGAAGAAACGCTTACAATACAGTTCATTTCCTGGGCCTGGGAAGAAACGGCCAGGAGGGTGACCAGCAGGATGAGGAGTATTCGTTTCATTTTTTGGAAATAATGTCCCAGATATCTTTGGCCACTTCCTCTTTGGGTTTGACTGTTCCCTGGTGAATGATCCCATTGGGATTCAGGATGGTTATTTTATTTGTGGGTGTACCAAAACCTGCACCTCTGGTTCTGAGGGAATTAAGGATGATATAATCAAGATTTTTACTTTTCAGCTTTTTTTCAGCGTTTGCAACTTCATTTTCTGTCTCAAGTGCAAAACCCACCACAACCTGCCCTGGTTTCTTTATCTGGCCCATTTTCTTAAGGATGTCCGTAGTGGAATGCAGATCAACCGAAAGATTTCCCTTTGTCTTTTTGATTTTGTTTGCCTCAGTTTTATCAGGAGTATAATCAGCCACAGCAGCAGCCATGATCACAAATTCATATTTGGGGAATGACTTCATGCAGGCATTATACATTTCATCAGCCGATTCCACCTTGACTTCCTTAATACCACCGGCTAATGTAAGTGGATGTTTTGGGCCGGTAATCAGGGTAACTTCTGCTCCCCTGGACCTTGCTTCATTGGCAAGGGCAACTCCCATAAGTCCTGAAGAAAAATTGCTGATATACCGAACAGGGTCAATGCGTTCAATAGTAGGACCTGCAGTAATCAGGACATTTATACCTGCCAGTTGGTTCTGCCTTGCAAAAAAGGTTTTGAAGATAGCCATGATCTTATCAGGCTCCTCCATTCTGCCCGGGCCTGACAATCCGCTGGCAAGTTCCCCTGTCTGGGGTTCAATGATAAAATTGCCATATGACCTGAGCAAGTCAATATTTTTCCTGGTCGAAGGATGGTTGAACATGTCAAGGTCCATTGCCGGGGCAATAAAGACAGGACATTTTGCAGACAGGTAGGCGGTGATCACAAAATTATCTGCAATGCCGTTCACCATTTTACCCAGTGTATTTGCTGTTACAGGTGCAAAGATCATGGCGTCGGCCCATAGCCCCAGTTCGACATGATTGCTCCATTCCCCGCTGTCAGCACGGAAAGGTTCAATAATCACGGCATTTCTTGATAGGGTTGCCAGTGTTAAGGGGGTGACGAAGTCTTTCGATACAGGCGTCATTATAACTTTCACCTCGCAGCCTTCTTTTACAAGCATCCTTACAAGAAGAGGAGTTTTATAGGCTGCGATGCTGCCTGTAACTCCGACAACGATCTTTTTCCCTTTAAGCATGTTCCCGAAATTATATATCAGAACTCGTCAGGTCTCTCCTTATGAGGATTCCTGAAATAAATCTCACCATGGATATATTCATGTACGGCAATCAGTGTTGGTTTGGGCAGATGCTCGTAGTACTTGGCGATCTCAATCTGCTCACGGTTTTCAAACACCTCTTCGAGATTGTCGGTGGTAGTAGCAAATTCGGAGAGCTTCTGGTTAAGCTCCTCCTTCATTTCAAGCCCTACCTGGTTTGCACGTTTTGAAAGAATAGAAACCGTTTCATAAACGTTTCCTGTGCCGTTGGTAAAATCCTCTATGTTACGTGTCACTGCGTGAACATCGGTCTTGATCTTTTTATAATCCATTTTATTGTTTTGCTTTATTGGGTTCCTGGTTTAACTGAATTAATTTTAACTGCTCTCGTGCATAAAGTGCCTCCAGTTCCTTCTGATTCCTCGCTTTCAGATCATTCGCTTCAAGCAGGAACTTGCTCTCGGGATATTGCTGAACAAACTCGTTATAAGCCTGCAGGGTTTTTGAATGCCTGTCCTTCTTTTTATCTTCAATACTTTCCTTTGCATATTTGTAATATGATTTAATGGTGAGGAACAGTATCTCTTCTTTGTCTTTTGTCTCGGGATATTCTTTAAGAAGGTTATTGAAACACATGATGGCAGCTGAGAAATCTTCCATCCTGTAATACAGCTTGCCAATCCTGAGATCCTTGGAAGCAAGCTTCTCCCTGAGTTTATCAATCAGATCATTGCATTCGGGAACCCTTTTGCTGGCAGGATACGTATTGGTAAAAAGCTGGAGTTCCTTCAACGCCTCATAGGTATTAGTCTGATCCAGCGTGAACGTCGGTGAATTCATGAACAGGCAGTATGCGCTCATGTATGCACACTCCTCGGCTTCAGGAGTGTTTGGGAAGCTGCTGGTGTAGCGTTTAAAATAATATGCACCCAGTGTAAAATCCCTCTGGTTAAAATAGCAATACGCATAGTAATAATAGATACGCTGTGATTTGTCGGTTGCCCGCACCACATTGATCAGCTGATCGAAAAGCTGGAGGGCGCGGGAATAATCTTTCTGATGATAAAGCTTCATTGCTTGATCATATTTCTCATCCATGGATCCGCTCTTAAGTATCTTCTGATAAGAGCATGAACCAAGGGATAGGAGAATTATAAGCAGTAGCGGAACTGATATCCGTAATTTCATGGTGCAAATGTACGTTTTTTTGGCGAAATAATACTAATTTCGCCCCTTCAATTTAGATAACGCTTCATTAATTAAAATCGTATCAACGTGGACATATTCGATAAGGTAGTGAATAACATGGGGGCGCTGGGACAGTTTGCCGACATAGGTTATGGGTATTATTTCTTTCCCAAGCTGGAAGGTGATATATCTAATAAGATGAAATTCAAGGGAAGGGAAATGCTTGTATGGAGTCTCAACAATTACCTGGGTCTGGCCAATCATCCCGAAGTAAGGCAGGCTGATGCCGAGGCTGCCGCAAAATATGGCCTGGCTTCTCCCATGGGCGCCAGGATGATGTCGGGGCAGACCATATACCATGAACAGCTTGAACAGGAACTGGCTGCATTTGAACATAAGGAAGCAAGTTACCTGCTGAATTTCGGGTATATGGGGATGGTCTCTATTATTGACTCACTCATTGACCGGCACGATGTGGTTGTTTACGATTCTGAAGCTCATGCATGCATACTTGACGGACTCAGGATGCATTTGGGCAAACGTTTTGTTTACCCGCATAATGATATGGAGAAGTTTGAGAACCAGCTCAAGAGGGCAAGGAAACTTGCCGACATGACCGGGGGAGGTATACTGGTGATCACCGAAGGGGTTTATGGAATGGCAGGGGATTGCGGAAACCTGAAAGGCATTCTGCAGTTTAAGGAAAAATACGGGTTCCGCCTGCTTATCGATGATGCCCATGGTTTTGGCACAATGGGCAGGACCGGTGCAGGAACGAGTGAGGACCAAGCCGTGATGGACCAGGTTGATGTATATTTCGGGACATTCGCAAAAGCTATGGCAGGAATTGGCGCATTTGTTGCTTCCGAAAAAAGGATTATAAAATCCCTGGCATTCAACATGCGTTCGCAGATATATGCGAAATCACTTCCAATGCCCATGGTCATCGGATCATTAAAGCGCATTGAACTGATCAGGAACCATCCTGAACTCAAAGACAAGCTCTGGACTATTGTCAACGCCTTACAGTCGGGCTTAAAGGCCAAAGGTTTCGACCTGGGCAGGACCCAGTCACCCGTTACTCCTGTCTTTTTACAAGGTGGAATTGGAGAAGCAACACAGATAGTTGCAGACCTGAGGGAAAATTATGCTATTTTTTGCTCCATGGTAACATATCCTGTTGTCCCCAAGGGAGTGATCATGCTTCGGCTTATCCCCACAGCTGCTCATACTCTCGAGGATGTCAGTTATACCATCAGCGCGTTTTCCGAAGTAAAGCAGAAACTCGATGACGGAAAGTACAGCTCCGGTATTGTTCCTCCTGTTGCTGACAAATATTGACGCCCGGAAACATGCTTAAAAACAGGGTATACCCGGTTGTTTTTTTAAATTCCCTGTTTTTTTTCCTTTCTGCATATTTAATTCTTTTTTTCATATCCAGGATCAGCATTGCTGTCTCTGCTTCAGCATTCAGCATCCCGGTCAGGCTTTATTATCATCAGATTGACTTCCTGATCAGGAGTAACGACTGGACCGCTGATGCCGTTACTGTCATATTCGGGACAGGTCCCCTGCTCTGCCTCATATTGGGGCTGGTATTGCTGGTAATCTTCATCAATGTGGCAACCGAGGAAGGGATTCTCAGGATTCTTCTGATATGGATGGTCATTCTATCGATCGTCTCCTTTCTCGGTGAAATTATTATCGGCGCCCTGATGAACCAAGGATTCGGGTATGTGATCATGTATCTTTTCATCATGGATACAGGAAAGATCGTTCTTACGCTTGTCGGAGGCATCCTGCTGTTCACTGCCGGACTATTGATGTCGAGGGTATTATTATTCCCTGCCAATATCTATCTCCCCCACCTGAAAGGGCTGGACAAAACCAAGTTCATCATTTATCAGTATCTTTTTCCCTACCTGGCGGGGATTTTGATCCTGCAGGTGGCGGAGCTGCCAAAGATCAGCTGGTTCAATACCCTTATAAGACTTTGCGGAATCATTTTCCTCATCCCGGTCCTGTCCCGTTCGGCAGGCATCCAGGATATCTATTTTGAAGAAGAAATCCCCGTAATGAATATCTCCTGGAAAGCCGGAGCCCTCGCAGCAGTATTCCTGATATTTTACCGTGTTGCCTTTGGGATAGGGATAAGGTTCCTTCTCTGATCAGTGTCTTATGATGATCTGCCTGCGGTAAATCCCGTTCTCGTTTGAAAGGACGATGATATACATTCCATTGGCGAGGGCCGACACATTCAGAATATGCGTAAGCCTGCCGGAATTGAAAATCTCCGTTGAAAGAACAGAAGCCCCCATGGCATTCATTATGCCGAGTTTCCAGCGTTTTGAGTCCATCTCAGGGAACACTATATGGATGTCGGTATTTGCAGGCGAAGGATAAATTGTAAGCTCTCCGTGATTCAGGTCGGATGTGCCGTAAGTCAGGGATTTAAGCTGTACGTCAAGATGCACACCCTGGTAATGTACCACGCTGATGTTGCTGATGGTCTTTGTATAGTAACCCGGCGAGGCAAATGTGAGATTCCATGATCCCTGGTCAATCACCCTGTCATAGTAACCACCCGGAAGCCTTGAATAGATCTGCGAACTATCCTTATCATGGCCGGTAATATAGATGAATGCCCTGAGAGGCTGGCCCGTTGCGGTATCTGTAACTATGCCATGAATACCGTACAGGGATTGTTCAATAAAATTCAGGTATGAACGGTACAGGTAATTCCAATACAAAACCAGCTGGTTGGCCGGAGGCATCTTCACAGCGGATATCTCGATGGTTACTTCACGGTTATGATGAAAATAATTATGGTAATCCTGCCTGCCTCCGGTGACCTGGTACCATGCATAACCATTAGTTATTCCGCTTGGAGCCACATCTGTAAAATAACCTGACGGCCCATAATGATGGCAGGTGTCGGCAAACTCGTGACCAACAAACTGCCACCAGGAATCATCGGCAGCTATTGCCGGCTTGTCATCCCAGGGATAATTAAAAACTTCGGCTCCCCCGTGGAAGTTGGCCGATATCGTAAAGTTCTTGGATCCGGCAAAATTCATAAATGCCACAGTCTCAGGTTGCCATGAATTTCCGTCGGGATGCTGACCATAAACAGGATCAGGGAAATTCCTGTTCAGGTTGATATTATTTCCATTGTTATAGGTGGCACCGCTGACTGTATTGTTGCCGCCGGCATATGTTCCGTCAGGGTTGGCCAGCGGGTTAATGTAGAGTTCGATACTATCCACGATCCGGGTCAGCCTCGGATCCGTTCCATAATTAGTCAGAAGGTATTCGATCAGATGCAGCATACCTACATAACCGGTAACTTCGTCCCCATGAATTGTGCTGGTATAAAAGAACTGTGGCTTGGCCCCTTCGGCATTAACATCTTTAGTGATCTTCATTGCGAGCAGAAGACGGCCGTCAACACTTGTACCTATGGTATCCAGCTTACAAATAGAGGGGTAGGCATTGCTGAAATAGACCATGGTGTCAATATACTGCTGGTAGGTAGGATAGAAATTCCAGGCTCCGGGCGATGCAGGCGTTCGTGAGCCCGCTGGTTTCATCAGTTCTGCATCAGAAAGAAGGCTTCCCGGGCTCGGGAGCAGAGTGATCTCATATCCCAGCCTGCTGAATTTTTCATATTCCTGGCGGTTGGCATAAGCCCAAACCTCCAGGCCTTTCACATTGTCGATGGAAATGATCCTGGTAATCACCTCGATCTCTGCCCTGTCAAAAATATTAAATTTAAAATAGATCTCTTTTTTCCCGCCGAATAAGTCCCCGGTCTTATTCTGACCGTATGATCGGAGATTAACAAACAGGGCGGCAATGAAGAACAAAAGGAAGAAAGGGAGTAATTTTTTCATAGTCTGATAAGCTGTTGGATTAGTTTATAGGTAGTATCATTGACAGGGACCAGTGGCAGCCTGAGATAGTTGCCTGCAAGTTTTTTTATTTCAAGAGCAGCCTTAACACCCGCCGGGCTGCCATCAGCAAACAAAGAATTTATAAAATCAAGCAGCCTGAAATGTATCTCCCTTGCTTTTTTGAAATCGCCTTTAAGCCCGAGCCTTACCATGGTGGAGAATTCTTTGGGAAAAACATTGGCTACCACTGAGATCACCCCGTCGGCTCCAAGAGCCAGCAGAGATAATGTAAGTGCATCATCTCCAGATATCACCAGGAAATCCTTAGGGCGGTTCTTCAAAACCTGTGAGATCTGATCAATGCTTCCTGATGCCTCCTTGATCCCTATAATGTTTTTGCACTCTTTCGAAAGCCTTATTGTGGTTGCAGCAGCAATATTGCTGCCGGTCCTGCCGGGGACAGTATACAGGATCACCGGCACAGGGCTTTCTTCAGAAACTGCTTTGAAATGCCTGAAAATACCTTCCTGCTGCGGCTTATTATAATAGGGGGAAACCGATAACACTGCATCCACTCCTTTAAATGAGGTATGCTGGATAGCATCAATAACTTCTGAAGTGCTGTTCCCTCCTATTCCAACTACAAGAGGCAGCCTGCCCCCGTTCTTTTCCACTGAAAAACTGACAAGGTCACGTTTTTCCTCCCTGGAAACAGTCGGAGACTCCCCAGTGGTTCCAAGTACAACAACAAATTCACAACCACCCGTGATGATATGGTTCATCACTTTTTCATAAGCTTTGAAATCGATGGCTCCTGATTTTTTGAAAGGAGTGACTATGGCAACTCCTGTTCCTTTTAATTTACTGCGGACGTCTTTCATCGGTCTTGATAATGGTAAGATAATGCCTGATCTGAACCAGGTATTCATCAAGTGTAACAGCAGGTTTTATATCAATCATCAGGTCATAATAAGATACGTTATCCTCTGAAAATTTGCCTACCCTGCATACCGACCTCGACAATCCGGCAATATATTTTAAAGGGAAGGAATCTGAAAGACTGAGATCGATCAGGAGATCGAATTCCTTGTCTATGAAATCCTTAACTGTTTTATGGACGGGCTTGTAAAACCAGGTAACATCCTTACCTGAGAAAAAATCGTATGATAATTTCGGAAGGAAACGCTGGATAAGATTCTTGCTTTTAACAAAGCCCAGAGCTTTCACTTCTTTATGTTCAAGCTGCAGCTGGGCAACAAATTCCGACACTTTATCGTAGTCGGGGATATCTTCAAGGGTATACAGTATTCCCACTTTCCTTGCTGCAGGGAGGTTGACCATACCATGAGCGGGGTCCGATTTAAGTCTCTCCTTCAAAAAGTAATACTGACCTATTTTTCTTCTTATCTTATCAAACATATCTTTCAGGTTCATGAACCTTGCAGCAATAATGCAAAGTTACGACAAAAGGATATAACGTCAAATCCCTGAAAAGATTATCAGACGAACCAAGGGTTTTTGTAAATTTACGGCGCATAAAAGAAAACGAATGACAGGATTCGACGTCAATATCTATACCGTTCTTTACGCACTAACAGCATTTATTTCCCTGATTCCCGCTTATATTGCTTTCAGGCACAGGAACGTGTCGGGAGCGAGGACTCTCGCTGTGCTCATGCTCTTTACAGCCTGGTGGTGCTTTGGCGGGATGTTCGAGACATCTTCAACATCTCTTTCAGCAAAACTTCTCTGGTCGAAAATCGAGTACCTTGGCGGGGTCAATGTTCCTGTATTGTTGCTTCTTTTTATTATTCAATATACCCATCCTTCGGTTAAAATTAAATTTTACTGGACCTCTCTCCTTTTCCTTGTTCCGGTCTTAACTTTCCTGGCGGCATTAACAAATAACCAGCATCATCTTATATGGACCGGCTTTTCCCCGGGCCCGGCAGCGTCCAACCAGATTATCTATCATCATGGAGTGGGGTTCTGGATTGGTTTTATGGGATATTCCTACCTGGTGCTTTTATCCAGCCTTATCCTCCTTATCAACTCACTCATACTGTCCAGGTATACTTTCAGGTACCAGATGATTTCCCTGCTCATTGCAGCCCTGCTACCATGGATAGGCAATATATGTTACCTTACCGGCCTCAATCCACTGCCGGGACTTGACCTAACACGTATAGCTTTCTCCGGTTCGGGAATAATCCTGGTGTATGCAATAGCAAAGCTGAGATTTCTCGACCTCCTTCCAAGAGCAAGGACACTGCTGCTTGAAACCATGTTGGACGGGGTTCTTGTTTTGGATTCCTCAAACAGAATTGTTGACATAAACCCTGCTGCAAGGGCGGTACTGGGAATGGGCAAGGATGAAGATATCATCGGAAAAAAAACAGGAGAGATAAACTATGAATACCTGCAAATTGTCATCAAAGCCCTGGAAAGCGAATCGGAAGAAACAGTCTACGCCCTGCCCCCGAAATTCATAGAAATCAACATCACCTCGCTTTTTAATAAAAAAGGCGATATTACAGGGCATTGCATATACATGCATGATATTACGGCATTGCAGCAAAAGGAGAAGGCGTTGCAGCTGAGCGAGGAAAAATACCGCACAATTGCCGAAAATGTTTCAGATGTGATATGGATGATGGATGTCAACATGAAATATCTTTATGTAAGCCCGTCGATAAAAAACCAGCGTGGGTTCACAGTGGAGGAATTTACGCACCTGGGACCTGAGAATGTTTACCCTCCGGAGTCTCTTAAAATTGTTGCTGACAAGTTCAGGGATTATAAAAGAATATCAGACCAGGGAAAACTTGTTCCGGGAATGTCAACCATAATAGAGATCCAGCATAAGTGTAAAAACGGCTCTTTAAAAACCGGGGAGGTCCATGCCAATGTTGTCCTGGATGAAAACAACAGGCTCATCGCAGTGCACGGCATCACCAGGGATATAACTGAAAGGAAACGTGAAGAATCTGAACTAAAGCGGCGTGACCGCCTCCTGCAGTCCATATCACGGGCAGTAATAAGCCTGCTCCACCGTTCCGACCTCGAGATTGCGATCCAGGAAGCTTTGCAGATACTGGGCGAGGCCATCAATGCCGACAGGGTATATATTTTTGAGAATGTCAGGGGCGATAAGACTCCTGAAATTGGGATGCGCCTCAGGCAGCAATGGACAAACGATGGCACCCTCGGGCTAAGGGCGGCAAAGGAAAATGAACACCTTTCGTACCAAACGTCCTTCCCCCGCTGGTTTGAGCGGCTCTCGGGCGGCAAATCAATAAAAGGCCTGGTAAAGGAATTCCCCGATCTGGAACGTATAGTACTGGAGCCTGAATCAGTAAAATCCCTTCTTGCCATTCCGATATTCATTGAATCGAATTTCTGGGGATTTATCGGGTTTGATGACTGTACCACTGAAAGAACCTGGTCTGAGGCAGAAGAGAATGTCCTCAACACTGCGGCAATCAGCATTGGTATGGCCTATGTTAAAAAGAGAACTGAACTTGAGCTGATAAAAGCCAAGGAACACGCAGAAGAAAGCGACCGCCTGAAGTCTGCCTTCCTTGCAACCATGTCGCATGAATTAAGGACCCCTCTGAATGCCATAATTGGGTTTTCAGGGATCATGAGCAAGGACATGGATCCTGCCGACCAGGAGGAATATATAAAGATCATTCATAAAAGCGGCAAGAACCTTCTGAATATTATCGAGGATCTTTTCAATATATCCATGATAGAAGCAGGTGAGATCAAAGTGGAAATGGAGCATTTCTCTTTTGAGAAATTCCGAAGCCATTTTAACGAAGTGCTTTACACCGAGATCAAGAGCATGGACAAGTCAAACCTGGCTGTCCATTTCAGTCCTGATCCCTCCCTGCCCGACCTCTACCTGTTCACTGATCAGAACAAGCTTTTCCAGATCTTCAGCAATATCCTGAAAAACGCCGTTAAATTCACCGATCTGGGGTCAATTGAATACGGGTATACAGTTGGCAACGGCAAGGAAATAATATTCTTTGTCAAAGACACAGGGATAGGCATTTCGCCAGTTTTACAAAAGACCATTTTCGAAAAATTCAGGCAGGCCGATGAAACTTTTACAAGAAAATTCGGAGGGACCGGCCTTGGCTTGTCCATCAGCAAACGTCTTACCGAATTACTGAACGGTAATATCTGGGTGGAGTCGGAACCTGACCATGGATCTGCATTTTATTTTATGATCCCATGCAGGGATATGAGCTGGCAGGTTTCCAAGGGCAGCAGCAGTGGTACCCAGGCCCTTGAATTCCTGCATAATAAAACAATACTCCTGGTTGAAGATGAAGAGTCAAATTACCTTCTCATCAAGACCATCATTAAACATTCTGATGCAACTCTCTTATGGGCCAGGAACGGTAAGGAAGCCCTTGAAATGATCGACACCCATGATGAGATCTCTGTTGTTCTTATGGACATTAAAATGCCGGTCATGGACGGATATGAAGCGACAAGGATGTCGAAAACGCTGAGGCCAAAACTGCCGGTCATTGCCATGACTGCTCACGCTTTATACGGGGATGAAGAAAAAGCATTGCAAAGTGGGTTTGACAATTATATTCCTAAGCCAATCAGTAAAAGCCTGCTGTTTACAATTCTAGAACAATATCTTTCATAACTCTAATGACAAGGCTGGATCTAAAGGTCGAGATTGATGACAAGTCGGGCTTCTGCTTCGGAGTTGTCGGTGCCATTGAAAAGGCTGAACATGAATTAAAAGCTACAGGTGAGCTTTTCTGCCTTGGCGAGATCGTTCATAATGATGAAGAGGTGAAACGTCTTGAGATTGAGGGCATGGTCAATATTACAAAAAGTGATCTTGACCGGATCCAGCATAAAACAATCTTATTCAGGGCTCATGGTGAGCCTCCCGACAGTTATCAAGTCGCACTGAAGAACGGGAACCGTATCATCGACGCATCCTGCCCCATTATTTTAAAACTTCAGAAACGTTTCAGGGAATCATACGACAAAGGCGAAACCATTTATCTGTACGGAAAACCCAACCACCCTGAAGTCATAGGGCTGAACGGCCAGATTGGCAACAAAGCCGTGGTTTTCGGGCATCTTGAAGACCTGGACTTCCAGGTTATGCCTGAAAAGATCACGCTTTACAGCCAGACCACCATGTCAATCGACAGTTTTTATGATATTGTAAGGAAACTCGAAGATGCAGGAATTGACGTTACTGTCAAGGATACCATTTGCAGGCAGGTTTCTCACCGGGAACCAAGCCTGAAGCAGTTCAGCAGAAAATTCAGGAAGATTATTTTTGTCGCAGGCAAACGTTCTTCAAACGGCAGTGTGCTTTTCCATGTCTGCCGGCAGGAAAATGCCAATACCTATTTTGTAAGTTCCCCCGCCGATATCTTTGAAAACTGGTTTGAGAAGAATGATACCGTGGGAATATGCGGAGCCACTTCCACACCAATGTGGCTTATGAAAGATATCGAAAAAAAACTTTTATCCCTCTGATCTTGAAAGTTACATTTCTCGGAACAGGCACATCACAAGGCGTGCCAGTCATAGGTTGCAGTTGCACGACCTGTACTTCGGACGACCCTCGCGACAAAAGGCTCAGGTCGTCTGTCCTGGTTGAATGGCAGAAGCGGAAGATCGTTGTGGATTGCGGCCCAGACTTCAGGCAGCAGATGCTTGTCAGCAAGGTAGGAAGTATTGATGCGATCCTTGTCACGCACGGACATAAGGATCACATCGGGGGGCTGGATGACGTTAGGGCCTTCAATTATATCCTGAAGAGGCCTATGGATGTATATGCCGAAAAACTTGTTCAGGACGTCATCAAAGTCGAATATTCGTATGCCTTCGATAAGGAACCCTACCCAGGAGTCCCGGAAATGATCCTGCACAACCTGGTTAATAAACCCTTCGAAGTTGCCGGGTTGCCTGTAATTCCTGTCAGGGCGGTTCATTACAATGACAGTAACTTCGTGTTCGGGTTCAGGTTCGGAAATTTCACGTACATCACGGATGCGGTGAGGATCTCATCCGCAGAAAAAGAAAAAATCAAAGGTTCCGAGGTCATAGTCCTCAATGCCCTTAGAAAAGAAAAACACTATTCCCATTTCAACCTTGAAGAAGCCCTGGCCCTGATGGATGAGCTCAAGCCCAGGCAGGGTTTTCTCACGCATATCAGCCACCAGATGGGGAGGTATAGCGAAGTTTCAAAATTTTTGCCAGGGAACGTCAGCCTGGCTTATGACGGTCTCGTTACAATGATCAATGAGTGATTCTGACCCTTTTCAGGATCAGCATATTCATGGGATTGCTTCCCAGCCCGCTCACTTCTTTTCTTACGAACCTCAGCACCTGGTCATAATATAAAACCACCAGGGGTGATTCTTCCATGACCAGGCGTTCCATCTTATTGTAAATGGAATACCTCACCGAATCATTGGTCTGATGCATGGCAAGTTCATAAAGCCGATCAAATTCATGGTTGGAAAAATGCGTGTAATTCGGGCCCCGGGGACAGAAGTTCAGGCTGAGGAACATAAGCAGGTAATTTTCCGCGTCAGGGTAATCTGCTATCCAGGAAGCCCTGAAGAAAGGAAGCCTGGCCTCAGCTTTCATCTGCTTTGCCGCTGCGGGTGTGCTGATCTCAATTTTCATCTCAACCCCCAGTTCGGTCAGCTGCTGCTGAATATGCTTGCAGAAATCCAGGTAATCAGGCGTTGACACAAGGGTTACGGGCGGCATGCCTTTCCCGCCAGGATAGCCTGCTTCAGCAAGCAAACGCCTGGCTTTTTCAAGATCAAAATTATAATATACCGTGGAGGAATCAAAGGAGGGCAGGCCCAGGGGAATTATGCCGTAGATTCCCGGGGTACCTATATTATTTCTCAGGTATGTGATCATTTTATTCCTGTCAAACGCCAGGTTTATCGCCTGCCTGACCCTTTTATCATGAAGAGGGTTCGGCTTACCCCCTACCGCTTCCTGGTCCACCAGGAAACCCAGGTATTCGGTATTCAGGTAAGGCTGTGAAATAAGCTCAACGGCAGATCTGTATTTCGGCTGAAGCTTACCCTGCCTGGTAAGCAATTCATCCTTGTATGAAGGATCAAGGCCTGAAATGAAATCAAGCCTGCCTTTTACGAATTCAAGGAATGCCGATTGCTTGTCGGAGAGAAAACTAATACTTACCCCGTCAATAAAGGGCAGGCTGCTCCCGTTTTCATTTTCAAAATATTCAGGGTTCTTTAGCAGGACAAGCTTGACCCCTTCTTTCCAGTATTTGAACATGAACGGTCCGGTCCCTACAGGATGGCTTCTGAAATATCTCCCGTAGCTGCTTACCGCTTTTTCGGGGACTACCGATGCATACGGCATTGCCAATAGAGATAAAAACGGCGGGAACGGCTTGCTGAGCTTTATGACAAATGTGCTGTCATCAATGGCATAAAAGGCCGGGCTGCCGCTCTGCCTGGAGACACAATCAAATATCCACAAACCCGAAGATGCTATCGCAGGATCCAGTATCCTTCTGAAACTGAAAACAAAGTCCCTGGCTTTAACCTGTCTTTCTAATTTTAAATGAAAAACCGTATCAGAATGAAAAAAGACATCAGTACGAAGGTGAAACCTGTATTCCTGGCCATCACTGCTTATCTCCCATGATTTTGCGATACATGGCTGTATCCTCAGGCCATCATCAAGCTGAACAAGACCGTTGAATATCTGGTTCACAGGCCAGATAACAGACTGGTCGCGGGCAAATGCGGGATCCAGGGTGGTAATATTTGCAGCCTCATTATACCTGAAAACATTCTTCCCCCTGTTACCCTCCCCCGGATTGTTGCAGGAGCCCAGAAAATATAATGAAAATATTATGCAGGCCCCGGCCAACCATCTGTTACTTCCTGAGATCATATAAAAGTATAGCTGAATAAAGTGACATTACAAATTTATTATAAATACATGAGCCCATACATCCCTGCAAGGGATGTATGGGATAATTTGTATTTTTGCCTGAATATCAATAAGAGTTCCACCGTATATTTATAAATCCGACAATAATGAAAAAAATTTCATTTACCCTGTTTTTGCTCGTTTTTGCTGCTACCTGCCTGTATGCTCAGATTGATACAAGGTCTACCGGAGCCTACAAGTGTTACCTGAAAAAGTCAGGCATGCAGGAATTACCGAAACTGCCATCGCAGATCACAACTGCCGGGCCGCATGCCTATGATGTGCTAAAGTACACTCTCGATCTTGACATCTATCATTGTTATACAACCCCTTATCCCAAAAGCTTTACAGCAAATGTTATCATAGATTTCAAAGCCGACAGTGTGATAAACTTAATCAAACTGAACGCATCCAACACTTCCCTTCAGATCGATTCGATTAAGCTCAATGCATCTTCATTTACGCATACAGGGAACCTGCTTACCGTCAACCTCGACCAGACTTATAATCCCGGGCAGGTGGCTCATTTACATATTTATTACAAACATAATGATGTTACCGACGGTGCGTTCTATGCTTCGGGAGGTTTTGTTTTCACTGACTGCGAGCCGGAAGGCGCAAGGCATTGGTTCCCGTGTTACGATTCACCTTCCGACAAGGCTTTATCGGAACTGACCGTCAAGGTCCCCGCCAATGTAAAGCTTGGTTCCAACGGCAGGCTTGCCGATTCAACCCTGAACGGTGACACCCTGCACTATCATTGGGTAAGCGCTAACAATGTCGCCACATACCTGATGGTCATGACATCAAAGGTCAATTACAAACTTGATATAAAATACTATCACAAGTATACTAATCCCAACGACAGCGTTCCTATCCGTTTTTACTATAATGCCGGTGAAAGCCCTTATGCCATGGAGAACGTTATCGATTCCATGACAAGGTATTATTCAAGGAACTGGTGTGAGCATCCGTTTGAGAAAAACGGTTTTGCCACCCTGAATTCCCAGTTTGCCTGGGGAGGGATGGAAAACCAGTCTCTTACCAGCCTGTGTCCAAACTGCTGGAGTACCGATGTTGTCTCCCATGAATTTGCCCACCAGTGGTATGGCGATATGATTACCTGCGCCACCTGGGCCGACATCTGGTTGAACGAGGGTTTTGCAACCTGGTCGGAAGCATACTGGCTTGAGAGTTCAAACGGGTATCCGACCTACCTTCAGCTGATCCAGAGCTATGCAGGCACTTACCTGCAATCGAACCCGGGCTGGGCAATTTCCGATTCAAGCTGGGCTACCAGCACACCTTCTGTAAATGTACTTTTTGACTACTACATCACTTATTGTAAGGGCGGATCAGTGCTTCACCAGCTGCGCTATGTTCTTGGGGATTCCACGTTCTTCCAGGTCATGAAAACCTATTGTGCCGATACCAGCCTCAAATACAAGTCGTCTACTATTGGTAACTACAGGGATGTTGTCAATGCTGTTACCGGCGGGGATTACACCTGGTTTTTCAATGAATGGATATTCCAGCCTAACCACCCGGTTTACGCAAACACTTACCAGTTCAAGAACCAGGGAGGCGGGAACTGGAGAGTTGACTTCAACGCCAGGCAAACCCAGACCAACGCCACTTTCTTCAAAATGCCGTTGCCTGTTAAAATCCATTTTACCGATAATTCCGACACCCTGATTAGTGTCATGAACGATGTGAATAACCAGCTCTTCTCATTTTATTTCAGCAAACAGCCCCAAACGCTGGTATTCGATCCCGATGATGAAATCGTACTGAAGGCAGGGCAAACCATTGTTGGTGTTCCCGAAAATTCAGACCAGTCAGGTGTTGTCCTGGGGCAGAATGTGCCCAACCCTGTCAGCTCCCTCACGAAAATTCCTTTTGTAGTTCAGTCCTCATCCGCAGTACAGATAAGTATTGTAAACACCCTGGGAGTAGAGGTTTGGAAAACTTCATCAGCTACTTACACTTCAGGGTCCCATACAATTGAGGCGGATCTGAGCGCACTTCCGGCAGGAATTTATGTTTACATACTCAAGACCGGAGGAAGGAGCTACACCGGAAAGATGACGGTCAGCAGGTAAGGCCTGCCGGGTTTTCAGAAGTTTTTATTCCCTTTCCCTGAAGGCCCTCCAGGACCTAAACGTCAATAATCCAGGTCCAGAGGCGTCTTTACGAGGTTTCGGCTCAATGCCACTTCATTAACCTCTTTCATTTCTTCGATATAGTGGAAGTTGAGGCCCTGTATATAGTCGGCTTTGATGTCTTCAATATCCCTGCGGTTTTCGCTTGAGAGGATGATATCCATGATCTTTGCGCGTTTGGCGGCAAGTATCTTTTCTTTGATCCCTCCTACAGGAAGTACTTTGCCCCTTAGCGTAATTTCTCCTGTCATGGCAATCCTGTTCCTGATTTTTCTCTGTGAGAACGCAGAAGCCAGGGCTGTAAAAATAGTGATCCCTGCAGACGGTCCGTCCTTGGGAGTTGCACCTTCAGGTACATGAATATGGACGTTCCATTTCCCGAAGACATCAGTCGAAATGCCGAAGTCTGAAGAATGAGCTTTCAGGTATGCCAGTGCAATGCTTGCCGACTCTTTCATGACATCTCCCAGATTTCCAGTCAGCGTGAGATCCCCTTTCCCCCGGCTGAGGCTTACTTCAATGAAGAGAATCTCGCCTCCGGCAGCCGTCCATGCAAGCCCTGTGACTACGCCTGCCATTTCATTGGTGATGTATTTTTCGGCCTGGAAAACCGGGACGCCAAGAATCTTTTTAATCTCCCCGGCGTCTAACTTTTTGTTGAACTTTTCATTCGAAACTATGGCCCTGGCCTTATTCCTGATGACTTTGGCGATATTCTTCTCAAGTGTCCTGACCCCTGATTCCCTTGTATATTCTTCGATGATCTGCTGAAAGACGGAGCGGGAGAATTGCAACTGGGATTTCTTAACCCCGTGCTCCCTGAACTGTTTTGGAAGAAGATGCCTTACAGCGATCTCAAGCTTTTCTTCGAGGAGATACCCCGGCAGCTCGATTACTTCCATCCTGTCGCGCAATGCCGGATGTATAGTGGCCAGGGTGTTTGCCGTGGCAACAAACATGATCCGGCTAAGATCATATTCCACTTCAAGGAAATTATCATAGAATGCGCTGTTCTGCTCAGGGTCAAGAACCTCCAGCAAAGCGGCCTGGGGATCCCCGCTGATATTCATGCCTGCCACTTTGTCAATTTCATCCAGGACGAATACGGGATTGGAGGACTTAACTTTTTTTATACTCTGTATGATCCTTCCCGGCATCGCACCAATATAAGTTTTACGGTGGCCTCTCAGCTCCGATTCATCCCTTAGTCCTCCAAGAGATATCCTGATGTACTTTCTTCCCAAAGCCCTGGCAATGGATTTTCCAAGGGATGTTTTCCCGACTCCCGGAGGGCCTACAAGGCAAAGGATAGGCGACTTAAGGTCTTTCTTCAGCTTAATGACTGCAAGGAATTCTATGATCCTTTCCTTGACTTTTTCCAGGCCGAAGTGGTCCTCGTTAAGAACGTCCATGGCATGAGCAAGGTCAAGGTTATCCTCGGTATATTCATTCCAGGGAAGTTGCACCAAAGTCTCGATATAATTTACCTGTATAGAATATTCGGCTGCCGCAGAATGCATCCTTTGCAGCTTGCTGATCTCCTTTTCAAATACCTCGGCAACCTCTTTGGACCATTTTTTATTTTTGGCCTGTTCCCGCAGTATGTTTATCTCCTGTGCGTTCGGGCTTCCTCCGAGTTCTTCCTGTATGGTCTTCAGCTGCATGTTCAGAAGGTAATCCCTCTGCTGCTTGTCAAGATCGGTTTTAACTTTGTTCTGTATCTGCTGCTTCAGTTCGGTAACCTGCAATTCCTTTGTAAGGAAACCAAGAACAAGCTGTGCCCTTTCGTCCAGGTCGGCGGTTTCAAGCAATTTCTGCTTCTCCGAAACTTCAATATTGAGGTTTGATGAAATAAAATGCACAAGGAACCCCGGACTTTCAATGTTCTTTATGGCAAAAGCAGCTTCAGAAGGGATATTAGGCGATTTATTTATGATTTGGGTTGAAAGATCTTTGATCGAGGACATCAATGCCTGGAATTCCTTGTCCTCCTTATTCACTTTTCCAGGGATATCAAAATGTTCAACACTTGCTTTGATATAAGGTTCGGTCTGCAGCAGCGCCTTGATCCTGAACCTCCTTTTCCCCTGTATGATCGCAGTGGTGCTGCCGTCGGGCATCTGCAGAAGCTTTATGATATAAGCCACCGTTCCGACAATATTAAGGTCTGAGAATTCGGGATCCTCAATCCCTGCATCCTTCTGCCCTGTTACACCGATGATCCTGCCCGATTTATAGTATTCACGTATCAGTTTGATCGACTTGTCCCTTCCGACAGTAATCGGAATGACCACTCCGGGAAACAATACGGTGTTGCGCAGGGGAAGGATGGGAAGCTCCTCCGGCACATCCTCCTTATTCATTAATTCCTCATCTTCGGATGACAGTAAGGGGATGAATTCGGTTTCTGCATCAAGCATATCCGACATTTCAAGAAATATATGATCAGTGTTTCTTTCCATAAAAATAAGACTGCCCGGTTGTATTTACCGGGTCTTAGGCATTGTCAAATTACGTGCCAGAAATGAACTATTATAAGAATTTATTTTTCAGTGTAATATTATATACGCTCGAAAGCAAATCCCTTTCAACCTCATCAAGGGGCCTCTGTCGCCTTGCATAAACCAGTTCGGCAACTTCAAGTGCTTTTTTCAGGTCATAATTGGTGTGGCCAGAAGTCCCACCCCAGGTAAACGAAGGAATAAAATTTCTCTGGAATCCGGATCCGAAAACATTGGCATTGACTCCGACCACCGTACCGGTGTTGAACATCGTATTTATACCGCATTTGGAATGGTCTCCCATGATAAGCCCGCAGAATTGCTGGCTTGTATTAACAAAAGTCTGCTTGCCGTAACTCCACAACCTAACTGTATCGTAGGTGTTTTTCAGGTTCGATGTATTGGTGTCGGCCCCCAGGTTGCACCATTCGGCAATCACTGAATGGCCGAGGAAGCCATCGTGAGCTTTGTTTGAAAAGCCGAAAATAACAGAATTGTTTATCTCCCCTCCCACCCTGGAGAATGGCCCAATGGTGGTAGGACCGTAGATCTTTGCCGACATTTTAACCTGTGCGCCCTCGCAAAGAGCAAACGGGCCGCGGATTACCGATCCTTCCATAATTTCGGCATCTTTCCCTATATAGATCGGGCCGGCACTGGTGTTCAGGATGGCACATTCAACTTTCGCTCCCTTTTCAAGAAAAATCTTGCCTTCGCCTGTCACCCTGTTGGAGGAACTCAGTTTCTGTGACTTCCTGTCCCTGGTAATGAGCTCAAAATCATCATTGATGGCGATCCCGTTCTTTGAAAAGATTTCCCAGGTATGCCCTATCCTTAAAGGTGCATTCAATATGCTTATTTCTTCTATGCCGTCCGAAGAAGCGTCGCCCAATTTATCAAGGTCCTCTGCGGAAACATGAAGTGCGATAATGGTGTCCTGGTACAGAATAGTCTGGTACGGTTTGAGGTTCAGAATTGCATCAACGATCTCACGGGTCGGACATACCGATGCGTTGATCATTATGTTATCATTCTCCCTTACAATCCTGAATTTTTTAGAAAGATACGTTTCCGAAAGGGTCGAAGTTTTTGCATTCAGATACATTTCCCATTTTTCCCTGATGGTCAGGATGCCGACACGGATATCTGCAATCGGTCTCATAAATGTCAACGGGAGAAGGTTGGTCCTGACAACACTATCATCGAAGAGAATGTAATTCATACGCTGAATATAAAGATTCTACAATGGGAAATTTCCTGCAAAACTAATGAACTTAAGGGATAAAAAAAAGCCCTTGTCAGGATAAACAAGGGCTTAATTTAAGCTACAGGAATTATTTTTCATTCATTTTATCCAGGTGCTTCTTATAACGGTTCTTGAACTTATCAACGCGGCCTGCAGTATCCACAAGCTTCATTTTACCGGTATAAAACGGGTGAGACGTATGAGAAATCTCAAGCTTTACCAAGGGGTATTCCAGTCCGTCTTCCCATATAATGGATTCTCTGGTTTTAACCGCGGATTTTGATACGAAGGTGTATTCATTCGACATATCCTTGAAAACCACCAGTCTGTAATCTTTGGGATGAATATCTTTTTTCATTTTAATTGTAATTTGCAAATGAGGGTGCAAAAGTACAGATTTTTCTTTGATTAACAAATATTTTCGACTAAATTTCTTCGAGGAGGAAACGAAGCGTATCTGTTCCGTCGGCATAATCTCCCAGCCCTGGTTTCTGGGAACTGCCCGGAAACACATACGGAAGGCCTGGATCAGAAGCGGATACAATGCACTGTATCTTCCCGGAATGCAACTGGAGTTCCGATTTTAATGATTCCATGTTATCATACCTCTCATAATTCAGCACCGATACAGGAGAGGCCAACACCGACTCCTCAACCAGCATAATGTTCCCGAAATCATGGAAAGGCCTCCTGTTAACAAGACGTATGCTTTTCTGGTATTCGTAATTGTTATAATATTTATTATGGCGGATGAGTACCTCCCAGGGTTCAAAACATGGCCCCAGTTGCAAGATGTCATATGCAGCAGGAATGTAAATTTTCGAAACATTCCTGCAGCCTAATCCGAAGTATAGCATTATATCTGCGCCCAGGCCTTTAAGATCCTCATCATTTTCATTTCCGCCAAGGATGGCAACACCGTTCCTGTTCCTGCGGATGATGTGCGGAAATCGTGAGAAGTAATACTCGAAATACCTGTATGTATTGTCACTTCCCGTGGCAATGATGGCATCGATATCTTTGAATGGTTCATCGGTGAACTTGATCAGTTCCTTCCATTCCGGTTCTTTCTGAACCATGAGACGGGCAATGGCCGGAAGAAGCACTGCATCCTGCCCCGACAGCTTACCGCAGAATGTATATCCACATAAAAGAACACTAAGAAAATCATGGAAGCCTGCCAGGGGAATGTTGCCTGCGGTGACTATTCCTATGATCTTTCCTTTGGTTTCTTTTTTTTTCAGCGTATCCATGTAGGGATCAAGCCACATCTCTATGCTTTCAGGATGCATTGAATCTCCCAGAGCATTAAGGGCATACCTGATATTTTCCCGGGTGAACCAGGGATTCCGTGCTTCAGCTTCTGATGCAGGTCCTGCAAGCGGATGCTCCTCCCCGCTTTCCATCTTATCAGGGAAAGCCCTAAGGATGCGCCCAACTTCAATAAATGTTTGGATTCGGTTTCTTATGTCCATATCTTCGTGCAGCAAAAGTACGAATTTGATGAGATCCCGCCTGTTTTGTATTATGCTGACCTTTCTAAGCCTTTCGTTTACCTTGACGGGGAACACCCAGGGGACAGTAAACCTGAGGAATTCGGAGCGGGAACTAAGGGATCTTTTTAAAGAAATAAGCCAGGCTCTAACCGACAGCCAGAAAATCGCGTCAAGTATCGAATTCAGTGAGCGGCTGCGTTCAGCTCTGCAAATAGAAGGTTCAGCAGAATATCCCTGGGATTCCCTCAGGTATATGGCAAAGATTACTTCCCCCGACGGACTTTTCAGGCTTTACAACTGGAATGTCCCGCTAACCGGGGGAGGTAACCGGTATTTCTGCCTGATCCAGTTCAGGAAGGCATGGAAGAAAATCCCCCCCTGTGATCTTCGTGATTTCTCAGACTCGGTCACTGAGCCTGAGAAATTTACAGGCGATTCCCTTCATTGGTACGGGGCCTTGTATTATGATATCATTCCATATGCATTAAGGGATAACAGCACTTCATATATTCTCCTGGGGTGGGACGGCATCAGCAAAGACATGAGCAGCAAGGTCATTGACGTGCTTACCTTCAAAAGCAGCGGTTGCCCCGGGTTCGGCTCCATGGTATTCCCCGATTTCAGGGACGGCAGGCTTTTCCGCATTATATTCAGGTATTCATCCTCGGCAAGCATGAGCCTGCGTTACCGCTTGCAGACCATACCGGGCAAACCCGTTTGGAACAGCCGTAAGAAGGAATATCAGTCGGATAACATTTCAGTGAAGATGATCGTTTTCGATCACCTGGTCCCAATGGATCCGCAGCTTGAGGGACAATATAAATTTTACATACCCTCCTCCGAAACAGCCGAGGGATTCAAATATGATAATAATTCCTGGAGATATATAAAGGAATTTGACGCGAGAAACCCGTGAAATATGGGAAATCATTGAAGAGTTATGCTTAATCGCAAAAAAAAAGTTATTTTTGATTTTTCGGTTTAAAATCGTTTATTTTGTTGCATCATTGCACCTATGCCGGATTTTTTATCAAAACATTTATATAACATCCTAAAAAAACTAATTTTATGAAAAAGCACAACTTTAATGCTGGACCCTCGGTGTTACCCCGGATTGCTATTGAAAACTCGGCTAAAGCTATTCTCGACCTGAATGGAATCGGTTTATCCCTGCTTGAGGTCTCTCACAGGAGCAAAGATTTTCAGGCAATACTTGATGAAGCTACGGCTTTATTCAATGAACTTCTTAATATTCCCGCCGGATACAAGATCCTTTTCCTCGGTGGAGGCGCAAGCCTGCAGTTTGACATGATTCCTTTCAACCTTCTTAACAAGAAAGCCGCATACCTGGAAACCGGTGTATGGGCCCAGAAAGCAATAAAGGAAGCCAAATTCTTCGGTGAGGTGAATGTTGTAGCATCCTCAGCCGATAAAAATTTCACATACATTCCCAAGGGCTATAGCATTCCAACCGATGTGGATTATTTCCATATTACCACGAACAACACTATTTACGGTTCCGAGATCCGTTACGACATCGACAGCCCTGTCCCCCTGGTAGCTGATATGTCATCCGATATCCTCAGCCGCCCTGTTGACGTTTCAAAATATGCCCTTATATATGGAGGAGCACAGAAGAACCTTGGGCCTGCAGGTGTTACGTTTGTCATTATAAAAGAAGACATTCTCGGAAAGGTTGAAAGGAAGATACCTACCCTGCTGAATTATGCAACCCATCTGAAGGAACCTTCATTATATAATACCCCCCCTGTATTCGCAATTTACACCTGTCTTGAAACCCTCAAATGGATCAAGAGCCTTGGCGGTGTAAAAGCTGTTGAAGAAATGAATATCAGGAAGGCAAAACTGCTGTACGACACCATTGATAACAGTAAAATATTTACAGGTACTGTGGCACTTGACAGCCGTTCACTTATGAATATCTGCTTTGTGATGAAGGAGCAGTACAAGGACAAGGAAGACGCATTTATGGAAGTTGCCAAGAAAAATGGCATGATTGGGATCAAAGGCCATCGTTCCGTTGGCGGGTTCCGTGCATCAACCTACAATGCACTGCCTTATGAAAGCGTTCAGGCCCTTGTTGACTGCATGAATGAATTCGAGAAAGAAAACGCATAAGTAAAAACCAGGGAGGCGGTAAATCCGCCTCCCAAATTTCATAGTATATGACAAAAGTACTCGTTGCAACTGATAAGGCATTTGCCCCGGTTGCCGTTAAAGGCATAAGGCAGGTTATTGAACAAGCTGGATTTGAACTCGCACTTTTAGAGAATTATCCAAGCCCTGATGATTTTATAAAAGCCATTGCCGATGCCGATGCGGTTATCGTAAGATCAGACAAAACAGATAAAACGGTGATCGATGCAGGCCAGAAGCTTAAAATCGTCGTAAGGGCCGGTGCTGGTTATGACAATATTGACCTTGCCGCTGCCACTGCAAAAGGCGTGGTGGTAATGAACACCCCGGGCCAGAATTCAAATGCCGTGGCTGAACTCGCGCTTGGAATGATGGTTTATTATTTCAGGAATTTCTTCAACGGTAAATCCGGATTTGAACTTAAAGACAAGAAACTGGGCATTCATGCTTACGGAGCTGTTGGTAAAAACGTGGCACGCATTGCCAAGGGCTTCGGGATGGAAGTGTATGCTTTCGATCCCTTCATCCCCAGGGAAGCCATCGAAAAGGACGGAGTGCGCTGGGTTGGTTCTGTTGAAGAACTTTACAGCAAATGTAATTTTATATCCCTCCATATTCCAGCCAACAGCCAGACGAAACAGTCAGTCAATACCAGCCTGCTGTCACGCATGCCTTCACCCGCAATACTGGTCAATACAGCCAGGGCTGAGGTAATCAATGAGGCCGATCTGCTGAAGATGTTCCAGGAAAGAAAGGATTTTGCTTATCTTTCGGATGTTGAACCAACCAATAAAGCTGAAATCGAGGCCGGGTTCAAGGTTAAGTTCTTCTGCACACCCAAGAAAATGGGAGCACAGACTGAAGAAGCCAACATTAACGCGGGAATTGCTGCTGCAAAACAGATCGTTAATTTCATTAATAACGGAGATAAAACATTTCAGGTAAATAAGTAATTAAATAAGGTCAGCCGGAAATTTCACCAAACCAGCAAAGATTTTCTCAAACTAACTTTTCATTAACAAATTGCCTAAACCATGGAAAACGGACAAGAAAAACCCACTACCTTTTTTAGATTCGAAGATCTGAGAATCTACCATAAATCTCTGGAATATATAAGCTGGGGATACGACATGGCTAAAATCGCAGGAACCGATTCATATTTGAAAACGTTTTTTGACCGCTTCCTTACCTCCGCCCAGGCAATTTCCCTAAACATTGCCGAAGGCTCTTCCAGAAATAAAAGCCAGTTTGTTTATTATTTGAAGATGGCAAAAAGTTCAGTCAGGGAATGCGTGGTACTTACAACTCTTGCGCTTAACCGGAACCTTATCACTCCCAAACAGTACGATGAGTCTAAGAACCAGCTGATGGAAATGACGAAGATGATCGGTGCACTTATAGGCTCCCTTCAAAGAAGCGTAAAAGTGGGCGATCATGGAAATGATGAAGATGAAAATGATTAATTTCAGCTGATCCCCGGTATTATTTCTGCCGGCTGACCTCTATTCTTTACTTTCCGCCTCAGGTGGAAATTTCAAACATGGATTTTATTTAAAACACATTTATCATGGCAATACTAAAAGCTTTTAAAGGCCTCAGGCCGCCTGCTGAAATCGCAATGGACCTGGCATCAAGGCCATATGATGTGCTTAATTCTGAGGAAGCAAGGGAAGAAGCAAAGGAGAACCCCTATTCCCTGCTGCATATTATCAAGCCCGAAATCGACCTGCCGGCCGATATGGATGTTCATGCCCAGCCTGTTTACGACAAAGCCAGGGAAAATTTTGATCACTTCAGGAAGAACGGCTGGCTTAAACCTGATGCTACCGACAACCTTTATATCTATGCCCAAACCATGAACGGCAAAACACAATATGGCATTGTGGGCTGCGCAGGTGTGACGGATTATATGAATGGCATCATTAAGAAGCACGAACTTACAAGGAAAGATAAGGAAGAAGACCGCATGAAACATGTCAGGATCACCAATGCCAACATGGAGCCTGTCTTCTTCACCTACCCTGCAGTTAAGGAAATCGATGATATTGTTTCAAAGTTCGTTCAGGACCACAGGCCTGTCTATGATTTTACTTCGGTAGATGGCATCGGGCATCATTTCTGGGTCATCGACGACGACGCTGTAATCTTATCCATTATCGCCCTGTTCAGAAAGATCCCAGCAACATATGTGGCCGACGGCCACCACCGTACTGCTGCTGCAGCCCTTGTAGGGAATGAAAAAACGAACAACAATCCAGCCCATAAAGGAACAGAAGAATATAATTTTTTCCTGGCCGTCCATTTTCCCGATAACCAGCTTACCATTATCGATTACAACCGGCTGGTGAAAGACATCAAAGGCCTTACAAAAGAACAGCTTCTCGAAAAACTTGCAAAGGTCTTTACCATTGAAGACAAGGGAACCGACATCTGCAAACCTTCAAAGCTGCATAATTTCAGCATGTATATCGGTGGCAGATGGTATTCCCTCACAGCAAAACCCGGTACTTACAACGATTCTGATCCAATCGGAGTTCTGGATGTAACGATTCTTTCAAAACTGGTCCTCGATGAGATCCTTGATATCAAGGATCTGCGGACATCGAACAGGGTGGATTTCGTAGGTGGTATCAGGGGCCTTGGGGAGCTGAAGAAGCGTGTCGACAGCGGCGAGATGATAGCTGCTTTTGCATTATACCCGGTTTCAATGAAGCAACTGATCGACATTGCCGATTCAGGGAATATCATGCCTCCCAAAACGACCTGGTTCGAACCGAAACTCAGATCCGGCCTGGTGGTACATAGCCTGGAATAGAATACCGTGACTCGTGACTCGTGACTCGTGAACCGTGAATCGTGAGCCGTTACGATTCACGATTCACGAGTCACGAGTCACGGATTACGGTTCTAGTCTTTAAGGTAATTCAAAAAAACAGTCTGCAAATAGGCATTTGCTTCCTTAATAATCCTGGTACTATCAGACGGGGGGTTGAAATAACTCCATTTATAACCGATATATGGATGCGTTTCGAAGGTATAGTAACTGCTGTTGTGCAGCCAGCCTGCCCCGTCCTCGGTCGAATAATATGCGAACTCACCCGAATAAGGGTTCATAAGATCTTTGCTGTATCGAAAAGCCTGGTGAGGTAAGTCAAGCTGTGCCAGCAGGGTCGCAGCAATGTCCTGCTGGTTCCCGAGTTTCGTCCAGGCAGTCCCGCGGAATTCTTGTTTAATAACATCCCCGTAGAACAGCAGCGGCACCTTGTGGTATTCCTTTGATTCGGGGTTCCAGTTCCTGTAAGAATTATGGCTGTGGTCTGCTACTATAATAAATAAGGTATTGCTGTACCATGGTTTTTGCCTGGCCTTTTCGAAGAATTCACCCAGGCAATGGTCGGTGTAATATGCCGCATTGATGTATTCCTGCTCGTTACCTCCCCATTTTAGTGGCTTTGCGAAAGGCTGGTCCCACGGAGAATGTGTTGACAGGGTAAAGAGGGAGGCAAAAAAAGGTTGTTTGAATTTGTCAAGGTCGTTCACCAGGTAGCCAAGTGTATACTGGTCATGGACCCCCAGTTTGCCTCTTGGAACGGATGCCGGGAAATTCTCTCCCTCCATGATCTGGCTGAACCTGTTATAAATGATATAACTTTTGATATTCCCATAAATAAGCTGTCCTCCGAAATAAAAAGCAGTGCTGTATTCTTCACCCCTGAAACTCCTTACAAGGCTGGGGAGCTTGACGAATTTATCAGGTTGAACTGTTATCGATGAAATGGGATGCGCAGGGAAGCCCCCGAAAATGCAGGCCATTCCCTGTTCTGACCTCGAACCTGATGCATAGATGGAAGTAAAAAGTATGCCTTCTTTCGACAGTTTACTGAAATGGGGAGTAATTCCGGGTTCCCCTCCCAGCTCGCTGATCAGGTCGGCCGACCAGCTTTCCATGATCAGGATGACTACGTTGGGCCTCTTGCTGATAAGCACCCTGATTGTAGTATCCTTCTTTACAGAATAAAGATCCTTCATGATATCTGCAGCCCTTCTGTCATCCATATAAAGGAAGGGGCTCTCCTTCATGTTCCCGAGATTCTCGAAAATACTTATATAAAGGTTGAAGGCATTGTTCACTGCTGCAAGGTTCAGAATATTGTGGTCGGAAAAGTAAGACTGGCTTTGGTTGATCGGGATCTGTTGAACACCTCCCCTTAGCCCTGTAAACAACAAAGGAGGGAAAACCACGGCAAAAACGAGGGAATGCCAGAAAGGAATCTTCTCCCCGGTGTAATCGCGGTAAAACCACCGCAGGTATGCAAAGATTGCCAGTCCGCACATAAAAATGAAAAGGAAAAGCAATAAAAAGAATGTCAGGGTTTCAGCCGAATTATAGATCTCCGATGGATTTGACAGGTACTTTACAACCTTGTATGTTAGCTTGGTCTTCCATTCAGCGTATATCCCCATCTCAGCCGCTGCGCTCAGCGTATAGACGAAAACCATCAACCCGGTATACACCTTATTTATTATATTGAGCCAACCGGCACTTTTGAATGACTGAACCAGGAGAATCAGGAATGGGATGGCCATGAAATAGCAGGCAGTAGCCAGGTCCAGTTTGAAAGCATGGACAAATACGCTCAGAAACTCGGAAAACCTGACGCCTTCGACAGAAAGCAGGCCTGAGTAGTACACCAGGAATACCAGTCGTGTGAAATCAAAAAGCAGTAACCAGAAAACCAACTGCCTTAATAATAAAAGGGTAAGCTTTTTCATCAGCGTAAAGGTAATTGAATGACGTAAACGTATTATCATTATTTTTGTTTCATGTCTCTCAAGGTATGACTATAATTGAAAAGTTGGATTTGTTGTATCATTCCATCCCGCAGGTTGTCAGGATGATCGTCGTATCCAAGACTCAGAGTCATGAGAACATCACCGAGGCATATAATGCTGGCCAGCGGGATTTTGGCGAGAACAAGGTGCAGGAAATGATATCCAAAGCCGCTGCCCTGCCCCCTGATATACATTGGCACTTTATCGGACATCTGCAAACGAATAAAGTGAAATACATTGTCCCGGTTGTCTATATGATCCACAGCATTGACAGTCTGAAACTGCTCAAAGAAGTGGACAGGGAAGCTCTGAAGGCTGGCCGTATAATTTCCTGCCTGCTTCAGATCCATATTGCAAGCGAGGAAACTAAATTCGGGCTTGACCCCGTGGAAGCATTCCGGTTACTCGACTCAGCCGAATACCGGGCCATGCAGAATGTAAGAATACGAGGTCTCATGGGAATGGCTACCTTCACCGATGATACAAATCTTGTGAGGCAGGAGTTCAGATATCTCAGGGAGTGCTTTGGCAGGATTAAAGCGGAGTATTTCCAGGCAGATACATCATTCTGCGAGCTTTCGATGGGTATGTCGGGAGATTATTCACTGGCCATTGAAGAGGGAAGCACCATGGTAAGAATTGGGTCGGCCATCTTCGGTGAAAGACCTAAAATAAAACCGGAATTATGAAGCAGGCAAAATATATCATTACACTATTGCTGATCAGCCTGGTATCAGGCACACAGGCCCAGCTTACCATACCCAAAAAAGCTTATTGGCACCTGGCCGGAACATGCGGTAACGGCAGCAGCGTCAGTATGAACATGGTTAAGATCAACGACAGCATTTATGCAGATTGCATCATCAGCCTCAAGGGAGCACAAGTACTGGCAAGTATTCAGGAAACAGGCAAACCCTATGATTTTTGCGGGAAGATGGATGCCAAAGGAAATTTTCACCTGCATCCTTTCAGCGGTGAATTCCCATGTTTCAGTGGACAATTGCTCAACGCGGGCTCATTCTCAGGAGACTTTGAAGAGCGGAAGTCAGGTAGGTTTCATTTTGAATTGAATGAAATTTACAAAGCCGGGAGCGTACAATTTTCCGTGTTTTGCATCCAGCAGAACATCAGCCTTGTCAAAAAACCCAGGAGCCCGGCGGGCAGTTTCCGCATGGCAATGCTTTCACCTAATGAATCGGGGAATCCGGTGATCTCCGATTCTCTCCGGAGGATCATGCTTAAAGCCTTCAACAACTCGGGTTATGAGGGAACAGAGCCCGACAGCGTACTTGCCGGCGACCTCAGGGTGTTCAGGAGGGATTATATATCGGCCAACCAGGACCTTTACAAGCAGATGCCCGATGCAGGTTCACTGAACTGGGAGCTGCTGAGGTTCATGCATATTGTTTACAACGAGTCTTACCTTCTCAGCTTTTATATCCTGAATTATGCCTTTACAGGAGGCGCCCACGGGTTGGAAAGCCTTGAATACAGCAATGTGGACCTCAGGACAGGGAAGCTGCTCAATCTTGACGATATCATCCGGGAAGGCAGGAGGCAGGACCTTTCACAGCTACTTACCCTCAAGCTTAAACGGATGAATAATATTTCCGAATCCCAGAAGCTCAGTGATAACGGGTATTTTGTAAACGAGATCCTGCCGAATGAAAATTTCTACCTGTGCCGGGGAGGCATTGGTTTTGTTTACAACCATTATGATATTGCCCCGTATTCTTTCGGGGCCACTGATATTTTTCTTACTGTGGATGAGATAAGGGATATTCTCAAACAGGGATTCAACGGCTTCTGAAACCGGCTTTGATAAACCTGTCCCGGCCATGAAAATCCTGCATCAGGATTACATCCGAGAATCCTGATGCATTAAGCAGTTCTGATAGCTCCTTCCCGTAAGCCTCATTGATCTCAAACCAGAGCACACCTTCCTCTACAAGGTTTTTTAATGAATATTCAGTAATGGCCTTGTAATACTTCAGGGGATCATCATCAGGAACGAACAGGGCAAGATGAGGTTCATAATCCATCACGTTTCTCCTCATTGCTGCTTTTTCCTTCATGGTCACATAAGGAGGATTGCTAACGACAAGGTTGAGCTTTCGTTTCACAGGCACATCGCCGGCCTGCAGGATATCGGAACGGTAAAAATCAACCCCGACCCCGCATGCGGAGGCATTCGAACGTGCCAATGCCAGGGCATCCTCCGAAATATCAGTTCCTGACATGAGGATGCCGGGTAAGTGAGTTTTGAGATATATGGCAAGACAACCCGACCCCGTACCTATATCCAGGGCCGAAAAGTTATTCCCCGCCAGAGGGGTGGTCATTTTAACAATATACGTCGCCAGCTCTGCAGTTTCAGGCCTGGGGATCAGAACCGAGGGATTGACTATCAGCTGAAGCCCGTTAAAGTATGACTTGCCCGTAATGTACTGTACAGGGCAACCTTGAGAAAGCCTTTCAAGTGCAGCCATGAACCTTGCTGAATTTTCAGTGCCGATTTCAGCGGAAGGATCCATGTGAATTTTCATTCTTGACCATCCAAGAAAATCTTCGAATAAAATGCAGAGTATGCTGCTGGTCTCCTCGGCATCATACAAGCACTTCATCTGTTCATGGAAGGCATCCATGATGCTCCTTACCGAATGGGTTCCCTGATTCATGCCACTAAATTAATATAAAATGAAGGAAGGCCTGCTCCTCTTAAGGCATAAAACATTACCTTAGCGATATGATTGATACCCCCGATACATATTATACTGTTGCAGGAAAGGGAGAATCGGTCATCCGTGAGAAGGCCAGTAAATTCATCGGTCTTGCATTTCCCATAAATTCCGAGACTGAAGCGAAGGAAGTACTCCTGGGTATACGCAAAAAGTATTACGATGCGAACCATCATTGCTATGCTTACTGTTTCGGGCTCACCAGAGAGATCTACCGCCTGAGTGATGACGGTGAACCATCGGGATCTGCAGGCCGGCCCATCCACGGGCAGTTGCTCTCGAAGGACGTTTCTGACACCCTGGTCATTGTAGTGCGTTACTTCGGCGGAACCAAGCTTGGCATTCCCGGTTTAATCACTGCCTACAGGCAGGCTGCTTCGGAAGCTCTCGACCAGGCTGGTAAAACTGAAAGGATAATTAAGCTGAACCTCAGAGTGAACTTCCCATATGAGAAGATGAACGAGGTGATGAAAATACAGAAGGAAGAGGAACTGGATATCGTTGGACAGGTTTTCGATAACGATTGCAGCATAACCCTTGCTGTCAGGAAAAGCAAGGCCGACAAGGTCCTGAGCAAATACATGAGAATTTCAAACATATATACATTAGTAGATAATCAAACAAAATGAACAATTTCTGCTTATAATCAATCTGTTTAATAATTAACAAAACCATTGATTCTGCTAAGTATTTGGAAGCTAACACCAATGAAATTTAGAATCATTCTAAAGAAACTCAAATAACATATCTCATCGCTCTAACAATTCCTTGACAATTAACAGGCTAACAGAATTAACGGGAGTTTTTGATGAAATGAAACAACAAATCGACTGCAAAAATTTTATTAAAAACAAGGCAAAAAATATTTTTTTATAATTTTTTTTTCATCAATTTTGTTAACAAATCAGGTACGCCATTCTAAGGGATTTTAATTTTGGGTAACAAGTCCGATACCTGGATATACATCGAGATATAAAATTGATTACAGAAACCATTCAAGGTAAAAATATTTAATGGAAAAGAACTTTGTTGAAGTTTGGGAAAATTGTCTTAAAGTCATAAAAGACAACATCAACTATCAAAGCTTTAAAACATGGTTCCTTCCGATAAAGCCTGTTAAACTAAAAGACAGTGTATTGACCATCCAGGTTCCCAGCCAGTTTTTTTATGAATGGCTTGAAGAACACTACATCGGATTACTAAAGAAGACCATAAAGAAAGAACTCGGAGATAAAGGCCGGTTGGAATACAGCATAATAGTTGACAATTCTGACACAGACCCTGGTCCTTTCACGATTAACGTCCCTACATCGGAAAAAAAAGCCACCTCTAATCCGGCAGTATCAATGCCTATCGATCTTAACAGGGGAACCTCGAAGGAGATTCCAAACCCTTTTATCATTCCGGGTTTGAAGAAGATTAAAGTAAATTCTCAGCTCATTGAGAGTTACTCATTTGAAAATTTTATTGAAGGTGATTGTAACAGGCTTGCAAGATCAGCAGGCTTTGCGGTTGCCAGCAATCCCGGCAAGACTGCTTTCAACCCTCTCCTATTATACAGCAATACTGGCCTGGGTAAAACCCACCTTTCGCATGCAATAGGGCTTCAGGTGAAGAACAGTTTCCCCGAAAAGACCGTGCTGTATGTGACCACCGACCAGTTTATCAACCAGTTCATCGACTCGGTAAAGAACAACAACCAGAACGACTTTATTCATTTTTACCAGATCATCGATGTCCTTATCATTGACGACATCCACAACCTGGCCGGTAAAGAAAAAACCCAGGATGTCTTTTTTCATATCTTCAATCATCTTCATCAGAAAAGCAACCAGATAGTCCTGACTTCCGACAAACCTCCCGTCGAAATGAAAGGTATAGAGCCCCGCTTACTATCACGATTCAAATGGGGACTTTCGGCCGACCTGCAGGTGCCCGACCTTGAAACCCGCATCGCAATCCTCCAGAAGAAATTATATAACGACGGTATCATTGTACCGCCTGAAGTAGTGGAGTATCTTGCATACAGCATCAACACCAACGTGAGGGAACTCGAAGGAGCCCTTATCTCATTGCTTGCGCAGTCATCCCTGAATAAAAAGACCATTACTCTCGATCTCGCTAAACAGATGATCGACAAGTTCGTAAAAAATACTTCCAGGGAGATCTCTATTGATTATATACAGAAGGTAGTGTGTGATTATTTCAACATTCCTGTCGAAATGATCCATTCCAAGACCCGTAAACGCGAGATTGTCCAGGCAAGGCAGCTGTCGATGTATTTTTCAAAAAAACACACCAAGTCATCCCTTGCAAGCATCGGCCTCCATTGCGGAAACAAAGACCATGCTACAGTGCTTCATGCCTGCCGTACGGTCAACAACCTTGTTGAAACCGACAAACAATTCCGGCAGTTTGTTGAAGAACTCGACAAGCGCATAAAACTATAAGACTTCTTACTTCTCATGAAAATCCTGTTCGTCTGCACCGGTAACATTTGCCGGTCGCCAATGGCAGAAGCTATTCTCAGGAATAAGCTGAACGACGCAGGTCTCAGCGATGAAACTGATTCCTGCGGGTTTGAATCCTTTCACGTGGGAGATCATCCTGATAAAAGGGCACAAACAGTCTGCCGAAAATACGGGCTTGATATTTCCTCCCATGTTGCCAGGCTTTTCAGGAAATCTGACTTCGACAGGTTTGACCGTATCTATGTGATGGACTCTTCCCATTATTATAATGTGTCAAGAACATCCGGGTCGGCCGACGACATGAAAAAAGTGGATTATATGCTCAACCTGCTGTATCCCGGCCAGGACCTCCCTGTGGATGATCCGTGGTATCATGATATTGAGGCCTTTGAACATACCTACCGTCAGCTTGATTCGGCATGTGATAAACTTCTAAGCCAGATCATTTCATCAAAAAAACACAGGCAATGACAGCAGGTTTTTCTTCAGCTGAAATTATCAGGGATGCCCACGAAAGGATCAAACCCTATATCAACCATACCCCGGTGATTACCTCGGCTACCATGGACCGCATGTTCAACAGCAGCATTTTTTTCAAGTGCGAGAATTTTCAAAAGGTCGGGGCTTTTAAAGCAAGGGGAGCCACTAATGCGGTCAGGAGCCTCGATACTGAGACCCTCAGAAAAGGGGTTGCCACACATTCAAGCGGGAACCACGCACAGGCGCTTGCCTGGTCAGCTGCCCTCGCAGGAACAAAAGCTTATATAGTGATGCCATCCAACTCCTCCCCTGTCAAGATTGAGGCCGTCAAAGAGTATGGAGGCATTATAACCTTTTGCGAACCCACACTGGAAGCCAGGGAAACAACCCTGCAGAAAGTGGTTCAAGAAACCGGCGCAGTCGAGATCCATCCATACAACGACATACGTATCATTGCAGGACAGGCAACTTCGGCGCTGGAGCTGATCAAAGAAATTGAGAAGCTTGACATGATCATTGCGCCTGTAGGCGGAGGAGGACTTCTGAGCGGAACAGCTCTTTCAGCCTTCTATTTTTCACCCGGAACCAAGGTAGTTGCTGCAGAGCCTGTAATGGCCGACGATGCGTTCAGGTCGTTCAATCTGGGGACTCTTCTACCTTCTGTCAATCCCCAAACCATAGCCGACGGGCTAAGGACATCCCTGGGCGACCTCACCTTTCCAATCATTAAAAAACATGTCGGCAGCATTGTAACGGTGAACGAAGAAGCCATTGTCAGTGCTATGAAATTCATCTGGGAAAGGATGAAGATCATCGTGGAACCCTCATCCGCAGTACCACTTGCAGCCATCATGGAACACCGGATAAATGTAGAGGGTAAACGGGTCGGCATTATCATTTCGGGCGGGAATGTCGATCTTGATAATCTTCCATGGTAATATGAAGCAGGGAATCCTATACCTCATACCTTCAAACCTGAGCGAACAGCCCGTTGAAGATGTACTTCCCGAAGGGACCCTTAAGATCATCCGCAGTCTTGACTGTTTTATTGTGGAAGAACTTAGAACTGCAAGGCGGTTCCTGAGAAAAGCCGGGTTCACACGAAATTTTGACGAAGTCACATTCCTGGTTTTCAACGAGCATTCTCAGCTCCCCTCTTTCGAAGAATATCTTGCCGCTGCAGATGAAGGGAAAGACATTGGGCTCCTTTCGGAAGCGGGAAGCCCCTGCGTGGCTGATCCGGGTTCGGAAATCGTAAGGATAGCACATGAAAACGGGATCACCGTCAAACCTCTTACAGGGCCCTCCTCCATACTGCTTTCGTTGATGGCTTCGGGGTTCAACGGACAAAGTTTTGCATTCCTCGGCTACCTGCCTGTTGATAAACAAAGTCGGGCCAGGAAACTCAAAGAAATTGAAAAAACTGCCGCCGATAAAAAGCAGACCCAAATCTTTATTGAAACGCCTTATCGCAATGATGCATTATTCACGGCTATAATGCAAACCTGCAGCGACAGCACCAGGCTCGGGCTGGGTATAGACCTTACCGGTGCATCGGAAAAAATTAAGGTTTATACCGTAAAGGAATGGAAGCAGATGAAACCCGGTTTAGGCAAGTCCCCTGCCGTATTTTTACTTTACCGCTAAAGTTTTGTAACGAATCCTTATCTTTTTCGTCTTAAACACACCTATAATTCCTGTATGGCTGAACCCATTCTGAATGTTGAAAATCTCTCTAAGAGCTTTGGAAAGATCAAAGCAGTAAACCAGCTTTCGTTCGAAGTAACAAAAGGTCAGGTTTTTGGCATCCTTGGCCCAAACGGAAGCGGAAAGACGACGACCCTGAGCATGCTTCTTGATCTTATTCAGCCTGATAGTGGCAGCTTCCAGTGGTTCGGCCAGCCTCCTTCGAAAGGAAGCCGTAAGAGGATAGGCTCGGTCATAGAAAGCCCCAATTTCTTTCCCTACCTGGATGCCGTGACAAACCTTAAAATTGTTGCCGACATCAAGGACAAACCTTACAATGACATTGCCGACATACTTCAGGCCGCGGGCCTTTACGAACGCAGGCTCTCAAAATTCAAGACCTTCTCCTTCGGGATGAGACAAAGGCTGGCTGTTGCTTCAGCTCTGCTGGGAAACCCGGAAGTCCTGATACTGGATGAACCCACTAACGGCCTGGACCCTCAGGGTATTGCCCAGATCAGGGACATCATAGCCATGGTTGCTTCCAGGGGCAGCACCATCCTGCTGGCTTCCCACCTGCTGGATGAAGTTCAGAAGATCTGCAACTATGTGGTGGTCCTGCGAAAAGGAGTAATGCTTTTCAGCGGGAACGTGAAAGAAGTACTGGCGGTTTCAGATTCCATTGAACTTGCTGCTTCCGATAATCAAGGACTGGCAACCGCCATAAGCGAATATCCCGGTTTCAGTTCCTTGACCGAAAGCGACGGGATTATACAGGTGCACTTCAGCCAACCTGCAGACACTGCCGCGATCAACAGTTTCCTTTCGCAGAAGGGAATTATCCTGAGCCACCTGGCCGATAAGAAACGTAGCCTTGAACAGCATTTTCTCGAACTTTTACAGGACAACAAATGATTAAACTGCTGAAAATAGAATTCAAAAAGATCCGCACCTACAAGGTGTTCTGGATCCTTACCGGCCTGTATTTCGTATTCCTTGCTGCAGGGATACTGCTCGCCGAATTCATGATCAACCATATTGTGAATAACGTCAACAGCCGTATGCCTATCCCATTCCCCCATGTGGCTATTTATTATTTCCCCGATGTATGGCAAAACGTGGCGTTCTTTGCCAGCATCAGGTACGTGCTTATCTTCCCGGCCATCATCATGATCATCCTCATCACGAATGAATTTACGTATAAAACCATCCGGCAAAACGTGATCAACGGCATGAGCAAAACCGAATTCCTGGCCTCAAAACTTCTCATCATCTTGCTGATGGCAGTCATCATGAGCATTGTTCTGGCCGCCGGGGCGTTCTTCATCGGGCTTTCCCATTCAGGTTTAAGCGAAGTTGACTTTTTCATAAAAGGCATTCCCTTTATGGTTGGCTTTTTTATCAGCCTGCTGTGTTATATGGTGTATGCGTTCTTCTGTGGGTTTATCCTGAGAAACACTGGTCTCTCAATTGCCATCTTCACACTGTATTCACTGATCATAGAACCTGTAATTTACTTTATTTTCAGGGCTCCATTCATGTTTAAAAACACCATATACACTTACCTGCCGGTAAATTCAGTGATCCGCCTGACTGAGTACCCGGCCATCCCCATGCTTAAAAAAATAATGGGGGTGAACCTCCAGGAACATGTGAGCCTGACCGCATGCCTTATCCCGATAGCTTACTCGGCAATAATGATCGTTACGGTATTCCTGATCATGAAAAGAAAAGACCTCTGAAATTAATTGCCTGAGTAAATCCTTTATATTCCGTTACGTTTGCGGATCGCCCATTCGGCAGTAAGCAGGATTATAATCAGCGCAAACATCCACCATTTCATAGCCAGTTCATCATATTTTCTCTGCAAGTGGATGACTGATTTCAGGTCGGTCCGGCTTTTAAGAAATTTCGCCAGTTCCCTGATATCCTTCTGCAGTATGACCTTCCCTTCATGCCTGGAAGAGATCTGGTAAAGGATATCCCGGTCGGCCACAAGGTTAACCAGTTCAATATCAAGCGGGGTGATGCTTAACTGTCCCTGCTTTTTATACACTCCCTGGCTTGTTCCCACAGAAGCTTCATAAGTATAATTGCCAGCGGGGAAATATCCTGCATTCAGCATGTATGCCTTGTCGGTCCGGCTGAAGACAAAAGGATATGTCTTACCCTCTTCATTTTTCAGCTGCAGTGAAACCTCAGGAGTGTTAATCATTTCATGCCCGGGGTTGAAAAGCGCTGCATCAAACTCCAGGGGATCTCCTTCTTCCAGCCTGGATTTCACATTGACCCTGAAAGGGCTGGGATCTTTTTTTACCGAAAGATACTGGGCAATTCGTGTCATCATATCATCAAAAAGCCTGAAATCAGACTTCTGCATATAATCCGATATCCGCCATCTCCAGAAATTCTCGCCGGCAATGATGCCGACCTTTCTTGAAGGCATATTGAAAAACATGACGAGAGGATACCTGGTGCTGACGCTGCCGATCTTCTGCCAAAGCAGCACATCCATTAACGCAGCGGTTTCAAAGGCGCCCGACATACATTGCAAGGGAGGAAAATCGGCTATTACCGTTGCAGATTCCTTCTCAAAATTAAAAAGGGAGAATTCTGTATTAAGGACTGGCTGTATATCGGTCATCGATTTTTGCCTGGAGTTGATGACCAGGCCTGTTTTGAGACGGTTGAATCCTGCGATATCAGTCTGACTGCCGATGATGAACAAAGCCGGGCTGTCATCAGGCAGGCACTTCTGAATATCAGTCAGTGCTGTTACCGACGGCAGCTGGTAGAAGATATACAGATCGTATTCCTTGCCGGATTTCTTCAAGTCGGCAGCTTTAACCTGGCTCAATTCGAACCTTGAGGAGGATCCCAGGGCTGAAACAATAGCGGCGATATCAGGGTGAGGGGATTCATATACAAGTGCAACCCTTATCCTTGATTCAAGAACCTCGATATAAAAATCCCTTTTATTGTTTGCCTTATTGAATTCTTCGTCGGCAGATTCCAGCTCAACAGAATATCGTTGCATGCCTTTCTCCCTGGCATCCAGTGTACCGCTTACCCTTATAAGGCAATGCTCATTGTATGCAACAAGGTTTTTAGTAAAGACCACCCGACCCGAATGTTTTACAGAAAGTTTAACTTCCCTGCCCTGGTATTTGTCGAGCTGGGCCATGATCTCAAACGGCACCTGGTCATCGAGGTAAATCTGTTTGCTGACATTGATATTGCTGATCAGGGCATCCTTGTGAAGGGATGTATCGCCAAGCAGCACAGAATAAACGGGAACCCCGAGCTTGAGGGCAGCATACGCAGGGTTGGTTCCTTTATTGTAAATGCCGTCGGTTGCAATGATGACCGCTCCAAGGTTCCGGTTTACATACCTGCTGGCAAGTTCATTGAAAAACTCCGAGATATCGGTGTGCTTCCCAAGGAAATCCTGTTTCAGGCCCGGAGAAACTTCCTGGCCGAAAGTATAAGGTGCAATCTCAAACTTCTCAGAAAGTTCAGTACTCAGTTTCGCTATGCCTCCTGCAAGGTTTTTCCTTACCATTGCCGAATCAACAGAAGAAACAACCGACAGGGAGCCGTCTACACCTATCGCAATAACAGGTTTCTCAGTAAGACGTGTGGTTCTCCTGATCAGGGGAGTAAGTAACAGGAATGTGATGAGGCTTACAGATAAAAACCTCAGCAGCATCATAACCCCCAACGAAGGTTTGAATTCCCCTCTGATGTTCTTTCTGTAATAAAGCACAAAAGAAAAGAAAGCCCCGGCAAGAAGGCAGAAAAGCAGGAACCAGATGGGGTATTCAGTTAAAAGGCTCACACAATGGTACTATCAGGTATGAAGTCCGCCGCAAACGCTGATCACCTGGCCTGTAATATAGGTCGACAGGTCAGATGCCAGGAATAAAGCCAGGTTCGAAACATCCTCTGTGGTGCCGCCACGTTTAAGAGGTATGTCTTCTATCCATTCTTTCCTGATTTCTTCAGGAAGTTTCGCTGTCATCTCAGTCTCAATAAATCCGGGTGCGATGGCATTGACGCGGATATTCCTTGAGCCAAGTTCCATAGCCATTGATTTTGAAAATCCTATGATACCTGCTTTAGAAGCCGAATAATTCGACTGTCCTGAATTACCCTCTATCCCTACCACCGAACTCATATTGATAATGGATCCGAACCTTTGCTTGATCATCTGGCGTTGTGCAGCCTTTGTCAGGTTAAACACCGATTTCAGGTTTACCTTTATTACAAGGTCCCAGTCGGCTTCAGTCAACCTGAGTAAAAGGTTATCACGGGTAATCCCGGCGTTATTGACAAGAATATGAAGGTCCCCGAAATCGGCAACCACATCATTCACCAGCTTTTCACTGTCCTCAAAAGAACCTGCATCAGAAGCATAGCCTTTGGCTTTTACGCCAAGCGATTTCAGCTCCGTTTCAAGAGACAAGGAATTATCATCATAAGCGATATCAGAGAATGCAACATTGCCCCCGTTTTCTGCAAAACATTTTGCAATTGCCCTGCCAATACCCCGGTTTGCACCGGTAATCAGGGCTGTTTTTCCTTCAAGTAATTTCATGCCTGAATTTTAGTTAATAATCTTATTCTTCATTTGTACATTGTACATGGTACATTCTCTTACATCCATTTCACCAGCGGAAAATCCTGCCTGTGCGGCAATAACGGGCTCTTTGGGAACAGGCGGAAAACAAAATCATAAACGCCTGCCTGGTTTATGGGGATGTTGCATTCGAAAACAGCAATATTCTTTTCAGACCGTGCAAGATTCATCTCCTCAATTAAAGTAGGAGTTTCTACCTGGTCATTTACTTTTCTTCCAAAAAGGACCTCAAGCCCTACGTCCGTGGCCGAAAGTTCGTTCAGGTCAAGAATGATCTCTGCTGAAAAATTATCCCCCAGCGACAAAGGCATCTGTTCGGTGTAAGGTGTTTTCATCGAAATGATCCTGATGCCCTCCCAACCCCTGAGGACCTTCCTTTTCCAGGAAGCGATATGCCGGGCCATTTCATAGTTTTTACCTGTCATAATCTTGGTCCGCTTGATCAGTTTTGTATAATACTGACGATAATAGTCGTCAAGCTGACGTTTCATCGTAAAATGCGGAGCGATCTCGGCTATGGTATTTTTGATGTAGGATATCCATTTTACCGGGATCCCGTTCTCATCCCTTGAATAATATATCGGGACGATGGATTCCTCAAGAATAGTATAAATTACTTCCGCGTCAAGGTCATCCTGGAATACATCGTTGTCGTAAGTTGCTTCTTCCGGTAATGCCCAGCCTGCATCCGGACGGTATCCTTCGGCCCACCATCCGTCAAGTACGCTGAAGTTTACCACCCCGTTCATTACAGCTTTTTCGCCGCTTGTCCCTGAAGCTTCCAGGGGCCTGGTAGGCGTATTAAGCCAAATATCCACACCTCGTATGAGATACTTGGCCAGCTCCATATCATAGTTCTCAATGAACATGATCTTGCCCAGGAATGCAGGGATCCGCCCTATTTCAATGATTTTCTTAATAAGGTCCTGGCCTGCTTTATCATTGGGATGCGCTTTACCTGCGAAGAGAAACCTTACCGGCCTTTCGGTATTGTTTACGATCCTGTCGAGACGGTCGAGGTTGCTGAACAAAAGGTGGGCTCTCTTATAGGTAGCAAACCTTCGGGCAAAACCTATGGTCAGGGCCTGCGGCTGTGCAGCTTCCCTCATCTGGAATATCAGCTTCGGGTTTTCATGCCGCCTTGTCATATCAATATACAGGCGTGCCTGCAGAAATTCGGTAAGCTGTTCCTTTTGTTTCTGGCGAGTTTGCCAAATGATCTTATCGTCAACAGAATGTATCTTTCTCCAATATTCCGGATTTGACTGATCGTGAAGGAAACCTTCGCCGAAAGTTTCCTTGTACAACTGCTGCCATGATTTTGCAGTCCAGGTTGGAAAATGAACTCCGTTGGTCACATACCCGATATGCAGCTCATTAGCGTAGTACCCGGGATACAGGGGCTGAAGCATTTCCCTGGTCACCCTGCCATGGATACGGCTTACTCCATTGATCTCCTGGGAACATTTAGCTGCCAGAACGCTCATGGAAAATTTTTCATCGGGGTCGTTTTCAACCATCTTACCCAGGTTCAGGAACTGTTCCCATTTCAGGTTAAGATAATCGGGATAATGTGAGAAATACCTTCTCATCAGGTCTTCAGGAAAAGCGTCATGACCTGCGGGAACCGGGGTATGTGTTGTAAATAAGGTGGACGAACGTACAACCTCCATAGCCTGCACAAAGGTCAGTTTTTCATTCTGTATCAGTTTGCGGAGCCGTTCAAGGCCTATAAATGCCGAATGCCCTTCATTGCTGTGATACAGGGTAGGCTTTATATTCAGAATGTCAAGAAGCCTGATCCCCCCAATACCTAAGATGATCTCCTGGCGTATCCTGTTTTCAAGATCGCCTCCATAAAGCTGATGCGTGATGCTACGGTAACTCTCATCATTTTCCTCGATATCCGTATCAAGAAGGTATAAGGGTATCCTGCCTACATCGACTCTCCATATTTTGGCGTAAAGATTACGGCCGGGAAGAGCAAAAGTTATTTTCTGCCAGTTACCCTGCTCATCTCTCACAGGAATGATAGGGAGCTGGGAGAATTTCTGGGGCGTATAGTTGGCGATCTGGTCTCCTGCAAGACTCAGAGTCTGCATGAAATATCCATAACGGTAAAGAAGACCAATACCGATAATATTCGCATTTGAATCACTGGCTTCCTTCAGGTAGTCCCCGGCAAGCATGCCAAGTCCGCCCGAAAAGATCTTAACCGTATCGTGAAGCCCATACTCCATGCTGAAGTATGCTATCGCTTCCTTGGGTTTGTCGGCCGACTTGGCAATGTAGCTGTTGAACTTTGCTGTAACTTTTTCGAGTTGAGCAACGAATTCCACATCATGGCTGAGTTCCTGCAGCTCCTTGTACGACAATGACTCCAGCAATGCAATGGGGTTGAACTTCAGTTCATACCACCGGTCATGGTTGATCATCTCGAACAGCTCGGCTCCTTCATAATGCCAGCACCACCAAAGGTTTTTTGCGAGGCGGTCAAGGTTGGCAAGATTTTCGGGGATTCTTTGCTGAACCAGCACTTTTTTCCACTCAGGCTTTACATCTGAAATACTTTTAAGTGATGGCGAAATGATCTGGGGCTGTTTCCCTGCATACAGCTCAGCACGGCCCATCGCCTTTTCGAGGGACCGGCTGTATGCCATATGATAATAGGAAATCAGGTTCTGCCATAATGCGGATCTTGAGATCTCATAGGCCTTGATCCTGATCTTGATGATCTCCTTTTCATTCTTCGAGGCACAACTGATTACTGTACTTACGATCTCATCGATTACATCGGCATCATTATCATCATCCCTGTCTATCACCGAAATGCAATCCTTAATATTGGGATATAGGTTCTTAACCCACTGCCCGAAACCAGTGAGGTTTGTAGTAATGGTCGGAATATGGAACGAGAGGCTTTCCTGTGAAGAATATCCCCAGGGTTCGTAGTACGAAGGGAAGATAGTGCCGTCAAAACCAATCAGCATATCATAGTACGAAAGGTTGAACACTCCGTCATTGCCATTCATAATGGCGGGAACATAAAACAGTTTCACCTTGTCTCCGGCATGGTTTTTAATCTTAGACTGCTTTATTCTATTTAAAATCAGGTCATTATCAGGCTCGTTCAAGACATGGGTAAGGAACTGCTCCGAACGCGGATTATTGAGGTCTTTCCGCGACATCCATTCCAGCAGCTCTTTCCTTGGGCCTGATTCCGATGCGGGAACAATGATAAAAGCGATCACACTCTCAGGGATGTTTGCCTGGGAATTGATCCTTGACATGGCATCGATAAACAGTTCATACCCCCTGTTCTTCTGCTCATATGGACCGCTGGTAAGGATCAGTATGCTGTTTTTTGAAACAGGCTGCCCTGTCAATGCTTCAGCAACCTGCATCAGCTTATTCCTGGCTTCCGCCCTTTTCTGGTAATATGCATCCTTTACAGGGACAAAGCTGTCCTCAAAACCGTTCGGTGTGATCACATCTGCCGGCCTGCCAAGGAAATGCTGGCATTCTTCATTGGTAAGCGAAGAAAGTGTGGTCAGTATGTCCGCAGCCTGGGCTGATACCCTTTCGAGTGAATATTTTGACACGAGTCCAAACTGCCTTGCAATGGATTCACCATGGTACTGTTCAAGATTCTTATACAGCGGCAGGTTGTTTTTTGCAATATTCCTCCCGATAACGGTTGAATGCGCGCTGAAAACAGTCCCGGACTGGGGCACCTTTGACTTGATATAGAGCAGACCTGTTCCGCAGGTCCATTCATGGAAATGAGCAACGATCTTATCGTTATGCGAAAGATTAAAGTTATAAAAACTTTCAATGACTTTCCCGGCAGCATACCCGAACAGGGCAGGTTCTAGGTAGTCCCATCCGCCCATCAGCGAATCCAGGTTGAACTGTTCCCAGAAATTCGAAAGAATCTTGTCCTTGTCCGAAAAGAAGGGAGTAAAGTCAACCAGGAAAACCAGGGGTTTTCCCGGGATGTTCCATCTCCCGATCTTCAGGCGCAATCCTTCACTTTCGGCTCTTTCCCTCCATGATTTGTATAGAAACCTGTCCTCGAGGAATTCAGGATTCTGGTGAGTTTCCTTCCACACATCAGGGCCTATAAGAATATAATTATCCCTGAGTTCTTCCACCATGGTGAGGCATTTTGTGGAGATAACAGTATGAATTTCTCCTGCCTTATTACATACTTCCCAGCTTACTTCAAAAACGTAATCAGGGATAAGTGTCAGTTCTTCTTTCACACACTATTTATTAAAATTCATGAATAATTGCTAAGCCTTAGGTTTGACGGCCTTCGTTCCTTTCACTGCGGCCTTGGGCTTCGCAGCTTTCTTTTCTTTTACCCCGGCTTTTGGTTTTTCAGCCTTCGTTCCTTTCACTGCGGCCTTGGGCTTCGCAGCTTTCTTTTCTTTCACCTCAGCTTTTGGTTTTTCAGCCTTCGTTCCTTTCACTGCGGCCTTGGGCTTCGCAGCTTTCTTTTCTTTCACCTCAGCTTTGAGTTTGCCTGCTTTGATCTTTTTCTCAGCGGCTTTTGTTTTGACTACGGATGTCTTCTTCAGGGCTTTTCCTGCAGTTTTGCTCTTTTCGGGCTTACTGCCTGTAACTGCCGGAAGGAGGCTGGCTTCAACCCTGATTGCAAAATCCGAGATCACATTCATGTAATTGATGAATGCATCGTAGGGAGAACCGTATGGGTTAAAATGTTTATGGATTTCACCTGCCGAGAACCATTTGGTCGACATATAATAGAAATGGTTGCTCGACTGCAGGTATCCCCAGTCACGTTTCAGAACCGGGTCCTTGATTTCCGCGATGGCATCGGATAAGCTGTAGAGCTTCGATAAGGCTTCAGCCTGGAGTTCATTGCCTTTCCAGGCGGTGAGATCCCTCTCTTCATCGGCCCAGGAAATCGCGTATGGCACCGAAAGGGCTGCCATAGGCTGAAGCCTCTGGTAAAGTTCTTCGGGCGTGGCAAACGTAAAGTTCGATTTTGCAAATACGGTGGACGGCAAATGGTAAAAGAAATCGAAAATCCCGGATTCTTTCAATTGATGTTCGCCAATGGTTTCATAATCGAGGAAAAGGTTCACTACTTCTTCCTGGGGATCCATGGCATTGAGCCATCCAACGAACTTTTCAGCAGTAAGGGGCCATTCCGACCAGTTCTGTTCAGAAAACCTGAAGGAAACGTCATCACTGAGGCGGAAATTGCGGAGCAGCACCCTGAGCTTGGGGTTGAGGTTGTTGCAATATATGTAGTTCGGACTTTTCCACCCTAAAACGTGTTTTGCCCCTTCGGTGAGCATGGTGTGGAAACCCATATTGGCAGCCATCTCTCCTATCACATCGCTGTATATCAGTTCGGAGTTCCTGAAAGTCTGGGGTTTCTGCCCGAACAGTTCTTCTATCCTTTTGGTATGGGTTTCAACCTGCCTGATAAATTCTTTTTCATTTCCCAGCGAAGCCAGGGAATGGTATTCCGTTTCGGAGATAAATTCCACACAACCCGTTGCTGCAAGCTGGCGGAAGCTGTCTATCACTTCCGGGACATACTGTGCAAACTGATCCAGTGCTGTACCCGAAATCGAATAGCTTACCTTGAACCCTTTTCCGAATTCATTGATCAGCTGAAGCATCATGCGGTTTGCCGGCAAATAACACTTTTCTGCCACCCTCCGGATAATATGCCGGTTCTGATAATCATCGTAGTAATAGTGGTCCTGGCCGATGTTGAAAAACCTGTAGGTCCTTAGCCTGTATGGCTGATGAACCTGAAAATAAAGACATACTGACCTCATAGAACTATATTAATTTTTATGGCCTGTTGCATTATTATAAACTTCAAGAACTTTTAATGCCGAGTTTTCCCAGATCAGGCTGTCGACTTCCGACTTGCCGTACCTGGCAAACATTTTCCTCAATCCATCATAATGTAGGATGCCGTATATGGCGTCAGCCAGGGCATCGATATCCCAAAAATCAACCTTGAGGGCATGCTGGAGGACTTCGGCGACTCCCGACTGCTTGGAGATCACCACGGGAACATTGGTCCTCATGGCTTCAAGAGGCGATATTCCAAAGGGTTCCGAAACTGATGGCATGACATATACATCGCTCATGGCGAACATCCTGTCGACTTCCGCACCGGCGAGAAATCCCGTAAAATGGAACCTGGTACCCATCTTAAGCTGGGCCACCCTGCGGATCATCCTGTTGAGCAGGTCGCCCGACCCTGCCATTACGAAGCGCACATTAGGATCACGCTGAAGCACCTTATGTGCAGCTTCAACAAAATAATCCGGGCCTTTCTGATAAGTCACCCTCCCGAGAAAAGTTACTATCTTTTCCCTCACATGCTTGGTGACCTCATCAGTTTCAGGTTTGTCAACGGGCTCAACTGCATTATGCACGGTAAACACCTTTTCGGCCGGGATGCCGTAACGTTCAATAACAATCTGGCGGGTGAGATTGCTCACTGTAATCACACGGTCAGCAGCTTCCATCCCGCTTCGTTCAATATCGTAAACCACCTGGTTGACATTCTCTCCCGAACGGTCGAACTCAGTAGCATGAACATGCACGACCAGCGGCTTTCCGCTGATCTGCTTGGCTGCTATTCCTGCCGCATAAGTGAGCCAGTCATGTGCATGGATCACATCATACTCGAATTTATCAGCAATGGAAAGAGCTACAAGAGCATAACGCGAAACTTCCTCCATTAAATTGGCTCCGTATTTGCCCGAAAAAGCATATTTCCGGTTGTATACCGAATGTATATCAGTTTTTTTAGCCAGTATCTCTTCAGTATACCAGCGTTCGAATTCCTCCGGGCCAACGTATGGAACCAGGTTTGAACCAACTTCCATATAGCTTATCTTCTCCCGGAATTCCTGGGTCAAGGTCTGGGTGAAGTCAAGTTCGATATCCGAAGCATTAATCAGCCTGAAACCCTCTTGTGACTCATCTCCGAATGACTTTGGCACAACGAAAACAACTTCGACTCCGTGCTTTGCTAGTCCTTTGGTCAGCCCAAAACAAGCAGTGCCGAGGCCACCGGTGATATGAGGCGGGAATTCCCACCCAAACATGAGTACTTTCATAGAAACTCAGATTTATTGAGGTTGGTCATATATATCAATCAACCATTTTATTCGAATAAGTTCTGCAACACTGTCAGCATAAGAAATAGCTCCCCTTGGTGTATGCGGCGGATCGCCATCATAAACCTCGCTGATAGTTCCAATACCGTATTCGGTCAATACAGGCTCAAATCCGGCATATAAATTCTTGATCATTCCCAGGCCGCTCTTACCATGGATCTTCAGGTAACCTTCTGCGAAATGCCCCAGCAGCCAAGGCCTTACCGAGCCCTGGTGGTAAGCAAGATCCCGCTCCTGGGATGTTCCGAAATAAATTCCCTTATATACAGGGCTTTTAGGCGTAAGTGTTCTGATTCCTCTCGGTGTTAAAAGCTCCTGGCGTACACGGCTAAGCACATCCTTGCGCATTTCCTCGGTAACAGGTGAAAAAGGAAGCGAAGTGGCAAACAGCATGTTGGGCCTGACAGTCCAGTCTTTATAATCCCCGTTTACATAATCGGCAAGGTACTTTTTATCAGGGTTCCAGAAGGTCTCAATAAACGATAAGGATATTTTTTCAGGCAATGGCGACCAGTTGTTGATAAAGTCGCGGTCTCCGGCCATTTCAGCGCTTTCCACTGCGTAACAGACCGCATTATACCAGAGGCAGTTTATCTCAACCGCTTTGCCTGTCCTTGGCGTAACAGGTTTCCCGTAAACAAAGGAATCCATCCAGGTCAGGGCCATGCCATGAATTCCTGCATAGATAAGCCCATCGGTATCCATATGGATGTTGAAATCCGTACCGTTGCGGTAACCCTCGAGTATCTGCAGTATTTTGCCCCCGTATTCTTTCCATATCTTTTTCTCGGTATGGGTGAACATTGCATATTGCTGCAACGCCCATATGAACCACAGGGAAGTATCAGCGGCATGGTATGTTGCGCTGTTTCCCGAGCCGTAATGCGGCATCAGGGGGCCTTTCATTTCAGAGACCATCTGGTCAATGATAGCTTTTGCCGTCTTAAAATCCCCGGTTACAAGAAGCAGGCCGGGAAGAGAAACGAAGGTATCTCTTCCTGCACGTTTAAACCACGGATAGCCGGGAAGAATCGAAGTTTGTTTGCCCCTCTTGATGATGAACTGCTGCGCAGCATTGATGAGACAATGTTCAAATGTATCTCGTGGAGTGCGGTTCTGAAGTTCCTTGGTATATGCCCGTTTTATCCCGGGAATGGAGATTTCATCGGTGCCGGCACAGAAATAGAGGCTTTCTCCGGTTTTAATTTCCACCTCAAAAAAACCGGGGGTGTAAAGATCTTCCTGGAACTCATATCCCCTCTCCATTTCCTCCTGGTATTCTATATTATGATACCAGTCGGGGACATGTATATATTCATTTGCCTTCGAAATCTGCATGTACAGGTCGGTATAACCCTGGTACATCCTTACTTTGATCCCGTTCGGCGCTTTTTCAAATTTCTTGTCGGCAAAAATATTCTCCCTGGTCAGGGTGTGATAATTCCTGAAAGCCAGGAATGGCCTGAGACGAAGTTTCGTCGGGGAATGGGCTTCAACCAGGGTGTATTTGATCATGAACCTGTCTTCTTTTGAATCAAACAGGCTTTCCCTTGTAAGTACCGCCCCTCCGACACGGTAAGTAAGCAGAGGAAAAGGATCCGCAGTAAAATCCCGTATGTATTTATGCCCTTTAGGATTATACATATTCCCCGGATACTTATGGATGGCCAGGTTGAATTCAGCATCCCTCTGGATGATGGTTTCATCAATGGATGACAGCAATACGTGCATGTCATGGTCTATCCCCGGTTGCGGGGTAACCAGCAAACCATGGTATTTCCTTGTATTGCAGTTGATGATGGTGGTGTTGGCATATGAACCTGCACGGTTCGACCTGAGCATCTCGCGTTTCAGGGAATACTCAAGGTTAATAAGCTGGTATTTATCGAATTTGATATAACTCATCGTTCCTGCTCCTCCTGAAAGATTCAAATATAACATAATTTTCCGGCGGTGCAAAAATACGATAAATTTGCTGTTCGCGTTATATGTATGTGCGGTTACGATAATAACAGGGCAAACCATCACACAGAATCCATGAATCTGACAAAACTCAATAAGTATTTTTTAATAAGCCTGCTTCTGCTGGCAATTGCATGGTCATGCCGGAAAGCCGATAAGGTCGACTCAAGCCCCTCGCTTAAACTCTCCTTTTCGGCCGATACTGTAATGTTCGATACGGTTCTGGCCACGGTGGGATCAGTGACAAAAAGGCTGCTTGTTCATAACTTTAACAAGAACAAGATTGTGGTTTCCGATATCAGGTTGGGTGGAGGCGAAGCCTCAATGTACCGGATTAATATTGACGGCAAACCGGCATTTGATCTTCAGAACACCGAAATTGCCGGCAACGACAGCCTGTACATCTTCGTAAAGGTCACCGTCAATCCCAATGACAATACCACCCCGTTTATAGTAAGCGATTCACTTGTCTTTATGACCAACGGCAACCGGCAGGTAGTTCAGCTGGCTGCCCTGGGGCAGAATGCCGACTTTTCCATTTCCAAAACCCTTAAGGGGAGCCAGACCTGGGACAGCCTGAAGGCTCATGTAATTTACGGTTATTTAAGGGTAGACACAGGCGGCTCACTGACGATCCTGCCCGGGGCTAAAGTATTTCTGCACAACAAGGCATATCTTGCAGTTTCACATGAAGCATCACTGATCATCAACGGTGAATGGGCCCATCCTGTAAGGATACAGAGCGACCGCCTGGATAATTATTACAGGGACCTTCCGGGGCAATGGGACGGAATTTACCTTGAAAGGGGCAGTAAGAATAACGTATTGAATTATGCTGTTATTAAAAACGGGAATTACGGCCTTATCATCGACTCCCTTGTAACAGGCTCAAATCCCAAGGTCAATCTCAACGGCACTGTTATTGAGAACATGGTCTACGACGGGATCTATGCATATTCCACTTCGGTTGTTTCGGCCAACTGTATTATCGGCAACTGCGGAGGAGCGGCAGTGAGGATTGAAAAAGGAGGCAGCTATGACTTCAGGCAGCTTACTGTCGCCAATTACTGGTCTGCTTCGGTAAGGAGCATGCCATCCGTAGTCTTAAGCAATTATACTTATGATTCCCTGGGCAATAAAATCCCCTATGACCTTGTGAAAGCCTATTTCGGGAACACCATCGTATACGGGACCGAAACCGACGAGATCAGACTTGACAGCGTGGCCGCTGCAGGATTTTCATACCTTTTCGACCATGCCATTCTCAGAACATCTTTAAGGACAAGCAATCAGAACCATTACCTCGAATGCCTTGTCAACAAGGATCCATTGTTCCTCGATGTTCAGAAATATGATTTTGAGATTGACAGTACTTCCCCGGCCATTGGCCACGGAGTTCCGATGGGAATAAACAATGATATCAGGGGGCTTTTCAGGCCGTCTTCTCCGGCCCTGGGTGCGTATGAATACTATAAAAAACCGTGATCTGTAATTCGGAGTCCTTGATCCGGGTTACGGTTCGCGAGTCACGATTTGCGGTTCAGGGCAGTAAGCATAGCCTTACCCAGGTCAGCGGGTGAATCAACCACATAGATTCCGCATTCCCTGAGGATTTCCTTTTTGGCTTCCGCTGTATCGGCTTTACCTCCGACAATGGCGCCTGCATGGCCCATAGTGCGGCCTTTGGGTGCGGTGGCGCCTGCTATAAAACTGACCACCGGCTTTGTTCCGTTCTCTTTGATCCAGTAAGCAGCATCGGTTTCCATATTTCCGCCGATCTCCCCGATCAGGATGATACCCTTTGTTTCTTCGTCGGCCATGAACATCTGAACAGCTTCCTTAATGGTGGTTCCGGGGATTGGATCCCCTCCCACCCCAATCATCGTAGTCTGCCCGAGGCCTGCCTTGGTGATCTGGTCTACTGCTTCGTACGAAAGAGTCCCTGACCGGGAAACGATCCCAATACAGCCCTTTTGATGGATAAAACCGGGCATGATACCAATCTTGGTATGCGGAGGTGTGATGATACCTGGACAATTCGGTCCAATAAGCCTTACATCATGGCACCTGAGGTATTCCTTTACTGTAACCATGTCGATGACAGGAATTCCCTCGGTAATGCAAACTATCAGTTTGATACCTGAATCTGCAGCCTCGATGATGGCATCGGCAGCCATAGGAGGAGGCACAAAAATAACAGAGACATTGGCTCCGGTTGCCTTTACTGCATCAGCAACGGTATTGAATACCGGGCGGTTAAGGTGCATGGTTCCCCCTTTGCCAGGGGTGACACCACCAACCACATTGGTACCGTATTCTATCATCTGTCCTGCATGAAAGGACCCTTCTGATCCGGTGAAGCCCTGCACAAGGACTTTGGAATGCTCATCAACAAGAATGCTCATGGAGAAAAAAATTTCATGCCAAAATTAAATTCTTTTAAAACACCGGCAAGTTTTATTTGATATTTTTGTGCCTATGGCCCAAATGAACTTCAGCGATACGATCTGTGCAATTTCAACCGCCCCGGGCATCGGAGCTATAGCAGTAGCAAGGATTTCAGGGCCCCTTACATTCAAAACACTTGAACGGATCTTCAAGCCGGCAAATAAAAACATTTCACTAAAGAAAGCAGCCTCCCATACCATTCACCATGGAAGCATCGTTACCGGCGAGGGCCCGTTGGATGATGTGCTGGTGAGCATATTCAGGGCACCAAATTCCTATACAGGCGAGGATGTTGCCGAAATTTCCATCCATGGTTCCGACTACCTTCAGAGAAAGATCATGGAAGTTTTTATTGAGAATGGACTGCGGATGGCGGGTCCCGGGGAATTCACCCTGAGGGCTTTTTTGAATAGCAAACTTGATCTTACACAGGCCGAAGGTGTGGCCGATGTCATAGCCGCCCATTCAAAAATGTCGCATGAACTTGCTTTCACCCAGCTAAGAGGCGGATTTTCGAAAAAGCTGAAGATGCTCAGGGACCAGCTTATCGAATTTGTTTCCCTGCTGGAACTTGAACTGGATTTCAGCGAAGAGGATGTTGAATTTGCCGACAGGAGCCGGCTCATCAAACTGGTTAAAACACTTAAACACGAGATCTCAGCCCTGGCAGGATCGTTCAGCCTGGGAAACGTAATAAAGAAAGGCATCCCTGTAGCCATCATAGGAAAGCCCAATGCAGGTAAATCAACCTTGCTGAACGCGATTTTGAATGAAGAAAAAGCAATTGTTTCAGACATTCCAGGTACAACCAGGGATTCTATTGAAGATACCATAGTAATAGGAGGATTCAGTTTCAGATTTATTGACACCGCTGGCCTAAGGGCATCCGAAAGTGAGATAGAGTCCATGGGAATTGAAAGAACCTGGCAGAAGATCAATGAAGCCAGCATTGTCCTTTACATTTTTGATGCCACCCGCGAATCTTATAAAGATGTTGCTGAGGCCATTGAAGAATTCAGGGATATTGCAGACAACCCTTCGAGGCACCTGATCCTGATCGGCAATAAAATCGATAAAGTTAAAAAGCTGCCGAAGGGATATACCTCGTTTGTCAACCAGGAAACAATCTTTGTTTCGGCCAAACGCCATGAGAATATCCACGAGATCGCCGAGAGCCTAGTAAGCAAGGTCAGCTCAAGCGGAATAAATGACGGATTGATTATTTCAAATACAAGACATTATGAAGCTTTAAACGGTTCACTTAAAGCTTTAGTTGAAGTTGAAAAAGGCCTGGCCACCAACATACCCGCCGATCTTCTTTCGAGTAATATCCGCAACGCATTATACCACCTCGGGGAGATCAGCGGTGAGATAACAACCGATGACATCCTGGGTAATATTTTCTCAAGGTTCTGCATCGGAAAGTAACCGATGTAGCATTCGCTAGAGTTTGTAGTCGTTAACTTCTTTCGGGTGGCAGCTGTTGATAAAACTAACCGTGGCGACATTCTCGGCGCGGGCTTTGCGGATGAAAATATCAGCACTCATGGTATATTCATCGCTGCGGTTTGCGTCGTACAGCAAAAGGTATCCGATGAGGATATTTGCAGCCATCTCGACCAGCCTGCGTGCGTGGAAATCGGAGTATTCGTTATCTCCGTATTCGTTGACTTTCTCGATGGTCCTGGCGAACTGTTCGGTCATTTTTTCAAGCGATTTTTTAAGGTATTCCAGTTCGCGTTTCACCGTGAGCCCTGCCCTTTCGCGCATTACAGAAAGGTAACCTCCATTTCCAACATAACGGATTGCAGCTACTACCTGCAGCTGTGAAGTGCCTTCATAAATCGTAGTGATACGTGCATCGCGGTAAATCCTTTCGATCGGGAAGTCTTTCATGTAGCCTGTACCGCCGAAAATCTGTATGGCATCGTAGGCAATCTGGTTGCAAGCCTCACTGGTATAAAGTTTCAGGAGAGGCGTGAACATGTCGGCAAGTTTCTGGTAGTGCTTGGCTTCCTGGCGTTCCTCAGCTTCGGGTTTGCGTTCCCTGAAAGCAATATTGAAGCCTTTGTACAGGTCTACGTAACGTGCCGTTTCGTATAAAAGGGAGCGCATCCCGTCGATCTTTACCTTCATATTGGTAAGCATCTCATAAACGGCCGGGTACTTGATGATAGATTTTCCAAACTGCTCGCGCTCTGTTGCATATTTGTACGCTTGGCGGTAAGCGGCCTCGGCAAGGCCGACCGACTGCGAACCAACACCGAGGCGGGCTGAGTTCATCAGCGACATGACATACTTAATAAGCCCGAGCTTGGTGTCTCCTATGAGTTTTGCAGGTGCATGGCAGAATACCAGTTCGCAGGTTGGAGATCCTTTGATCCCAAGCTTGTTTTCGATGCGCCTTACCGTTACTGCTTTATCCTTGCGGTCATAAACGAACAGCGAAAGCCCGCGTGCATCGGTGGTTCCTTCTTCCGAGCGGGCAAGGACCAGCGAAATGTCGGCATCCCCGTTGGTAATAAAACGTTTTACGCCGTCGAGCAGCCAGCAATGTTTGTGGTTGTCGTAGGTGGCTTTCAGCTGTACAGCCTGGAGGTCGGAACCTGCATCGGGTTCGGTCAGATCCATGGCAGCTGTGTCACCTTTGTTGAAACGGGGAAGGAATTCGGTCTTCATCTCATCGGATGCAAACTCCAGGATGGTCTCTGCACAGTCCTGCAGTCCCCATATATTCGCAAAACCTGCATCGGCACGGGAAATGATTTCACCCGACATAACATAAGGAACATGTGGCATATTCAGCCCATCGTATTCGCGGGGAAGCGAAAATCCCACCAGGCCAGCCTTTACTAATGCGTCGTGGTTCTGCCGTGTACCGCGAGCATATTTCACCTCGTTGTTTACCAGCTGCGGGCCCTCCTTGTCGACGGATTCGGCATTCGGGGCAATGATCTCACCACTGATTTCGCCTATGATCTCCATTATTTTGTCGTAGCTGTCGATCGCATCTTCGTAATCGAGAGGGGCCGAATCGAATTTGTCTTTCTCAGTATAATCAGACTCCTTCAGTTTCACTATCCTGGCCATCAGGGGATGGGTGAGGTGAAATTTAAGATGGGGATTGTCGGTATAGAAATTTTCCATGAGGGTTTTTACTTCGAGTTTTTCTTGTAATACTTGATCATCCTGGGAATTACATCGGCCACGTTACCTGTGATAGTGTAATCGGCGATGTGACTGATCGGAGCATTGATATCGGTATTAATCGATATGATCTGGGCCGACTGGTCCATACCTGCGCGATGTTGAACAGCTCCTGAGATGCCGCAGGCAATGTATAGTTTTGGCCTCACTGTGACTCCCGTCTGCCCTACCTGGCGCTCGTGTTCCACGAACCCGGCATCCACGGCAGCACGTGAAGCGCCTACCTGTGCACCCAGGACATCGGCAAGGTCGAAAAGCAGCTGAAAATTCTCCTTCGATCCTACCCCATAACCACCTGCTATAACCACCTGTGCATTTTTAATGTCGATCTTGCTCTTCTCAAGGTGACGCTCGATGATGGTGACGGCAAAGTCGTCGTCCTTGAGAATACTCTTTGCATCTATTTTATTAAGCTTCCCCTTGTATTTCACAGAGTACACTTCCTTTTTCATCACACCCTCGCGAACGGTTGCCATCTGAGGCCGTGTTTCCGGGTTGATGATGGTAGCAATAATGTTTCCTCCGAATGCAGGCCTGATCTGGTAAAGCAGGTTCTTGTATTCGGTCTGGGTTTTGTTATCGAAATGGTCGCCGATTTCCAGGCTGGTACAGTCGGCTGTCAGTCCGCATCTGAGTGCCGATGCCACACGCGGAGCAAGGTCGCGGCCAATGCTGGTCGCACCGAAAAGCACTATCCCGGGCTGTTCTTTTTTGAAGAGTTCAATAATGACGGCTGTGTGTGGAAGTGTGGTATACGGAAACAATTTTTCATCGTCCGCATAATGGATCACATCCACGCCAAACGGGTATAGCAGGGCTTCAAGTTTTGTGACCTTGTGCCCCATTACAACGGCTTCAAGTTTAACTTTCAGATCGTCGGCAAGTTTTCTGCCTTTCGACAGCAGCTCAAGGCTTACATCGGCAATCGACCGTTCTTCGGTTACTTCGCAATAAACAAATATATTGTTCACAGTATCCTGATTTTTTGTTTTAACCTGTTTTACTACCCTATGATGTGACTGCTGATGAGGGTTTGCATTAGTTTTTCGATATCCTTGTCGGAATTACTGAGGATTTTCGATTCCTTGTGCTGAAATACCACATTTTCGATTTTCTTCACCTTTGTCGGTGAGCCCGATAGGCCAAGATTTTGGGCATCTGCTTTCAGATCTTCGGCCGACCATTCCTCAATAAGAAGGTAGGGTCGTTCGTTGTATAGTTCAGTGTAGTCCTTGGTTTCATTCTGCAGTTCTGTCACAGTGCGGGCGTGCTTGTATTTCATCAGCAGCTTGCCGATACGCTGGCGGCAGGGAGGTGCTGAACTGTGCACCGTGATGAGAGCCGGCAGGGTCGAGTTCACTACTTCCACTCCCCTTTCAAGCCTTCTCTTGACGATGATTTTCTTGGCATCGAGCGAAAGGATCTCCTCCGCATACGTTATCTGGGGTATACCAAGTTTCTCGGCTGTTTGAGGGCCAACCTGGGCGGTGTCGCCATCGATAGCCTGGCGACCCGAAATAACCAGGTGGTAAGGGGCTAATTTCTTCACTGCAAGTGATAAAGCATATGAAGTAGCCAGGGTGTCCGATCCCGCAAACTTGCGATCGGTGATCAAAAAGCCATGATCGGCGCCACGGTACATAGCTTCGCGGATGATCTCGGCTGCACGGGTGGGGCCCATGGTAAGCAGGATCACTTCTGCATAGGGAATCTTATCTTTGATACTCAGTGCCTGCTCCAGCGCATGGAGATCTTCGGGGTTGAAAATGGCAGGCAGGGCTGCCCTGTTGACAGTGCCATCTGCTTTCATGGCATCCTTGCCAACATTCCTTGTATCGGGCACCTGCTTGGCAAGAACAATTATTCTGAATCGCATAAATAATAAACCAGGTTACAATTAGGTAAGCTTATATTCTGTTTTCTGACATAATATCAGGGGGGCAAAAATACAATTATAGGTTATACAAACAAGAAAATAATTCACATTAGACTAATTATCAATATGTTGAACATGTACTTAATGACATATTTGACTATCATTAAGTATGCATATGGCTGTGCCTGAAGACCCCCTGAGAAAAATGATTTTGCATACCGGCGTTTTTTTTAACTTTGGACTTTGTCGAAAAAAGCAGTATGAGAGTTCATTACTACCGTTTCTTTTTAGTTTTTATGTTATCCCTGGTGATTTCATCTGCAACTGTAGCCCAGTCATGGACTTTCATCAAAGAAAAGGAAGGGATAAAATTATATACCAGCATGGAGGCCGGGGAATCCCTGAAATCATACAAGGGTGTTACTGAAATGAAAGCACCTGCCGAAAAGGTATTTGCCATTATCGAAGACATTAATAACACTGACTGGTGGGACAAGAACCTTACCGGGATGACGGTAATACTTTACGAGAAGAACAAGAGGGCCCAGTACTACCTTGTGTACGACCTGCCATGGCCTGTAACCGATCGGGACCTCTGTGTGGATGTTACAGTTACAATAGACCCGGTAAGCGGTGTCAGAAAATTGACAGCAGGCCCTATGCCGGGGCTGGTTCCCGAGCGTGAGGACATGATCCGTATCAAGGATTACAGGCAAACCTGGACTGTGACACCTGCCGGCAATGACAAGGCTCATGTGGTACTTGAAGGCCATGTTGATCCTGCCGGAAGCATTCCTGAATGGGTCGTCAATATGATCATCGTTGATTCCCCAATAAAGGCCATCAGTGAACTCAAACTGAGAGTGGAGAAAAAGCCGGGATCATAATCCACCCCTGCAGTTTTACAGGAATTTTCTACCTTACCAGGATCACCGTTCCGCCCTTTTTCCCGCTTACGCCGGGTGAAAAAGCTAATTCGTAAGTCGCGATAAATGAATAATTGCCGGCAGGACAAATGACCCCCTTATAGGTTCCGTCCCATCCCCTCTCAGAGTCATTGGTCGTAAAGATCTGCTGGCCCCAGCGGTCAAAAACAGTAAGCGTGAATTTTGAAAGCGCAGGCCCGATAGGCCGAAAGTAATCATTAAGGCCATCGCCATTGGGACTGAATGCATTCGGGAAATAAATATCATTGTTGCAATCATGAACCAGGGATGTATCCACTACGGCACAGCCGTCCCTGCTTACTCTTACCCAATAAACCCCCGGATCAGTAACACTGTAGAAAGATTCCGTCGAGCCATCCTGCCAGAGGTAAGTAGCCCCGGGGACCGAAGCATTCAGAATTACTGCATTTTTCGTACACACTGCAGTGTCATGCACAAGGTTCACATTGATGGCAGGTTTCATGGTGATTGTAACCGTGTCTGCGCCGGGGCAGTTGTTGGTATCAACAGTATGAACCCAATAGGTTCCACCCGTATTGATAAGCATAGTTGAAGTCGTGTCACCATTATTCCAGAGCAGCGATTTGTAATTCTTCCCGGGATTCAGCAGGTATTTCTGCCCCTGGCAGAGAGTAGTATCTGGTTTCAGCTTTGTTGGAATCAGCGGGTAAAGCCCGACAGTTACGGTGTCTCCGCCCCAGCAACCAAATTTGCTCACATTCACCCAGTATGTCCCCGGTTGGGTAACTTTGATTCTGCGGGTTGTATCTCCTGTAGACCAGAGAACGGTATCACAGTTGGCACCTGCATCCAGGAATGCGCTGATACCCGGGCAAAGGATACGGTCGGGCCCAAGGTGCACCGGCGGTTTGTCAACAACGACAATATGTTTGCAAACATTCTGCTGGTCGGGTTGCCCTTCGTTCACGATAAGACGTACATTGTAAATGCCCGCTGAGTCATAACTGTAAGGGGGCGGATCATACAGCGCCGAGGAAGGAACGGATGAATTTTTACAGGTGATGAAACTCAGGCGTGTTATCATCGTGGTAGCCTGACTGCAAATGAAAGTGTAAACAGTATCCTTTACCCTTGTTATTTCGGAGAATTGCTGTGGCAGGTCAAGATTCCCGATATTACCTATGCTCACCGTTGATACCGGGCCCGTGATACCCTGGGGCATCTGCAACCGGTATAGCAATTTTCCGGATGGAAGGTATCTTGTCATAAAACCGTTGGTCTGCTGACAATCCCTGATCAGCATGATCCCCCTGGCATCGGAGTTGCATACCACTCCCAGGTCCTTCCACCCAGGTTTATTCATCAAAGACGAACCGAAGTCTCCCCTGCATAAGGTGCTGTTGAGAGCATTCACAATAAAACAGTAGTAATTGTTGTTTTCCGACACTATGCTGAGAGGGCCCGGTTGGCTGAAACTGAATCCCCGGGTGATGTCGGTAAACACCGGACCTGTATTGGCAAGAGAATTGCCGAAATCAATATTCCAAACTGAATTCCCCCATGAACTTGTTGTTATTCCGACCCACCGCTGGTTGTTTTCATGCCAGATCTGAAGGCCGTGGAGGCTCCACATTCCTGTGATCGTGTTCAATACAAAGATTGAAGGGGTATTGGACAATGAATTTCCGAAATCCATTCTTATCAAAAGAAAATCGCATACCAGGAAACCGAACCAGGTTCCATTGTCATACTTCACCTGTATCCCCTGCGAACTATCCATTTTCATTCCCGGTATGGGAATATTCTTTATTGACAAGGCATCGTTGCTGTAACTTATACCATGATTAATTACAGTTACGGATTGATTAACGTGATTTGTGACAAAGCTGTAACAACTGTCACCATCCTGGGCAAGGGTGATGTAGGCGGGACCTCCCAGAAAACCTGATGTTCCGCCCAGAACCGAGCCGATTGGATCAACTGATGTGTTCCCTGAACAAAAGCTCCAGTAAAATCTTGACCCTCCTGTTGTGAGGTTTTTGATATTAACCGTCTTGCCAACACAGATTGTATCAGGCAAAATGAAATCAGCCACCACCTGCGATTGAAGTGTCAATGAGATCAGGATAAAGAATATTAAGAGTGACGGGTGTTTCATATTATATTATCTAACGGAGGATCACTATTTTTCTTGTGATCAGCCATGTATTGGTTTGTATCAGCAAGGTATAAGCACCTCCCGGGGCTGCTGAGAGATCCAGCTGGTATTTCTCTGACCCTTTCAGAGTTTGAACCAGGATAACCCTGCCGTTCATGTCCGAAACTGATATGTTAAATTCTGCAGTTCTGCCTTCAACCGGAATAATATTAAATATCCCTTTATTTGGATTAGGGAAGATGCTTACCCTGCCTGCTACCGGCTGTTCAATTCCATCGGTCGATCTTATCTGCACATTATCTACAGCCCAGTAAATGTCGTACGTTGCGTTAAAACTCCATTTGAACCTGACCGCCGATTTACCTGCAACTTCCGGCACGGCCCTGCTGTACCTTGCAGGATTTGTTTTGAGTTCATAATCAAAGAGCTCAAACTGGATCCAGTTGTTTCCCCCGTCGATACTGTATGATAGTGATCTTGTAGGATAATACCTTGTGAGATAATAATGATCGAATTCAAGCAACACATGGTTATACATTGAGCAATCCAGCTGGGGTGAAACGAGTTCAGCGTCTTCGGAACTGCTGCCGTAATCATCGGAATTGAGATAGACATAGTTTCCTGTCAGATTGGGGTTGGGGTTCTCATCATCGATTGTACCGAAGCGCCATGACTTGCCATTTCCCATATTGTCAACATTGGTCCAGCACATCGGGGTGCTCGCTGCATCAAATCCCTCTCTGAACGGGAAGGTGTAGATCTTGCAAAGCGTGGTAAAACTGACATCATTGCCATACCAGGTGCCCGCTGCATTTGTCGCATACGCCCTTACATGATAAAGGGTGTTGGTATTCAGTCCACCCAGGATACTATTAAACAAACCTGTGCCGGAACCGTCAGTGGTATAAACATCAAGGATGGTTGGGTTCATTTCAGTACTCCAGCATATTCCCCTTGCCGTTACCAGGTAACTTCCGTCGGAGATTATAATCCCGCCTGATGAAGCAGTGGTCAGGTAAATATTGTTTACCTGCGTGGTGGTCAGGGAGGCTGCGCCGGGTGTAAAGGTCATATCTGCTCCCCTGGATGCTCCCTTTCCGTTCGTCCCTGCAAGACGGAAATGGTAGGTTGCACCCGCGGTAAGTCCGGATAGGGCGGCGGTGACATCAAGAGAGGCAATACCTGATCCTGCCTGGATAAGCGGTGTGCTGTTGCCGTAGGAAGTGCTGCTGCCGTATTCAAAATGCCAGGTGGTGACAAGGCCGTTAGGATTCACAGTCCCGTTGAGTGTCGCTGAGCTTGGAGTCACATCGGTAGCCGGTTTGGTGACAACCATTGGTTTGATATTGAAATTAAATGAAGCGATCCTGGTTTTGTGATTGTTTGCAGACCCTATATATTGGGAAGTAAACCAAAAAGTGCTGTCATCCCTTGGATCTACCGACATCAGGGCATAATCTCCCCAGCGAGGCATATAGGTCTGTGAGTATTTTCCACTGATGATGGTATCTTCCGCGATATCCATGGTGGAATTCCCCCCAAGGTATGACCAGATGTTCTGCCCGCAGAACCTGATGGAAGGATTAGTATGTTCCCCTGTAATGGAATATGCCAGGCCGATCTGGTTTTTGCCGTTGAGCATAACACTTCCAAGCCAGCGGTTATCATCATCGGGGGCATAGGTATTTTGTTGCCTGACAGCCCATTGTCCACCGGGGGGTTTTCTCAGTTCATACCACCTTATCCCGGCATGTGGCAAATCGCCGGGCTGGCTGAGGTTCACAGTATGGCAGAAGACTATGGACTGGTAACTGCCGAAATTCCTGTATTGCGGCACATTCATCGGAACATGAGGAATCGCATCCAGGCGGTTCATGAGGTCAGGCTGGATGATATTCATATACCTGTGACCGAAGTCGCTGCTGAAAGGCTGAACATCCAGTTGCTGCACTTTTGCCAGGGTTGAATTCTGTATATTGGTCCAGTCAACATGCAATTCATATATCCATACCTGGTTTGTTCCCCCGTTGGCAGTGTCATTATTCAAACCGATAAATATTCCCGGGCTTCCTGCGGGTGCGAACTCCCCCACATTATGCACAGGTGGTACGAATGCGAGTGTTGTATCGTTGTTCCTGGGTTTAAACCCGTTATGGAAGGCAACCGCCAAGGCAGGGTCCCCGTTAAGCATTTTGTCTCTCTGGAACACATAAGTATCATTGCTGGCAGTATCATGGGGGCCCTTCAGCTGCAACCAGTACCTGTTGTCGGCCATAGAATACCCGTCATTCCATACACCGAATTTGGGATAATCGGGAAAATAATCGACAGGGAAGGAATAGGAATTCCAGTCTCCGTCGGGATCTCCCGTAGCCGAAACAGTGATCAGCATCCAGGAAGTCGAATCATAAAATGAAAAGCAGGCCATGAGCCACCGGTCTGCCTGTTCGTCATACAGGGTGATCGGGTCGATCCACCGGTACGAGGCGTTTCCCCCGGGTAAGCCATAGAACATGTAAATAAGGTTATACGGACCTTCCGTTGCACCACCTGTCCTGCTGAAGATTGTAAACGAGCCGTTAAGGGTCTGAATAAAATGATTAGGGCCAACGGCACCGTTACAATCAATGGGTGGTCTTGCACCACCGGTTGTTCCGTCGAAATTAACAAGGACGCTGTCGTTGTTGGTAAGGGCACCGTTCACTCCCTGGAAAAAATTGTCGCGGCCTTTGAGGGAGACCGGGGCGGAATACGATTTAACATCCCCTGTTTTGTCTTCGTCCGGCTCTTCCCCGAAATTTTCCTTGTATTGTGAAACATCTCTTGCTGTAACCAGTGGGATATCTCTTTTAACGTTTACATGACCCTTGAAAAAACCTTTGATGCCCTTTGACGGATGAACCTCAACATCCTGGGCCCGGCCTCCCAGAAACATGATCAGGCAGAAAAATAAAAAGAAAGAAACCGGGGCTCGCATCCGCTTTGAATAAAGGTATAAAGATACCTTAAAAACAGATGTATTGAGCTCAAAGCGGTGTAAAAACTGTCTTAAAAAATCATTGACCGGCCGGAGTATGATCAGCTCCCGTTCTTACCAAAATAGTACCTCCAGTCAAAACCTATCCTGACGCCAAGAAAGTATATGGGATTTGTTTTAGGCACGGGAGAGCCCTCCGGTGCTACCACCGTGATTTTTCCGGGTATATCTACACCGCCGAAAAACTGGAATACAAGGCTTGCTGTCTGGTTTGTAGAAAAAGTATGAAATGGGCGGTATTCCAGGAAGGGGAATTCGAGGAGCGTAGACCTCATGGCGACCAGTACCTGGTCGGCTTCAAGGTCGTTTGCAAAAGGCAGGAGAAAGCGGTCGGCATCCTTGGGCCAGCCGTAAAGGTATACACCCACTTCCCTTCCGAGAACAAACTGGAATCTTCCTATCGGCGTTACCATTCCCACCTGCCAGGGAATGAGGCCTCCATTCCCTGCAGCAATGATCATCTTGGTTGCGGTCTTTGGTGAAAACAGGTAAAGAAAGGGTGCAACGATCAGCAGGTCACCAGGTATGATGTAAAACGGCATTCGTAACCTGGCATAAAAAGCGTCCCTGCTGGGAACAGCTGAAAAGATACTGCCGAACTGCTTCAGGTCGGCATCAGCCGTCATTTTCATTGATGAGGGGCCGTCTATCCTCCAGCCCAGGTCGAGGAAAACAAGTCCGTCGCTACCCTCATTGAGCAAACCCTCCAAGCCGAGTCCGACTCTTATTGCCATTTCGAGGCCTGCATTAAAACCCGCTTCCTTCTGGTAGGTGTCAAATCCGCTGAACAGAGTTGTGCCCCTGGCTGCCGCCATAAGGCCGACAAACGGCCCAAGCTCGGCCCTGAACCTTGGGAGCTCACCTGCGCCTTTGGAAAGGCCGGGGATTGCAGTGGGCATCAACACCGGTTTGAAAAACGACCAGTCCACCGAATCAATCCTGCCAAATGGCATCCTGACGTTTTTTGAAACATTAAAAGTGTCGGCTCCCGCAATAAAATTTACCTGGGTTTTCAGTCCCTGGGCTCCTGATCCTGCAGCTGCATCCAGAACCTCTTCCAGGCTCATCTTCACTGTGATTGCAGCCCTGTCGGCATCTTCCTGCCGCATAAAAGCATCGCCCATAAGCACCATGCTTCCCCCGTCCCAGGTAGAGACTTCAATCCCTTTCTCATCATAGAAGTCATGGGTGCCTTTTCTCTGGGCTGCGTTTCCCCAGGTACCTGCCACATGCCCTGATGCAAACATATCTTCAAGGAAATGGTTGGCAAACGCCTCATCTGCCAAAATTGCAGTAATCAGGTTGGCGGATTCCTGCCCCGTATCTTTCAGCGCAGAGAATTTGCGGGCTTTCATCAATGCACTAAGGTGATAATAGGCATAAGTCCCCAGGGCATTTAATTCAGCCCCTCCCCGAAGGCAGGCAATAAAATACTCCTCCTGGCTTGTATTCGTAGAAGGCCGGGAGAGCATGAAATGCACGTTGTTGGCACCTGCCCTGGTTACATATTCCGGGTCTGCCCTCAGCAATCTGGTGTCGGAAGTCCTCAGGCTGTTATTCCTGTCGCTGCGGTTCTTTGCAGCCGCCAGGCCCATCCTTAATTCCATGCAAACATCAGCCACTTTGAGAATCCAGTCCGATTTAAGGACATTATCCAGCAAGTTGGCTGCAGAGGTGGAATGGTCGCCCGAAATTGCAGGCCAGGCAGCATAATCAATGAACTTTGGTTTTCCTGAGGTTGAAGTATCAATGGTTAATGGAAACAGCCTTTCCTCGTTCCCCTTCCTGGCCATAGACCAGTATTGTTCCAGCCTTGCGCGGTGAGCTGCGTCAAGCTTTTGTATCGCCAACATCATAATATCGCGGTGCTCAGGATAAATCCATGCGACCCCACGGAAGGAGAATGTAAATAACAAAACAACAAGTAAGAGTAGTTTTTTCATGGTGCAAGTCTTTCAATGATCCAGTCTGATTTTGATTTACGGTAAAGTATCCTGTCGTGAAGCCGGTTGTCTCTGCCGGTCCAGAATTCAATGCGTTCGGGGGTCAGCAAATAACCTCCCCAGTTTGAAGGTCTTTGAGGGGCATTCTTACCAAGATCCTTTTCAAATGACGCGTGCATAACTTCCAGGAACATCCTGTCGGGGACCACCGCGCTTTGAGGAGAGATGCTGGCGCTGATACGGCTGCCCAACGGACGGGAATCGAAATAATCATCTGAAATTTTCGATGCAGCTTTCCTCACCTTACCTTCAATCCTGACCTGCCGGTAAAGACCAGGCCAGTAAAACAAAAGCGAGGCATAAGGATTAGCAGCAAGATGTAAAGCCTTACGGCTCCCGTAATTGGTGAAGAAACAGAACCCATCCTGATTAACCTCCTTGTAAAGAACCATCCTGACTGCAGGCCGCCCGTCCTCATCCGCAGTTGCAAGAGCCATTGCTTCAGGTTCATGTTCTGATTTGCTCCTGGCTTCTTTCAGCCAGGCTTTGAAAAGATTTAACGGATCTTTTTCGTAAATTTCTTTTTCGCCTGATTTCCCAGGTATCCTGCCCGCCTTTACTTTTCTTTCCATTTCTATGCTTTATGTGGAATTCCAGCCAAAAATAATTTAATTCCTATCTTTACACAAATTTATAAATTACCGGAATGACCAATAAAATCACTAAATCGGAGCTTGCCTCGATTAACGACCGAAAAGAAATCAGTCGTTCATATACCAGCGGAGAGATCACTGTTTACTGGAGGCCAGAACTTTGTATACATTCCGCGAACTGCCTGATTGGATTACCGCAAGTCTTCAACAGTGTTAAACGCCCCTGGATCAATGCCAATGCAGCAGGGAGCGAAGAAATAATAAAAACAGTCAACACTTGCCCTTCGAGAGCTCTGACCTACCTTAAAAATTCTACAAATGCTGCCAATGATCAAAAGAAACCTTCAGTTCAGTGTGACCCTGCAGTAAAGATACAGGTTCTGAAGAATGGTCCCCTGCTGATCCGCGGACAATTTCAACTAACCGATACCGAGGGTAAGGAAATCGTTCTGAATAATGACGTTGCGGCTATCTGCCGTTGCGGAGCTTCAAAAAAGAAACCCTTCTGTGACGGCACGCACCATCACATTGGTTTTACCGACTGAAATTGAAACTGCGGAATAATTTCGCTGAAAAATAGCCGAATAATAAAGCAATAATATGACAATAGGATTACTGAAAGAAGAATTGCCGGAAAGAAGGGTTGCCATGCTGCCCGAGGCAGTTAAAACCCTTAGCGGGATGAACGTAAAAGTACTGGTTGAAGCAGGTGCCGGGCTGACTGCCTTTGCGTCAGATGCAGAATATGAAGCAGCAGGGGCAGTCATACAAACGAGGGAAGGGATCTTCTCGTCTGCTGAATTCATCATCAAGATACAGCCTCCCGGCGCGAATGAACTTGGGCTGATGAAAGAAGGCCGGGTATTTATGTCGGTTTTCAACCCCATGGTCAATACCAGCCTGGTTAAGGAATTGTGTAATAAGAATATTACCAGTTTCAGCCTTGACATCCTGCCACGTACCACGCGTGCCCAGGCCATGGATATTTTATCGTCCATGGCTACTGTGTCGGGCTACAAAGCGGTACTTACGGCTGCAAATAACCTGCCCAAGTTTTTCCCGATGTTTATGACCGCCGCAGGCACTGTGACGCCCGCTAAAGTCCTTATCCTCGGAGCAGGCGTTGCAGGGCTACAGGCCCTTGCAACCTCGCGTAAACTGGGTGCAGTGGTTGAAGTGTTTGATGTGAGAGCTGCAGTCAAGGAAGAAGTGACAGGGCTGGGGGGTAAATTCATAGACGTGGAAGGTGCCACCGATGACAAGGCAGCAGGCGGTTATGCCGTTGAACAATCAGAGGAATTCAAACAAAGGCAGGCACAGGCTATTCATGACCATGCTGTCAAATCAGATGTTGTGATATGCACAGCCCAGATACCTGGAAGAATAGCTCCCGTCCTCCTCAAAAAAGAAACAGTGGATGTTATGAAACCCGGGGCTGTAATCGTTGATCTTGCAGCCTCGACCGGCGGCAACTGCGAACTTACGAAAGACAACGAAACCATCATGCACGGCCAGGTCAGGATCATCGGAAACTCTGCCCTGGCAGCCGACATGCCCTCCGATGCGAGCAAGATGTTCGGAAAGAATGTCATCAACTTCCTGAAACTACTTTATTCCAATAAAGGGGAATTCAAACTGAACTGGGAAGACGACCTTGTAAAGGGAACCTGCGTGACCCATGGGAAAGAAGTCGTAAGTGAACGTATTAAATCAATCATGAATTCATAAAGCACAGCAAAATGACTGAAGTTTTAAAATTTTTCATGGAATACCGCGAGGCGATATTCATCATCATTCTCTCCATTTTCCTGGGGATCGAAGTGATCTCGCATGTACCCTCAGTATTGCATACGCCCCTGATGTCAGGCGCCAATGCAATTCACGGGGTGGTTATCATCGGGGCTATCATCGTCATGGGCCATGCACACAACGTCCTGTCAATGATCCTGGGATTCATCGCAGTGATCCTTGGAACCCTGAATGTCGTGGGCGGCTTCGTAGTGACCAACCGGATGCTTGAAATGTTCAGTAAAAAGAAAAGACAGAAATAAGGAGGAAGCATGGGAACACTGGAAACCTTAACCCGGACTTTTGAATTCTCAGACTACATTTCGGTTCTCGAGATATCATACATACTTGCTTCCATCCTTTTTATCTTGGGATTGAAAAAGCTCAGCCATCCCGATACAGCACGTAACGGCAACCTCTGGGCAGCCGGCGGCATGGGACTGGCAATACTCTTCACCATCCTTTTCCACAAGACCAAACTGGAAGACGGCACATACCAGGGGATACAGAATATAGGGTGGATCGTAGCCGCCCTTGCTATCGGCAGCATAGTCGGATGGATGGCCGCCATGAAAGTTAAAATGACCGCTATGCCCCAGATGGTGTCGCTTTTCAACGGTATGGGGGGAGCTTGTGCAGCCCTGATTTCGTTGATGGAGTTTCCCAAAATGCAGAACATGCTTGCCGCTTCGCATGCAAGCAGCATGATCAGCGGCGAAGCCCTTGCAATCCTGCTTGGACTTGGTATAGGGGGCGTCTCTTTCGCAGGAAGCATGATAGCTTTCGGCAAACTCGACGAACGTATCGGGGACATCAAATCGCCCCTGTTGCGTTACATCAACCTGTTCTTCCTTTTTCTTCTTTTAGCCATGGTGGTGTTTATCATGACCATGACACCTCAAAAGGACAGCAACCTGATGATCTATATCCTTGGCATCCTTGCCCTGTTGTACGGTGTTACTTTTGTAATGCCTATAGGCGGTGCGGATATGCCTGTTGTAATTTCACTACTGAACTCATTTACAGGTGTTGCTGCTGCGATGGGAGGTTTCCTTTACAGCAACCAGGCCATGCTCACCGGAGGGATTCTTGTCGGATCATCAGGGACCATACTCACCATTCTTATGTGCAAGGCGATGAACCGTTCACTCCTGAATGTTATCATAGGAGGGTTTGGCGGAAGTGCAGCAGGAGCCGGGGACCAGGGTGACAAGACAGTGAAGGAGATTTCGCTCAGCGATGCTGCTGTATTACTCAGCTATTCACAGAAAGTGTTGGTTGTTCCCGGTTACGGGCTGGCGGTTGCACAGGCCCAGCACCTCTGCCATGAAATTGAAAATCTCCTGGGCTCAAAGGGAGTAGAGGTCAAATACGGCATTCATCCTGTTGCAGGCCGAATGCCCGGCCATATGAATGTTTTACTTGCCGAAGCCGACGTGGCGTATGAGAAACTCCTTGAAATGGAGGAAGCCAACAATCAAATGAACAATACCGATGTGGTGATTGTCATCGGGGCCAACGATGTAGTAAACCCGGCAGCTGAGGATGATCCTTCAAGCCCTATTGCAGGTATGCCGGTCATCAAAGTGTGGGAGGCAAAGAATACTATCGTCATGAAACGAAGCATGGCCAAAGGATATGCAGCCATCGAGAATAACCTTTTCTTCCTGCCTAAAACAAGTATGCTCTTCGGGGATGCGAAATCCACCCTTCAAAAACTTATTGCCGAGATCAAGAACCTGTAAAAATAAAAAGAGGCTGTCTCGAACTTTTGAGACAGCCTCTTTTTATTATCAACAAGAATGATTACTTCTTTGCTTTTTTAGGAGCAGCTTTAGCAGCCTTAGCCGGCTTGATCAGGTGTTTCTTGATTGAATCCTGATGCACAATCGAATCAGCTTTCTTCTTTTCGTCAGCTGCCTTTGCAATTGAATCAGAGATCCTCTGCTGTTCAGCCTGAACCATAGCTAATGAGTCAGCTACGCGGATTGAATCAGCAATTCTTTTTTCTTCGAGTTCTTTTGCGCTGGGGCCGCAAGCATACATGAAAGCTACAGCACCTACTACTAATAATGTTGCAAATTTTTTCATTGGTTCGTTCGTTTTGAAATTCCCGGCAAAGATAAGTCAACAATTGCATCCCTTCCAAGTATTTAGCCGTCTTTTTTTTAACATTTTTTAACATTTGACTTATTCCATTGAAAATCAGCCGAATAAATTTAACATTTTTTAAGATATGAACAATTCCAAAGGTGTTCAAGGCAGTTAAATACCATAATCGTACCTTTGAATTATTATGCTGATACCGCTTGCAGAACAATTACGTCCCAATTCACTTGAGGAATACCTCGGGCAGGAGCACCTTGTAGGGCCAGGGGCCATTCTCAGGAAGGCCATTGAATCGGGGAATGTTCCTTCAATGGTGTTATGGGGCCCCCCGGGGGTTGGTAAAACCACCCTGGCCTATATTATTTCCATGCAGCTGTCAAGGGAGTTTTACACTCTCAGTGCAGTTAGTTCAGGGGTTAAGGAAGTGAGGGAGGTAATCGTAAAAGCAAAGGAAAGCGGGACCAGTCCTTTTCTGTTTATTGATGAGATCCACAGGTTCAGCAAATCCCAGCAGGATGCATTGCTTGGTGCTGTCGAGAAAGGGATCATTACTTTCATTGGAGCTACTACAGAGAATCCCTCCTTCGAAGTGATCTCTCCTCTGCTCTCACGATGCCAGATCTATATCCTGAAAACCCTGGAGGAACATCATCTCCTCAGCCTGCTTGAAGAGGGCAGGAAAAGGCTGGAGCAGCAGCTTGGTCTCACGATCACTGTTGCTGAACCTGATGCGATTCTAAGGATCTCAGGAGGCGATGCCCGCAAATTGCTTAATGCCCTGGAGCTGATAGTCACCACTCTGGGTAGCGGGGAAAAATCCATCAGTATAACTAATGAAAATACTATAAATATCATACAGCAGAACCTTGCGAAGTATGATAAGACCGGCGAGATGCATTATGATGTTATTTCGGCATTCATCAAATCGCTTCGCGGATCCGACCCGAACGCCGCGGTATACTGGCTTGCCAGGATGATTGAAGCCGGGGAAGACCCGAAATTCATCGCCAGGCGAATGCTGATCCTTGCTTCGGAGGACATAGGGAATTCCAATCCCAACGCATTGTTGCTTGCCACAGCCTGTTTCCAGGCAGTGGATGTGATCGGTTACCCTGAATGCGACCTGATCCTTTCGCAGACTGCCATTTACCTCGCAACATCGGTAAAAAGCAATGCATCCTACCTTGCCATCCGCAGTGCTCAAAAAGCATTCAGGGAAAAAGGCGATCTCCCTGTTCCCCTGCACATCAGGAATGCGCCTACAAACCTGATGAAGAAGATAGGATACGGTAAGGATTACAAATATGCCCATGATTATGACCACAATTTTATCGAACAGGAATTCCTGCCCGACAAGCTCAGGGGCTTGAAATTTTACGAACCCCAGAACAACCCGAGGGAGAATGAGATCAGGGCAAGGCTGAAAGCGCTGTGGAAGGAGAAATACAAATATTAAAAAGCGAAATAGCGAAAAGCGAAATAGCGAAAAAAATTAAAAACAAATGATCCCAACCAATATATCAAATCTGAAAATAACTGACCCGGGGATGTTTTTCCTCATTGCGGGGCCTTGTGTTGTTGAAAATGACACAATGTCACTTGAAGTGGCATCTCATATTCAGCAGATTTGTGAAAGGCTGAATATTCCATACATTTTCAAATCATCCTACAAAAAAGCAAACCGCTCGAAGGCTGATTCGTTTACCGGGATAGGCAATGAAACAGCCATGAGCATCATTGCTTCGGTGGGTAAGGAGCTTAATATTCCAACACTGACCGATATCCATACCGAGGAGGAAGCGGCGTTTGCAGCCAAATATGTTGATGTGCTTCAGATCCCTGCTTTCCTTTGCCGGCAAACCGATCTTCTGCTGTCTGCAGGCAGGACAAAAAAAACTGTCAACATCAAGAAAGGGCAGTTTTCCTCAGCAGCATCCATGAGGTTTGCAGTTGAAAAGATACTGAGCACTGGCAATGAGAACATCATGCTGACCGAGAGGGGTACTACGTTCGGATACCAGGACCTTATTGTTGATATGCGGTCCATTCCGGAAATGCAGAAATTCGGGGTCCCCGTCATACTGGATGTCACTCATTCGTTGCAGCAGCCGAACCAGGCCGAGGGGGTCGCCGGGGGCCGGCCCGATCTTATTGAAACCATAGCCTGTGCAGGGATTGCAGCCGGGGCCGATGGGATATTCATCGAAACTCATCCTCATCCTGAGACTGCGAAATCGGATGGAGCCAACATGCTGAGGCTGGAACTGATTGAAAAGCTGCTGATAAAACTTGCAAAGATCAGGAAAGCCCTGTAAGCTGATTATTCTATCCCCAGGGTTTTGATCCCTCCGGTTTCCCTGTGGAAAAGCACTCTCCATTTGCTTGCAGGAAGGTTGGTAATAAGCCCGAGCTGGTTGATAAGGCATTGCTGCTCCTCCTGGGTATTGTCACCGACTTTTACAGTCACCCTTGCATATTCGGGTATCCTGTAATAAAACCCGCTTGACTTGGAAGCTTTTCCTGCTTTCTGAAGGTATGCGGAAACCGAATTGGTATTGCCGACCCTCTGGACCCTGATTGTAATGATTTTTCCTCCCCCTGCAGCATCCAGGTCCTGCACCCCCTTCGACTTATTAAACTTCAGGATGGGGATCTCGGTATTGATCTGGTTCTGGGTGGGTATATATTTATATGAAAAGGTCATCATCTTATGAATCTTCACCCCGGTGAACAGCTTCAGGTATTCTTTTTCGAGATTTTTAAGCTGGGCATCCATGAATTCCAGGGTTTCCTTATTGTAGTTCACTTCCTGGAAACCGGTGATCAGGTTAAAACGGTTATCCCTGATCTTCGTAAGGAAGTCCGCAGCTTCCTTGGCTTTTTGTTCAGGTGACTTGTCTACCATGGTCTTTTTCAGGTATGACCTTTCAAGGGTCATGGTGTCTATATTGACTTTACGCCGAACAGTGTCAATCTTCTCAAACACGCTAACATCGGCGTAATTTCTGAACAATTCCCCAAAGGCGTCTTTTTCATATTCCAACGGAGGTTCTTCAGCATTGATCAGCTTTATAACCTGCGAAGTAGTGTCAATCACAGGCAGGGTTCCCAGGATGATGCCGGCATCGGTAAGCGAGAGCATTCCCGTTTTCTCCCCTTTTGTAACCTTATCACCGAATTCAACAAAATAATACTGGTCGGGATCCGGTTCAAAGGAAGTGGAAATGTTAATATCGGCTATCCTGTATTCAATGGTATTCGACTGAACCACATTCTTGAGGCCGAGGTAACGCTGGGCATAATCAGCGTAAGGCCCCTGGTAATTTTCAATCCTGTCGATCTTCACTGTAACATTGACAACCGTCCTTGGAAGACTGTAAAATATCCCTTCATTAGTTTGGGGGAAGGTATTGTTGTCGATATGCACCACGTTGATCTGGGCATGAATGACGGTGCTGCAAAGCATCAGCGCCAGCAGAACCAGCCTATTAAAAAACCCTTTGGCTTCCATATTACTTTTCTTAATGAATGAATAAGAGTTCTCTGTATTTGGGCAATGGCCAGACTTCATCATCGACCATCAGTTCCAGTTTGTCGGAATGGTAACGGATCTTATCAAAATACGGGAGCACATGGTGGCAGTACGACTCTGCCTTTTCCTCGGGGTCCTGAACCTTGTTGGCAACCTTGCGTGCTTCGGTCATTTCGTTAACGTAAGTCATGATCTTGTCAATATGTTCCGATATTTCGGTGATCTGTTCCATCTGGTTCTGGGAGATCTTGCCGTATGTCTTAAGGTCAAGCACCTGCTTGAGTCCTTTCACATTATCGACAAGGATGTTCTGGTACCTGATGGCAACAGGGATTACATGGTTTGAAACGAGATCGCCAATCACCCTTGACTCAATCTGGATCTTCTTGGTATAATCTTCAAGCCCTATCTCAAAACGGGCATGTACCTCCCTGGGAGTAAGCACCTGGGTCCTTTCATAAAGGTCAACAAATTTCTTCTGAACCAGGGCTTTTAATGCGGCGGGGGTTGTTTTATGGTTGGAGAGACCGCGTTTTGCGGCTTCTTTGAGCCATTCCTGTCCGTAATTGTTGCCTTCGAACCTGATGTTTTTCGACTCCTTAATATATTTTTTCAGAAGTGTGAGGATGGCATCGTCCAGCTTTACTTTTTTCCCTGTGACCGCATTGAGGTCTTTCAGGAATTTGTTCAGCTGATCGGCAACGATCATGTTCAATGCGATCATGGCAGGCGCACAGGAATGCGATGATCCAACAGCTCTGAATTCAAATTTATTTCCTGTGAAGGCGAAAGGTGAAGTCCTGTTACGGTCTGTATTATCAAGCAGGATCTCGGGGATTTTCGGGAAATTCTTCAGAAGGCCGGTATCGCTGTCGAGGCTGAACTTGAAATTTTTATCACTTTTCTCAATCGTATCCAGCCAGTGAGTCAGCTGGGCTCCGATGAATACCGAGATGATTCCCGGAGGCGCTTCGTTTGCGCCAAGCCTGTGGTCGTTGCCCGGCGTTGCGATAATCGCCCTTAAAAGGTCGGCATTATCGTGAACGGCTTTTACAATATTTACAAGGAAAGTAATGAAACGAAGTTCTGATTTTGAGGTGGTGCCAGGGCTTAAAAGGTTTTCCTTCGTATTGGTGGCGAGGGACCAGTTGTTATGCTTACCCGATCCGTTCACCCCGCTGAAAGGTTTCTCATGGAGGAGAACTGTGAAATTATGGCGGCTTGCGACCTTTTCTACCAGGTGCATCATCAGCTGGTTATGATCGACACTCAGGTTGGCCTCCTCAAACACAGGAGCGCATTCAAACTGGTTAGGTGCAACTTCGTTATGCCTTGTCTTTACCGGGATACCCAGGCGGTGTGCCTCAAGTTCGAATTCCTGCATAAAGGCCATTACCCTCTGCGGGATGGTGCCGAAATAATGATCTTCCAGCTGCTGGTCTTTTGCTGAGGAATGTCCGAAAAGAGTGCGGCCCGTAAGCACCAGGTCGGGACGGGCGCTGTACAAGGCCTTATCAACCAGAAAATATTCCTGCTCCCAGCCAAGGGTTGCAAATACCTTGCTTACATCTTCATCAAAAAGCCGGCATACTTCAACAGCAGCTTTGTCGATTGAATGGAGGGCACGAAGTAAGGGGGTTTTATAATCAAGTGCTTCTCCTGTATACGAAATAAAAACGGAGGGGATGCAAAGTGTCTTATCCATTATGAATGCAGGTGAAGAAGGGTCCCAGGCAGTATACCCCCTGGCTTCAAAAGTGGAACGTATACCTCCGCTTGGAAAACTAGACGCATCAGGCTCCTGCTGGGTGAGTTCAATGCCCCTGAATTTTTCAATACCTGCACCGCCTTCCACAGGGCTGATAAATGCATCATGCTTCTCGGCAGTGGCTCCGGTAAGTGGAAGGAACCAATGTGTATAATGAGTGGCCCCCTTGCTGATGGCCCATGCCTTCATGCCTGCTGCAACCTGGTCGGCTATCCTGCGGTCGATTTTTTCTCCTTTCTCAACGGAATTGCTGACTGCCATATAAGCTTCTTCGGTAAGGAATTCCTTCATGGCTGCACGGTTGAAGGTAAGTTCCCCATAATAATCTGACGCTTTCTTGTCAGGGAAAATTACAACCTTAGGCGTTCTTCCCATCGTCATTTCCAATGCTCTGAATCTTATGTTGTCCATTTTTGATAATTTAGAAACTTTGATTTAACAATTACGATTTTCAAATAAATGATAACCGTTTTGGTTCACCAGATCTAACGGTATACAAGGATCATCAGGTAGTTCAGGAGTTCTTCCTGCTGACCAGCAGCAGTCCGGCAAAAGTAATAAATCCGTTAAGAATCAGGAGTTCAAATCCAAACTTATAACCATTAAATATCAACACCGAATAACTGCTAAGTAAATAACAAATGCAGGGAGAGATCAGTGCGATTACGGGTACCAGTTTATCCCTGACGGGTTTGCGGGAGAAAAGGCCGAAAGAATATAAGCCCAGCAGGGGCCCGTAGGTATAACCAGCAACTGTGAATAACTTGTCGATTACAGCCCTGTCGTTGATCGCCCTGAAAATGATAATTACAGTAAGTAAAATAATGGCAAAAGCAACATGTACCATATACCTTATCCTTTCTTTCTGTTTTTCACTTATGTTCTCTTTCTTCGGAAGACCAATAAAGTCAATGCAAAAGGAGGTGGTCAGCGAGGTCAGAGCCCCGTCGGCACTGGGATAAGCTGCGGAGATCAGGCCGATGATAAAAACAAGTCCTGCCACCGGCCCCAGGTAGTTAATAGCGATCATCGGGAAGAGGTCATCGGAACGGGAAGGCAGGCCGATCCCCTTGTATTCAGCAAAAAGGAATAATGTTGCCCCGAGGAAGAGGAAAATGAAATTCACAAGCACAAGCACGCCGCTGAATGTGAACATATTTTTCTGCGCATCTTTCAGGTTGCGGCAACTGAGGTTCTTTTGCATCATTTCCTGGTCCAGCCCCGTCATCACAATAGTAATGAACATCCCGCTGAAGAACTGCTTTATAAAGAACCTGCGGTCGCTCCAGTCGGTATTAAAGATCCTGGTGTAACCATGCTCCACTGCCCGGTGAAACAAACCTGTCAGGCTTAGGTTCATGTTTCTTGAAATAAGGTAAACCGACAACAGAACCGCAAGAAGCATGAAGGTTGTCTGGACAGTATCGGTCCATATAATGGTTTTAATACCTCCTTTGTAAGTATAAAGAAGTATCAGCACAATAAATATCAGAACAGTGAGCGCAAAAGGGATATGCCAGGCATCGAAAACGAAGATCTGCAGGACGTTCACTACAAGGAACATCCTGAACGAAGCTCCGATAACCCTGGAAAGCAGAAAATAAAACGCCCCTGTTTTATGTGACCAGTAACCAAAACGGGATTCAAGATAGGTGTAAATTGATGTAAGGTTGAGCCTGTAATAAAGCGGGAGCAGTACCAGAGCAATAACAGCATATCCCAGCAGGTAGCCTGCAACCACAAGAAAATACGAGAACTGCGTTTCTCCAACCCAACCCGGGACCGACATGAAGGTGACCCCCGAGAGGGAAGCTCCGATCATCCCGTATGAGACCACGAACCAGGGACTGGTTTTGTTTCCTATGAAAAAAGACCGGTTCGTCGCTTTTCTGGCCGTGAGCCAGGTAATGCCAAACAAAACGGCAGTATATGCGAAAAAGACGAGGAGTATGAGTTTCGGTGACATAACTAAGTAGCGAGGTAGCGAAATAGCGAAGTAGCGAAATAAAAAATGTACATTGTTATTATTTTAACTTCCTGTTTACAATGCTTTTGAAAAGGCAGGCAGGTCGGTGAAAACGTAATTTATAGTCTTATATCCCCGGCGGATATGCGGGAGGTTTGAGGAGAGGAATACAGTCTTCATCCCTACCCTTTTCCCGAAAATCATGTCCGACAGTGAATCTCCAACCATTATAGACTGCCTGAAGCGGATTTCGGGAAATCGTTTTCTTGATTGCAGCGCCATCCCAATGTTGGGTTTACGGTTAAATGATTTTTCGCTCTCAAGGGCCGGGCAATAAAACACAGCATCAATTCTTCCCCCTGTTGCTTCCACTTCAGAGATCATTCTTTCATGCACTTTCTCCACATCTTTTTCATACATCAGCCCCTTGCCTATACCTTGCTGGTTGCTGACAACAATGATTCGGCCAAATATTCCTGAGAACTCTTTCAAAGCATCTTTCACACCCGGATTGAACTCAAACTGCTCCCAGCTGCGAACATAACCGTCAATGATGCGGTGGTTGATCACCCCGTCCCTGTCAAGGAACAGCGACCAGTTCTTATCAATCTTTAAATCCTTTAAATTCATCCTGTGCTTTATGATAGTCCGGGGGAATCCCTATATCAAGGAAATATCCTGATGCAGGGAACCCGAACATACGTGAAGTATCGTAAAAATTTTCAAAACAGTCCTTCTCTATTGAAAATCTACCCCTGAATTGAGGTTCCATAAGGAATAATTTCTCCATGAGATATACACCTGCATTGATCAATCCCGGGCCGGCACCTTCATTTTTCTCATCAAAACCGGTGATCCTTCTCTGCCTGTTAAGGGTAACCCTTCCGTAACGGCCTGTATTGTCAAGCTTTCTGAGGGCCAGGGTGACATCTGCTTTTTTTAAAAGATGAGCCTTTTCGAGGGCTCTGAGGTCGGTCCTGAATATACTGTCGCCATTCAGGATTACAGCCCTCTTGTCGCTGATCCTCCAGAAGGCAAGTCTTATCCCTCCTCCTGTTCCCAGCGGCTCTTCTTCAACAGCATATTCAATCGGCAAAGACCGGTAGCTATCTTTGAAGTGGTGTTTAATGATCTCATGTTTATAACCAACCGAAAGAACAGCTCTGGTCACACCCTGTGTAATAAGGTAGTCAAAAAGATATTCGAGGAATGGCCTGTTGTTTATCAGGGCCATGGATTTCGGAACTTCACTCACCACGGCTTGAAGACGTGTACCAAAACCACCGGCAAGAATTATTGCTTCCAAGAAGGTTTATTGTTTGGGGAATATTGAAGACTCAACAAGCTCACAGATAATGTGGCCGATCATGATATGGGATTCCTGGATACGGGGTGTATCTGTTGAAGGCACAGGGATCAGGAAATCCACAACATCCTTCATTTTCCCTCCACCCTGGCCCGTAAAAGCCACGGTAAGCATCCCTTTTTCGTTGGCTGCTTCAAAAGCCCTGATCACATTTTTCGAATTCCCAGAAGTTGAAAGCCCTATAAGCACATCTCCTTCATGCCCGGTTCCGCGGATAATCCTCGAATACACCTCATCGTAGGAATAATCATTTGCAACGGCTGTCAAATAGGAAGTATTCACATGCAGGGCTTCGGAAGGCAGAGGCGGGCGGTCGTAGTAGAACCTGCCTGAGAATTCGGCAGCCAGGTGCTGTGCATCTGCAGCGCTGCCTCCATTCCCGCAAAACAACACTTTATTCCCATTGCAGAATGCAGTTGAACAGGCGGAGGCGACATCCTCAATGATTTTCAGCAGTTCCGTATCGTTTAATATGGATTGCTTGGTTTCTATGGACTGAAGAATGGCTTCTTTAATTCGGGTCATAATTTAAATAGCGAAGTAGCGAAATAGCGAAGTAGCTAAATCGCCAGGTTTATAATCAGTCAAATTTAATAATTTCTTCGGATGACTTCCTTTTCAGGTGACGCGAAGTCTGGTCGGTCAAGTCGGAAGGATAGCCAAGGCTAAGGTAGGCAATGGGTTCAAGATAATCAGGAAGATTCATTGCCTGTCGGCATTTTGCAGGGTCAAAATTGCAGATCCAGCAGGTACCCAGCCCCTGTTCCGTGGCAGCAAGGGAGATATGATCGGCAATGATACCGATGTCGATGTCGGTATGATCCTTGCCGTCGCTGCGTTTCCATCCCTTCCTGTGATCACCCAGAAAGACAAGGATTACGGGAGCCTGCTTCAGCCATTCCCTGTTGTAGGTTTCCTCGATCTTTTTTTTCAGATCGTGATCCCTCACAACATGGATGAGCCAGGGCTGGTAATTTGCAGCCGACGGAGCCACCCTGCCGCACTCAAGAAGGTAATTCAGCTTTTCCTCCTCCACCGGTTTCGACAGGTAGCTCCTGACTGAGTACCGCGACATTGCGAGTTCCAGGAATGTTTGCATTTTGTTTTTTGTTTTTTAAAAGCGAAAAGCGAAAGGCGAAAAGCGAAATAAAAAGTTCAAATCAGAATAATTTCGCTTTTCACTTTTCGCTTTTCGCTACTTATATAGTCCAACTCCTTAATCCTTTTGTTGTAAAATCGTAACGTTTGGTTTGCCCGCCGAATTTCTTCAGGGCTTCGATAACAGCCGAACGGGTATTCCCGGGGCAATAAAAGAACATGAACCCTCCTCCTCCTGCGCCTGAGACCTTCCCGCCCGAGGCTCCGTGTTCTTTTGCAGCATTATACATTTCATCAAGCATGGGATTGGTTATCCCACTGGCCATATTTTTCTTAAACTTCCATCCAAAATCGAGGATCTCCCCTACTTTGTCAAGTTCCCCTTTGAGCAGCGCTTCTTTCATCATCACCGACTGCTCTTTCAGCTTGTTCATCGCCTCAAGGGATTTTTCATTGCCGGCAAGCACATTCTTCCTTTGTTCTTCAATAATAACGCTTGAGATACGGCTTGTCTCGGTATGATACAGAACCAGGTTATGGGCCAGTTCATCAAGGTATTTATCCATAATGCGCAAGGGATTGACGATAACCTTATCGTCTTTGAAGAATTCCATAAAATTCACTCCGCCAAAAGTCGCGGCGTATTGATCCTGCTTGCCACCGGCCATTTTCAGGTCCACCCTTTCAATCTCGTATGCAAGATGGGCAAGGTCATATTCACCCAGGGGCAGCCTAAGCCATTCGGCAAACGCACCGAGAATAGCAACGACAAGGGTTGAACTTGAGCCAAGCCCGGACCCCGGAGGCGCATCAACATAAGTTGAAATTTCGAAGGAAAGTGGTTTCAGGTCATAATCCCTGATCAGCCTGTTGTAGATCCCTTTATGCAGATCGAGCTTGCCGTTTACCGGGAGTTCCGGTATTGAATCAAACTCATAACGCTCATGCCGGTCGAGTGAATTCAAAATGATCTTGCCGTCGTAACGCGGTTCGATAGCTGCAATGGCATACATGCTTATTGTTGCGTTCAATATGGCACCGCCAAAAAGATCTGAAAAAGGAGCTACGTCGGTACCGCCACCCGCGAGGCCAAGGCGCAACGGAGCTTTGCTTCGTATAATCATTGTAGGTTAATTATAGGCTTTAATGGTACGAAGATACTTTTAATTCGTGAACCGTGATCGGTGTAAAGTTAGCCGCAGATGCTGATGTATATATCTGATTATGGATCACGGTTCACGGAATTTATGGCATCAACCATCCTTCCCCAGGAATATTTCTGCTTTTCAACGGCGGCATTTGCAATAAACTCAGCTTCTTTTCCCGAATTGTAGAATTCAAGGATAGCCGATGCAATCTCAGCTATCTCAGGTTTTACCACATAGCCGACTTTGCCATGGGGTACGAACTCGGCCAGGCCGCCAACATCGGTTATGATCATGGGCTTGTTGAAATGGTAGGCAATCTGCGTTACCCCGCTTTGGGTAGCGCTTTTGTAGGGCTGTACGACCACATCCGCAGAACAGAAATAATTTATGACCTGGCTGTCGGGAATGAAATCATTGCTCATGATCACTCTCCCTTCCAGGCCGTGACGTTTGATTATTTCATGGTAAGGCGCCGCATCGCAGTAAAACTCCCCTGCCACCAGCAATTTGATGCCTGATTCTTTTAACGCAGGTGTACCGAATGCTTCAAGCAATAAATCAAGGCCTTTGTAATCCCTTATGAAACCAAAGAAAAGAGCATATTTTGCCTCGCTGTCGAGCCCAAGTTTCTTCCTGGCTTCCGTTTTGCTGATGGCATCCCCGAAATTATCATACAAAGGATGAGGGCACCATGCGCGGGGCTTGTCTTTGGTGAAAGTGAGGAGATCATCCATCACTGAATGAGACATGGCCACAAAGCCATCCACAGAATTAACAAAATAAGACGATAAAAGCCTGTCACCCGGTCTTTTTTCGTGGGGTATGATATTGTCGATCACAGATACCACCCGGGTGTGCCCGTTCCTCCTGATCATCCTGCAAACTGATCCGAAACATGGCGCCATGAAAGGCATCCAGTATTTCACGAGAACAAGGTCGGGCTTGAGCTTTTTGATCTCGTTACCGACCGAAAGCCAGTTCAACGGGTTGACCGAATTCAGTTTAACCTTAATTGGCAGGTCTTTGGGCGGAGGTTCCGTTGAAAACTGTGTTTTACCCGGGAACAACAGCGAAGGGTACTGCAGGCTGAAGGTATAGATCGAGGCCTCCCAGCCAAGCTTAATATACTCCCTTACCAGGCGCTCGTTAAAAGTGGCAAGACCTCCCCTGAGCGGATATGCCGAACCGATCAAAATAACGTTACCTGGCTGAGGCATGCCTTTATATGGGTTTTGGGACCGTGAAGCAGAAGACCGAGCCAAAACCTTTCTGGCTTTCGACTTTTATCACACCATGGTTCAGTTCAATAAACTCTTTGCACAGGTGCAGTCCCAGTCCTGTGCCTTTTTCGCCTGCAGTCCCAATCATGGATTGTGCCTTATCGAGCCTGAACATATTGTCAAGTGTCTCGGGCGACATCCCAAGTCCGTTATCCTGAACTGTAACTTCTACAAAGCTTTCTTTTACTATCATCACAACATGAATCTCACCTGAAGGCTGCGTGAATTTTATCGCATTGGATATCAGGTTTCTGAGAACAACCCTGATCATATTTTTATCGGCCATTACAATCACAGGACTGATGTTCCTTTCAAGTATCCTGATCTCCTTGTCCAGTGCATACGGATGATAGAAGCCGACCGTTTCATGTATGATCGAGGCCAGCTCAAATCTTACGGGTTCCGACACCATCCTTCCTGATTGCACCCGGGCCCATTGCAGCAGGTTATCAAGAAGTTTCAGGTAGTTTTTTGAAAGATCGTAAAGGCTCTCTAAAATTTCTTTCTGCTGGGAGGAATCCAGCAGGTCCATATCGGTGCGAAGAACTTCAGAGAGGGAAATCAGGGTAGAAATCGGGCTGCGCAGGTCGTGGGCAATGATAGAGAAGAATTTATCCTTTGTTGCGTTTAGTTCTACAAGTTCCTGTTTCTGTGTCTCAAGTATTTCTTTCTGGCGCAGTATCTCTGTATTCTGGGCGGCCAGCTGCTCTTCAATAATATTCATATCGCGCAGACGCCTCACCAGGGTTTTCAGCATGCCTTTAAATACCGTATTTTCATTCTGGGTGACCCTCTGGAATTCACCCTGGCTGAACCTGTACAAGAATGTATGGGAAAGCGCAGTTACGGTTGCCGACCTTTCTTCCTGGTCGAGGAGGTAATACTTTCCAAATACGTCGCCGGTTTTAAGGATAGTGAAAATGTATTCCCCGTCATGAACCTTGACCCTGCCGTCGAGGATGATATACATAGAATCTCCAAGCTCTCCCTTAAGTACGATATGGTCGCCTTCCGAAACTTCCATCTCGGTGAGGCTCCCGGCAATGCGTTCAAGGAGAATATCAGGAGAGTCTTCAAAGATCTGAATCTTTTTAAGGAAACCTGCCCTTCGCTTAATATCTTGCTGGTCCACAGGATATCATTGTTTAATGAAAGAATTATACATAACGCCTGATCAGAAACCTGCCTTCTTTTCGACAAGGTAATTATTCCTGTCCGATGAATTCCTGCTGATCAGTTCGCCGAGAAATCCGGCAACGAATAAAAGTGTCCCCATGATCATCGCCAGAAGGCCAAAGAAGAATAAGGGTCGTTCGGTCATTTTAAAGGCCTGGTGAAAGAATTTTTCATAGGTCAGGTGAATTGCGATAATCAAACCTGCAGTGAACAACAGGCTTCCCCATAAACCGAAGAAATGCATAGGGCGTTTTGAAAAGCGCGACATGAAGGAGATCGTAAGCAGGTCGAGGTAGCCTTTATAAAAACGGTCGAGGCCAAACTTGGTTTTACCGTATTTACGTTTCTGATGGTGGACAACTTTTTCCCCTATCTTCCTGAATCCTGCCCATTTGGCGAGGAAGGGAATATAACGGTGCATATCGCCATAGACCTCTATGCTTTTCACCACAGTGCTCCGGTATGCTTTGAGTCCGCAGTTAAAATCATGAAGTTTAATACCCGACATTTTTCTTGCCGACCAGTTATAAAACCGGGTTGGTATGGTTTTCGAAATGGGATCGTGACGTTTTTTCTTCCATCCCGACACCAGGTCGAAACCATCCTTCATGATCATCCGGTACAGTTCGGGGATCTCATCAGGACTGTCCTGCAAGTCGGCATCCATGGTGATCACAACATCTCCTTCGGCAGCCTGGAATGCCACATTGAGTGCCGCTGCCTTTCCATAGTTTCGCCTGAATTTTATTCCGCGGAATGCAGGGTTTTTAGCGGCAAGCTGTTCAATGATCTGCCAGGAATTATCGGAACTGCCATCATCAACGAAGATGACCTCCCAGGAAAACCCGTTTTCAATCATGACCTTTTCTATCCATGCAGAGAGCTCAGGGATAGACTCATCTTCGTTCAGAAGCGGAATTACAACAGAAATATCCATCAGTAAAGTTTATAGTGCAGATGTGGGAGCGTTGGGATCGACCTTTTTCAGGAAAATAGAAGCAATCAGGCCAAGAAGTGCGGAAAAAAAGGCATAGGCAATTAAACCAAAAACAGTCATGATTCCCGGCGTGGTGAATTTACGGGTCCACTCAAGCCCTGCTTCGATCTGGTCTTCAGTAAGGTTTTTTTCCTGCAATTTCTGCCTCGACTGTTCCATAATCTCATTTACAATTCCGGGGTTAATATATTTTACATAAAAAAACATGTATATGATCGCCAGGATACCTGCAATCATACCAATGAAAAAACAGGAGCTGAATGCCTGCCCGTAAGTAAGAAATCCGCCTTCAAGTTTTTTCCTGTACTCCAATGTTCCCCATACCATCCCTCCTACAAGGAAAAGGTATGCAACCCAGCCTAATGCCTGGTTCATGTATAAATTGGCGATGTACAACAGCAGGTTGTAAACAATGATCACTGCACCTGTGATTAAGCCATAATTAAGAGCATTTGCTGCTACCGAAGTTTTTTTCTCTTCCATGATGTTCATTTTTTTGGCATGTTCACCACAAACATACGAAAAAAACGATTTTCCCTTGCCATTCGCCTTAATTTTTGTACCTTTGCACCGGGTAAGTCTTATACGACCAGCTCCCTTCAAACTCCCCCAGGTCTGGAAGGAAGCAAGGGTAAGTTGGTTGAGCGGTGCGATATAAGGGGCTTACCCTTTTTTTATTCATAGCGAAAGGCGAAAAGCGAAAGGCGAAATTTTTGAGATGCTGCTCAAGGTTCATCCAGACAATCCAGGCGAACGCCATTTGAAGATCATCATCGACTGCCTTAAAAGCGGAGGGGTGATTATTTATCCAACCGATACTGTTTACGGACTTGGATGCGACATCACCCAGATCAGGGCGGTTGACAGGGTGGCCCAGATCAAGGGCATCAAGCGCGAAAAAGCCAATTTTTCATTCATTTGTCACAGTCTCAGCCAGCTTTCCGATTATACCAGGCCGATCAACAATGATATTTTCAGACTGATGCGAAGGACCCTGCCCGGGCCTTACACCTATATCCTGAAAGCAAACAACAACGTCCCCCATTTTTTCCAGAGCAGGAAAAAGAGCGTGGGGATCAGGATCCCCGATCACAACATCCCCCTGCAGATTGTCGAAAAGCTTGGCAATCCCATCATGACGACGTCTATCCACTCCGATGATACCTTTATTGAATACCCCACTGATCCCGAGGAAATCCACCAAAAATATCATAAGCTTGTCGATATCGTGATAGATGCAGGCCATTCCGGGATAATCCCATCCACAGTCATTGACTGCAGAAATGATGAAATCATAGTGCTCAGGGAAGGCAAAGGAGATATCATTGGAATTTTATAATGCATCCCTTGTTTTTAGGAAAATATGTCTACCTTTGCACCCTCAATTTAAAAAAAGAGATTCGCTAGCTCAGCAGGTAGAGCATCGCCCTTTTAAGGCGGGGGTCCTGGGTTCGAATCCCAGGCGGATCACGAAAGGCAAGTGCGAAGTGTAAAATGCGAAATGTGAGATTCACTTCGCACATTACAGTTCGCATTTTGCGTTTAACATTTTAGACCTGCTGTGAATTCTATCCTTTCAACATTATCGCCGGTTCCAGAAATAACGTTAAATTGAAATGACCGGTAATGATCACCTGAAAAATGCTGACCGATCTTCATCCGGGCCAGGTTTTTCCTCCAAAGTTGAATAGTGATCTTAGCCCAGGCTTCGACTATTTCACGCTCGGAAAGTTTGGGTTGGGGGCTTTGCATTGAGCAAAGAAAAGCACATTGCGATGCCAGGTAAAGGACACAAAAAAACCAGTCAATGACTGGCTAAACCTTAATTCCTGATGTAACCCCATTTTCAAAAAAAAATTCGCCGGGGCAAGCCCCATACCCCAAAATAATCAAATAGGCAAATAGGCAAATAGTCTTAAAAATCCCGAACGCAACGCACAGAAAACCCGCTACCCTTGCTACCGTCGCTCCTGTACACATTGCTGTAGTCATAGCCCACGTCCCGGGACCAGGCACCACCCGTACTGTACTCAGACGAACTCCACCAGTAGCCGTAGATGCCAACACTGTCGTAGAACGCCCCAAAGTAGCGGGCGCCTGCCGGAACGGCAGTGAATCCACTTGAGTTGGTTGCCCCGGTATTTGGTGATGCCCAATGAGCTGTTCCGGCCTCCTTCATCTTTCCTCCGGCAACTGCTTCACCTCCTAAAAAATCAGTAAGCACAGTCCATTCATCATCTGTGGGCACATGCCAGCCGGCAGGGGCCAGTTTGCCGGTGTTTACTGCATACCAGTTATACAAAGCCCCATACGTATCTTTATTAAAAGCAGGCAAATTATTATACCAGCAATAGCCGGAAGTGGTTAAATTACTCCATGCTGTCGCATCCGTTACTAAAGGGATGGAAGTACCATCATTGTATTTGGTCGTTTTAAGGTTCTCGGCCATCCATACCTGGAACCCAATCTGAACGATCCGGTAATGGTTGTTATCGGCATCGGCAATTGTGGTATCCATGGTTGTTATGCCCATTATACTGCCATATCCCGTTCCATTGCTATTTATGGCGTAAGCGCGTACATAATACGAGGTCTGACCCTTCAATCCCTTTATGTCACCGGCGAATGAACCTGCTCCACTACCTAAAGATACCATCGTGTCATTCTGGATGGTGGGATTCTGATTGGCGCTGCTCCAGCAAAAACCTCGTTTCGTCACAAAAACACCTCCGTCGCTCGTTATGCTTCCGGAAAAATGAACCGTACTAAGTAAAAGATTACTGTGGTTCCCGGTCACCACAACCGGAACCGGGCCTGTTACAACAGGATCTTCGTTTTTTTTCTTGCAACCCGAAGCAAGGATAAGACTAACAAGGAGGATTGCCGATGTTGTAAAGACGGTAGTTGTTTTCATATAGATTATTTTTTATTTGAAATTTCTTCCATTTAAAGAGTCTGTCTCCACAACACTTTCCCATCCTTCATATCTACAGCAAAGATCTCACAGTCGATATTGAAAAACATTTTTCCCTGGTCTTCGTCAAAAGATATGCTAACGACATCATGATGGGTGCTGCTTAACATAAAATCAGGATTCAGGTCGGATTGTTTCAATTCCCACAGTATTTTTCTGCCATCCAGCGAGATGCAGGTGAGAATAATTTGTTCTTTTTTCGTGGTTTGATAATGAAGAACAACAAAAGAATTGTCTTTTAAATCAATTGCAACCGGGCGTCCATAAACAAATGCCAACTCTTTCAGCATGATAGAATCCCTGCTGTCGTAAATATGGCTTTGTGGTTCATCATGACCTTTTATACATAGGTAAACTGAGCCTGATGTGTTGGATTTTCCGCCAACCCGGATGCATTTGTCATCCAGGTAAAATTCAGTTGCCGGGATGTTTTCAACAGGCGCTTTCGCGTCGGAGCGGCTAACATTGCCGGTAGCCGTATTTAAAATCCATTTTGCCCCATCTGGGGTAACTGCCTGCATCAGCGCTCCATCGTGATTCAAATACCAGGTAAAACTCTCTATGCCTGAAGAAAATTGAGAGAATAATGAAGGTAAGGTCTCTTTTGAATAGGTGACCATCCTTCGTCCATCGGAACCGGAATAATAACTGATTTCGGAACCCCGGGAAATACGTACACTGTCACCATGCACGCTCAGCAAAGCTAAATCTGTTCCAATCCTGAATCGAATCTTTTTATCGCCTGTTTCCGCGTTAACCACATGTAGTCTGTAATATTTCGGCGGAACATAATATCCAAATTTAGAAGCAGAGCCTCCGGATTGAAGAAAATCCATCACATATACTTTCCCGTTGGCATACTGAACATCAGCAATGCCGGCAGGGCGGCCATATCCCCAATTATTCTTATTGAAGGAATAGATTGTTATCACGATCAAGGCAATGGCAACTACCACGGCTATTCCAATGAGGATGCCCATTTTTTTTCTGCTATGGGTTTTAATACGCGCGTCATTAATTTGATTACCGCTGTTAGCCCATTTTATGTACCGTCCTACCGAATAAATAAAATACAATGAAAAAAGCAGGATTGGAATGCCATACGATAACCAGCCGCTGCCGAACCAGGTATCCAGAAAGTTGTTATAGGTCATATTTAGATTTTACTTGTCAATTTCCGAAAAATCAATTGTACTCCGATAATTTTTAATGCAATATCAATACAAATATAATCCTTCCATATTCAATCGTAACAAAAGGAATTAATTCTTTCATTATACCGGATGAATGTTTTTAGCAGTCTATTCGAAAAGCTACAAAAAAAAGGAAAGCCTATGCATTTTCCCAATTTGAAGGATTATATTCCAACCCAAGACAATCCAGGAGCTTGAAGGAAAACATCAATCCAAAATCATTATCAAACACCGGCCCCAGCATCTCATAGCTTACAGA
>Ga0007794_10000017_pt1 | contig 95327 bp, 61 predicted proteins | sample CryBogmetaGMA5M_FD_60365 | JGI IMG/M metagenome (GOLD analysis project Ga0007794, IMG submission 60365) | Freshwater microbial communities from Crystal Bog, Wisconsin, USA - MA5M | ecosystem: Environmental > Aquatic > Freshwater > Lake | place: Crystal Bog, Wisconsin, USA | collected 2009-07-06
TTCGTATGTTCGACTAATTGCATCTTTTGAATACCAACCTGCCCAAACGGAGTAAAAAAGAATTATTGTATAATCATGTGAATCGATCTCAATTTGAATTTTTTCTATGTCGGAATCATCCAACTTAAACAATTTCAAATCATTTTTTATTGTAATGGAATTATTATTAGGAAGCCATGGAATTCTTCTCATTGGGACAGAGTCAAATAATTTAAAATGATTTAAGTCTCCATAGCACTGCTCCCAGCCTGAAATTAATTTTCCAGATCGGTCATACATCCTAATTTGAACTGGAGATGCATTCCCTCCTCTGTCGAACTTATATAGATTCAAGCAATATTTTTTACTTCTAGACAAACTATCATAGTATTCTTTGTTGATATGAAAAGAAAAGACCGTATCAAGGGTCAATTGATAAATCAAACCATTGAATTCGTTTCTGCTTTCATTTTTTGGATCAGATGTCGACAAATAGTGAGATAATGAGCAGTTAGAGCAAAATGCAAAGATTGTTAGTATGTACCAGAGCTTTTTCATTTTATAGCCACTAACGTATGGCTAAGACAATGTTATTTGTGTTATATGGCTTATGGTTTTTCCGTAATTTGTGTTATTTATTGGTTTTAGGTACGATAAACGCATAAAAAGGGTGTTTGTGTTATTTGTTGAAAATGGTTGGTAAGACAAGCAAATATGCACTGCTTCACCTTATCTTTTTTTAGTCTACTTCTCACTTTTTTCAAACTGTATAAATTCTATCGGCATCCCGCATTCTTCAATAAAAGCAACAAGACAACCTTTCGACGGACTGTTTGGCTGTAAGATTACCCGCTTGCCTTCAATGGCTTGGTATACATCGTCGACCTCAAAGGCTATATGTGGTTTTGTCCTTACGATCTCAGGTAAACCGCAGCCGTCTTCATACCTCATCCACTCTATGCCGTAAGGATTGCCGCCATACCCGAAATGATACACTTTGTAGTCTTGCAGATATTCTTCACCTTCAATGGGAGCCTTGGTTGGCATTCCTAAATGATGATACTTCATAATGAGCTCCAGTCTTGTTTTTTATATTAAAGTCTTTCAAATATACATGACAAACCCTCATGTTTACACACAGACGAATAAAAATCCAGTCCGTCACCCAAACGCTCTCGTGCTCGAAGCACATTCTTAACCTAGCGTATAATCAATAAAAGTAGCTATTTTATGAAACGAGTTTGCGGACTGGATGTACACAAAGATAGCATTTTTTGTGCGACATACCAAGGTAAAAAGTATGGGCCGGTATTGGAGTACACTACTCTTACCCCATCGATCATGGCCATGGGCCAAGATCTTCGTTCTGAAGGTGTTGAAACCATTGCCATGGAAAGCACAGGGATGTACTGGGTTCCCGTGTGGAATATTCTGGAAGATATGGGATTTACCCTGATTCTGGTCAATCCCTATTTAATCAAACAAATGCCTGGACGAAAAAGTGATGTAAAAGATGCTCAGTGGATTGCCACCTTGTTGTACAAAGGACTATTAAGAGGAAGCTTAATTCCATGTAAGGAAATACGGGAGTTACGCACCTATAGTCGAAAGTACATTAAGCTACAACAGCGACAAACATCAGTTTTGCAGGACATGGAACGAACGCTGGAAATATGCAGCATTCGTGTTATCAGCTTTGTCAGCAACATCTCAGGTAGAAGCGTATTAAATGTCATCCGTCAAATTGTTCAAGGTGAAACGAGCCCGGAGGTTCTTTTAGATTCGATTCATGGCCGAATAGTCAACACTCACTCGAAAAAAACGATAAAAGAATCATTGACGGGTTTTATCACGGAACATCATAGGTTTATACTAGAATTATCACTGCAGGAGTATGAACAATTGCTGAAACAGAGTGATCAGTGTTTGGCAAAGATGTACGAGTTATGCAATGTGCATTATAACAAGGAACTTCAGTTGCTTCTTTCAATCCCCGGAGTGAGTGATATTTCTGCCATGATTGTATTAGCTGAAACAGGTTCAGATATGAATGCCTTTGAGAACAGTGGTAAATTCTCCGGTTGGACGGGACTTCGTCCAAGAAATGATGAAAGTGCCGGAAAATATAAAAGCACAGCCACAACAAAAGGGAATCGGTATTTAAAAGCTGTTTTGGTTCAAATTGCGTGGGCAGCATCACGAGTGAAGGAATCCTATTTCAAAGAAAAATTTAATCGACTGGCAATGAAAAAGGCTAAGAAAAAAGCATTGATTGCAATTGCCAGAAAAATAGGAGTAGTTGTTTGGAATATACTGTATTATGATCAACCTTACGATCCATTGAAACTCCCTGCCTACGATCCGGAGATAATCCTTGCCAAACTTGCTTACCATCAAAGGGAGTCAGAACGCTTGGAAAAACTGAGAGGTACAACATAAATCGTAAAGGTCGTTTATATTTGTGGTGGCTCATAACCCCGAGATCAAATCGACCAATGTTAACAGTTCTGAAAAGAACTTTAAGAACACAGACATGAGTTAAAGCCCTAATTCACTTGGCTAAACTCGCAGGAGAAACTCGCAAACCAAAGGCGATAAGTAATTGGTAAAAGATTTATAGGAGAAATATAATAAAGAAAACGCCAGAATTAGGCTGGAGTAGAAATTATTTTTCATCCCTTGGTATAATAACTCGGTAAAACATGTGTGGACTTTCTTCTTTCACTGGTACGGTTTATCGAACGGACCTTCATTCTCAAATAGCCATTATAGGTTACGTGAAGGCTTTACTTCTTCCCCAAGTCCAGGTTGTCGAGCGGGCTCTTGATGTCAAACAAGCCTTTATTGGTGACATGGGTGTATATCTCGGTGGTTTTTGAACTGCTGTGGCCGAGAAGGGTCTGGATATACCTCAGGTTCACTCCGTGCTCGAGCAAATGGGTGGCAAAACTGTGCCTGAGTGTATGTACTGTCACGTGCTTCAGTATCCCTGACTTCTTTACGGCCTTCCTGAATACGGCTTGTATGCTTTCATCACTGTACTGCCCCCCATCCTGACCGTTGAATACCCATTTATTTGGCCTGTAAACCTCGTAATACAGCCTTAATTCTTCCAGTATGCTCTTCGATAAAAGGGTCCTCCTGTCTTTCCTGCCTTTGCCTGCGCAAACCAAGATATACCCCATTTTCGTATCAATATCCTCAATCTTAAGGTTCACAGCTTCACCGATCCTTAAACCGGCCGAATAAATCAGCGAGATCACCATCCTGTGCTTCAGGTTGTCGGTCTGTTGAATGATCTGTATAACTTCTTCCTCGCTCAGAACGGTAGGGTACCTTATTGAGCGCTTAGGCCTTGCGAGGTAATAGGTCTTGGTTACACGCCCCAGAACTTGCTCATAATAGTATTTAATCGCATTGATCGCCTGGTTCTGGTATGATAACGAAACCTTCTTCTTGTTTAAAAGGTACAGCAGGTATTCCCTGATCTCTTCATCACTCAGGCTGTTTACATCTCTGTCATTGTAATACTTAAGGAACAATCTTAGCATGATGGTGTAGGTTTCTATTGTCCTCGGACTGTATTGCTTTAAAATAAGAGACTTCATGAATTCTGCCTGTATGTCTTCGTGCCTCGCACCGCTTATTGAAATGCCCCGGGTTGCTCCATTCACGGAATGCTCCCCGTTTACATCTTTTTTTATCTGGTCTGCGGATGAAGTGCACTCTTTAAACAGCAGTTTCCCATCGAATTTATGGTTCAGCCATTCAATCGTCCCCCTCTCAAAAGGGAAATGCCAGAATTTTCCGTCCGGCTGCCAGCGTGCGCCGCTGATCGTTTTAATCAGTTCTACCGCATCCTTGTCATAAGGAAAAGTTAACTTCCACATTGGATTCTCGCCAATCAGGATTTTTGTTGTTTCTATCGTTTTCATGTTAAAAAACTTTGTTTTATTCCTTAATCTTCCATAATCGGAAAGGTAATATGGTTTTTATGAAAATTTTAGAAAAATCTTTGAATATTATTCTCTCACGGTATTTTACCTGCTATGCTGGGGCGGAAAACGAAACCGGGACTTGCCGGGGGTTAATGATGGTTTCCTCTCTCCAGGTAAATTCCCTTTAGCTTGCTGCGGAAACCTGGCCCTGACTGCATACTATTGATCCTCCTGTGAAGGATAGAGTCAGAAGAAGATTTATTTGTAACAATACCTCTTCATCACCTTGTAGGCTTCGGAGATGCCGAGCTCGCCGGCACGGCTGAGGTCTTCACAACCGGCCTGGGAGTCGCCTATCATGATCTGAACCAGACCGCGGTTGAACAGGGCTTCGGCGAAATTCTTGCGGAGGCTGATGGCTTTGGTGAAATCTTCAAGGGCGCGATGGTAATTGCCCATCTTGCAGTAAACTATGCCGCGGTCGTAATAGGCGAAGAAAAAGCCGGGATCTATCCTGATCGCCGATTCGAAATCGCATACTACCGCATCGTAAGTGTGCTCTATCTCGGTGGTGGTGGTGTACTGCTCTTTGTTCTTTGGCTTGGAGGCAGCTATGGTGATCTGCTGGTCGTAATTGTCAAGCTTGTGAATTAGCTGTATAAGGTCGTAACGGGTCACAGCCCTGCAGAAATAGGGCAGGGCATACAGGGTATCAAGCTCTTCAGCAGCGGCAAAATCGTTGAAGGCGTCATTGTACCGTTTAAGCCCCGAATAAGCCACGCCTCTCTGAAGATAGGCGTCGGAGGTCTCGGCTCCCTTGACTATCCTCTCGTTCTGAACCTCGAGCTGCTTGTTGCAGAGCGAATCGGTGATAAGGTAAGTATTAATGGTAAGCGAAAGTATGCCGGTGCAGTAATGCCCTTTATGGTAGGTGTCGTACAACTCGATCACGTCATAGCCGGCCTTTCCCTGGAAAAGCTTGAACATCGGGATGAGCTGTATGTCAACGCTCTGGTTCTGAAACTTGCTGTTGCCGGTGTTCATCTCCTCGAAATCCCCGCTCAGCTTCACAAGGCTCTGCAAAAAGTCTTTCTTTTTCGTGGTGAGGCTGTCGGCCGACATATTATTCTTCTTGGCAAGATCCATCGCAGCTTTGTAATCCTTCTGGGCCCCGGAAAGGTCTTTCAGCTTGAGCTTGATCTCGTACCTGGCATACCAGGCGTCGGTATAATCGGGGAGAAGGTCTATGGTCTTGTCCATGTCGTCAAGCGCTCCTTTGAGGTTGTTTTCCTGCATCTTCATCAGCCCCCGGTAATAATAACTTACAATGTTCTTGGGGTTCAGCTTGATAACCTTGTCGAAATCTGCAATGGCCGACTTCCTGTCGTTCATGTCGTTATAAAGTATGGCCCTGTTGAAATACGCATAGGAGTTGTAAGGCGAAAGCCTGATGATCTTCCCCAGGTCGGCCAGTGCTGCCTTATTGTCTTTTTTCTTGATCAGGGTGATCGAACGGTCAAAAAGGGCGAAAATATTGTTGCTGTCAAGCTCCACGGCCTTGTTGAAATACACCAGCGCCGAATCGTAAACCGACTTGTTCGTCCATCCTGTCCCCAGCTGTATGTAGGCAAACAAATTCGTGGGATTGATCTGAATGGCTTTCTTCAGGTCCTCCACAGCAGCGTCAAAACGGTCTATTTCCATCTCCGCCGCACCCCTGATCACGTAAACGGTCTCGTTCTCGCATTTCAGCTTGATCGCCCGGTTGCAGTCATTAAGGCAGGCATAGTACTTCTTCAAAAAAAGCTTGATCCTGCCCAGTGTCAGAAAGATCTCCGAATTGGTGCTGTCTAATTTTGAGGCCGTCGAAAGGTCCTCTATGGCTCCGTTGTAATTCTGCATCTGGCTCCTCACCTGCGCCCGGCTCACATAAACATCGGGCAGGTAGGGGAAAAGGGTAATGGATTTCGAAAAATCCTGCTCGGCTCCAATATAATCGTCAAGGCTGAACTTGGCATACCCTCTCAGGTAATATAACTCGGGGACCTGCGGATCTCCCTGTATGGCAAGGTTGAGATTCTTCAGAGCTTCAACAAACTGACCGGCGCGGAGCTGGGTCTGTGCATCGCGCACATAGGTGTTCATAGCCTGCGGCCTGGCCGTAATGCCGGTTAACACGAAGGCTGCTATCAGCCATATTACAAGAGTAGGGTAGAGTTTCGGCATCTTCAGCTGAGCCCGGTAATTCCTCAGTTAAAACGTTAAAAACGCCCGGGAACCTTATTTATTGCAGGCGCGAAGATAAGGAAAAATGCCGGACGGGTCCTGCACCCCGCTCTGATTCAGGACGTAACTTTATGATAACTTAATCTTTCGCAAGTTTCGAACTCCCCAGGCAGCGTCCTTCACAGAATACCCTCAAAACGTACATCCCTCTTTCAAGGCGGCTGACGTTTATGGGCGTGTTATCACTTCTCCCGCTCAAGACCGTTCTTCCGCTGATGTCAGTGATGGTGTAATTGATGACTGCGGATGAGGGAGCGTCGGGTTCCAGGTTTACGGTTTCATGGCATGGATTGGGGTACAGCCTGAAGTCTGGTCCTTGCCCGTTCACGGTTTCTATGCCTGAGGATGAATCTCCTCCTATCATGATGCCATTCCCGAAAGAGGTGACCCAGGTTTCGTTCAGGTTGAAGGGGTTGTAGAAAACTCTCATGGGATGCCTGAACGGATAATTGGTTACCTGCGTGAAAGTAGGGCTTGATGCGGAAGCATTGCTGCTGTGCCACAAACCTTCGGTCTCGGTGGTGAAATACATCTCGTTTGAATTGCCTGGTTTTATAGTGCAGGAATTCACCCTGATGTCGTCGTTGATCCTGGTCCAGCTTTGTCCCTGGTTGGTTGTTTTAAACAAACCTCCAGTCCCCTGTATCCCCGAAGTGCCCCATCCCTGGAAAACTCCTGCATACCAGGTCTGACCACCTGCATCGTTGGGATCGACCACCACATCCATGGTCCAGAAGCGCATGTTCTGGTCAGAACGGTCATACCAGGTTGAGGATGCACTGCTGTATAAATATACTCCCGAACTGTCGGTGAAAGCGCTTGAGGAAGTGGGTTTTCTTGCCGAGAAGCTGCAGACAAGGTCGCCGTTGCTGAGTACGTTGATGGCATAAGGATGCCCGTTGCTCCTGGGAGGGGCCGGCAGCTTGGTCCATGTCGAAGCTGCTCCTGAACTGAGGTTGGAGGTCATCCAGATGCCTCCTGTTGCCTGCTTGTTGTGGTGCAGAACGCTGGCATACATTTTATCGGGGTTTGAAGGATCCAGGGCTATCCATACCACCGGATGACCGAAATTATGCAGCAGGCTGAAACTGGCCCCGTTGTCGGTCGAAAGATAAACGGCCCCGGTTCCTGCATCGATCTGGGCGTCGTATATCCTGGTGCTCTGGAACATGTCGTGGATGTTAGAAGTGCAGGAATAGATCTTTCCATTCGGATGTTTGACGATGCGGTAAACGGTGTTCTGGGTGAGGTTGGGGATGAACTTCCAGCTTTCTCCTTTGTCGGCGCTCATGATGCCGTTGATGTCGGAATATGCTGCGAGAAGGTTGAGGCTGTCGTTCCAGAGGATCTGCCAGCAGGAGGTGTTCTCAAGCCCTGTGCCGTGATACTTTTTCCCGGTAGGAGTGGGGCTGTTCATGGGGTTTTCATCGGCATGGCTCAGGTATTGCTGGTGCCAGGTCACTCCTCCGTCGGTCGTGATATGGGCGCAGGAATAATCGCTGAGCATAACGGTATTCGCATCATCCTGTGCAACGGTGAAACCAAAGGGTGCTTCGGGGAAACTCCAGCCATGGTCCCCTCCGTAGCCTGCCCATCCTGTATAAATATCCTGGTTGTTGGTGGTGAGAAATACATGGGCCCAGCTCCCGCCGTTCAATGATTTCATCACAATAGGTGCTCCCGCCGAACTCCCGCCGCTCAGGTAAGCGGTCGTAATGTCATCCGCAGACATCCCTACAAAAACAGGAAAATCGCTGCCAATGGCGATGCCGCTGGTCTTTGATGCCCAGCTGCCGCTTGCATTGTCCATCTGGTAGACTCCTTTCATGGCATTCCAGTAATCGCTCCCGTACTGGTAACCTGCCCATACTGCTGCCGCTGTAAGGCAGTAGAACCTTGAAGTGCTGCCGGTTTTGGCTCCTGCAAAGGATAAAATATATTGATTGGACGGGATGCCGGTGATGCTCATGGTGCTGAAGCTTACTCCGCTATTCGTCGATACCAGCAAGCCGTCATTGGTGCCTATATAAATATTGGGGCTGTCGAAAAAGATGCCTGCAATGTGGTTGCCCGATCCGTTGTCTAAACAGGTGTGTACCTGGTGAAACGACGCTCCTCCATCCGCAGAGAAATAAATAGTTCCGTAATCGGCTATCATCAAGAGGTTTGGATTGTTGTAATCGGCAAGCAGGCGTAAAATGCCACCGTTGGGCTGTGACGGATAGGGGTTGCCGCTGATCACGCTCCAGGTATTGCCCCCGTCGGTGCTTTTCATGGGCTTGATGTAATCAATGCCCTGGCTCGAAGTGTAATCTACGCAGTACCTTACCTGTGGATTGTTTGTAAACTGCACGCAGGCGTCATGCCCGCCCTGGAGCTGAAGGAAATTCTGGGTTTTCCAGGTATACCCCAGGTCTGTCGTATGAAAGACTTCTCCCATGTCGCAGCTCATATATATCTCGCTGTGGTTTGAGGGGTTGATCGAAGGCGAAAAAAGGGCGCCGCCCCCGCCTATGCCTTTACTGTACCATGCTGAAGGAACCTGTGCATCAGCGTTACCGTGAAGTGTAAAACCCAGGATAATAAGGAGGAAGAATTTTTTCATATGCAGGTGTTTGGTTTATTATTAAGAGTTGGATTTCGTGCTGAGGTTGCTTGATGAATTTTTTTTTTCAGCCTGAGGCAACCACCAAAAATACTCAATGTCATTATATCGTGAAGCTCATGTTCCTTCCGGTGGGGTTCAATGCCCACGAACTCCCGGGGGGATCAAGAGGCGTAAACCCGCCCTTGTGGCGGACAAATAAAGGCTGTCGCTTTAGCAGGATGACAGCCTTTTTGTTTTTTTTGTATCTTGTAGGCCTGTTAGGCGCGCTTTGCTATTAAAAAATGTTTCTTATGAAAAAGATAATCATTTCAATTTTCTTGCTGGCACTTTTTGTTTCCGGCTATTCTCAGGCCGATCAGCAGGTTCAGAACAAGAGCGATAAGCAGGAGTTCAAAACGGTATTCGGCAGTGGTAAACATTGCGCCAAAATTCCTTTAGGCTATTTCCTTGAATTCAATGCAGCCTACACCATGCTGGGCTCACATAACGTTTTCCTTCCGGGTATCAGCGGGGGCATTATCCTTAACCATCACTGGACTATCGGGATTAGCGGGAGCCTGCTGGGCAATCCTCACGGACTGTATTACGACAGCATCTATTACGATACCGTTGGAAAGCCTATGAAAGGGGCATACCTGCACGGAGGTTACGGCGGATTGCTTTTGGAATACACCCTTCTGCCCAATTCTGTTGTTCATGTGTCGTTTCCACTCGTAATAGGAATGGGGTATATGGTCTTCATGAGCCAGAATCATTATGAACATAATAACACGAACTGGACCGAAGATCAGCATAATTACAACGTTGCCGATAATTACTGCTTCATCATAGAACCCGGGGTGCGTGCCGAATTCAACCTTGTGAAAATGTTCAGGATGGGCATCACCCTCAGCTACCGCTACAGCCCCAACTTCAGACTGGCAGGTGTCTCAAAGTACGAACTGAACCAGTTCAACGCCAAGCTGAGCCTCAGGTTCGGAAAATTCTAACCCATGATCCGTGACTGGTGAACCGAGTCACGAGTCACCGTTCACGATTTCTTCAGCAGATCCCTGATCTCTGTGAGCAATTCCTGGTCCTTTGTTGCCGGCGACGGTGGAGGGGGAACGGCTGCGGCTTCCTTTTTCTTCGAAAGTGAATTGAGTCCTTTCACCATCAGGAATACCGAAAACGCCACTATGGTGAAATCGACAAGGGTCTGAATGAAGTTCCCTATCTTCAGGGTCACAGCATCTTTGATGATCTTTCCCGTGGCAGGATCGGTGATGGCGTCCTTCATCGTTATTTTGATATCCGTGAAATTGATGCCGCCCACCAGCAGCCCTATCGGCGGCATGATCACATCATTTACCACCGATGATACGATCTTGCCGAATGCAGCCCCTATGATGATACCTACCGCAAGGTCGATCACATTGCCCTTCATTGCAAAATCCCTGAATTCTTTCATCATGCTCATACTGTTTGGTTTTTAGGTTACTCCTTTATTCTGTTACGTGAACCGTGACTCGTGACTCGTGACTCGTGAACCGTGAACCGTGAATCGTGAAATTTTTTACGGATCACGGTTCACGGTTCACGGATCACGGTTAAAGTCCTTCCCTCACCTTTCCGCCTTGCACCGCGATTATTACCGATGCAAGCTTCATGCTACCCGACGTAGCCACAACTTCCATGTTTCCCGGGTTACCCTGAGACTGAACGATCACCTGGCATTTGCCGTTGAACAACTGCCTCTGCCAGCTTCCTTCCTTGCATTTGTCGGCCTCGTGGCTGCTCGGATCCCCGTTGCCGACACCTATGATGCGGCCTTCACCTTTCAGCTCAAACTTAATGAGGTTCATGGCATCGGGGACTTCACGGCCTTTTTCATCAAGAACGCTTACATTCACCACGCTCACATCCTCCCCGTCGGCATTGATGCTGCTGCGATCGGGACTCAGGACTATCGTAACAGGTTCTCCAGTAGTCTCGATCTTTGTCACGATCTTCGTCACGATCTTCGTCACGTTTTTCATCACGTCCCTCGTCCCGTCCTTCGTCCCCCGGGCTTCAAGGGTTCCCGGTTTATAAGCCACCTTCCATTCGAGGTGTGAGTTCAATGGCATTGCTTTTGTACCCAGGCTCTTCCCGTTCAGGAAAAGTTCAACTTTCTCACAGTTCGAATTGCACCACACGCTGATGGTATCTCCCTCATGCCCTTTCCAGTTCCAGTGGGGATATATATGAAGGACGTCTTGAGCAGTCCACCAGCTTTTATAATAATAATAATAATTCTTGGGGAACCCGCATACATCCATGATCCCGAAATGGGAATTGATGCAGGGCCATTCGTAAGGCGTGGGTTCTCCGCGGTAATCGAAACCGGTCCAAACGAAAGCCCCGAGCAGGAAGGGCCTTGCGGCATAATACTTCCACCAGGTCTCTGCCAAAGATCCCCAGCCGGGATAGGTCACATCGTAATCGGGAACATAGCCTTTTACAGTATCTTTTTTATAGATGCCGCGGGTGCAGAGTGTGCTTGCTTCCTCGCTTCCCATAAGGATCTGGTGAGGATGCTCCTTGTGGTATTTGTCGATGTCGGCATTGTTGTTCATATAATTGAACCCGCGTATGGGCATAAGCTCGTTCACTCCCTTGTACTCGTTCCCGTTGTTGCCTGCATAGGAATACAGCCTCGTGGGATCGAGCTGCTTCAGCCTTGCGATGAGGGATTTGGCAATGTTATGACCGGTTTCATTGCCCTGAACCACCCATTCTTCGTTGCCGATGGACCAGATAATGACACTGGGATGGTTGCGGTCGCGTTTTATCAGAGTTTCGAACTGTCCCATGTATTCGGGGGAACTGCCCATCAGCCTGGTCTCGTCAAACACCAGCATCCCCAGGCGGTCACAGGCTTCGAGAAGTTCGCGGGTTGGAGGGTTATGGCTGGTGCGGTATGCGTTGCAGCCCATCTCCTTAAGCTTTTCAATGCGGTAATACTGCAACCTGTCGGGCAATGCGGAACCTACCCCGGCATGATCCTGGTGACAGCATACACCCTTGAGCTCAACCCTTTTCCCGTTCAGGAAAAATCCTTTGTCCTCATCGAATTCCAGGGATCTGATGCCGAATTGGGTGGCCATGCTGTCAATGATGGTTCCGTTGACTTTCAACAGCGAAACCAGGGTGTAAAGGTTTGGCGTTTCAAGCGACCAGAGAATGGGGTTTTTCACGCTGAAACCTGTTGATTCAGTGACTTTCTGTGAGGGTTGCGATGTAAGCCCTTTGTTAAGGGCCGATGCAACCTGCTTGCCGTCGGGGCCAAGCACCAGGCTCTCAAGGTCAAAGCCTGCTTCTTTTTCGCCCTGGTTTATAACTTCGGTCTCGGCGACAACCACAGCCGTGGCCCCCCGGATCTCGCTATGGACGAACACCCCGTATTCCCTGATATGGAGCTGATCATACTTCTCCATCCAAACATGCCTGTATATTCCTGCGCCTTCATAGAACCAGCCTTCGTACTGAGAGGCATCGGCCCTCACTACCAGCACGTTTTTTTTCCCGAACCAGAGGTAGTCGGTCACATCGAAGCCGAATTCGGAATACCCGCTCATATTGCCTCCCATGTAATGTCCGTTCAGCCAGACCTTACAGTCACGGAAAACCCCGTCGAACCTGATCCTGATGCGTTTGCCGCGGTCGGTTTCGGGCAGGCTGAACGATTTGCGGTACCAGCCAATGGTGTTTTCGGGATATTCCCTGCCGGCCGGTTTGTAACCATGACTCAGCACATTTGGATTTTTGCTTTTAACGAAATCCTGCTCCACCATCCAGTCGTGAGGGAGGTCAATCTGCCTCCAGCCTGAATCGTCAAAGCCGGGCGCAACAGCCCCGTAAGCTTCACCTGCCTTTGCAAAAAGAGCTTCAGCACCGTATCCGAAATCCTTGTCTGCGGACGAGGAACTGCCAAGACTGAACTTCCACCCGCGGTCTATAAGGAGTTTGACACGCGGGTTGCTGCCGAATGAATGGATGGCTGCAACACAAAGGACGATGCAAAGCAGGATTGAAATTTTTTTCATTTGGGACGAAATTTACTACAACTCAAAAATATGAAATTTTTCATCGCAGTCCCGGTTCAGGCCTTTTGCTAATTTTGCAGAATATTGATCAGTGATACGATTCACCATTCACGATTCACGGTTCACGATTCACGATTCACGATTCACGATTCACGATACAAGATGAGAAGCAAACTCTGGAACAGGAACTTCACCCTGCTTACTGCATCCAACTTCCTGATGTGCTCTGCATATTATTCGCTTATCTCGACTCTCCCGCTCTACGTTTCAGATGTGCTCCATTCCCCGCATTCGGTCGTTGGGCTTGTGCTTTCGGCTTATGCCATTGCAGCTATCCTGGTACGTCCGTTTACAGGTTTTGGTCTTGACTACTTCGGCCGAAAGACCATCTTCATTGCCTCCCTCCTCGTATACGGCCTTATTTTCAATGCTTACGTGTTCGCTTCTTCTGTGATGATCATCCTGTTTCTGAGGTTTGCTCACGGACTTACCTGGGGGCTTACCACTACAGCGAATACGACTATTGCAGGGGATATCATCCCCCGGGAAAAGAGAGGGGAGGGCTTCGGTTTGTTTGGTGTTTCAACTACCATCGGCATGGCGCTGGGGCCTCCTCTTGGAACAGTCCTGCTTCAGCACTGGGGTTACAATGCGATGTTCATTGCAGGTTCCTTCGTAAGCATCCTCAGCATGTTGCTGGCCGGCATGATGAAATTCCCGGCTTATGCCCCTCTCCCTGAAAACAGGCAGTTCAAATGGAAAAATCTTTTCGAGGCCAGTACGGTCATCCCTTCGGCAAATCTTCTCATTATCGGCCTGGCATATGGCGGGCTCATTTCCTTCATAGCCTTGTACGGTAAAGAAATCGGGATTAAAAATCCTTCCGGCTTTTTCCTGGTATATGCCCTGGGTATTATCACCTCCAGGTTCTCGGTAGGCAGGGCTCTCGACAGGAACGGCCCTCGCCTGGTCATCATATCCTGCCTCACCCTGATCATTATTGGATATCCCTTGCTGGCCCTGGTACATAACCCCTGGGGATATTACTCGGCTGCGGTCATCCTCGGCCTTGGCAACGGTGTGGTCTGGCCTACTTTCCAGGCCATGGTCAACAATATCGTTCCTCCCAACCGCAGGGGCGCTGCCAACTCTACCATCTTCATCGCCATGGACCTCGGCATGGGGCTCGGCATGATGATCGCAGGCATTATCTCCCAAAAATACAGCATCTCCCTGGCCTTCCTCTGCTGCGCCGCTTATGCTGCCACCGGACTTGTCCTCTTTCGCCTCTTCACCCTCAAGCACTACCTGAAAAGGAGGGTGTTTGTCCTGCTCACACAAAATAGCGAAATTGCGTTCGGCGAAGCCGAAATGAGCACGCAAAAGAAATAAGCAATTGGTGCGAATAAATAGCGAAAATTTGATCATTATTTTATTCTACGACCACCGGAATTTCTCCTGTTCGCACTGACGAAAATTTGCTAAAAATCTGCGGTCTTCGCCTAAAATTCCTATACCGCCCTGCTTCGCAGGTCTCAAAAAGGAGGAATTTTTACGGCTCAGCCCTTGATATTCTTAACGCATATTTTCTAATGCACTCACACGGAAAATTCCGCTGATCATAGTTTATTTTGTATTCTTAAATCCTTAATTTCGCTTTTCGCCATTTCGCCTTTAAATATAGATAGTATGAAACACCTCCTCTTTTTCCTGGCAGCGTTTTTGCTCATTGCCCCCATGTCAGCAAACGCGCAGCAGCATACCTTCAAAATCGGCAAGGGTGATTTCCTTCTCGACGGGAAACCGTACCAGCTCATCAGCGGCGAAATGCATTTCGCACGTATCCCGCGTGAATGCTGGCGTGATCGCCTGCATATGGCTAAAGCCATGGGGCTGAATACGGTGGCAACCTATGTGTTCTGGAACTACCATGAAACTGAAAAGGGTAAATACAACTTTAAGGAAAATGCCGACATTGCCGAATTCTGCAGGCTGGCCCAGCAGGAAGGTCTCTGGGTGATAATAAGGCCGAGCCCTTATGCCTGCGCCGAATGGGAGTTCGGTGGATACCCCTGGTGGCTGCTCAGGGAGAAGGACCTTAAAGTGCGCAGCCAGGATCCGCGTTTTATGGATATGAGTAAAAAATATTTTGCAGCCCTTGCGAAACAGATAGTTCCTATGCAGATCACCCACGGCGGGCCTGTGATCATGCTGCAGATCGAAAATGAATATGGTTCGTACGACAAAGATAAAGTCTACCTCGGTAAGTACAGGGATATATACAGGGAAGCCGGGATTGATGTGGATCTGTACACCTGCGACGGGCCCTCCCAAATGCCTGCGGGATATCTTCCGGGTGTTCTTCCTGCGGTTAACGGCCTCGACAATGTAAAGGAGGTGAAGGAGCTCATCAACAAATACAACGACGGCCACGGCCCGTATTTCATTGCCGAATGGTACCCTGCCTGGTTTGATTCCTGGGGAGAGAAACATCATGTGGTCCCTTACAAGGAGTTTATCCAGACTTATGATTCGGTTCTGGATGCAGGTCTTTCTATTAACATTTACATGGCTCACGGAGGGACTACCCGCTGGTTCTGGAACGGGGCCAATATGGGGAGAAAAGAACCGTATTCACCGCAGACTTCCAGTTATGATTATGATGCTCCTATTGACGAAGCAGGCAATGCAACTCCGAAATTCATGGCCATGAGGGAAATCATTATGAAACATCTTCCCAAGGATGTCGTACTGCCGGCAGTGCCTCCAAAGAAAAAAACCATCGCCATCCCTGAGATAAAGATTACATCGTCTTCACCTTTGTTTGACAACCTCCCTTCGCCTATAGCAGTCTCAAGGCCTCTGAGTTTCGAAGATTTCGGACAGGGCTATGGCTTCATGCTTTACCGCACTTCGGTGAAAGGTCCTCTTAAAGGGCTTTTGAAAATAAACGGGCTGAGGGATTACGCACTCGTATTTCTCGACGGGGAAAAGATAGCTGTCCTGGACCGCCGTCTGAAACAGGATTCTCTCGAAATTAGTATTCCCGAAGGTGGTGCAAAGCTGGATATCCTTGTCGAGAATAACGGAAGGATCAACTACGGATATTATCTGAATGATAATAAACAGGGGATCACCGGCAGCGTCACTCTTGAGGGTAAAGAGATCAAAGGCTGGAAGATGTACGGTTTTCCGATGAAAGATGCTCAGGCAGTAAAATTTTCGGCTTCAAAAGCACAGTCAGGACCTGTTTATCGCAGGGGTACGTTTACGCTCAGTAATACCGGGGACGCTTACCTTGATCTCAGCGAATGGGGCAAGGGTCATGTATGGATCAACGGCCGCAGCATAGGTAAATACTGGTATATAGGGCCCCAGCAAACATTATATGTACCGGCCCAATGGCTGAAAAAGGGACAGAATGAGATCATCGTCCTGGAACAGCTGAAACCTGAACAGGAAAGTATCCGCTTCCTCGATCATCCGGTTTTGGATGAGGTGAAACAGTAATGAATTATTCGATTTTGATGATTTTGTAATTCGATATTTTTGCCCTGCCTGACCTTACTGTAAGGAAATAAATCCCTTTTGCGAAGCCGGATAAATCAAGTGCCGGTGAATCCGATACGCTTAACATTTTTTCTCCGTATACATTACTGACGGTAACATCCATATCTTTTTCATCCGCGCCTTTTATATTCACGATCCCGTTTGTCGGATTCGGGTAAATTACAAGCTCTTTGTCTATGCCGTTCTGCCCGCCTATCCCGGTCACTATCACTTCTACGGTAACCGAAGCGGTATCGGAACATCCCGTATTGGCATCAGTAATGTTTACAATATAGGTCGCCGTGGCTGTCGGGCTTATAACGGGATTTTGAAGTGTGGACGTAAATCCCGGAGGAACCGAGGTCCAGGAATAAGTGTACGAGGGATTGGTCTCAGTAATGGTGGTGGCATGAGAATACAGTGTATCCTGTATGCCTCTCCACACCGCCGGAGATGAAGCGCTTGCAAATGTTCGCAGGCCCCTGACGTAGCATTCTGAATAACGCATCGCATTGGTGACACTCCCGGTCGGGTGAAAGGTCCACAGCACCGTTCCATTATGATCAACTTCAACGATCGTAGTACAGGTTGTAAGGGTAACCAGTGAATTACCATTGGGTAATTGATAACCAGAGCCCTCAACCTGGCTTTGACAGGTGGCTGTGTAGCGCCATGCATAAGTTGCAGGAGCATAAGCCTGGCCCTGCGTTTTTAAATAATTATATCCGTCATAGGGAGGTAAAAAAATATCAACACAGGAATGGTTGCCAGCCCCCCCTTTATTATTAAATGCACATAGATAATTGGGGTAATATGGATCATCGGCAGGAAGCCAATGCACATTGTGAGCTATGTTAAAATCAGTAGTGCCGCTGGTTTCATATGCAGCAGGGTTCCCCCACCTGTAAAGAAGATCTCCGCCATGACCTGAATTTCCACCGGAATGACCGGCTGCTTCTGCTGTAGTGGTGCTGTGATCTATAATAAAAACTTCGCTGTAAATATAAGAACTGAACGCGATCTGGTCGAGAGTGGCATTGTAATCAATCCCATTAGTATGAATAAAATCACCGATATTGTCGTAATTTATATTTATCAATTGCGGGTTTTCAGATATGGAGGTTACATAATTATCTTTTGCCGGATATAAATCCTGGCACAGGTGGTCCCATAGCTTCCACTCCCATACGACGGTTCCTGTTGTGGGACCTGTAGGATGCACCTCAATGATCTTGTCCGAATGCCTGATGATACTTAGAGAAGATCCTGCCTGTATTCCTTCGGAAGCAGTTTTGACCTCCAGCGCGATCATTAGTATATTCCCGTTAGGCATGTGATGAATATCATGGTGGAGGACTGTTGAATTTGTGGAATAAATGAAATCCCATACTACATTGTTATTCCAGTCAACCATTTGAACCTCGCCTGAAATGAAGGCACTGTTAATTAAATTGCCGGTGTAGGTGACAGTCCTCAGAAGTGTATCCCCGGGAAGTAAATAGGATGAAAAGTTGGTCTTTTTATTGGAAGCGAACGTCCATGTTTTATAGACGGTATTGTTCGTGTCGATCAGGTATGCTTTATTTGTGCCGGCTACGCTGTATAAAGTATATAACCCCCACTGTTGGGCTTTTAACCCGAAACAGATTAATCCCAGGGCTAAAAGCAGTATGGATTTTTTCATCAATTTTTTCTCAAAGTTACGAATAATCAGGCATGTATTGATAATCGAACCCTGATAAAGTCATTAATTTCTAAAGGTAGATTCTCCGCGGCTTGCCTGAAAACCCGGGGCCGGGGTTGATCATGAATGGTATCAACCCCGGCCCCGGTAAGGTGGTTAATTACCTCCTTCCGCCTCCTCCTGAGCGTCCGCCACCGCCTCCGCCCATGGGGCGTTCCCCACCGCCTCCCGAATTGCGCTGGAAGCTGCCTGCGTTCTGGTTCAGCTGCTGTGAGCGTTCACGGTTCTGGCTTTGCCTGTCCATTGAGGACTGGTCAAACCCCTGGTTGCCTCCTCCCGGACGGGATGCAGGCTGCTGAGTAGGTTGCGGTGTTGGTCTTGCTGCCGGCTGCTGGGTCGGCTGCGGAGCTGGCCTTGCCGAAGGTTCCTGCCTGCCTGGCTGCTGTGAGGGCTGACCGGCAGGTTTCGTTGAAGGATCCTGTCTGCCTGGCTGTCCCGATGGCTGGCCTGATGATCTGCCCGAACCCTGGTTCACATCCTGCCAGTTCTTTCCGTCGTTCTGCTGCCAGCTGTTGTTCTGGTCCTTGCGGTAAACATTCCCGTCTTTGTCGGTATACACATTGTTCCTGGTATTGGGAGCTGTGCCTGCGCGGTTTGTATTCCCCTGGCCTGACGGCTGGGTCGCTGGCTTTGTCCTGTCGGTGGGCTGAACCTGTCCCGGCCTGGTTGAAGGTTGGGTCGTTGCGGTTCCCCTTCCTGCCGGTACGGTTCCCGGCCTGCTATTCTGCCCCGATCCAGGCCTTGCTCCTGGCTGGTTGTTATATACGTTGTTGCGGTTGTAGTTGTAATGGTTTACGTTGACGTTAACATAGGTGTTGTTCCTGTAAACCGGCGGACGCGGCCCGTAATAATGATTGTACGGCGGACAGAAGGGAGGATGGTACATTGGTGGTCCCCACCAGCCTATCGGGCGTGGTCCGTAAAAACCTACGGCCATAAAACCTACCGACATACCCCAGCCAAAACCCCATCCTGTCCAGGGATTGTATGCCATGGCAAAACCATAGGTCATGGGCATGGGATAATAATAGGAGCCGTACCATGGGTTATAATAGTACCCGGTACCGTAAACCACGGTGGGTCCGTAAACATAGCATCCCGTGTAGCCCGGAAGATAACCGACGTAAACCACATCCGGAGTCGATTCATAAATGTAAACGTACTTGACATTATAAGCGGGATCATCAGGTGGAATATTCTGGATGTCGGAGGGGATCGCCGTAGCGACTGCCCATGGGCCGGCAGGAGAATTTCCCACGAACCAGACTGCGTTTTCGCATACATAATACGTCTTGTCCGACATGATCACCTTGCTGCCGGTGTTGGCTCCCCTGTATAAATTGGTTCCCTTGATCTGAACGAACTTGGGATCCCCGTCATAAGTCACACTGCAGGTTGCCGTCTTACGGTCCACTGCAGCCGTCTGCGGGATCTGGGCGTCAAGCACTGCTTCCTTTGCTGCATCGGTGCCTGCAACGGAGGACAGTACCTGGTCCTTATCTGATCCTTCGGGGATGCTGGCGAAATCTGCAGGCAGCTTATCCGAGGGGACGAAGGTCCAGGGGCCGGCCATTGCAACTGAAGTGTACCAGCGTCCCGAAACAAGGATGTAATACATCTGCTTGTCGATATACATGAAAACATTGTTCTCGCTGTTGTTCATATATAATAACTGGGTGCCCTGGATGGGGGCAAAATCAGGCTCCCCGTTGCTCTGGACAAGTTCTGCAGGTGCCGTTCTCACTATGATCTGGGGAGGCGCGGCAGCTGCGTTTTTATCTTTTGATGTGGTGCTGCTGTCTGCCGGCTGCTGACTGCCGGCTGCCGACTGCGCCTTACTGGCCTTGGCCTCTAAATCCTCCTGTAACTTCTTAATGTCGCGGGGCGGTTCCTTTATATTGACACACTTTCCCTTGACCATATCGGTCGTTTTATACCAGAACGAACTTCCGTAGATATAATATTCCTTCGTTGAGGGCTCCTCTACAACGAAATACGGTGTGTTGATGGCCTGCAGTATCTTGGATCCCGGTATCGGCTTGAACTTCGGCTCCCCGTCGAAGATCACCAGCACGGTAGGCGTTTTAGTGAAAATGATCTCAGGAGGTGCATTGCTAAGGGCTGATTCCTCTTTCATCACTGCTTTTGCATCCTTCAGGCTTGCATTGAGCTCGTCTATGGTCATGTCAAGGCTCCATTTCGGGATCTCTGTTTCAAGGGAGTTCTTGAATTTATCGATCTTCGCAGGATCGGTCTGGTCTGGATTGGGAAAACGCACATTGAGGATTTTCACCCCGCTCATGCTGACTTCCCTGCTCGTGCGGTCTACGGCAATATTGGTCTGGAACCAGATTGCCCCGAAAATCGGGGTCTGGCCGTTCCTGGTGTAGGAAACCGCAGCCCTTCCGTAAAGTTTAATCCCGACCAGGGAGTCAGGCTGGGGCTGGTAAACCAGGATCTTCCCGTTTGTTGTGCTGATCTGTTTCGGCCAGTTTGAAGGTGTTTCCAGCTTCGTCTGCGCCATCATCATAATGCTTAAACCCAAGCCCAGGATGAAAATACTCATGCGTTTCATAAAAGATGTTTTTAGTCGTATACTCCAATATATCTTGATATTACAAGTCTCTGTATCTCTGATGTGCCTTCTCCTATCTGCAGCAGCCTCTGGTCGCGGTAGAACCTTTCAACATCGTAGTCCTTCATCAGCCCGTACCCTCCGAAGATCTGAACGGCTTCGTCGGCTACTTCCTTTGCTATTTCCGAACAATACAATTTTGCCATGGCGGCTTCTTTTGCAAATGGCTGGTGATTCGATTTCAGCCATGCTCCTTTGTACAGCAAATTACGTGCCAGTTCTATCTTCGTTGCCATGTCGGCAAGCTTGAATGCAATCACCTGGAAATGGCCTATGGGCTTTCCGAACTGCTTGCGTTCCTTTGCGTATTTAAGAGCCATTTCGAAAGCTCCTTGTGCGCAGCCCAGGCCCATTGCGCCAATAGCCAGGCGTCCGCTGTCCAGGGTGTTCAGCATGATCTTTGAACCTTCGCCCCGTTTACCCAGCAGGTTTGAAGCAGGTACGCGGCAATCATCAAAAAACAGCTGTGCAGTATCCGACGCCCTCCACATCATTTTGCCGTGCATGGGAACACGCCTGAATCCCGGGGTATCGGCATCCACAAGGATAGTGGAAAATTCCTTATGACCGTTCTCCTCACCGCTGACCACCTGCACTGTTGCACCTTTGTTGATGGCTGATGCGCCGTTGGTGATGAAGATCTTTGACCCGTTGATGACCCACTGGTCGCCTTCGAGCCTGGCTGTTGTTTTAGTCGCCCTTGAATCGCTGCCAGCGTCGGGTTCGGTAAGCCCGAATGCCCATAAGGCATCACCCGTTGAAAGCATCGGCAGGTATTTCTGCTTCTGCTCGCCGTTGCCGTAATTCAGGATTGGTCCCATCCCCAGCGAGATGTGGGCTGCAAGGGTGGCTGCATGCGAGCCGTCAACCCTGGCGAGTTCTTCAACGGCGATCACATACGAAATGGTGTCCATGTCAAGTCCTCCGTATTCCTGGGGAGTTCGTATCCCGAAAAGGCCAAGTTCTCCCATGCGTTTCGTCAGGGGGATTGAAAATTCTCCTTTTTCGTCAAGTTCCCTTGCCTGTGGCTTGATCTCGCGCTCGGCAAAATCACGCACGGTCTTGCGGATGTTGTGGTGTTCTTCTGTCAATAACATGATGGCTTATGGTTTTTGGTTAATGGTTTTTTATTAGAAAAAATATTTTTTTGCCAGGGTTTCAGCCTGAGCCAGGGCTTCATCATTTATTTCTGCATCTTCTCCTTTTTTGCTGCAAAAATCAAGCAGGTGCCTGGTGTTAAGGTTCCCAAGCATGGTTTTATCGGCGAACGGACAGCCCCCCAGTCCGTCAACCACGCAGTCGAAACGCCTGATGCCTTCGGTATAAGCGGCATCCAGCATATCAAACCAGTCACTTCCTCTGGTATGCAGGTGTAATCCGAATTCCACGCAGGGGAGATCATGGGTAAGCATGGAAAAAACCTGCGAAACAGTTTCTTTATCAACCGGCATCGAGACATTTGATAAAGGGATGATACGCACACCCATTTTCTGCAGTTTGTCTGCAGCTTCAAGCAGGTTCTCGGGCAGCCATTCTTCCCCGTAAGGGTTGCCGAAGGCCATGGAAAGATAGATGACAGGGGTCTTGTTTGTTTTACTGCATAAGTTCAGCAGATGATCAACGTTTGCAAGCGATTCATCATAAGTCGTGTTCATGTTCCGCTTCAGGAATCCGGGCGAGAAGGAATGTGGATATGAAATACAGTCTATCTCCTCACGTTCTGCAACCAGCCCGGCTCCTCTTTTGTTCACCACGAGCATCATCAGCTTTGACTTCTTTGAATTGAGATCCAGCCTGCCGAGGACTTCCATGCTGTCGGCCATCTGTGGAATCGCCAATGGCGAAACGCTGCTCCCGATCTCCACGGTATCAAACCCCGCTTTCAGGATGGCATTGATGTATTCAGCCTTCTGAACCGCAGGTATGACCCTCTCAAGCCCCTGCATCCCTTCCCTCGGTGATTCTATTAGTTTCAAACTGTTGTTTTATCTTTGATCAAATAAAATGGTGAAATGGTGAAATAAATTCGTCATTCAAAATTCGTTATTCGATTATTCGAGTATTCATCACCCTCTCCCTGTCAGGTTTTTCGGAATCCGCCCGTTCTTGATGGCTTCCGACCGCAGCCGCCGCCCGGCTATCCTTTCAACCATGCTGCCGATTTCGAGCACCTTATCCACATCCAGTCCTGTATCAATTCCCATCTCGTCCATCATCACCACCATATCCTCAGTCGAAACGAGACCGGTGATGTTTGGGTCTTTATAATAATAGCTGCCTGTTCCGCTGACAGGCACCCCGCTTACGAAGTTTGCAGGCTGTCCGCCAATGCCTCCCATGGTCGATTCGAAATTCACCATACCTGCCTGCAAAGCAGCCAGAACATTGGCCAGCCCCCAGCCGCGGGTGGTGTGAAAATGAACGATCTGCTTTTCAGGCCGCGGGATGGCTTCCAGCAGCATGGAGTAATATTTATACACCCTGTCGGGAGAAGCGCTTCCGTCATGATCGGCATGCTCCACATCGCTGGCACCGATCTGGAACCAGCGTTTTGCAAATTCAATAGCCTTGCTCATTTCGGTAGGACCTTCTATGGGACAGCCCCAGATGGTGCTTACTGTCCCGTTCACTTTCAGTCCTGCATCTTTGGCCAGGGGGATCCACTTTTCGGCCATCTTCCAGTATTCGGCCAGGCTGAGCCCCGAATTCTTCTGGTGATGCGACTCGCTGGTCGATACCATCAGTAAAATACGGTTGGGCCCCCAGCCTTCCTTTTTCGCCTGTATTGCTCTCTCGATGGCTTTCTCACGAATGGTGATAGCGGTTATTGAAACCGAATCAATAAGGTGGGCTACTTTTTTACTGCTGCGGATGGACTTAAGTAGTACATCAGAGTCTTTGAACTGCGGCATGCCCTGCGGGTTCCCAAGGTTGGTCAGTTCGACATGCTTGTACCCGGCCAGGATGAGCTGCTCGGCAACCCAGATCTTGGCTTCGGTCGGAATAAAGATCTCCTCATGCTGGAATCCATCCCTTACGGTAATGTCTCCCAAGGTTACTTTCTTCGGATAATTCATATCTTTTTTTGTTAGTAATTAATCGTTCGTTTACGTGAACCGTGAACCGTGAACCGTGATCCGTGAATCGTGATCCGTGAATCGTGATCCGTGAATCGTATATGTTTGTATTTTATTCTTATTCTCATTTGTACATTGTACATGGTACATCGTACATTCTTATTATTTCTTCTCCAGGTCCACTAATACGGTGCTGGTTTCAACCATCTGCCCCAGCTTCACGTTCACTTTCTGAACGCTTCCATGAACGCTGGCCGTGATGAGGTTCTCCATTTTCATGGCTTCGATGATGAGCAGCACCTGTCCTTTCTTAACTTCTTCTCCCGGCTTCACATTGATCTTCGTAACTTTCCCCGGCATGGGTGAAGTGATATGCCCGCCTTCATTGCCGGCGCTGTCAAACGATGCCTCCGAAACGGTCTCGGTAAGCAGGTCAGCTCTCTGCATCGAATAAAGGAACCCGCCTGTGCTTACATATCCCAGGTTTCCCTGGTCTTCCGAAACGTATAAAACGTGATCATGCCCGTCAATCGTACAGGCCATGCGGTTTTCGTTCCAGCTGTCGATGCTGCAATGGTATACAACACCTGAAATTCCGAAGTCAAAAATGTTTTTGCCGCTCCTGCTGACATTTGCCGTAATCTCATGCTTGTCGGCTTTCAGCCTGATCCTGATTAGGTCGCGCCAGTAGCCGATCTGCTGCCATACGTTTGGAGCCTGGCAGCCGGCAACAAGCGAATTCGAAAGGCTTGCCATCAGGTATCCTGCCACGGGTACATGCAATGGAAATTGCTCTTTTTCGGCTTCTATCCCGCGAACAATATTTTGAAGGTGCTCGTCGCAGAACCTTGTCGATATCCTGTTGGCGACGAATGCTTCGCTCTGCAGCAAAGCAGCCAGGAAAGGTATATTTGTTTTAATACCGTGGATGATGTAGTCGCGTAATGCCCCTGCCATCACCCGCGTGGCTTCCTCCCTGTCTTCTCCCCAAACAACCAGCTTGCAGATCATGGGGTCGAAAGCGCTTTTGATCCCGCTGCCTGCAGTAACCCCTGTGTCAAGCCTGATCCCTGCCACCATTGGTTCCATGTAAAGGCTCATGTTCCCCGGCGAGGGCTGGAAGTTGTTCGATGGGTCCTCTGCATAGATCCTGCATTCTATTGCATGACCTTTCTGCCTTACATCTTCCTGTTTTATCCTCAACGGATGCCCGGAAGCTATCAGTATCTGCTCCTCCACGATGTCAATCCCCGTCACCATCTCGGTCACCGGGTGCTCCACCTGTATGCGGGTGTTCATCTCGAGGAAATAAAAATCAAGGTGCCTGTCGACCAGGAACTCTATAGTGCCGGCGCTTGTATATCCTGCTTCTTTGCCAATCCTCACTGCAGCCTCACCCATTTTAAGCCTTACCTCCGGGCTCAGGGTGGGAGATGGGGATTCTTCGATTATTTTCTGGTAACGTCTTTGTATAGAACATTCCCTTTCAAAAAGATGGATCACATTCCCGGCCTCATCACCGAGTATCTGCACTTCAATATGCCTGGGTTCTTCAATATATTTTTCAATGTATACCGTTTCATCCCCGAAATAGGCTTTGGCCTGCCTTGAAGTGCTTTCAATGGCTTCTTCAAGTTCCGAAGCTGCATGAACTATCCGCATGCCTTTTCCACCGCCCCCGGCTGCAGCTTTAAGCAATACAGGGAAGCCGATTTTCGGCGCAGCTGCAGCAAGCTCTTTTGCAGTACCGGTAACGCCTTCGGTCATGGGTATCCTGATCTTTTTGGCGAAATTCCTGGCCTCTATTTTATTGCCCATCAGCTTCATCGCCTTTGCATCCGGACCAATAAAAATGATGCCTGCATCCTTGCAGGCTTTCACGAACATGGAATTTTCGGCAAGGAAGCCGTAACCGGGATGTATCGCATCGGCCTTTGCTTTCTTTGCAGTTTCGATGATCTTCTCAATGTTCAGGTAGGTCTCGCTTAGCTCCGAATGTCCTATGCAAAATGCCTCGTCGGCTTGCTGTACATGCAGTGAATCATGGTCGATCTCGGAATACACGGCAACGCTGCGGATCCCCATTTTTTTCGCCGTCCGCATGATCCTGCACGCGATTTCACCCCTGTTTGCGATCAGTATCTTTTTTATGCTCTTTACCATCTATGTTTCTTTTGCGTGAATCGTGAATCGTGATCCGGTTCACGGTTCACGGTTCACGAGTCACGGTTTTACCCAATTTGGTTTGCGTTTTTCGAGAAATGCATTCATCCCCTCCTGCCCTTCTTCAGAAGCTCTGATCTCGGCTATCATCCTGGCTGTATAATCAATGGCTTCATGCAGTGTAAGGGTGTTGCATACTTTGTCGATAAGTGTTTTGCAGTGGCTCATAGCTGCAGGACCGCTGCTTCTCATCTGAGAGATGATGGCTTCCACTGCTGCATCCACTTCAGCGGCAGGCAGGGAGCGGTTCACAAGTCCGTAACGTTCGGCTTCTGTTCCCGAAATTCTTCTTCCCGTCAGCATCAGCTCGCGTGCCCCGTATTCGCCAGTTCTTTTGATAACGTATGGGGAAATGCATGCAGGCACTATCCCTATCTTCACTTCCGAAAGCGAGAACACCGCATCGTCGCTGCAATAGGCCATATCGCAGGCCGAAACCAGTCCGTTGGCTCCACCGAGCACCGAGCCGTGGGCCACGGCAATGGTAGGCTTTGGGCAGGTATAGATGGTGTAAAAACATTCGGCAAGGTAAAGGCTCTCGCTGTAATTCTTTTCAAAACTGTTAGTAGCCACATCCTTCATCCAGTTCAGGTCAACGCCCGCGCAAAAGCTTTTGCCGTTACCGCGTATCACCACGCAGCAAACACCATCCGCAGTTTTCATCAAAGTGAAAATATCGGTGAGCTCCTGCAGCATGGTCTCGTTGAAGGCATTGTGCTTTTCGGGACGGTTCAGGCGTATCGTGAGTACGCCATCCGCAGTATTCGTTTCAATGGTTTGGTATAGTTTCATCTTCCGGTATTTGCAAATTACTCATTTATCACGATTCACGATTCACGGTTCACGATTCACGGTTCACGGTTTTTACATCCTGAACACCCCGTACTCGGTGTTCCCGTATTTTTTATTCTGCGAAACTGCAATGGCCAAGGCCAGCATCCTGCGGGTGTCAACGGGGTCAATGATACCGTCGTCCCACAGCCTTGCAGTGCTGTAATATGCCGATCCCTCGTGCTCATACTTCTGCAATATTGTGTTCAGCATTTTTTCTCTTTCGTCTGCGGATAAGGACTTGCCTTGTGCCTTCAGCTGGTCTTCTTTAACCGTTATCAGTACATTGGCTGCCTGTTCTCCCCCCATGACTGAGATCTTCGAATTCGGGTACATCCAAAGGAACCTTGGTTCGTAAGCCCTTCCTGCCATGGCGTAGTTCCCGGCGCCGAAGGATCCTCCGAAGATAACGGTGAACTTGGGGACGTTGGCATTGGCGACGGCATGTACGAACTTGGCCCCGTCGCGGGCAATGCCTGCTCTCTCGTATTGCTTGCCTACAATGAAACCTGTGATGTTCTGCATGAATAAAATGGGGACATTCCTCGAAGTGCAGAGCTCCACAAAGTGGGCTCCCTTCAGTGCTGTCTCCCCGAAGAGAACCCCGTTATTGGCAATGATGCCTAAAGGGTATCCCATGATATGCGCAAAACCCGTGACAATAGTGGGAGCGTACCTGTCCTTGAATTCATGGAACAGGCTGCCGTCAACTATCCTTGCAATGATCTCCCTTGAATCAACAGGTTTTTTCAAGTCAAGAGGTAAAATTCCGTAGAGATCATCGGCGGGATAGAAAGGTTCCTGTACAGGCTCCATAGGAAGCTCCTGGAACTCCTGCCTGCTGATGGTCTCAAAAATATTCCTGCAGATCTGTATCGCATGAACGTCGTTCATCGCAAGATGATCGGCTACGCCGGATATGCTGGTATGCACGTCGGCGCCTCCGAGCTCTTCGGCAGTGACTTCCTCTCCCGTAGCCGACTTGACCAGCGGAGGGCCGCCGATGAAAATAGTTCCCTGCTTCCTTACAATGATTGTTTCGTCGCTCATTGCAGGTACATAAGCCCCTCCTGCGGTGCAGGATCCCATGACAACCGCGATCTGGGGGATCTTCTTCGCCGAAAGCCTGGCCTGGTTGAAAAAGAACCTGCCGAAATTATACTTGTCGGGAAACACCTTGTCCTGCTCGGTAAGAAAAACTCCTCCCGAATCTACGAGATAAACACAGGGCAGGCGATTTTCCATTGCAATCTCCTGGGCCCTTATATGCTTCTTGATGCCTTCCTGCATATAGGTTCCGCCTTTGACAGTGGCATCATTAGCCACTATCATGACTTCTTTCCCATGGACCACGCCTATTCCGGTGATAACCCCTGCCGAGGGAAACTCGTTATTGTACAGATCATACGCCGCAAGCGCTGATAATTCAAGGAAGGGTGTATTCCTGTCGACCAGCAGGTCTATTCTCTCGCGGGCGAGCAGCTTGCCTCTTTCCTTATGTTTTTTAACTGCCTGTTGTGAACCGCCTTCCCTCACTTTTTCAAGGACCTGCCTGTATGAGTTCAACACTTTCTTGTATTCTTCCTTGTTCCTTGCAAATTCAGGTGAAGAGGTATCTATCTTGCTTTCAATACGAAACATAAAAATCGCTTTATCCGGCAACTAATTTAGAAACAATTTTAATAGAAAGAAATTTTCCTGCATCAAAATCATCTAATTTTGCTTGCCCGATGAACGAAATTGTAATAAATACTTCTTCCCCGCTGCATTGGGAAAACCTTGTGGCCGATCCCAGGGTGGCTGAAGGAAAAGCCCTCCTTGAAAGAGCTGTTGCTTACATTCACCAGGATATGCTAAGGTCAGTATTCCCGGGCCTCACGGGGGCAGCACTGGAAATCTCATTCATCCTTCTTTGCGAAATGGACCAGGATGCGGAGACCATGGTTGCGGTCATTCTTAAAGATATCCTCGACAAGGGGGCGATCACGCTTCAGCAGGTAAGGGCTGATTTCAACCCGGCGGTAGAAGGTCTGTTATCGGGGCTGCAGAAAATTGACCGTTTCGATACCCGCAAGACGCATACCAACGTCGAAAATTTTATTAAACTCCTGCTTACCAGCTCCGATGATATACGGGTGATCCTCATCCGCATAGCCCTTAAATTATATGCTCTCAGGCATATCGAAGAATACCCCATTGAGAAACAGGCTGATATTCTTGCGGAGGCCAATATGCTTTACCTGCCGATAACTCACCGCATCGGGCTGTACCGGCTGAAGACCGAATTCGAGGACCGTATCATGCGCTATGCCCGGCCTGACGTTTACAGTTTTATCGAGCAAAAGCTGGCCGAGACGCATGCCGACCGTGACAGGTTTACAGGCGAATTCATCTACCCCATAGAAGAAACATTAAAAGAACATGGCTTCATATGCGAGATTCGGAGAAGGACAAAATCCATCCCTTCAATCCATCGCAAGATGCAGGCCCAGAAGGTTGAGTTTGAAAAGGTGTATGACATTTTTGCCATCCGTATCATCCTCAATGAAGTCGTTGAAAGCGAAAAAGCCGACTGCTGGAAGATTTACTCCCTGGTAACTGATATTTACACCCCGAATCCCCGACGCCTCCGCGACTGGATATCATTCCCGAAATCGACAGGCTACGAATCCCTGCACTCAACGGTGATAGGTCCTGAAGGCCGGTGGGTGGAGATCCAGATACGTACCAGGCGAATGGATGAAGTGGCCGAAAAAGGAGTTGCGGCTCACTGGAAGTATAAGGCCGGAGATAAGCATGAAGCGGGCACTGACCTGTTCACAGCGATCAGGGAGATGCTCGAAACCCCTGTAAACAACCAGGGGTTGATGACGAACAAAGAGAAAAGAGCATTGTATTCCGATGAGATCTTCATCTTCACACCCAAGGGCGATCTCAAGCGTTTGAAGAACGGTTACACGGTGCTGGACTTTGCCTTCGAGGTGCATACGAGTATAGGCCATACCTGCACGGGGGCTATTGTGAACGGCAGGATAGTGCCCCTTAAACATGTTCTCGGGAATGGGGATACAGTGAAGATCCTCACCTCGAAGAACCAGAAGCCGAATTCGGGCTGGCTTGAATTTGTACGCAGCCCCCGGAATATAGCCCGTGTGAAGCATGCCCTTAAAATGGAGCAGTATAAGGATGCAGACCAGGGGAAGGAGATCATCAAGAACAAGGTGTTTCAGCTTGAACTGGAGTTCACCGACCTGTTGATACAAAGGCTGGTCGATGCTTTCGAATGTGAAAATTACCTTGAACTTTACCAGAAGTTCGGCGAAGGCAAGCTTGATCCTCTGAAGATCAAGAAGATGCTGGCCGAATCCAAACCGCTTCCGGCCCTGCCCCTTGCTGCCAGGGAAGAGCATTTTCCCGAGACTATTTCAAAGGTGCTTTCGAGCGACAAGGAATTTTTGATCATCGATAACAGGCAGGAGTCTTTTCACTACCAGTTTGCAAAATGCTGCAGTCCTGCCCCCGGAAGTAAGATATTTGCCTTTGTAAGCGTTTACCAGGGGGTGAAGGTGCATCGAACCGACTGTCCCAACTCCCGCCAGCTGATCATGCGCTATCCTTACCGCATACTTGAAGCGCGCTGGAAAGAGGGGCTTCCGAAAACCGAAGTCCAGGCTGCTCCTGCCGTAAATAGGCCGGTAGCAAAACGAAAAGTGAGATGAAGCAGGAAAAAGTCATACAGGTCATCAACGTACATAAATCCTTCAAAGCCGTCCATGCTGTAAGGGGGATCAGCCTTGAGATACTGAACGGACAGTTCATCGCCCTGCTGGGACCTAACGGGGCAGGCAAGACCACCATGGTCGAGATGATAGAAGGCATACAGAAACCCGACAGCGGGGAGATCCTCATTGCCGGAAAACATTGGAAAGGGAATGAAAAAGAACTGCGTAACATCATCGGGCTTTCACTTCAGGAAACAAGGTTTATTGATAAACTGAGGGTGTTTGAGACCATGAGGCTTTTCGCAAGTTTTTTCTCGCTGGGCCCCGAACGCTGCCGTGAGGTGATGACCCTGGTCGGACTTGATGAAAAGAAAGATGCATACGTGGTCAATCTTTCAGGCGGGCAGAGGCAGAGGCTTGCTCTTGGAGTGGCTCTTCTGAACAAGCCCAGGATATTGCTGCTCGATGAACCTACCACGGGGCTCGATCCCCAGGCCAGGAGGGAAGTATGGATGATACTGAAGAAACTCAAGGATGAATCGGCCACCTCCCTCATCCTTACTACGCATTACATGGAAGAAGCCGAACAGCTCTGCGATTACATCGTGATCATGGACCACGGGACTATCCTGAAAGAAGGGACACTTCAGGACCTGCTTGGGAAGTCATCCGCAGTCATTGAAAAAAAAGAAGAATATACAGGCCCGCCAAGGAATCTTGATGAGTTGTTTATAGAACTGACAGGAAGACATTTAAATGAGTGAAATAGCGAAAAGCGAAAAGCGAAATTTTATTTCACTATTTCGCCATTTCGCCATTTCGCTTTTAGTAAAATATATGGTAAAACGCATCACTAACTCCCAACTCTGGCACCTCATTCTCGCCAATGCCCGCGAACTCGGCCGTGAACCTGCAGTGCTTTTCTGGGGTATAATATTTCCTATCCTTATGTCGCTGGGGCTCGGTGTTGCATTCACTAAAAAGAAGGATGTAACGGTGACGGTTGCTGTCATTGGCCGCAACCACCTGGTTCATGCTCCCGGCGACAGCGCTTCGGTTATCCAGTATTTCCTTCAGAAGAACAGGTCAGTGATAAAACTGTCACACGACGGATCCTTGTCGAGGGAACTTAAAGTACCCGATGAAAAACTGGGAGGGACAACTTATATCTTTCGCGACCTGAGCTGGAAACAGGCGATGGTCATGCTCAAACGGGGCAACCTTAACCTGGTGATGGATGAAGTAAAAGGCCAGGTGGTTTACAAGTTCGACCCCATGAACCCCGATGCCCAGCTGACTTACCTGAAGCTCTCTAAACTGATGAAAGATCCTGAGCTGATCATCAGGCCTTCGGAATCGCAGATATTGCCGCTGGATGTGACCGGCACGAGGTATATTGATTTCCTGGTTCCCGGACTGATCTGCATGGGGGTGATGATGTCTTGCATGTGGGGGGTGAGCTACGACATCATTGAAAAACGATCAAAAAAACTGCTTCGCCGGATGATCGCCACCCCCATGAAGCGTTCCAACTTCCTTGTTGCCCTGATCACGGTGAGGATAGCCATGAATTTCGTGGAATCCGGGCTGCTGTTTTTTGTCTCATGGCTGGTGTTCGGCATCACTATTCAGGGCAGTGTGCCGGCCCTCCTCCTCTTTTTTCTGTCGGGGAACATAGCCTTTGCAGGGATAGCTGTATTCCTTGCTTCGCATACCGCCAAGACCGAGATCGGCAACGGGCTGATCAACCTGGTAAGCATGCCTATGATGGTGCTTTCGGGGATTTTCTTTTCTTACCATAATTTTCCTGCCTGGAGCATCCCTGCAATTCAGAAATTCCCGCTCACCATGATGGCCGACGGGGTACGCAGCATCTTTATAGAAGGCGCAGGTTTCAGCGAAACCCTGGTTTCATCGGCTATCATGCTTTCGATAGGCGTGGTGTTTTTCACTGCCGGGCTCAAGATCTTCAAATGGCATTGATACGGTTTTAGCAGCGATACTTGCTTTTTACCCGGGAATTTCGTAAATTAGCTTCAAATCGGATGGTTATGAATAACCTTTTATTATATTACATTGAAAGGGGCAAAGCCGAGGAACAAAAAAAGGACCCGGCAATTAAACCCATTGTCACCATCAGCAGGGAGTTCGGTTGCCCTTCGAAACTGATTGCCCAGATGCTGACCGACGCCATCAATAAAAAGCTCGGGGAAGGCTCGCGCGTAAAGTGGAAATTCATTAATAAGGAGGTCCTTGAATCTGCTGCGAAGGAACTTCAGCTTAACGCGGCCGATGTAAAATACCTGCTGGCTGCAGGAGAAAAAGGACTGCTTGAGGATTTCCTTGTTTCCTTCTCGCCTTCATATGTAAGCAATCTTAAAGTCAAACACACGCTTATCAAGGTGGTCACGACCATCGCACAGGCAGGGCATGTAGTTCTTGTGGGCAGGGGAGGGGCCGCGATACTCCAGGGAATGCCCGGCGCCTTGCACGTGAGGCTGCAGGCACCCCTGGACTGGAGAGTTGAGGCAATCATCAGCGCAAGGAATGTCAATGCAGAAGAAGCAAGAAAGATTATCATGACTACCGATAAAAAGCGCGCGGCCTTATACGAACTCATACTGGGTAAAAAGCTCGATCCATATATGTTTGATGCAGAATTTAATTGCGCAACCCTATCGGTTCAGCAGATCGTTCATGGCATACTGGCCATGATGGAAGCCCGCGAAATGCTCTGACCTTCCCTTCGTTACAGGATAATTCGTACATGGTACATAGTACATTGTACATTTTTTTATACCTTTGCACCCTTAATTTAAGTTCGGGATGTAGCGCAGTTGGCTAGCGCACCACGTTCGGGACGTGGGGGTCGGAAGTTCGAGTCTTCTCATCCCGACCAAAACCCCGGTGAACAGCCGGGGTTGCTTTTAAAAAGCCACTTTAGCTCAGTTGGTAGAGCAGCTGATTCGTAATTAGCAGGTCGAGGGTTCAAGTCCCTTGAGTGGCTCACAGATAATCAACCACTTACGATTGTTTTCGTGAGTGGTTTTTTAAAAGCCTGGTGACCTGATCAGGCAGACCGGGCCACGATGGAAAGGCCACCGACAGCACAGCTTTGTCAAGTATCACAGTAAGGGCATGAAAACCTGCAAGCCGGCTGAATTGGCTGAGGAAATACTGCCTGCCGTCGCGCTCACAGATCGTCACCGTTTTTATTTCATACTGTTCCACAGGGAGCCTGAATCCCTGCCCGTTCGCCTTGCCGGCCGCCTCTTTTGCCGTCCAGAGCAGATGCAGGAATTCTATCGAATCATTCGCAGCTGTTAACAGTTGCATTTCATCGGGGCTTAAAATGGACGGAATGATGCTGCGGTTCTTTTCTTCAGGCGTTTCAATGTCGATCCCCATCGGTATGCCGGGGGGAAACACCAGCCCTGCACTGTGATGTTCCGAATGAGAAATGGAGACCGGATGTTCACTCCCCTTCCATTCAACAACCGGCTCTCCCAGGGCTCCGTTCACTATATTGATCTCCTGCGCTCTCACTTCCGGGAATACCTTCAGAATGGCCAGCTTTGCCGCTATCCTGCCGTAAATAAAGGAAATCCGGCGTATCTCCGAGGCGAAAGCTGCAGCCTTTTCCTTTTCCTTAGGGTGGAGGAGTCCGGTCAGTTCCGAACCTGCCGGCATGCCCTGTATGATGGGCAACACTGCCATCCCTGCAAACTGCAGTTCATTCCTGATCCCGATACGGGCCGATGAAAGGAACGAGCCCTGAGGCAATCTCATACTTCTTTTTTTGCTGACGGATGTCCTTCTTCAGTTCCCAGCCATTCCACCAGGGAACCGGCCACAGCCTTCACCCAGGGCCTGGCCATCACCGAAACATGATTCCCGGGGATGTTCCTGACAACGAGGTTCCCGGGAATGTATTTCCCCCAGCCCAGGTCGGGGGCGCGCTCTTCTGCAGCCTGGGAGGCGCTTGGCAGATCGAGGCTATCCATGGCCCTGAGCAGGAGAGCAGGTCCGTCGAAAATACCGGGCCGGCATTCTGATGTGATCTCATTATGAAGGATCATGGTATCCAGGTAACCATGAAACTGTGAGACTTTCATGTCTTCAGGGACCAGGCCCACCCGGATGAAGACATCAAGAAATACCCCTGACTGCTCCACAGGGTCTCTGCCTCTCAGGTCAGATTCAGTGATTCCAAGCGGCTTGCCGACCAGGTGGGCCACTTTTCCGGCAAAGGCCAGCATCCTGCCAACAGGATCTTCTTTTTCTTTTGGATTGGAGACTGCCGTATCGGAAGGAGCAAGCTGGTCGATGACCATCAGGCCGGGGCTGATGCCTGTGTTCTTTTTCACCTGCCTGGCCATTTCAAAGGCAATCAATGCTCCCATGGACCAGCCCCCGAAAATCAGGTCACCTGCTTCACCGCCCTGCTCTATCTCTTCCAGGTATATGCGCGCCATGTCCGATACGCTGTTTACTGTTTTTCCCCCGAGTCCAGAGGCCTGCAGACCGTAAACAGAGATCCGGGCAGGGAGCTCTTTGGCCAGCTCAAAATAACAGAGCACATTGCCTCCGGCAGGATGTACCAGGTACAATTTTTTCACTCCCTCCCCGTGCCTGATGCTTACCAGGGAACGTTCCTCCATGGTGAACCCTTCGCTCCTGATAGCCGCTGCCAGGGCTTTGACGCTGCTTCTGCTGAACAATGTAGCAAGGGGAAGATGGATCCCGAACTCCTTTTCTATTCCAGAAAACAGCCGGATGGCGAGCAGCGAATGACCTCCCATGTCGAAAAATGAATCGGTGATCCCGAAAGAACCTGTTCCCAGCACTTCGCCGAAAAGCCTTAGCAGCTTCAGCTCGGTGATATCCCTTGGAGCCATGGCCGCGGATCCGCTGCCGGTTTCCCATCCGGACAAGGTCCTTAGCTGCTTCAGGTCGGTCTTCCCGTTCGGGGTAAGTGGCAGGCTGCCGACCACCCGTAACGAAGAAGGGATCATGTATGATGGCAGACGCTGCGAAAGCCAGTCACGGTAAGCGGATTCTGCATAGGAAGCATCATCGGCCAATATGATCACGGCATTGAGGGAGCTCAGACTACCAGGCTCTTCAGGTAGAACAACGACTGCCCTGGCTACTGAAGAATACTGTTCCATCGTTTGCTCCACTTCCCTGATCTCCACCCTGTAACCTCTGACCTTGACCTGCTCGTCCTTCCTGCCCAGGAATATCACTGAGCCGTCCCCGGCCATTTTCCCGATGTCGCCCGTATGGTAAAGCATCTCCCCATGGTGTCGCGGATCTTCAGTGAATTTCCCAAGGCTCAGTTCCGGCCGGCCCAGGTAACCGGATGCGATCTGTCTGCCTCCCAGGATGATCTCTCCCTCCGCTCCTTTCGGCAGGAGGTTCATCTCCCGGTCCGTGATATATACCCTGGTGTTGGACAGTGAAAAACCTATGGGGAAAGCATCCCCGTTTGCCGGGGGTAGGGGCGCCGGCCCCGAAGGCAGTTCCCAGGTAAGTGCTCCTATGGTTGCCTCGGTGGGTCCGTAATGGTTGATGATCCTCAGTGCCGGCGAAAGGGACCTCACCCTGGCAGCAAGGGAAACTGTGCATTTCTCACCGCCGGTAACCAGGAGTTTTTTCGGGAGGATGTCATCCGCCTTCAAAGAAGAAAGCAAACTCAACAGATGCGAAGGAACGATCTTGAGGCAGTCGGCGGGTTGCACTGCAAACCAGCCTGCAAGCAGGGACGCATCAGTGGAATATTCTTCAGGAATTACCACGACGCCGGCTCCATGAACCAGGGGCGGAAAAATGGAGGTGTTGCCCAGGTCAAAGGCAATGGAGGAAATGGTGGCGCAGGAATCGCCCGGCTCAAGTTTCATTCTTTCCCATACCGCCATGGAGTAGTTAAAGAGCTGTGCATGGCCAACGCAAACACCTTTGGGGACACCCGTGGTTCCCGAGGTGTAAATGATATAGGCAAGGTTTGCGGGGCGAGGGATGGCCTGTGTTTCTTCAAATCCTGCCTGTGGCAAATAACCATCCTTCTTCAGGATCCCTTTCAAACCCGAATCCCTTGCCATGAATTCCAGCCTTTCAGTCGGAAATCCGGGATCCATGGGGACATAGGCAGCACCGCATTTGAAGATGGCGATGATGGCGGTCACCAGGGAACAGTCGCGTGGCATAAGCAGCCCAACCAGGTCACCCCTGCATACACCCCCTGCACTGAGCTGACCGGCCAAACGGTCGGATTCCTTATCAAGCCCGGCATAGGTTAGTGAACCTGAAACATCCCGTACTGCCATGTTCCCCGGGAATTTCTTTACGCATGAATCAAAAGCAGTGAGCCAGGGGCTGCCCCCGCTGAAGCCGAAATCCCTGTGGGGACCTTCAAATGACGAAAGCTGGTCTTCGGGAAAGACCTTAAGCTTTCCGCAGCTTTCTTCCGAGGCGGAAGTTATGGATCCAAGCAGCCGTCTGTAATTGCTGATGATACGCGATACGGTCTCCGGCAGAAAAATGTCGGAAGGGTAGGTGGCCGACAGTATCAGTTCACTGTTAGCCTCCTCGATCCAGAAGTTCAGGTCGAACTTGGAGTAGGAATAGTCGATGTTCTCGGGTTTTACCTCCATCCCCTTCACACTGTAAAGCGAAGGGATGTTCTGGTGCACGAAATGGACCTGGAACACCGGGTTGCTGCCCAGGTTGCGGTCGGGGTTGATTTCTTCAATCAGCTTCTCAAAAGGAAGCTCCTGCCTCAGCATTGCCTGCTGGGAATATGACTTGATGTAATGCAGGAATTCCATGGCAGGCATAGCTTCATCTATCCTGATCCTCAGCGGCAGGGTGTTGATGAACAGGCCCATGGTATTCTGGAACCAGAGCTGGTTTCGCCTGGCCACGGGCATGCCCACGACAAGGTCATACTGTCCGCTGTATTTCGACATCAGCAATGAGAACGTCCCGAAAAGAAGATGAAAAAGGGTGATATTGTTCTTCCGGCAGAAATTCCTCAGCAGGTCGGCTTCCCCGGCGCCGATGAGGCTGAACTCCCTGCTTCCCCTGTAGTTCATGACGGGAGGGCGGGGGAAATCCAGGGGAAGCTTCAGGGGCTCCGGTAGCTCTGCAAGCTGAGCTTTCCAGAATTCCATCTGTTCGCTGCTTGCCGCCGAGGCCATCCAGTCTTTCTCCCATTTTACAAAATCGACGTATTGGTATTCCGGTGCCGGGAAGGGAGGCGTTTCTCCCGATTCAAGGCTGGCATAGGTCATGCTGAGTTCCTTCGCGAACAAGGCGTTCGACCATCCGTCGGAAATTATATGATGAGGATTGATAAGCAGCATGTATTCAAGGTCCTGCAGATGCAGCACAGTAAAACGCAACAGGGGCAGGCTGTCGAGGGGGATGAACGTTTTACCGTGTGCAAGCGCTTCTTCCATTACTTTTTTTTTCCTTTCTTCGGATGGCATTTCATGAAGATCGACGTACCTGATAAAGGCCTTGCCTTCAGGGTGGATTACCTGGACCGGTGAACCGTTTTCAATCCTGAAGGTGGTCCTGAGGATTTCGTGCCTGGCCATCAGCATTTCAAGGCTGGCAGTGAGGATGGAAATATTCAGGGGGGATAAGCCTTTGACACGCAAGGCCGCAGGGTTATTGTAAATGGCCTCTCCTCCTGAAAGCATGTTCAGGAACCACATCCTCTCCTGGGCTTTTGAGAGAGGGTGCATGCCCCCGGGCATGCGCGGCATCAGCCCGGGCTTTCCTGGCCTTGGAGGGGAACCCTCACGCCCTTTCCGAAGCAGTGCTTTCAGCTGCGCAGGACTCAGACCTGAGAGGCGTTCGTTCAAGGGGCGTTCGTCGTTCACCATGGTTTATCCTATGGATAGGTAAGTACAAGTTTGCCTATATGCTTCGAACGCGACATGACGGTGAGAGCCTCCTTAAGGCGGCTTACGGGCCATGCCTGCAGGGGCAGCGGTTCAAAAATTTTCTCTTCATGCAGACACACAATCTCGAGCATCTGCACCCTGAGCAAGGCGGGCTGCAGAAGATATAGAGATATGTCAAGCGCGCTGAAAGTTATCCCCTTTCTGAACAAGCCCATGGGCAAGTGGGTGTTCAGGGCGATATCCTTTTTATCGATCTGGATGAAGCGCCCGAAGGGTGAAAGTATCTCAAGTCCCTTCATCATGGCATTGCCCGAGAGTGTGTTCAGGATAACATCTACTCCCCGTCCTCCAGTGAGTTCCATAATCCTGCCGGCGAAAGCTTCGGAACGGGAATCCATGGGTTCAGTGATCCCTCTGCTTTTCAGAAAATTCCTTTTTTCGGGGGTGCCTGCCGTCGCATAGACCACCGCTTTTTTCCAGAGTGCTATCTCCAATGCGGCCAAACCCACACCACCCGTAGCGGTATGGATCAGGACCGTTTCATTTTCGGTAAGCCGGCCAAGCCTGAGCAGGGAAGAAAAAGCCGTAAGATATACCGTAGGGATCGCTGCCGCCTGTTCAAAATCCAGGGTTTTCGGCTTGGGAGCCAGCTGCAGCCAGTGCACATTGAATACGCTGATAAAATGGCTGCCCGGCTGAACCATCCCTTCAAGGTAAGTCCCTGCCGAAAGGACGATCACCTCGTCACCCTCCCTGAAATCAACCACTCCTTCACCCACTGCCGTTACTATCCCGGCAAAATCGGAGCCCATGTTGGAAGGCACGCCCGGAGCCGAGGGGTATTGCCCCATGGCGATCATCAGGTCCCGGTAGTTCAGGCTGGCGGCCTTTGCTTTAACCTGGACATAACCCGGAAGGGGAGGCCCGCTTGCGGCTTCCCTGAAACTGATGTTCAGCGAGCCCGGCGATGAGAAATCGCAGGCAAAACACTCGCAGCCGGGAAGCCGTTCCTTTTCACCCGCTCCCTCATCCGCAGATGATTTCATTGAAGAAATCCCCAGCTTTTTCAGCAGGGCTTCCTTCTGGGCAGGGCTCAGCCCCGCAATCTTTTTCAGGAGATCATCATGATTCATTTTCAATGTCGTTTAGCATTGCTTCAAGTTCGTCGGAGCCCTTCATGGCAATGATCATCTCGACTATCCTGTTTGAAAGCCCCCTCACCGTGGGATTTTCGAAAAACACTGCGGGCTGAAGCTCCAGGTCGAATTCGTCGGCAACATTCGAAATGGTCTGAATGGCCAGAAGCGAATTGCCCCCGAGTTCCATGAAAGTGTCATTGACGCCGATCTTGTCAATGCCGAGAATCCCCTGCCAGATGGCAGCCACCGCGATCTCCACTTCATTGGCAGGCGCCTCGTAAGGCGTGGAAAGTTGCGGTCGTTCATAGGTCGAGCCGCTTTCCTGTTTCACGACTTCCTTTTCCTTCCTTTCTTTCTTTTTGTATGATGGCCTTTCTTCGAGGATGTCCTGGACCAGGTCGGTGGTGTTGATCACGACCTGGGGGAAGCCGGTAAAGGCAAGAAGGCGTCTGAACACCTCCACCCCTTCTTTCGGAAGGATGTCGTTCTTCCCTGCATAAGCGCCGGGATCGGCCGAAGGCCTTGCTTCAGTTTCAGGCATGGTCTCCTGGCTTGCCTTTCCAACGTTCTGCACCAGCAATTTAAAGGAAACCTGTCCTATGGATGCCAGCAGTTTTCCTTCAGTATCATACAACCCGACCCTGAACTTCATTTCCCCGTCTTCTTTTTTCCAGTCGGTGTCGAGAACCGAATAACACCAGAAATGAGCTGGAAGCGCGCGGTATGCCCTGATGTCGCGGTAAGAGAACGGAAGGTAAAACTCAGGGTTGACCAGGGGGATCGCACTGGAAGTGGCTACGTCGATCATGGCAGGATGGAAGGAGAAATGGTCCAGGTCTTGGTGAAATTCCTCCCTGAGCCCTATCTCGATAAGGAATTCTTTCCCGTTATGATAATTGTTCCTTTTGCAGTCCCATCGCTCGTCGTAGTTCAGAACAGGCCTTCCTTCTTCGTTGGTCAATTCGAGAAAATGGGAACCTTCGTCTTTATGCACGCCTATCCTTGCTTTCAGCTCAATTATATCAAGGACTTCGGATGGCAGTTCGCCGGAGAGCATGAATTCACCTTTCACATGGTCCATCCACATCTCACGGCCCTTCTCAACTTTATATTCCATACTGCTGATCCTGAAGGCAAGCGCAATGCCCGATGGCTTCACAAGCAGCCGGACCTTTCGTTTCACTCCGGGTTCATAGATCAGCGGGGTGACGAAGGAAAGCGTTTGGATTTCCACATGAGCCGAAGGGAGTTTTGCCTTGCAGTAGAGGTGAAGGATCTCAAGTGTAGAGATCCCTATGAAGGCAGGCTTCCCCGTTAAACGGTGAGAAGCAAGCACCCAGTCCGTGTCAGGGTCAAGGTCGACATTCCAGGTTTCCTGCCCGTTTTCTTCAGACTGGAATTCAAGCCGGATCCCGTTCCTTTGTTCTCTGGAGGAAAAGCCAATGCCCGATTGAAGTTGCTGTTTCTTCTCAGCTTTCGTTTTTTCCCAGTTGGCTGCCATACCGATCATGCCCCATTGCCCCCAGTTGATCGAGACGGTACCGTCGCCGTTCGTCTTTTTCCTGTATTGGGCAAAGGAATCCATGAAGGAATTAGCTGCTGTATAATCTATCCTTGCGGCTTCCCCGAAAATAGCCGATACGGAAGAAAACAGGAAGAAGAAATCCAGCTTCCTCTCCCTGAAAATGTCATGAAGGATTAGTGTTCCATCAAGTTTTGATTTCACAACAAGGTCGGCCTGTTCCTTGTCCTTAAAGGCGATCACACCCGCCCCGGGCATGCCTGCCGAATGAAGGATCCCTTTCACGGCTCCGTATTTCTTTTCGACTTCCTCTACAAGCGTCCTGCTAGCCTTTTCGTCAGCTGCATCGAGACATTCAAGGACCACGTTTGTTCCCAGGGTTTCGAGTTCCAGGATGTTCCTTATCCTTGCCGAGGTGGTGTTATCGGCATCGGAGCCTGATATCTTTTCCCACAGGCTCCTGGGAGGGAGCTGAGAACGGTGGGTGAGCACCAGGGTGCACTTCACTTTACCGGCGATATATTTTGCAAGTTCCATCCCCACACCGCTCACCCCTCCGGTGATCAGGTAAACCCCATTTTCAGCGAGGTTCATCCCTGCCTTCACATCTTCCGAAGGAGTGAACATACAATAGTCTTCAGTCCACCTGATCCCATTCCTGTATGCGATGATGGTTTCATCGGCCGGCAGACGACATTCGCTGATCACCGCTTTGGCTAGTTCTTCAGCACCTTCCCTGCCGCCAAGGGGAGGGAAGTCGGCCAGCCTGCTTATGATGCCAGGATGCTCCTGCCCTATGACCCTTGCGGGCCCTGCAAGAAGGGCCCTTTCAGGGGCAAGGACATCTTCGCCTGTCACATCATAGAGATGGCTTGCAACGAACAGCAGGAACACATCTTTGACAAGCCCGCCCCCGATGAGGGCCTGCTCCAGGTACATAGGGCCGTAGAAATGATCAAGGGCGATCTGCCCTGACTTATCAGGCTGAAGGTGCCCTTTTTCCGGCGCCTGCCCGTAACTCCAGGCATGGACGATATGCAATGGCTCCAGGCCCCCCGACTTCAACCCTGATATCAGCCGGGAATAATGTTCCGGCTGCGTGGCATCAATAGTGAAAACATTCTCCTTCCTTTCAAAGGAGGCACCCCTGTTCACGTAAAAAATCTTTTCGCCTGCCCTGCTGAGCTGGGCCGCGACTTCACTGCATAAGCCCGCCGTATCAGCAAACAGAAGCCAGCAGGACTTCTCCCGGTCTGCCACCGGATCAGCCATCCTGTTCGTCGGGATAAGGCTGGCGGGAGCAGTACGTTTCCATCCCGGGATATAGAACCAATGCCCCACGTCGGGCTTCTTTTTGTTTTCCGATTTGGTTTTTGCACCTTCCTTCCTGCTGAAATCAATCATGTAAGGCTTGCGCTCATAGGGATAAAGAGGGTAGGAAACCAGACGGCCTTCCCGTTTGTCGTACATCTCCCAGCTTACGGGACCTCCGGCTGCCCATATTTGCCCGATTGCGGCATACTGAAAGAGGAGGCCGTCGGCCTTGTTGTCGACCGACGGGATGGTGCTTAACACGGCATGCCCGGTATCCTTTGCAAGTTGCCTTTTGACCGCCGACTCGAGGCTCTGGCCCGGGCCTGACTCTATAAAGACTGCCGGTTTGCCTTCCAGGCATAGCCTTGCAGCATCGCCAAACCTTACGGTTTTCCTCACATGGTTCACCCAGAAATCGGGATTGGTGGCCTGTTCAGGCCCCATCCACTGACCTGTCACCGTAGAAGCGATGGGGATGGTGGGAGCCGAGAGCTTCACCTGCCTGAAAAATTCAGCAAACACTGGCAACACGGGGTCCATCATGGCAGAATGAAAGGCGTGGGAGGTTGGGATTTTTTTATTGAAAGTCTTTGTTTTGTTCAGTGCTTCCGAAAAACGGTCAATGATTTCGGTCGGCCCGGATGCTACGCATAATCCCGGGCTGTTCACTACGGCGATTTCCAGTCCTTGGGGAAGGATGGGGTTAAGCTGTTCCTCCGTCATCAGAACGGCCAGCATGGAACCCCCGGGCAGGTCCTGGATCAGCCGGCCCCTTTTTGCAACAGCTTTCAATGCATCGTTTAATGAAAACACTCCCGAGAGCGTGGCTGCAACATATTCCCCCACGCTGTGGCCGATGAGCATGTCGGGTTCAATGCCGAGAGACATCAGAAGCTTTGCCGTGGCATAGCTCACCATGAACAGAGCCGGCTGGGTGATCCAGGTCTCATTGATCCTTTGAGCAGCAGCTGCTTCATCAGAAGTGGAAGGAAACAGCACCGCTCGGATATCGAACCCGAGTTCCTGCTGTAGTATCCCGGAACACTGGTCTATGGTACTTCTGAACACCTCATTGGTTTCATACAAGGGCAGACCCATACGGATGTACTGGTTGCCCTGGCCTGGGAACATGAAGACCACGGGCTTGCGGTTGTCGTTTTTAATAGAGACCGGTATGCGGCTCCCCAGCTGTGAAAGCAATTCCTCCCTGTTCCTGAATGGGATGGCTGCCCGGTTCAGAAAATGATGGCGTCCATAGCGTGAGGTGAAGGCAATCGCGTGAGGATCGGCCGCAGAATCCGACTCAAGAAAGGCCTTGATTCCGGCTTGTGCTGCAGCAACGGCAGTTGAACTCCGGCCCGAGACCAGCAGCAGGTCGCATGGAAGACCGGCTTTGACCGGTTCAGCTGAGGGAGCCTCTTCAAGGATAAGGCAGGCGTTCGTCCCACCCACTCCGAAAGCGTTTACCAACGCCCTTAGAGGAGCCCCGTTCACCGACTGCCATTCCCTTAACTGTGTATTTACGTAGAAGGGGCTGTTAGGGAAATCGATCTTCGGGTTTGGTTCATGAAAGTGGAGGCTGGCCGGGATCTTACGGTTTTTCAGGCAAAGTGCAGTTTTGATAAGGCTGGCCGCCCCGGAGGCGATGTCGGTATGGCCTATGTTGGTCTTCACAGAACCAATGGCACAATATTGCTTGCGCTGAGAATGCATCCTGAATGATTCCGAAAGAGAAGTGACTTCGATAGGATCTCCTACCGGGGTGGCTGTTCCATGGGCTTCCACATAGGTGATGGTGTCGGCCGACACCTCCGAAATGGCAAGCGCCTCGGTGATCACCTCGACCTGTCCCTCAACAGAAGGAGCTGTGAATCCCGCTTTTTTATTCCCGTCATTGTTGATGGCACCACCCAGGATGACAGCATAAATGTTGTTCCTGTCCCTGACCGCATCTTCCAGTCGTTTCAGGACCAAAATACCGCAACCCCTGCTGAAAACCGTGCCATTGGCATCCTTGTCGAATGTCCTGCAATGGCCATCGGCAGATTCCATTCCGCCTGCCTGGTAGAGATAGCCGTGTTTTTCGGGCAGTTCAATGGTTGCCCCGCCTGCAATGATCAGGTCGCTCTGGTAGCTGATAAGGCTGTTGATCCCTGTGACCACGGCAACCAGCGAAGTCGAACACGCACTCTGCACGTTCACGCTGGGCCCGGTGAGATTGAGTTTGTAAGATACCCTGGTCGTTACATAGTCCTTATCGTTGCTGGTTACAATGGACGCTCCGCTGGCGTTTTTCCTCACCCAGGGGTTCTCCATGGCCTCAACGAGGTGAAGCGGAGTGCCAGTGCCTCCGAAAACACCTATCCTTTCCCTTGTTTTATACGGATCAACCCCTGCGTCTTCCAGCGCATGCCATGCGCATTCGAGAAATATCCTCTGCTGGGGATCCAGCAATTCGGCGTCGCGGGGGGTGAAGCCGAAAAATTCAGCATCAAAGAATTCAGCACCCCCGATGATCCCACGGTTCCTGATATAGTTCGGCTGCCGGAAAACCCCGGGGGCGACTCCCGATGATACCAGTTCTTCGTCGGTAAAAGTGCTCAGGGTCTCCACCCCGTTGATAAGGTTTTCCCAGTATTCACCTACATTACCGGCTCCCGGTAAACGGCAGTCCATTCCAATAATGGCTATCTTGCCTTCCATGTTATTTGATCCGCTTTCGCTCATCGTGTTCATGTTATTATTCGTTTTTACCGCGAAATAATCGTTTGCTTACTTGTTGCCTGATGCTTTTATTCCTTGATGCCACCCTTTTTTCAATGTCGGAATAGTCATGGCCTGAATGCTCCTTCCTGAGGAAAACCGAAATGCTCCTGATGGCAGGATAATGAAACAGATCGACTATGCTCACTTCCTCATTCATCTTTTCCGCGATCTGGTCTTTCATCCTGACCAGCAGCAGGGAATGTCCTCCGACTTCAAAAAAATTATCGGTTGCCGAAAAGGCTTCGTGGCCCAGGAGATCTTTCCATATGTCCTTGAGCTGTTCCTCCGTTTCATTCATCTTTTCCCTGACGAACCTGGGAAGCACAGGGGCTGGAGGCCTCATCTTCAGAAGCGACTTGTAATCGGTTTTGCCGTTGGGAAGCGTCGGGATTGCGGGAGCCGTAATGAAATGACCGGGTATCATATAAGCAGGCAAATGCAGCCTGAGGAACTCCTTCAATGCGTATTCGTCGACACCTTCCGGGCCTGAAGGTACGAGGAATGCAGTAAGGCGGATGTCATCTTCCCCATGCTCCTGCGCATTGACGATAACCCTGGAAACGCTTTTAAAGCGCAGTATGGTCGATTCGACTTCACCTGGTTCTATCCTGAACCCCCTGACTTTGACCTGGTGGTCGGTGCGCCCCAGAAACTCGATGGCTCCGTCGGCAAGGAAACGGCAAAGATCCCCGGCCCTGTACATCCTCGCCCCGGGTATACCCGAAAAAGGATCGGGCAGGAAACGGGATGCTGTCTGCAACTCATCATCAAAATACCCTTCGGCAAGAATGTTACCACCAAGCCAGGCCTCTCCTGTCACCCCTACCGGAACCGGCTTAAGATCTCCGTCAAGTATGTAAAATGCCGCGTTGTATACAGGCCTTCCGATGGGAACCATCCTCAGCCTGCTGTTTCTTTCACAACGCCAGAAGGCCATGTATACCGTGGCTTCGGTAGGGCCGTAAAGATTTAAAAGCGACGCAGATGACTGGGCAAAGAGTAGTTCCTGCAGGTTCTTTGAAAGCTTCTCCCCGCCGGATATCATTGTTTTAAGAGATTTTACCCTGGAAGGCACTCCCGTATCGCAAAGGGCTTTCCATCCCGAGGGGACGAACTGCACCGTATTCACCGTCATTTCGTTCAGTATGGCTTCCACTTTTTCTGGCGCCTGCAGTTCGCTCCTTTTCTCAAGCACCAGCCTTGCCCCGCTGATCAGGGGGGTGAACAACTCCAGTAAAGAGATGTCGAAATTGATCGATGTCGTTGAAAGAAACGAATCGGAAGGGCCAAATGCCAGTTCGTCTTTCATCCAGAGAAGAAAGTTGAGAAGACTGTCATGCCTGATAACGACACCTTTGGGATTCCCGGTAGAACCCGAGGTGAACATGATGTATGCAACATCATGCGGGCTGCAACTGCAACGGGCTTCTCCGAGGGGACCCGATAATTTCATGAGATTCCCCGGCGACACAAACCTGGCCGGGAATCTGTCCCTGCCTTCACTTCGGTCTTCACCGGAGATGAGGAGCTTCGTGCCGGTCTTTTCAATGACATAGCGCAGGCGCTCTTCGGGATAATAGGGATCCAGGGGTATATAGACTGCTCCAGCCATGAACAAAGCCAGGATGCAAAGGACCATGTCGGGGGAATTCTCAAGATGTATCCCCACGGGATCAGATTTTTTAACTCCAAGCTTCATCAGGGCGGCGGCAAACATGGAGGCTTTTTCACCCATTTCCCTGTACGTATAGCTGGTGGTCCTCGAAACAAGGGCTATATTGTCGGGTGAGATACAGATCTGCTCCAGTATCATCCCTGGCAATGTTTTTCCCCGGGGCAGTGGATGCATGGTGCTGTTCCAACCATACACCACCTTTTCGTACTCCGGTCGTGCCATCATGCTGAGGCCATACAGGGGATCCCCGGCCGTATGACAAACCGAGGATAAAAGCTGTAAGAGGTGATTGGCAAGCACTTCCATAGTCTCCCGGCGATACAGTGCGGCTGAATAGGTGAAAACAAGCTCCGTTTCCGACCGGCTGCTGAAAAATTCGGCATAGAGGTCGAATTTTGAGAAACCTGTAAATTCCTCACTGCCTTTGATTTTCAGGGGACCCGATGCAGTGAAATCCCACCCGGTTTCATGGTATGCGAACATAACCTGGAAAAAGGGATTGATACCGGGTATCCTGTCGGTCCTGATAAGACCTGTAAGATGATTGAGGGGAAAGCGGGAGTGGGAGAGACTTTCCAGGGTTTGCTCCTTAAGCCTGCCAAGCCAGCCGGCGAAGGGCAGGGTCGGATCTATCCCTGTCCTGAACAGCATGGTGTTGACAAAATACCCTAAATAACCCAGGGAGTTCCTGCTGTTCCTGTTGGCCACCGGGGTGGCAATGAGGAAATCGAGACGGCCCGAATGCCTGTACAGCAGGACCGAAAAGGCCGCCAGGCAGGTCATGAACATACTGGCCCCCGAGCTGTCGCTGAATGCCTTTAAACGTTTCATCAGTGCCGGGTCAATCTTTGTCCTGACCTGCCCGCCCGCCTGTGACATTCCTTCAGGACGCACGAAATCCGTAGGAAGCTCGTAAAATGTAGAAACCCCGTCGAGGAGGTTCTTCCAGTATAACCTGTCGGACTGGTAACCTGCGCTTTCAAGATAGGCTCTTTCTTCTATGGCAAAGCCGCTGATCCCGGCCATGCGATGCGATCCCGTATTACGTAAACCGGCTTGCGCCTCATCATAAAATTCCCTGAGCTGTGAGAGAAAGTTGCCGAACGATAAGCCGTCAAATACAATGTGGTGAATGACCACAGCCAGGAAATGAGAGTCCTGCCCTGTCCTGTATAGGATGAATCGGAAGGGAAAGCCTTTTCCGAGGTCAAAAGGTTTTGAAGCTTCCAGCCTGGCCAGTTCCACAGCATCTTCCCGGCTTATGGTCTGGCCGGTGATGACTGTGATGATCTCCCGGGCCTTACTGCCCTTCACGGGGAGGGATTTCTCAACCGGGGAATCCGCACCCGGTAGAAAAGCGGAGGTAAGGCAGGGATTTACTTCGATGATCCTCTCCAGTACCCTGCCCAGGCAATCCACATCAAGCTGTCCGTCAAGGCAAACAGAATAAAAGATATTGTAAGCACATAATTCCGGTTCGGCATGCTGCAGGAACCACAGTGCCTTCTGGTTTTCGGATGCCTCTGTCCCGGTCGTTTCCATGATTCCGGGAGCGGGGCTTTCCACAGCCGGCATTTCCTTGGTGACCTCACCTGCTCCCTCCCGGGTAACTGCATGCTGCAGCAGCCCTGCCGGCGTAGGATTCTCAAAGATGGCCCTGAGTGAAACCTGTGTTTCCATCCTTGACCTGATCTCAATGGAGAGGGCATTGGCTTTGAGTGAATTTCCCCCGAGCTCGAAAAAATTGTCCTCCATTCCTATTCCTTCTAAACCCAGAACCTCTTCCCATATCCTAACCATGGTCTTTTCCCTGGCCGTGACAGCAGAAACAGCAGGATAGCCGAGTCCGGGCCTTTCCGGTCCGGGCTCAGGGAGTGACCGGCGGTCGGTCTTCCCGTTCGGCAGAAGAGGAAAACGGTCAAGGATGATAAACCTTTCGGGAATCATAAAATCAGGGAGGGTCCTTCCCAGGATGAAACGCAGCTGCTGAACGCTCATGGTTTCGTTCTCGTGGAACATGATGCAGGCAACCAGAGTTTTCGATTCACTGCCGTTTTCAATGGCTCTGACTGCAGCATGTTTTACCAACGGAACCGCTGAAAGAGCATGCTCGATCTCGGGAAGTTCAACCCGGTATCCCCGTATCTTGACCTGCTGGTCCTTCCTTCCGATAAATTTCAGTTTGCCCGGAGCTTCCTCTCGTACCAGGTCGCCCGACCTGTAAAGCCTAAGGTTCTCATCCCTGTTCATTCTGAGGTGAATAAAAGTTGATGCCGACAGTTCCGGCAGATTTACATATCCCCTTGCAATTCCTTCCCCACAGGCAAGGAGTTCCCCTGCTTCCCCCTGTTCCACAGGTTCAAGGTTCTCGTCTACGATGAACACCCTGGTGCCATCGAGGGGGGGGCCGATATGGGAGGTGTCCCCCGGATAAAGCCTGCAGGCTGTGATATTGGCTGTGGCCTCGGTGGGGCCGTACAGGTTCCATAATTGTGACTGCGGAAGGCAATTGAAGGTAGCTTCGATCATTTCATCCGGAACAGCCTCTCCTGAAAGATACACTACGGGAGGCGGATTCATACCGGGGACACGGCCATCGGCAGACTTTAAAAAACCAAGAATCCCCGACCATAAGGTGGGTACACAGTAGATCCCGTGACCGGGGTGGCAACTGTACCATTCCATTAAGGCGGCAGGCTGCCTGATGAGCATGGGATCCAGGATGTGCAGGGTCCTGCCGTCGAGGAGTGTGGAATAGAACTGGGTGACAGCTGCCGCAAAAATAAATGAGGAGGTGAGGGGTAGTGCGACGCCGGTCTGAGGCATGATTATTTCGCGAAACCAGTGAACGTAATATGACAGGTTCCCGTGTTCGATCATCACGCCTTTGGGATTGCCTGTGGATCCCGAAGTATAAAGAATGTAGGCAAGGTCGGCCGGGCCGGGATGCGCCGCTTCGCACTTTCTCTGCTGTTTAGGATTTGTTACAAAGTCCCAGTCGGGAAAGAAAATTTTCGTTTTTTCCAGTCCGCAAGGCTGCGGAAGCTCAGGATTTGAAATGAGCAGACCTGCTCCTGCATCACCAAGGATGAATTTTATTCGTTCTTCAGGGAAAGCAATTGAAAGAGGGATATACGCCGCGCCCGACTTCAGGACAGCTAACAGGCTTACAGCCATCCGCAGTGAGGGCTCCAGATAAATTCCCACGCAATGACCAGGGCCTATGCCAAAGTCTCCGAGCATGGCGGCAAGGCTTGATGAGCAGGCCTCGAGATTCCCGTATGTCAGGATCTCCCCGCCGTGAACTACTGCAACATCATCAGGCCCTGTTGCCGCATGTAATAAAATCTCCTCATGTATTGGAATGTATCTTCTCACTTTCTTGCAGCCTCTGCTTTCCGCTTAAGATTTATTTTACCGAAAAATCCCAGGGATTGTATTTTAAAAGCAGATCAGGTGTGGTGGGGAAGTCCCCGATCAGGTATTTCAGAAGGATCACCTTTGAAAGGATCGCCTGCCTGCCGTTCTCCTGGTTCAGCAGCGCCGTGTTATAATCCATATACGTATTGATCACATTGATCTGGGTGGAGTTACCCATCTTGAATTTCTGGGCTTCATTTTCGAACGTTTTTTTCTCGAGGGAAACCAGTTCTATCTGCTTCTTATACAGGTTGATCAGGTTCCCCAGGTCGCTCAGGAGCTGGTAAACCTGCATCTTCGCGTCGAACCTCACCTTTTCAAGCTGGGTCTTGTTCAGTTCATATGCAGATAGCTTACTTACGTATTCACCTTTTTGCTGGTCATTTGAGAAGGGCAGCTTGTACGAAAGAGTCAGGTTCACCGATGAGCCCGGACTTCCGCTTGAAAATGTCTGGTTGAAATCCGAAATGGGCTGGTAAGCCGTGGTCCCGAAATAGTAATAGCGGAGATCAAGATCGAGTTCGTTGCGTTTGTTATACCTGGCTGCCTTCATCTGGATCATGCTGGCGGTTGTAGCAAGTTCCTGGCTTTTGAGGTAATGGGTTCTTGCAATCAGGGTATCGGTGTTGACGAAAACAGAAGCGGCATAGGGTTCCCACGGGAACAGCGCGGGATCGGGCAGCGAATCCAGTATGACCGGGTATCCCCTGTGCTTAAGCGTTGCTTTCCCTCCTAAACTGGTGACCAGGTCATAGAGAGAATTATTGATCTGGTTCTTTGACTCGGCGAACTGCTGGTTAATATTCGATTCGTAAGCTTTTGCCCGGTATATCTCCGATTTGGGTATCTGCTCGGCATCAATCATATACCCTATGTCGCGCAGGTATTCCCTGGCGTCTTTCTCCGCCTCGCTCAGGATCCTGTATATTTTCAGGCGCTGGTAAACGGCATAATAGGAACTGAGCGTATTCCTTATAAAGACGCATACCTCATCAGAGAACGCAACATTCTGGGCCTGGTTCATGATGATGCTTGCCTGGTAATTCACATTGTTGGTATTATACTTTCCGAAGTCACGCAGAAGGGGCATGTTAACCCCTGCCCACATGCCCGATGCGTTAATTGCCATGTTGGTACTCGGGTAAAAATCGGGGACACCTGAGATGATCTCGGTCATGGTCGACAGCTTAAAGCCTGTGTAGAATTTGGCTCCGAAACGTGTCGGAAGCAGGAACTGCCCGTTGAGATAATAGGAATTGAGAAAAGTGACGGTGGGATCGGTTCCGTAATAACCGTAACCCGTGAGCGTAATCGATGGGTTGAAGGCACCTTTCATACTTTGTTTCTGGCCCTGGCTTTCCCCTACTATTTGTTTTTTCAGGCGGATGTCAAAGTTTGCCTGGAGGCCATATTCCAGCAGGCGCATCATCGACAGGGAATCATAATTAAAAGCCTCCTGACCCGCAACAGGCAGGATGCCGGCAGCAAGCAGGGCAAGAAGGACAAGGGTCTTTTTCATCTCGGTTGCAATGTTATGTATATACCTTCCTCTTTCCCAATTTCAATTTTCTGTCAGGCAAGCTGCCTTTTTGTGAGTTCGGCAAAGAATCCGTTCTTTTCCAAAAGCTCCGTATAAGTCCCTTCCTCAATGAGCTGGCCTTTATCGAGGACAAAGATCCTGTCGGCATTGATGATGGTGCTGAGGCGGTGGGCAATAACTATCCTCGTCGCGTTCAGTTTGTCAATGCTCGAGCTTACAATCTGCTGAGTCTCATTGTCAAGGGCGGATGTCGCTTCGTCGAAGATCAATATCCTCGGGTTCCTGATGAGCGCTCTGGCTATAATGATCCTTTGCTGCTGCCCACCCGAAAGGATGTCGCCCCCCGGGGGAAGGATGGTCTGCATTTTATTCGGGAGTGCCTCAATCTCCCTTGCACAGCCTGCCATTTCAGCCGCGGCCCAGGCTTCCTCTTCAGTGTACGACGAAGATCCCGTGATATTATACAGCACGGTACCCTGCATGATCTTGGAATTCTGAAGTACCACTCCCAGCTGGTCCCTTACGCCCCGGATGTCAAGTCCCTTCAGTTCTTTCTTGTCGAACAGGATACTTCCGACATCATAATATTCAAATCCAAGCAGAATCCTGATGAGAGTCGATTTGCCTGAACCTGAACTCCCGGTGAAAGCGACAAACTGGCCCGGATGAATATTGAGGGTAATGTCTTTCAGGCTCCAGTCAGGGGCGTCGGCATACCTGAAACTCAGATTCGAAATCTCTATGCCTCCGGTGAGTTCACCCGGATCCAGTTTCTCGTTCGTGTCTTCCGTCTCAGCCTCGAGTATGGGCTGGAAGAGCTGGTAGGTAGGCTTGATGTTCAGCAGGGGGACTGTCACCATGAAAGTTTGTATGAGTGCACCCTGAAAACTAAGATAAGCGCTGTTGAATGCTACAAAGTCACCGATACCGAAGCCCGGCTGCCCCGAAGTAAAGATATTGTATACCCTGATAAATATAAACATGGAAGCCATCACCGGGAAAGTGACGGTGAAAATGCTGGCTACCATCAGGAGATTGCGTTTCTGGCGGTAATGGTCTTTCTGCTGGGAATACCTTTCGGCCCAGAGCGAAAAGACCTTTTCCTTGCTGCCGGTAACTCTGATCTTGTTGATGCCCCGGATGGCCATCAGCAAGAATCCCGAGATCATGGCATCCATCCTGCGCATGAAGACAACATGTTTGTATGCCAGGAGGCTGATGGTAAGTGTGAACCCCGCAACTACAAGACCCAGTACCAGCGCAAGAAGTGCAAGTTTCAGGTCGTAAAAGAACAGCAGGGCGAGGTAGAATACCGAGAAGATGCCCGAAATCATTGCTCCGAGCACCGTGGTTGAAAGGGTGTCGCGAATCCTTTCGATGCCCATGCTTCTTTCGGCAAGGTTACCGGGGGTGTAATTCCTGAAGAAATCCACTTTAAGGGAAAGTATCCTGTCCCAAAGTGCCGCTTGCAGTTTGTATCCGGCCTTCCCTGCCATTCTCAAAACCGCGATGGATTTTGCGAAATTCAGCAGGCCTATGGTGATTACGCAGATGATCATGATGGCCCCGATCTGCCAGAGTTCCCTGGTGTTGCCCCCGGGAATGACGGTGTTGAACACATATCCTCCCACCACCGGAATGATCAGGGCCAGAAGGGCACCGATGACTCCTATGATCAGGAAACTGATGATGTCACGATAGGTGAACTGCAAGGCAAACCGGAAAAGATCCTTCCCCCCCAGCTTTCCCTTGGGGAAGGGGGTGAAAAAGCTGTGCGACAAGCTTTCGAGCCGGCGACTCACCTGTGCATTAACTAATTCTTTTGTTCTGTTCTTAAGGTCTATCAGCCAGTATCCTGTATTGCCTTTCGCCACAAGGCCTACTGGAGTATGGTCTTCTTTCAGGAACCCCAGCATTGAGCCTGCATTATTAGTCCACCAGTCCGGCTCAAGCGCTACCTGTCTTGACCTGATATTGGAGGCCCTGAGTATGTTCCAGAGAAAATCATGCTTCCCGCTAATGCGGTTACCGGGATCAACGAACTCGATGCGTTCGGTTTTCCCCACCAGCTGGCAGGTCTGGAGCAGAAGTATGTTCGGTGTTACCGAAGCCGAAGGTCCGGATTCCCTGCCTGTAAAAAGGGTGTCGGTTGATTTTCCTGAGATGATAGCTTTAAACCTGGTAATCGCGCCAAAGATTGAGTTTTGCCTGAAAGCATAGGTGTCCTTTACATGAGCAAGCTCCGTTTTGCTGTTTTCGGCATACAGTTTTTTCAGCACGGGGATGACCATACTGTTGAACCCGAACAGGGATGTGAAAAACCACGGATCAGATATGACATCCCTGGTTCCCAGTAAATCTTTCGGTATGGCCGAGCCCATGCTCAGCCAGAGGTTGGAGGTGACAGGCAGCAGGGGCAGGCTGTCAGGAACAGGGGCGAGGAAATTGTAATAGACCGGTTTTAGGCCCGATGAACTTATCCAGAGGACTTCCGTGGAATTCGCGGCCCCATAGCTTTTTGAGGGTTCGGCAATGAATCCTTTCATACGGCTTATTCCATTCAGCAGCGGCATGCTCCCGAAACGGTTCAGTGCACTGCTTAACCTGAGGAACCAGAGCTCGGTCAGGTAAGTGGAATAATCGGGTTTGCCGGCAAAAAATCCCGAAAGGGATTCCTCTCCCAGGATGCCGATTTTGCATGGAAGGAGGGCGCAGATCACCATTGAGAAAGCATCGTTATTGCTGAATGCTGGAATCATGAATGGTGCCGGGATCCTGAAAAGGAAAAGCCTGCGGCCAGGGCCTGAGGGCAGGTTTTCAACATAAAAAATATCAGCATCCCCTTCTTCAAGGTAATAGGCCTGCATTTTCTCACTCAACAGGGCAAGGACCTTGTTGCCGGGCAACAGAACAGTCTGTGTATAATATGAAGTGATATCCTGTGGGTCCATATCAGTTGAGATTTACGAGTTTGAAATAAAGCCCCTGCAGATCTTTGATCATTTCATCATGGGTGCCCCGTTGAACCACCTTTCCCCTGTCCAACACAATGATCTCGTCGCAGTCGCGGATGGTGCTGAGGCGGTGGGCGATGATCAGTGTTGTGCATCCGCGCCGGCGGATGTTGTTGTCGATGATCTTCTCAGTATTGGCATCCAAAGCGCTGGTTGCCTCGTCCATAACCAGGATGGTCGGATTCACGACGAGAGCCCTTGCGATCTCGATTCGCTGCCTCTGACCTCCGCTGAGGTTATTCCCCGCATTGATCAGGATCCCGTTATACCCGCCGGGCCTGGATGATATAATGTCGTGAATGCATGCATCCCTTGTCGACTGGATGATGTCGGGGGTTGGAATGGTATTATTCCACATGGTGATGTTCTCGTTAACAGTACCCTTGAAAAGGAAAATTTCCTGGTCGACCAGGGAAATGGAATTCCTGATGACGTCCTCGGGAAAAGCATTCCTCGGCTTGCCGTCGAAAAGAACCTCACCTTCCCATGGATGGTAAAGGCCGGCGACAAGTTTGGCAAGGGTCGACTTGCCGGAACCGGACCCGCCAACCAGGGCGATCCTCTTTCCCGGCTCAACATGAAGTGAAAAACCTGCTATCAGAGGTTCGGAAAAACGGTCGTAACCGAAGGTCACATTTGTGAAATCCAGGAACCCGTGAAGTTTGGAAGCCCCCGGGCTGAGTGATCCGGGATCGTCACTGACCGTGGTGTTGAAATAAATGTCCTCCCCCGTCGATAAGGCGTCCTGTATGGTGTTCAGGTTGCTTTTGGCAACCTGGAGGTCGCTTCCCATCGATACAACCGACTTAACAGGGCCTGTGAAGTTTGACATCAGGCTCTGGAATGCGATGAAAATACCAATAGTCATATTGCCGTATATCACAAGCAAGCCCCCAAGAGTGAGCAGGATGATATTGTTGAGATTAGAGAGGAAATCGGGAAGCGCATCCAGCAGGTTGGAGGTCACATTAAGCCTCTGATCGTAAACCACGGCATTGGAAAGACTTCCCGACCACAGACCATAAAAATCATTCTCGGAGCCAGTAGCTTTGATCGTCTCAATCTGTTCCAGCCCCACCCCCGCAGTACTGAATGTTCGCTGGTTCCTTTCAAAAAGAAGCTGGTTGAGAGTAGACCTCTTTTCGGAAATGATCCTTAAGACGAAAAGATTCACAAGGATGACGGTCACCCCGATAACTGTCAGCAGTAAGTTGTACTGTATCATGACCACTGCGTAAAGGATCACGGTAACCATGTTGGAAATGGTAGAGGTGAGTTCTGTGGATAAAAGGGTCGCCAGGTCGTCGTTCAGCTGCACTCTTTTAAATATCTCGCCGGGCTGCCTGGTCATGAAGAAACGGATAGGCAGCTTCAGAATATGCAGTAGAAGCTTTGAAGATTCAACGATGGCAAGACGGAGTTCAACCTTAACCAGCACCTTCTGCTGCAGGAAAGTGAGTATGCCGTTAAAGAAGAACAATCCGGCAATCAGCAGCAACATGGGCCTGAAATACCTCGGCTGGTTCAGGTTTATGATATCGTCGAAAAACAGCTTGTTCAAACCGGCCATGATCACCGCCGGGATCACAAGGATAGCCCCGCAGATTAATACGAAGAGCAGGTCATAGCGGCTTGGTTTAATCCGGCTCCATATCTTATCGGCAAACCCGAACTGCTTCTTGTCGGGCTTGAACTCAGGCCCGGGTTCAAGGGTAAGCACATTGCCGTCGAAAACACTTTCCAGGTCAGAAGCAGTAATTTTCTGCTGCCCTTCCCGGGTGCTGTTTAAAAGGAAATAATCCCCGGTATAACCTGTAAGAACGCTGAAATACCCTCCATTGATCCCTATGATTGCAGGCAAACTCAGGGATTTTAACCTATCAATGCCTGGTTGCAGCAGAGCCGATATGAAATCATGAGCCCGTGCAACTTTCAGCAGCCGTTCAACAGGGATTTTGGAATTGTCGGAAACCCCGCACTCCTGGTTAAGCGCATCCTTAGCCGGCCAGCAATGGAAATAGGAGAAAACCATGCTCAGGGCTACCGGGCCCGATTCGTTCTCCCCGATCTGAAGGATGACCGGTACCTTTTTTTTCACATGATGGCTGCTCATGGCAAAGATTCGATTGGATATTCTGGAAACTATTCGAAATAGGATTTAAGCACCGGAATAATATAGTCGATCGGTGGTTTTTGCTTCACCAGGACTGAAGCACGGCAAAGAGTACCGGTGTTTATGGTGTAAGGAGGTCCCTTTTTATTTGACCACATGAAACCGCTTTTGGTTTGTGAGTCGGGGAGCAGGTAGATCTTGACCCGGTACGTGGGCCCCTGCTGTTGTATTAATGCCACCAAGTCGGGATTGTTCAGCTCGTCAATAATTGAATTGGTATTTGAAACGAAGTGGTTGACATCGATAACGACTCCCATAAGCCAGCCGTAAAGATTGTGATTGACGGTGAAGGGTTCTATCATGACTTCCATACCGGGTTCCACGACGGCATTGGAATTAAATGGAATAAACAGGTCGAGCAGATGGTTCTTTTCATTACCCAGGTCCTCAACGACCATCATCCTCGTGCCTGCATTCACAAAATCGCCGCTGCTGACCGATTTATCCACTATGATTCCTTTTACCGGACTGCGGATGATTGTCTGCCGGTCATAATCATCCTGCAGGTCCTGTATTTTTTTCTTAAGGATCTGGATCTGGCCCCTGGAGTCTTCCTGTTTGTATTGACGATCATATGACCAGGACTGCTGGTCAAGCTGGTTGGTTTTAACAGACTGTTCCGTTTGCGTGCGCTTGTTCCGGGTATCGGAAAGCTGGTTTTTCGCATCCACATAATTCTCTCTTGTGGCAAGACCTTTATCCCAGAGATCCTGCTGTTGGTTCATCTTGAGCTGCAGAAAACTTATCTGATCCTCCAGCTGGGCCAACTCCTTTTTCAGCCTCACCTCCTCCAGGTCGTAAAACCTCATCTTGTTCGGATAATCCAGTACATCCCTGTTCGAAAGAAGGGAATCCTGAAGCCTGAGTACATCAAGCTGTGCATTGAGTTCCACCAGCTGGTGCCTCAGCTGAGGCTGTAAAAGATGAAGCAGGATATCTCCATATTCAACCTTTTCACCCAGTTCAAAATGAACTTCCTCCACCCCGCCGGGATAAATCGCTATAATACCATGAAGCCCTTTGCCACTGATGATCTCGCCCAGCCCGTCTATCCTCTGAGGGATACTTCCGAAAAATCCCCAGAAAATGGTGATCAGGGTAAGAAGCCCGAGGGCGGAAAGTGAGATCCAGTAACGCGGACGGGTGATCTTCAACATCCGGTTCATTTCCTCAGGATTCCCTCCCGAAGGCGATGATTTTGTTTTTTCTGCCTTATCCATAACGAAATAATACTGATTAATTAAAAACAGAGAAGGCGGGCTTTATGAAGAGCCCTGAACCAATTAAAAAACGGGGTACTATCCCCTGAATTTCTTGAAATATTTCCAACCCTCTTCCTTGAGGTGAGGCTTGCAGTCTCCGTTGGGCAGCAGGTGATGCCGCTTGTGATGTTCCATCTGCTCCTCGTAGAACTTGCTCATTTTGAACTGCTCCATGGAGACGTTGGGCATCTTGGTAGTATTCTGCATGTTTGTCGATACCTTGAGATTAGGGAAACCGGGCATCGGGGGCAATTTTCCAGCCGGCGTGCTGCCATCTCCAGGGGCAGGTGAAGCGGCAGGCATCGCAGAAGCACCGCCGGGTGTGCCTGCAAGGTCAGGGGTGGTTGGTGAGGCTGCAGTCCCGGCCGTTTCGGGGCTCATGGGCGAACCTGGTATTGAAGGTGTGCCGGGTGTTGCCGGTGGCAATGGGGGATTAGCGTAATTTTTCTTTTCCATTTTCTTGCGTTTTTACGATTGAATAAAAGAGGTTTCTATTGTTTTTGGTTTTGCCGGTTATCGGCATTGTGTTGTATCCTTTTGATGATCAAAATGATGAAATAAACAAAAAGAGCTGTCGTTGCCGTGCCCCAGATCTGGGTTATCATTTTGATCGTATTGAATCCGCTTACACCATAAACATGTATTAACGAGATCCTCAGGAATATATACGAGATGTCCTGAAGCGCCAGGAAGCCAGTAAGCAGCATGAAATATCTGAAAAAAGGCACCCCTGAATATAAAGGCCTTGTACGCTCCTTGGGAATTCCGTGCAGGTAAGCATAGTCAATAAAGAAATACATTGCCATAGGCCTGCGGATGAGCATCGTAAAACACCAGAAGATCACCATGGCCAGGTTGATATAAACATCGTTCCATAGCATCTGATAGGCGGTTTTGGAATAAATATTCAGGATGCTGCCAATGAGCAGGGTCGTTAAAATAAACAGGCCTGTGATGCTGTACTGCTTTTCTTTAAAGAAAGTGTAAAGGGTATAAACGATGCCGGGAACCGTGGAAGCAAGCATTGCAGGATAATCGCCAAGGATTCCCCTGCAACTGTTCCAGATTACCAGGGGAATGCCAAGGTATATTATCAGATCGGTAAGCGTGCGCTTGTTAAGAATCTGTTTTATCATACTATTTATCTTCCAAAATCAGGATCCAGGCTGCCGTCGGGCATAAATCTCAGGACGATGAAATCGTTGTTATATCCGTTATTGGTGTTTCCTGCAGCAACAATTTTGCCGTCGCGCTGCAACGCAAGGCTGTAGATGTGCTCATCTCCTTTCTGGACGGAAGTTATAACAATTCCTTTATTGCCGAAACTTTGATCAAGGCTTCCGTCGCAATTGTACCTGACCAGGGCAAAATCATCAGCCTGCCCGTTAAAAGTGCTTCCCCCTGCCACTAATTTACCGTCGGGCTGAACAAGCAGATCAGAAACTTTATCGTCACCGTCACCAAGGCTGGTAATAACTATCCCACCTTTGCCGAAGGAGGCGTCGGGTTTGCCAAGGGTAGTATACCTGACAACAGTAAAATTAAAACTTTCCCCGTTGAACGAACTTCCGGCCACAACGATTTTCCCATCGCCCTGTAACCCTATGGCTGCGGCTATATCTTCGCAGTCGCTAACTGACGTAAGTGTTATTCCGTTGTTGCCAAACGAACGGTCGAGTTCTCCATCGCAGAGATACCTGGCAACTCCGAGTTTTGTGTTGGAACTACCGGCTACCACGATTTTACCGTCGGGCTGGACCGCCAGGTCACTGATCCTGTCATCCCCGTACCTGACATCAGTAACAACCAGTCCGTTTTTGCCGAAAGAAGGGTCAGGATCTCCCTCCGGTTTGAATCTTGCAAGGGCGAATGCATCATAATTTCCGTCGCTGGAACTTCCGACGACAATTATTTTCCCGTCGGGCTGAAGTGCCATTGAACTGGCAATATCGTTTCCGCCCCGGGCATGCATTAGGAACATCCCTTTAGTCCCGAAAGTGGTATCAATACCTCCCTGTGGCAGGAACTTTAACATGGCAAAGTCATTGTGTGTGCCATTATATGCGCTTCCCGACACCAGGATTTTATTGTCGGGCAACAAAACGATTGACGACAGCAGATCTTCACCGCTCTTGAGTGAGGTCTTCACCATTCCTTTAGAACCGAATGTATTGTCGAGACGGCCCCCGGTTGTGACCTTGAACAGGGTGAACCAGGAATTGGTATATCCCGAAACAAACATGTTACCGTCAGGGGCTATAACCAGGGAATTCGCTATATCGTCGGATGTGGTAAGTGAAATGATGCTTGACCCGGGATGTGGATTAACCCGGTTCGAAGGCTCATGGCTCTGGCCAGAAAGATGGCAGGCGAATAATAAAAAAGACAGGATGAAAAGCAGGGTTGTCAGCTTAGTGCCCTTAGTTCTTATGATGCGATAAGTGACCATAAACAATTATTTTTATTCCGGTGCACATACAGGTATGCATTGGTCAAGGCTGGAAAGTTGCGGCTCCCGCCCGCTTCCTCAGTGTAAAACTAATAATTTAATCGACCTGAAAAAATAATTTTAATATTTATGCCAATTAAAATAATTCACAAAATTATCGAGGTCAGACATTACCCGCCAGGTTGGGGGCACTTTGAGAGGCAGGTACTCAAAATTCCAACAAAAATCAGTTCCTGTAGCGGCCCTGCCATGGACCGCCTGAGTAATAATTATATTCAAAGTAAGGGCCAGGTTTAACTGAATATCGAGACGAAACCAAGTTCTTTCGGAGCGATCGACATGACCGGGATCGGCGAAAGGCGAACGAAATCCTGGGCACGGGATCCCACGAAAAATTCTATCACACTTGATTCCTGCTGGGTCATGATCATGATAAGATCGATATCCCCCTGTTTTTCCGCATAGTTCAATACCGTGGGGATGAGTGCTTTCTCATTTTCCACATCCTCAACTATTTCGGCCGTGCAACTGATACCTTCCTTCTCGATAAGCTGTTTTACCTGACCGGCCAGGAATCTGAGCCTGCTGCGAACCTCCGGATCATTTTTGCTCCAGATCCCCGAAACAATTTTTATCCCTGCACCATAAATTTTGGCAATTTTGATGCCCCACATAACCTTTTGCCTGCTCTCGGCCGTGAGATCAAGGGGAAGCAAGATGTTCCTGCAACCGTCGTGATGATGCCGGGCATTGATGGTGATGACCGGGCATTTAGTCGAGCGCAACACCCTTGAACTGTTGGCCCCCAGCACGCCTGCAGAGTTACCGGGAAGTTCAGGCTGACTGTGCGTCCCCATGATGATGAACGGAGTCTTTAGTTTATCGGCCGTTTCCAGGATTTTTGAATAAACCTGTCCTGTTTCTACGACAGTTGAAACCTTCAACCCGGTTTCTGCCTGTATCGTAGCGGACAGCCCGGAAAGTCTCTCTTCAAGTTTTTTCAGGATATCTTCATCGTGGGAGGCACCGAAGAGGGATCGAATGCCTGCAGGAGGGTCATAAACATAGAGCAGCACGATCTCTGCCGGCAGCAAACGCGCCAGGTTATAGGACTGTTCCAGTGCGATGAGCGACTGGGGTTCAAAATCAACAGGCACAAGAATCTTCATCATAATAAATGGTATTATCCGGAGAACATCGCACAAAGTTAATTAATTCAACAGTTAATGACAGCACAATACATTCTGCTTCAATCTTTGCAAGCAAACCAATACGCGTTTTCGCGTCATTAAGCGAAAATGTTGATAAATACGCTCTAACCTTGTTCAGATCCTTCCAGGGATGTTTCTGCTTAAAAAATTAAATCAGTGTTCTTGCCTCACATATTCAAATACTTAGCTGATAGAAATCCTGGAATTTAAATTTCCGGCTATCTCCGGTATGATTTTAGCTTATATAGTTAAAAACGATGAGGTTTGACTGAAAAAAACGCTCACATTGCCCGGTTTTCGCAGGAATACCCTGACCATTTCAATTTTCAGATTGTCAATAAGTTAAAATGGTCAAATGTAACGGACGATCTAATAAAAAAATTAAATAAGTCCCAAAGAGCATTGATAAATTATTAACAGTGGAAGAAAATATTATAATTTTTAATTTCATTTATCACTGGAAAATACTTTAAAACTTGTAATCCAGAACCTAACCGATGAATGATACTCGGCCACTTCAATTCAGCAAATATGAAACATAAACTTTTAGTCTCCCTGCTTTTCGCATTAAGCATCCACTTGACAGTAAACGTCCAGAGGGCATATGCCGATGCAACTAAAACCGTTGGCAGCGGCGGTTACTATTCAACCCTGCAACTGGCATTCGCCGCCATCAATGGCGGTTCGATCACAGGGGCCATCACTCTGCAAATCACCGGCAGTATAACAGATAACAATACGGCTGTGCTGAATGCCAGCGGTTCGGGTAGCGCCAGTTATACCTCGGTGAACATTTATCCGACTGTAAGCTCAATAACTTTAAGTGGGAGCTATGGTGGCCCGCTTATCGATTTCAACGGGGCCGATAATGTTACCATTGATGGGAGGGTGAATGCGACCGGGCTTACTATTGATATGACCATCAGCAATACCAATACTTCCTCCACAGGTACAATTCGCTTCATTAATGGTGCTACATATAATACTATACGATACTGCATAATTAAAGGCTCGACAACGAATTCGGTAGCCGGAATTCTATACTTTTCAACGAGTACCGGTACCTCAGGAAACAGTAATAATATTATTGATCATAATGAGATCACCAATGCTGGGGGAAACAGACCTGTTAGTGCGATAACCTCTGATGGAAGTACCAGTTATTACAATAGTACGAATACTATCAGCAACAACAATATACATGACGTGCTGAATCCTAACCCCAATCACACATTCATAATAAAATTAGGGATTGGAGGAGATGGAGGTCAGAGCTACAACGATGCCTGGACAATATCGGGAAACAGCTTCTATGATACCCAGGATTATACAATGACAACTGCCAATAATATGAGGTTAATTTATATTTATGCCGACGGTGGCAACGGGTTTATTATTTCGAACAACTATTTTGGAGGAAGTGCGCCTTTATGCGGGGGTACATGGAATAAAACCTCAGGAGGCAATACCTTCTCTCTGATGGAATTCAGGGTGGGGACCACAATCGCCAGTGAAATTCAGGGGAATACGATAAAAAATATCAATTTTAAAAACACCAATGGTTATATCTGGTGGGGAATTAACATGCAGAGAGGGACAGTTAATATAGGAACCACAGCAGGTAACTGCTATGGCGCTTCTGACGGAACAGGTTCTGTTACTTTTACAGCCAATGGCAACTCGTCATTTTATGCGTTTTATTTTCAATCAACGAATGCCAATGCCCAGAACAACATCATAGGTTCAGTAACCACTGCGAATACATCTTCTGCCAATGCAACAAATTTTTACGGGATCACCTTTAATTCCAATGGTACTGCCTGTTCTCTGAGCAACAATACCATCGGTAGTATTTCGACATCCAATAGCATCAATGCAACTTCCGCTTCCACCACCGATGCCCAGAAGGTATATGGTATTGCAACCATTGGTAATTCCGGAACAGTGAATATAAATAACAATACGATTGTTAACCTTACCAACGGAACGACTAACAGCAGTACGACGGTATACGGGCAGATGTATGGAATGTTCATAAATAAAAATACTGCGACAATATCGGGTAACCTGATTCATCATCTGAGCATCGCGAACGCAAATGCGGCCAGCGATTGTGATCCTAGTAATACAAACAATCCATATATTTCTGCAGCCGGAATATGTTTTGCCAATACATACAATTTGGCACAAACCATTTCCGGGAATACTATTTACAATATTTCGAACACATATTCTTCATTTACCGGACATGTGGCAGGGATCTATTATTACGGTCCCGGCACGGCAAGTTCCATTTCGGGCAACCTCATATATGGCCTTTCCGTAAATTCAAGTTCTAGTTCTGCCACGATACACGGGATCAAGATTGCTCAAGGCATTGCTACCTTTTCGAACAATATTATTGTGCTTGGGGGGAACACAACAACAAGCCTTTATGGCATTTATGACGGAAATTCATCAGGAACAAGCAATATTTATTTCAATTCCGTTTATCTAAACGGATCTCCCACTTCAGGTTCTTTGAACAGTGCAGGATTATATAACTCCACGACGGCTGATACAAGAAATTACAGAAATAATATATTCTTTAATGCACGTTCAAATAGTGGAGCTTCGGGGAAGCATTATTCTTTGTATATTCAAAGTACAGGGGGGACAATTACCTGTGATTACAATGATTATATTGCATCTGGAACAGGTGGATGGCTCGGTTATTACGGTGGAGATAAATCAACATCTGTCATCGTGACCGGACAAGACACCCACAGCCTTAACTTGGATCCTTCTTTTGCAAATGCCGGCGGGACAAACGCATCGAATTATATCCCTGGAGCACTATTACCTGCCGCAACAGGTACTGGTGTCACCACCGACTATGGGGGCTCAGCCCGTTCTGGGTCATCACCCGAGATGGGAGCCTGGGAAAAGAACAACACACTTTCATGGACCGGATCTTCTTCTACCGACTGGTCGGTTGCAGGTAACTGGGACCTGGGTTCTGTACCCCTGGCTTCATCCAACGTGAGTATTCCCTCTGCTCCGACGAATCAGCCCCATATTACTTCCTCGATCAGCAGCCCGGCGGTTTGCAATAACCTGACAATACAATCCGGCGCTGTTCTGACCATCGATCCCCAAAAGGCCCTCACGGTGAACGGTACCTTCACCAACAACAATGGTACAAGCGGCCTGGTGATAAGCAGCGATTACACCGGAACCGGATCTCTTATACAGAATACCACTTCGGTAGCCGCTACAGTACAAAGGTATATAACCGGAAACACCACCCTTACTGCCAATATGTATCATATGGTCTCCATCCCTTTATATTATGACAGTCCGACTTCAAACCTTTTCCTGGGCTCCTATCTGTATAAACTGGACCCTACACAGGTTGATCCCACTAACAGCAACTATTATGGATTATGGGTCAATATGGGGACTTCGATATCAAACCCGCTTTCTTGCAACACAGGTTATATGATCTATTACCCAAATACTTCAACCACTTATACATTCACCGGTAATTTGAATACCGGTTCATATTCTCTCGCTGTTTCAAACGGGGGCACTTATACCTTCAACCTGGTCCCCAATCCTTACCCCTCAGCCATTAACTGGGGCTCTTCGGGTGGATGGGTGAAAAACAATATTGGCTCCACCGCATATATCTGGCCTGCGGGTGCAGGGAACTATACAACAATAACAGCCAGCAGCAATTATAATGTACCTGCCGGACAGTCATTTATCGTGATGACCAGCGGATCCCCTACTCTCACAGTCAACAATAGTGCCTGCGTTCACAGTACCCAGTCTTTCTATAAATCATCCGAGACGAATACACTCAAAATATCGGCTCACTCCAATAATTATTATGACGAGACCTTTGTAAGCTTTGACAACTCTGCCAGCTCGGCGTTCGACCCTCAGCTCGACGGCTTCAAACTCTGGGGAGTTAAAGAGGCTCCCCAGCTGTGGACCGAAAAAGGAGAGTCCAGTCTGAGCATCAACAAGCGGCCTCCACCGTTGGGAGCTTTGATCGTTCCTCTTGACTTTAAGACGCACTACGTCGGACAGGTAACTCTTAACTTTACGGGTGTTGAAAGTTTTGATCCTTCTCTGCCGGTGAGGCTTCAGGACCATCTTAAAGGATTACTAACCGACTTAAGGCAGAACAGCACCTACGTCTTTACCCATGATACTACTAACAGTGAAAAAAGGTTCAGCCTGATCTTTGGCTATCCTGATGGGGTAGCTGCCAACGTTACCGATCAAGGCAAAGCTTTCATCAGCAACAGTCGGATCTACCTGGATGTCCCTTCAATGCAGGGGTATCTTGCCAATATAGCTGTGTATGATATGCTGGGACAGATCATCCGCAGTCAGGAAAAAACAATGGACGGGATCATCAGCATTGAAGCCCCTCTTGCGAAGGGTGTGTATATTGTAAGTGTTTCTTCGGAAGGCCGGAATTTTATAACCAAAGTCATTAACAAGTAAAATATACGATGATATGAAAAAGTTTATCTATGCCTCATTGATCGCCGTATTTGTATGTTTCGCAATGGCAGCACTGGCTGATGGACCTCCTCCACCTCCTCCTAATCCGTCGGGTGGCGGTGGCCCCGTGGGAGCTCCGATTGACGGCGGGCTTGGCATTTTGCTGGCCATGGGAGTCGCGTACGGTGGAAGGAAGTATTACCAGGCGCGGAAGTCAAAGAAAAAGCCCGCAAATATCGGGCTTTAACATTCCGGGGATAGATATGATGAGCTAAACAATGTCGTCGAAGGTGGCTTCGGAAGGCGATACAGGGGCCAGGGCTGAGGAATCCCTGCCGACTACCGTATCGGTATCCTGGAAATCTGCTTCGCCGGGTACAATGGGTGCCAGGTAGGGAAGGAGTGTGTTAAGATTATCTGCATCGGAATCGTAAAAATCAGCTTCGGCTGGTGTGCACGGTGCCAGTGTTGTTGGCGAGGCAGGGGAGGAACTGCTCAGGGTAACGAGATCGTTATCGCTGAAATCAGCTTCAACCGGAAGTACTGGAGCTAAAACCTTCAGCTCCTCTGCATTGAAATCAGAAACTAAGGTTGAAGGAACGGCCTCGTATAAAGGATAGGTGAGAGCCTCTGAGAAAATGGCCTGGGCTGAGGTCCCGTTTGCAAAAAGTAAGCCATACTGTAATCCGAGAACTGTCAATATTATGGAGAATGTTGCTTTCATTGGTTTTGGTATTTTGGTTGAATTAGTTTTTTGTCCTTTTGAACTTGATTCGAACATAAGACGTACCCCTTGGGGTAATGTTACAGTGGTTTAGTTTAAGGAGTTGTTTTAACAAAAATTTAACAAAAAGTTGATTATTAATAAATTACGCTACAAAGATATACTTTATTTAGACTCAGTAAGTTAAAAAATCGATAAATCTGCCTTAAATTCCGACGAAAGCCGGGAAAACATCGACGAATTTCTAAAAGGCGGAAAATCAAATAATTACATGTGGGCGTCGGCTAACTTGCCGTCTATCAGGTAGGACCCCAAACTTTGGGCGGTAAGGCAGGAGTGGACCGGCAGGATGCCGAGCAGGTCTCCCGGTCTGATTGAAGAAAACACTTCGGACGTAACTTTTACAATCCCGTGTTCCTGTGAAAGTCCGCTGACATAGCAATTCTTTAACGGAGCCGACCATCCCTTTCCGGAAAGCCTGCATACCAGTCCGAAAATCAGCTGTTCCCCGTACATTAAAGATTCTTTGGACAGATGAACGGCTCCTCCGTAAACCACGATCTCGTTTCTTGATGAATCTTTTGAAACAACCGGACAGGCAAGACAAACAGCAATGCTGCCGGTATCACAGCTTCCGATAACTGTCTGCATCACATCATAAAACACAAAATTTCCCGGCCGTATTTCGTCCATGCCCTGAAAATTCTCAAGGATGCTGCATGCCGGGGTGTCACCAACCGAAAGTATAATGGGCAGGGTTCCAAAGCTGGCCTTCAATGCAAGCATCTGCATGAACGCCTCCCTGCTGATCCGTTCAATCTCTTCCCGCCCTCTTGCCTGGTATGTTTGCCCGGTATGGGTGAGGAATCCCGTGAATTTCAGTAAGGGGTTGCTGTTGCAAATGGCGATGATCTTCTCTATCTCTTCTTCGTTTGAAGGCTGAAGGCCGGTTCGGTGGTAGCCGGTATCGATCTTTATAAATACACCGATCGGTTGATTGCCATTGTTCAGAAGACCGCTGAAGGCTTCCAGGGTTTCTGGCATGGTCACCAGTATATTCAGCCTGGTCTTGGAGGCAAGACTTATAATTTCATGTGATTCACGCAAATTTACCGGGAAAGCAATCGTAATGTCATCCCAGCCATCTTCAATAAAATAAGAGGCCATTGACACGCTTGAAACAGTAATTGCCGAAACTCCCTCCTCCCTGAACCATCTGCCGATCAGTTTTGACTGGTGGGTCTTGAAATGAGGTCTTAACTGCACCCCCAGCCGCCTGGCCTTGTCCGCCATCCGCCTGATATTCTCCCTGCATATTGCTTCATCAACCAGAAGAGAAGGTTTGTGAATATTTTCAAGAGGGATTTTCATGAGAGAAGTAATGGATTACAAAGTTGCAAAAAATATATGGAGCGAAGCACTTCACATAAGCTGCATCAGGTGCGAGGAGCTTGGACAATGCCAGAGGAGCCTATCATCATATCGCTTCGTGGCACCGCAGCAGCGTTGTGAAAGAGCAAGCGACAGCAGCGATGTAAAGATGCCAGCGACAGCGGCGATTACAAATTATCTCGGAAATATTCAAAAAACTTCTCATTCAGGTGCACCCGGTCTTTTCCGCGAACATTATGCTCATGCCCGGGATAAATGAAATAATCGACCTGCTTTCCTTCTTCCACACATTTCTTAATAAACGACAAACCGTTTTGAGGCAGCACCGTTTCATCCTGGTACCCCTGGATAATCAGCAGTTTCCCGCGAAGCTTCTTCACATAATTCAACAGGGAAGCATTCTTATAACCTTCGGGATTGGCCTGGGGAGTATCCATATACCTTTCACCATACATCACCTCGTAATATTTCCAGTCGATCACCGGCCCGCCGCAGGCAGCAACCTTGAACACCCCGGGGTTCCTCACCATCATTGAAATGGTCATAAACCCGCCGTAGGACCAGCCGTTGATCCCTATCCTCGTGCTGTCGGCCCAGGGCAACGACTTCAGGTATTTCACCCCCGCCATCTGGTCTTCGACTTCTGCATCTCCCACATGCCTGAAAATAACCTGCTCAAAATCCTTTCCCCTTTCGGAAGTCCCGCGGTTATCAAGGGTAAACACAATATACCCCTGTTCGGCAAGGTAGTTCAGCCATAGTCCTGCACCTCCAAGCCAGCTGTCGGTGACCATCTGGGAATGCGGTCCTCCGTAAACATAAATGATCACCGGGTGTTGTTTAAGGGAATCAAAATCTACAGGCCTTATAAGCCTGCAATACAGATCATTGCCTTCTTTATTGCGGATGGTGAAAATCGACATCCGCCCTATCTTATAGTCTTTCAGGGGATTTACATCGCTGAAAAGTACCTTCTTTATGTCACCTTTTGCATCCAGTAGCTGTATCTTCCGGGCAAGAGACGTAGTTGAATAAGTATCCAGGATGAAATTTCCGTTTGTGCTTATTTTTGCAGTATGACTTCCTTCGGATGAGGTTATCCCGTTAATTGCGCCGGTTTTTATATCCACCGAACACAGCTGCCTGCCTATGGGATTACCCTTATTGCAGTTGTAGAATATCTTTTCGCCTTTAGGATCCGTGCCTGCCACCCCGCTCACCTCCCATAGCCCGTTGGTCAGTTGTTTGATGAGTTTCCCTGATGCTTCGTATAGGTATATATGGTTATACCCGTCGCGGCGGCTCTGCCATAAAAACCGTGATGCGTCTTTATTGATAAACTCAGGACCGTGAAGGGGCTCCACATATTTCGGATCGGTTTCAACGAAGAGGGTTTTAATATATTTCCCTGTTTCGGAATCATAAGTTTTCATCCACATGCTGTCCTGGTCGCGGTTGAGGACGGCGATATAGATAAGCCTGCTGTCGGGGCTCCAGGTGATATTCGTAAGGTATTTAGCTGTATCTCCACCGGTCTGAAGTTCGATATGACTGTTGGTTCCGGCTGACCAGATATGAACGTTGACGCTATGGCTTTTCTGTCCGGCCATCGGGTATTTCACTTCATTCACCACGGCAATAGGATCGCTGATGTTGACCAGGGGATAGGTGGCCACGCCTTTTTCGTTCATGTAATAATAGGCCAGCTTTTCGCCCGAAGGGGACCAGAAAGTTCCTTTGCTGATCCCGAATTCATTGCGGTGAACCCGGCTTGCACCGTAGGTAATATCAGGGTCAGTTGATTGCTCAACCCTGGTTTCCTTGCCGTTCTCGCTTACAAACAGATCGTTCTTCAGGGTATACGCGACCTTTAAAGTAAGCGGCTCAATGTCGGTATTTTCCGCCTTATCGGACCAGGAATTGAGTTTTTGCAGCATGCCATCAGCAAGCTTATAATTAAAGATCTTATTCGCTGAAATGAATGTAAAAAGGTTGGTTTTTGACGCGCTTATAGCAGGGAAACGCTGCAGGGTGTCTTCCTTGATTTCCTTGAGCCTGGAATTCAGGGTGGCAAGTTTTAACACCGTATCTGCCTTGATGTTATCAACATATCCCTTAACGAGGCTGTTCTTCTCGACGAAGAACCAGGTATCGTTATCGCCGTTCCATTGAAGCTGCGTAAGGGTTTTTGCAGTAAGCCCCCTGCCTGTGGTAGCTTCTTCCATGCTCATCATTTTCGTCTGGGCAAAAATCAGGCCCGGTAAAACCAGGCCCGAAAGGATCAAAAAAATACGTTTCATCGTTGATTAAATATAAAGAGTGGGAGTAATCTCGCCTTTCAGTACCATGATCCCGTTCTGGGCCAGGGCCCTCATTTCGTCTTCGCCGGGGTAGATCTGCACGGGGGCCAGCTTATACACCCTTTCCTGTATCCAGCTTACAAACATTTTATCGTAAGCAACACCACCGGTAATGAGGATGGCATCGCATTCGCATTTCAGAACGGTGTACATTTCGCCAATGGTTTTGGCTATCTGGTAGGCCATCGCCTGGTAAATAAGCTTTGCTTCCCCGTCGCCGGCTTTGACCCTTTGTTCGACTTCGGCTGCATTGTTGGTTCCCAGGTAGGCGACAAGTCCGCCCTCACCTGTAACCATTTTCTTGATCTGCTTGATGTCGTATTCGCCTGCGAAACACATCTTTATCAGCTGGTTCACCGGAAGTGTGCCGCTGCGTTCGGGGCTGAAAGGACCTTCGCCGTCAACTCCCTGGTTCACGTCTATGACCTTGCCTTTTTTATGCGCTCCAACGGTTACACCTCCCCCGAGATGGGCCACGATAAGGTTGATATCCTCGTAGCGTTTCTGAATGGCGCGGGCATATTCCCTTGCAATGGCTTTCTGGTTAAGGGCGTGGAAGATGGAAACTCTTTTGAAAAGCGGATGTCCTGAGATCCTGGCCAGTGGCTCAAGTTCGTCAACAACTACCGGGTCGGCGATGTAAGCCTTTGCTCCCGGGATGTTCTTGATAAGGTCATTGGCAATAAGTCCGCCGAGGTTACTGGCATGTTCGGTCTCGGAATGGATGAGGTCGTGGATCATTGCCTCGTTGACCTCATAAACTCCTGAAGGAATGGGTTTAAGAACGCCTCCCCTGCCAACGACAACCTTTACCTGTTCGAGGTTGATACCGGCATCGGCCAGCTGCTGAATGATGATGTTCTTACGGAACTGGAACTGGTCGGGGATCTTTGGAAACGGGGCCAGGTCGTCTGCAGTATGTTTTATTGTCTTTAGAAAGACGGCTTTGTCGTTTTGAAAAACCGCTATTTTAGTCGATGTGGAACCCGGATTGATTGCAATCACCCGGACATTGTCCATTTCCATAATCTCGAATTTTTTTCAGGCTCAGGTGTTTTTCGTTTCAAAGACTGACCATGCCAGCAGGTACGGAATTACCGTAAGCCCGGCTGCAACAGATATCCTCAGAATGACAAAATGAGGAAACAGTATCCATAGCAGGGCATAGGGTAAAACAAGCAGGAACAGCAGGGCGAAAGCTCTGACCATCATTGGATTAACACTGAATAATTTAGCATAACCGGCGTAAATCCCGGCTACCATAGCGCCTTCTTTCACCCGGTTAAGATCCCTTCCTGTGCGCAACCCGATCACACTTTTACGGATACTGTAAATGAAATAGATCAGGAACCCTATATACATCCAGATCAGCAGCCGCAGCCAGGTGTCCTGGGGGAGGGCGGCCATCTGGCCGACACAAAAGATTGCTCCAAGGAGAGGGATCCAGGGAACAAAAGGAGTTTTAAACGGCCTGGGAATATCGGGCCTGCTCTTCCTGAGGAAGATAATGCTGATGCAAACAATAGTAAATGCAAGCAGGGTACCGATAGATACCAGCTCTCCGAGTATGCCTATCGGGAGAACCCCGGCCAGAATCATGGCAACCAGCCCGGTAAGCAACGAACTGATGTAAGGGGTTTTGAACTTCTTGTGCACTTTTGCGAATACCGATGGAAGCAGCCCGTCCTTGGCCATGGTATAAAAGATCCTGGGCTGGCCAAGAAGCATCACCAGGATTACTGAACTAAGACCTGCAAGTGCCGCGATCTTGATAATAGGCCTGAGCCAGAACATTTTATCGCCCATGGAATCAACTCCCACGGCAACAGGATCAGGGACGAGAAGCCTGGGATAAGCGATGATACCGGTAAGCACGATAGCCACGAGGATGTATAAGATGGTGGATATCCCCAGTGACCCAAGGATACCAATAGGCATGTGTTTCTGCGGGTTTTTAGCTTCCTGGGCCGCTGTGGAAACCGCGTCGAACCCTATATAGGCAAAGAAGATCACGCCCGCCGCCCTGAATATTCCCGACCATCCGAAGTGCCCCCACTCACCTGTGTTTGGCGGGATGAAAGGCTTCCAGTTGACAGCTTTCACGAAGAAAAAGCCTATGACTACAAACAAAATGATCACCCCAACCTTGGTTATGACCATAACATTGTTGAAACTGGCCGATTCCTTGATCCCAATGATCAGAAGCAGGGTAAGGATCCCGATGATGAACATGGCGGGGATGTTCAAAATGGCATGGGTTGTGGGAAGGGATGCTACATCAACTCCCTGTTTGGTCAGGAGGTTCAACAGTTCGGCTGTTTTAGGTACCCAGCTTATTGGGCCCGGGGGATCGATAAGGGTGGTACCCGCAGCCGCGGTGAACTGCACAGGCAGGTTCACACCCAGGTCATGAAGAAAACTCACCATGTACCCTGACCAGCCCACCGAAACGGTTGAAGCTGCAAACAGGTATTCAAGGATAAGGTCCCATCCGATGATCCATGCGAGGAATTCGCCAAGCGTGGTATAGGCATAGGTATAAGCGCTGCCCGAAATCGGGATCATGCTTGCAAACTCGGCATAGCAGAGCCCTGCAAAAGCACAGGCAATACCGGAAATGATGAAGGATATCACGATGGCAGGTCCCGCATACTGCGCAGCGGCCTGGCCCGTGAGGACAAAAATGCCCGCGCCAATGATGCCTCCTATCCCCAGGGTGGTAAGGTTGGTTGCAGTCAGGGCTTTTTTGAACCCCTGCTTGTTATCAGCCGCTTCGTCGAGAAGTTCCTGGATTGGCTTGATAGTGAACAGTTTACTGCCCATAGACTAGTTGTTACGGATTAGTATTATGTATGCCCTCACAAAGAACGGAATACTCCGGCATCAATCTTATATTGCAGCAGCCATGATGATGGATGCCTGTTTCGATTCTTCAGTATCGGAGCGGGAAGTCAGAACAATTGGTGCAGCTGCCCCGAGTACTACGGCTGCAAGCTGTGCATTAGCCGAAAAGCCCCATGATTTGTATAGCATATTGCCGGCTTCAATGTCGGGAGCTATCAGAAGGTCGGCGTCGCCGGCCACATCGCTGATAATGCCTTTATGTTTTGCACTCGCTGCACTTACAGCGTTATCGTATGCAAGCGGACCGTCAATGATACAGTTTTTGATCTGGCCGCGCTGGTTCATCTTCGAAAGCAGGGCGGCTTCGGTGGTAGCAATCATTGCCTCATTCACCATTTCAACAGCGGCAAGCACAGCAACCTTGGGTTTTGTATACCCCAGCTTGTTCATGAATTCCACAGCATTGTTTACGATGGCAACCTTGGTCTTGAAATCAGGGGCGGGTATCATGGCAGCATCGCTCAGGCCAAGTAATTTATGATAGGTGGGAATTTCAAAGAGGGCGAAATGTGAAAGCACATCACCCTTGCGCAATCCGTTTTCCTTGTCAAGTACCCCCCTTAGAAAGGTAGCTGTTGCAACAAAGCCTTTCATCAGGATGTCGGCCTGCTTTTCCCTGACCATCTTCACAGCGGTTCTCACCGCCTGTACATCGGTTTCCTCATTGATGATCTTCATCTTGCTGACATCCAGCTTGAGTTTGCCTGCAATTTCCCTGATCTTCTTTTCATTGCCGATCAGGATAGCTTCAACAAGGCCCATTTTGTCAACAGCGCATATCGCTTCGAGGCAATGTTCGTCCTGTGCCACGGCAACAGCCAGGCGTTTTTTTCCTGATTTCTTTGCAATTTGATGGAGATCAGTAAGTTTAGTGAGTATGCCTGTTTTGGCATCAGTTTGGGTAGTCATGGTATGTTTCCTCCTGAAAATTAATATTATTTTATGTGTTATATTAAGGTGTTCCGGTTGAGCAAACCTACAGCATTTTTGGCATTTGGACAAACTTTACTGAAAAAAATCGTTTCAAAAAAAAACCTACCTTTGCCTACCGTTAATTAATTCACGTTTATGGAACTTCCCTTTGCAGAATCATTCAGGATCAAGATGGTCGAACCCATCCGCAGGACCACCAGGGCGGAAAGGGAACAATTCATCAGAGAAGCAAAATACAACCTGTTCAACCTTAAAAGCGCTGGCGTTTTTATTGATCTCCTGACCGATTCAGGGACGGGCGCGATGAGCGACAGGCAATGGAGTGAAATGATGCTGGGCGATGAGAGTTATGCCGGGGCTTCTTCTTTCTTTAAATTCAGGGATGCCATCAAGGATATCATGGGATTTGAATATGTGCTGCCCTGCCACCAGGGCCGCGCTGCCGAAAATGTACTTTTTTCGGTGCTCGTTAAAGAAGGACAGATAGTTCCGGGGAACTCACATTTTGACACCACCAAAGGCCATATTGAATTCCGAAAGGCAAAAGCCGTTGACTGCACCATTGACGAGGCTTTTGACACAACCCTGGCACATCCTTTCAAAGGGAATATTGACCTTGTAAAACTGGAAAAGGTGCTGGCTGAGAACGCCGACAGGGTCCCCTTCATCATCTTCACCATAACCTGCAATTCATCAGGAGGACAGCCTGTTTCTCTGGCCAATATGAAAGATGTAAGGCAGCTTGCCGATAAATACGGGAAGAAGATCGTCATGGATTCTGCCCGTTTTGCCGAGAATGCTTATTTCATTAAGGTAAGGGAGGATGGCTGCCAGGATAAATCGATACGCGAGATCGTAAAGGAGATGTTTTCGTATGCTGATGCCATCACCATGAGCGCCAAGAAGGATGCCATTGTGAATATTGGCGGGTTGATCGCTATGCGTGATAAGGATTTGTTTGACAAGGCCAGCGTTTTTGAGATTATTTACGAGGGATATATCACCTATGGAGGACTTGCCGGCCGCGACCTTAACGCTATTGCCCGCGGGCTGTATGAAGCTACCGAGTTCGATTACCTCGAAACAAGGGTCAGGCAGGTTGAATACCTTGGCAATAAGCTGATGGCTATGGGGATCCCCATACAGCAGCCTGTTGGGGGTCATGCAATCTTTGTAGATGCCAAACGTTTCCTTCCGAATGTAAGGAAAGAAGAGTTTGTAGCCCAGACACTTGCAGTGCACCTTTATGTGGAAGCCGGGGTAAGAGGGGTAGAGATTGGGGCCATACTGGCCGACAGGGACCCGGTAACCCGCGAGAACCGTTACCCTGAGCTGGAACTTATGCGGCTCGCCATCCCCCGAAGGGTATATACAAATAACCATATGGATGTTGTGGCGGCAGGACTGAAAAATATCTGGGACCGCAGGAATACTATCAAAACCGGTTTTAAGATTGTTCGCGAAGCCCCTATCATGAGGCATTTCACAGTAGAACTTGAAAAGATCTGAGGGATGGAAGCGGCAAGGAAACAGGCAAGGTACAGCCGGCTTTTTTCCCAGCTTGGGGATCTGCTCACCAAAACCGCCGATCCTGATGCCCGGATGGCTACTATCGTGGCTGTCCTGCATAATAAAATGGAATATTTTTACTGGACAGGGTTTTACATGCTGATCGATGGAGAGCTCACTGTGCGCACCTACCAGGGGCCTCTGGCATGCCAGGTCCTTAAAAAACATACAGGCGTTTGCTGGGCAGGAATTGACAGGGGTGAAGTTGTAGTTGTTCAGGACGTTAATCAATTTCCCGGGCATATTGCATGTGATTCAGCATCCAATTCCGAAATTGTGATCCCCCTGAAAGACAAATCAGGAAAAATAACAGGAATCCTGGATGTCGACAGCAAATCACTGAACTCATTTGACGAAATTGACGCCCGATGGCTCGAAAAGATAGTAGCCCTGATCTGAGCCGTGAACCGTGAACCGTGAGCCGTGAATCGTGAATCGTGAACCGTGAGCCGTGAATCGTGAACCGTGAACCGTGAATCGTGAATTATCAAGCCTGCACATGAGTTTTCTTGAGCTTTTCCTTATTGCCATCGGCCTTTCAATGGATTGCTTTGCGGTTTCGTTAAGCTTTGGGGCGCAGAAGAAGCTCAAAAGAAATGACATCCTGAAATTCGCATTCTTTTTTGCATTGTTCCAGGCTGTTATGCCGGTCATCGGCTGGCTGGCAGGTTCCTCATTAAAATACTACATGGAAAAGGTGGATCACTGGATCGCTTTTGGCATCCTTGCATTCATCGGCCTCAGGATGATCTATGAATCGTTCAGGGATCCTGATGAGAAAAGGGAGGTGGACATCAGGGAATGGAAGATACTGCTGACCCTGTCCCTGGCGACCAGTATCGATGCTCTTATGACGGGTATTAGCTTCGGGTTTGTAAAAGTAAATATTCTTCTTGCCGTCATTACCATTGGCCTTGTCACTTTTCTCAATTCTATCGCAGGAGCCTGGGTGGGTGAAAGATCCATACATATTTCTCCGCGGTGGGCCGAAATCACAGGCGGACTGGTTCTGATCGGAATAGGGACGAAGATAGTACTTGAACATTTGTCAATAATCTGAAAAAGCTTAATTTTACAGGTGAGATGCAGATGATAAGAATAACCAAGGAATTCCGCTTTGAGGCCGCGCATGCCCTGAAAGGCTATGATGGTCCCTGCAGGAATGTTCACGGCCATTCGTATGAGCTTGCTGTTACCGTTACCGGTGCGCCGCTCAGTGATAAGGCCTCGTGCAAATACGGGATGGTCATGGATTTCGGAGACCTGAAATGCATGATCAAAACAAACATCATTGATAGTTTCGACCACGCGCTCATCCTCCATTCTTCAATGAAAGACGAGGGGGCCGTCCCTGAAGGAGAGCCATTCACCAATGTGGTCTATGTGGATTACCAGCCTACCAGTGAAAATATCCTGATAGATTTTGCAAGCCGTATCAACGGGCTGTTACCAGCCGGAATTACGCTTCACCATCTTGTGCTAAGGGAGACTTCTTCGTCCTATGCCGAATGGCATGCCTCGGACCAGGAATAAAATCCTTATCCCTGCCTGTTAAATTAACCTTTAAAACACCGAAATTATCTGGGGACCAGGCGAATATCCACAGTCGGATCTTCTCTGTCTATTTTAATGATATTGAATTCGGCTGCTGCTGAATCCTGGTCGTAGAATGAGGGCATGAAGTTGCGCGTGATTTCAGCACCTGGCAACGGATTGATGCGTATCATGTAATTTCCGTGATCCAGGCCGCCGAACTGGTAATACCCGTTGTCGTCAACAGGCACTGACTTTATAAGCCTCACCGTATCCCAGGGTTTTACCTTGTCATATACTTTAAACAGGTAGGCGGTTCCCCTGCAAATCCGTGTTTCACCGGCATAGGCATGCCCCTGTATGCTGTGCTTGTTTGAATAGGAAGCCCAGATGATGATCAGCAGCAGTATCATAGCTGCGCTCGCAAGTAAAGGGTATAGCCTGGATGAATGTCCAAAACCCGCCACCCTGCTTATAAAAGCAGCCATCCTCCCTGCCTTCACAACCTCCGGTTGTATCCCTTTCCTGATCTTTTCCCAGGCATGTTCGGGAGGAGGAGGCTCAAACCCTGAGAAAGCGTTCCTGTAACGTTCTTCGATGGGATCGGTATCCTGCATGTTTCTTTACAATATCCTTGTTAATATTTTTTTCATTCTGCTTTTGGCCCTGAGCAGCTGTGACTTTGAAGTATTTTCTGAAATTCCCAGCATTTCTGCAATCTCCCTGTGATTATATCCTTCCATTACATGAAGGTTGAACACTGTCCTGTAACCTGTGGGGAGACCCTGGAGTATACTCAGAAGCTCCTTATATGATAACTTAGACAGGGCATCTTCAGGAATGGTTGCATCAGGCATCTCATTTTTTAAACTTATTTCATTCGGGAGTTTCAACTGCTGTTGATAATAATTGAGTGCTGAATTGACCATTATGCGGTGGATCCAGGGATCAAAGTTCTCAAAAGACCTCAGAGTGGGCAGGCTCCTGTACACTTTTATAAAACCTTCCTGGAGAATGTCCTCAGCCGCTATCCGGTTGCTTGAATACCTTAGACAAACACCAAACATGCGGGATGCATAAGCCTTATAAAGTACTTCCTGACCGCGAGGCTCGTTCCGCAAACATTGCTCAAATACCTCGGCCGGTAAACTCATTTTAAAAGGCTGGATCAGATAAAGGATCTACGAAGATAAAAAAAATCCATGCAAAAAAAAAGAGGCCGTTCATTTCTGACGACCTCTTCCTTGATAGTTTGAGTTGAATGTTCAGGTTAACGAGTTTCGCCGAGTACTGTTAGTTTCTTTATAATTATTTTGCCGTCCGGTGACTGGATCTTCAGAAAATATGGCCCTGACCTGAGTGAAGAAATATCGATTTCCACCGTATTCAAACCTGATTCAATCCTCACTGCATCCTGGATCACTGCTTGTCCCAGGGTGTTGAAAAGCTTAAGGGTCAATATCATGTCTTTCAGGCCGTTAACCCTGAAACGGGCTTTCTGTCCGGGTGCGGGGTTTGGATACAGTTCACTAAGGTAACTGATGTTTGCTGCCGGATCAGCAATCCCGTAAATAATCTGGCCCCCGCTTAGCGTAAATGGAAGCGTAACGCTGGGCTTGCTGTTATCGATGGTTGTCTGGGCCTGGTTGGAAACTATGCCTGCTTTTTCGGGTTTGACGATATAAGTTCCGTATGCAATGTTGTCAAAAATAAAACTTCCTGAGGTGTCGGTGATTGTGGAAGCAAGCGGATTGTTAGCCTGGTCGAACAGCATCACCATCACTTCAGGTATACCTGCCCCGTTTCCACCGAATTTTATTCCTCCCTGGTAAATCTCTCCGCGGATACTTCCGTTACCCGTGGCAGGTGGAACACATTCAACAAGATGGATGGTATAGGGATTCTGGGCCGCCCCGAGGGTAATTAAGTTCGCAGCCTGCCAGGTAAGAGATGATTCATAATACGTTGGCATGAAACGGCCATACCTTGTTGAGGCAGGCAGAAGCCTGGCTTCGAGATAATAATTTCCTGCACTTACACCGCCGAAATGATAACTTCCAAGGGAATCCCCGAATTCCTTGTACTGTACAATGGTCATTACATTGTTTGAATCCACCCTGATCAGGTCTATCCAGCCGTGATCTGCCGGGTGAACACCCATGTAAACATAACCGTTGAGGTCGCAGGTTGAATGGGCGTATACCTGTTTTGTCCTGTTCCACTGGCAGTTAACCGAATCGATGGTCACAAGGGTCACATTATAGGCTCCCTGCGCAGGATAAGTGAAGGTGACATCTTTCCCTGTAAGTACAGTGCCGGCAGGGTCTCCCATCTGCCAGGTATAAGTAGTCGGATAAGTGCTGTTGGTGGTGCCGTGGAAGGTCAGCGTAAGCAGGGCAGAGGTGTAAGTGAAATTGTTCTCACAGTTGGCCGGGGGAACCACGCCGGCATGCACCTGCTGGCAGCTGTGACTTGTACAACCGTCGCTGGTGTTGATGTAGAGGCAAACGGTATAGATTCCAGCCACGGCAAACATATGCGTTGGATTCTGGACTGTTGAATTGTTATTTGCGCCGGATGCCGGGTCGCCGAAGTCCCATAACCAGGCAATGATGGTTCCGCTGCCGGTGCTGGCATCAGTAAATTCATACTGCAGTAAATTGCTTGTGCTCTGGTGATAGGTGAATGCCGACTGGCAATGTATAACGGTACAGATCACAAAATTCACCGTTGCAGGGGAATCAGTACTCAGAAAAGTATGGATTACCAGGTTGTTGTTGCAATCGTGTGTTGCAACGAAGAAGGTCACAGGCGCGGCGGTCGGCACATTTGTGATAGTACAATCATAATGTCCGCTGGCATCCGTTTGCCGGGTTGCATAAAAATTAAACCCTGAAGAGGAATCACTATGGATGATGACTTCATGGTTGTGTACTGGTGCGCCGGTGGAATCTGCAGTGACAGTTCCACTCAGGTAAACCGTCATGGTCTGGGCCTGGATAAAGGCTGCAAGTCCGAGAAATAATAAAAGTGATAAAATTTTTTTCATATACGGCTTTTTAAATCTGCTTATAATGAAGACATTGATAAAGAGCGGGAGTTGCCCGCTTTCATCATTCATTTTCAATATTTTATGATCTTACGGGTAGAGATCTTCTCCCCTGAAGCGGTCCTTAGTACCAGGATGTATATCCCGGGTGACAGTGCCGAAAGATCCGTTTGCAGGATATACGATCCTGCTGTAAAATCTGACCTGCTTTCGATGAGGGCGACAGATTGTATTGAAAGAACGGAACATACCAGTTCGACCTGTTTTTTGACTGTAACAGGTATGCTGATGTTCCCTGTCGAAGGGTTCGGGAAAGGCAATCCGGCAACGACATCAGCCTTTCCGGTAATCTCATTGATCCCCAGGATGTTGCGGTCGTAAATCTCGACCAGTACAGAGTCGGCGAACGGGGAATCTGCACTGATGGTAACGGCTGTGAATTTTGAAAACCTTCCTGTAGATTCAACAAATAAAAAATACCTTCCGAACGGAAGGTCGGGGAATCTGAAATTTCCTGAAGCGTCGCTTAGTTTGTAAGTGATAATGTTTTTAAGTGAATCAAGCAGCAGCACTTCGCTGAGTGCGAGGTTAAACGTACTGGTCGACTGGGTATGGTGCCCAACACGTCCCGAAATGATTCCATTGCCTTTAATACTGTCATTAGCCTTTTTCAGTCGGATGTCGAAATCGAAAACACTCGAATCTGCAACTCCGAGCAACTGCGACTGTTGCCAGAAAGCCTGCTGACTGAAATACATCGGAATGTATTTCAGTGCATTGGTGGAACCGGGTGTAAGTACAACCTTTACAAAATAGTCGCCTGTAAGCAGGTAGGGGAAAGAGAAATACCCGAGGTAGGTAAACTTCGAAGTGTCGAAAGCGATCACATAGTTGTGCAGGAATTTATAAAGGTAAGCTATGCCTGTATCCCCTGTGCTCACAGGGTTGTTGATCGGATGATCTCCTGCAAAAATATGTCCGCCTATACTGTAATAGGCAGGAGTGTAAATGTATTTGCAAACTGAATCAGAACAAGGGGTTTTAAGAGCACTCCTGGTAATGGTAAGACAAACCTTGTATTGGCCTGTCTTTGCATAGGTATGCATCGGGTTGCGGATTGAAGAGCTTAGCCCGTCCCCGAAATCCCATAACCAGTGATCGGGATTCCCTTTCGACAGGTCAAGAAAGTGGTACTGGCAGGGGGAAACTGAAGAGGAATCCAGCTCGGATATGAAATCCGCAACGCATATCGGGCTGTATGTCTCGCAGATGAAGAAGTTAATAATGATGCTGTAAGATTCTATGGCCTGTGATTGAATGTGAAGCACATTGTGGCAATCGTAAGTGCTTACCGAAAGGGTGTCGCCAAGGCTTGTGAGTGAACGGATGGTATCGGCATAATACCCGTTGCTGTCGGTATTTACCGTATTCGTATAGCCGGCGTATGGAACCTTGACTAATACGTTATGGTTTTTAACCGGGTTCCCGGTGGAATCATTAAGTATCCTGCCCGAAACTATTATGCTGATGGAGCTTAGGGGGGGGGGCACACAGGGCTTGCCACTTGCAGTCTGAAGCAGAGCAGAAAAAACGGTAAGAATAAGAAAGAAAGAGTAAGCGGAATTTACCTTCATTTTTTGTTGCTTTTTCTCCCGAACATATACTGTATCCCAAGGTCAATGCCGAAAGCCTGGGTGTTGCGGCTACCGCCTTCGGCCGATTGTGTAGGTGATGTAATGAAATACTTGTAATACGGGTTGATGAACATGCCCCAGTTCCTGGTAAACTGGTATTCAAGCGACAGCCTTACCCACAGTTGCCAGTTGGTCGGCTGGTGGGTGGGAGAATAATCCTGGAGCGCTATCAGCCTGCCGTTCGGGATGTCGATTACTGGCTGGGCTTTCTTTTCGCTGATCAGGAAAGAAACTGCCGGGCCGGCTTCTATGCCTAAGGAGAAATTCCTGGTTTCGAACACATTATAGCCAAGCAGCAAGGGGATCTGAAGGTAAGTGTAACGGTTCCTCGTGCGGTCGTCGGCCATATGAGTCACACTGTCGTAGATAGCATGATCTTTAGTGATATAAATGAACTTGCCACTGTTGACAGGATCGGGATAATACCCTATTACTTCCTTGTAATAGCTTACACTATCGTTGCTCCTGTATTGAACCTTGTAATTTCCTTCATCATAGGTATATCCCAGCCCGATTCCTGTACGCACCGAGAACCTTGAAAAATGATAGGCGACCCCGGCATTTGCAAAGTAATTGAATTCCTGGGTTTTGGTCCCGTTCGAACTGTACAAGGCCATTTCTGGAGCTATCCCAAGACTGGCTGAGAAGAATGAAGGAACAGGGGCTTTTTCACGAACATATTTAAAGACTTCACCCGAACGGATAAAAGTTAAGGTATCGGGTGGGTTCATAAGGTCAAAGCTTGAGAATTCAAGAGCATCCATATACTGAATGCACTTGACAGAGGCTGTTCTTTCTGTTGTTACGCTGGTTTTTACTTCAGGACTTGCTGCAGGGGCAACCACCGGGACCGGCGCAGGGCTTGCATCGTGCAAAGTGGCAGCAAGAGGTTTTTTTTCAATTTTAGCATTCGAAGCGATCAATGCTTCTGATTTCTGAAGCCGTTTGGGCGGGCTTACAACTGCCTGGGCCTTGCCGGCAGTGACGGACTGATGTGTGCTGATATTTCCTGTGGCAGTGACAGCTTTAACTGAAGGTTCGATAATTTTATTTGTTGGTGCGGAGGGCTGTATTACCTGGGCTGAAGGTTTCTCAGGGGTTTCGGAGGTGCTCCTGCTGCCAGGTTGCAACGCCCACCACGTCAGCGAGGCAACCAATACGATTCCCCCGGCCACAGAAACCAAAGCAATCGTAGGTATATTTATAAAGTTAAAATGCATCAGCTCCCTGGCCAGTAACTTCAGATTCAGGGTTTTCCACACCCTGGGAGAAGGAGACAATTCCTGCTTCCCCAGGGAGTCCCTGAACAGGTCGTCAATATTCTTTCCTGGTCCGGAATTATTATTTGTGAGTTGACTCATACTTATTTAAAGTTCTTTTTCTGTCGTGATTCTTCAATTTTATTCTTCAGCCACCTCCTGGCTTTGAATAACTGGGTTTTTGACGTGTTTTCGGAGATCCCTAAAAGTTCGGCGATCTCCTTATGCCCGTAATCTTCAAAAATATGCAGGTTGAAAACCGTCCGGTAGCCTTCGGGCAATTCCTGTATCAGTTTTAACAACAATGCAGGGTTATATTCATCAGGGAATTCGATTGTTTCATTCAAATCCACTATCTCTGTTTCCCTGATCTCGTCAATTCTCTCATGCCTGGCGATCTTGTTCCGTTTATTGATGTAATTGATCGCATGATTGACGATAACCCGTTTAATCCAGCCGGCCAGTGAACCATCGCCCCTAAAGGAGTGAAGGTTTTGAAAGACCTTGATGAAAGCTTCCTGTAAGATGTCTTCTGCTTCATCGCGGTCATGACAGTATCGAATACAAACGCCAAGCATTATAGGGGCAAATGTGTCAAACAACATTCTTTGCGCCTGTCGCTTACCCGCGATACAGTCCTTCACTATTTGTTCATCAATGACCATTAACAGGACTTTTACAAGACAATCCTTGACATACATGGTTGCCTGAAGTCTCAATATTATAGTATGATATCATTCAAGGGTCTCCCTGAACTGGTCAAAATTCCTCTCAAAAAAATCCCGACCATTATTGCTCATTATACCATGAAGATGATATACGAATATTTCATGAAAAATTTCGAATGAGTTCAGTTCATCAGCCGAAAAAAGGTCATTTTCAACCAGGTTCTCAATCCTTAAAAGGTGTAAACGGGCAATAACCTCAGTATTCAGGTTATCCCTGTAAAGACCTTCTTCCTTCCCCTTGACAATGTTCCTGAGCATGTTGTTGAACATGGCTTTGCGCCTGATCTCCCTGATCTTCATATAAAGATCGGGGTAATATTTCCTGATATCATAATCCATTGAAGGGTTATGATCCTGTATCACACGCTTGATATGCTTGTATATCACGAACAATTCCTCGATGGCATTGAGGTTTCGCCTGAGGATATCATCGAATTCCTGGAAATGAAAGTCGTGTTCCGATCGAAGGACCTGGCTTACAAGATCTTTCTTGTCTTCGAAATATTCGTAAAGAGTTTTTTTGGAAATGCCGAGATGACTCGCTACATCATCCATCGTTACGCTCTTAATACCATAACGATGGTAGAGCTTGCCTACCTGTTTCAGTATGCCCTGCACCTTGCCGTTCATTACGCAAATGTACAAATTAAACTATGGGAAACTTTTTTTGGGTAAAGAGTTTAAACGTCCCGGGTATTCTCAGTGCTGGTAAATATTAGCCGGGTTCCTGTAGCCGGAAAGGTTTTTGTACCAGTCGGGATAAGAGGCCCCGTTGCTGGTTGCCCATTGGGCAAGGTTCAGATAAGCCGAGAGTATGTCTGCGGATTCCTTTGCATAATCGAAGTTCTCATAAATGTTGATGACCCAGGGGAGGTTGTTGGATGTTCTGTAATACCTTCCCTGCGAAGGGATGCTGGAATCGTCGCCGGTGCCGAAGTATCCCGGGTTTGCAAGCGCTGTAGGTGTATGGTCGGGAAGATGCACTTCTTTACCGCGGTTGAGGTTGAGGATAGTGAAGGGGTTGAAGTTTCCAATATCGAGGTCCGACATGGTATACTGGTTCTGTGTGAACAGAATGGTGATCCTGATGGTATCAGGAGTGATAAATGGATTGCCGATGATCGTATTGATCATCCCTCCCGGGCTTTGGAATGCCTTAAAGTCATCATCAGTAACAATCACTGTAGGCTTGTTCTGACCAGCTTCAAGACCGTTGGAAGCGAGGGTGATATAATTATCGAATAAGGAAGATCCGGTAACAGTAACAGCTGATGAGGGGATGTTTGCATTTGCAAACTGGAAGCCGAACCCGCTCGGGAAAGAAGCCCCGGCTGCCTTCAGGATGAATAATCCGTCTAACTCAACAAGTTTATTCTGAGCGTTGGTTATGGTATTGAACTGGTAATTAATCACCAGGTCGTTGAAATCATAGTCCCCCTGGTTGGGCCAGAGGTCTTCAAATGCCAGGCTGCCGCATTGGGTTGCAGGGAAGAAATTATTATACGCTCTTGCAGGGTCGTTAGGATAATCATCGTAAGAGTTGGGGACTCCGTCACCGTCACTGTCGCTGAGCAGGGCATAGCTCACATCGGTATTAAAAAGGGCTCCGTTAATCGTTCCGTTATAATGGTCGGATGTAGCATCGTAAGTTGTTGAACCGCTTCCTTCGTTGAAATGCCATAAAGCCTTGATCCCGGTTTCAGTCCCCGCCCAGGGAACCGACATGGATGTTGTGACCTGCTGGGGTGTAAGCGCAATATTCCATATACTTACCTCATCAATAAGGCCCTGGAAAAATTTCTGTCCCCCGTTATCGGATCCTATCGAAATGGTACGTCCATTGTTGACAAGGACTGAACTTACGGGTGCTGAATTTTTAAGTACGCCGTTAACATACAGGTAAAGCGTTGATCCGTCGTACACACCTGCAAGGTGATACCAGGTGTTGAGGGCCGGTTGGCCGGCTCCCCAGTTGATGAGAGTATAAGTAAAGTTGCCCTGGTAAACGCTTACCTGGAAGCCCTTATATACATCCTGCCCGAGTCCGCAACCATCCCAGTCGCCTTTCTGAACGATCTTGACCGACTGCTGGCGTGTTGGTTTTACCCATGCTTCAAATGAACACTTGTTCGGGAAATTAAGCCCGGCGGAATTCGGAATGAAAATCCAGTCGGTGGTCCCGTTAAAATTCATGGAATAATTTACTGATATGGTTTTGGTTGATGGAAAGGTATATTCTGTTAAAGGCCTGCTGATTGGAACCAGTATGGAATTCAGCATGATGCTTTTTTCATAAGCAGGGATTGCCACCGAAACATCATAAGCTGCATTGGGGGTTTCAATGAATGCTTTCAGGTACAGTTTACTCTCATCTGCTGATGAAATCCTCAGTACACCTGCAGGTACATTATGAAGCCTGAATTCAATGTTATCGGCCGTATTCCAGCTGAAGGAACTGCTTACTTTAAGTGATCTCATCCCGGTTGGGCTGTTATCGACAGACGATTTTTTGCAGGAAGTGGCTATCATCAAAACGGCCAGACAAAAACAAATGAGATTTTTCATTGAGTCCTTATATGAAGTACAAAAGTACACAATAGGCCAGGCAGGGACAAGCAGGAATACGCAAGTGTACACATTTTTATACTAAGTGTATGTGTTGTTTTTTCATCCAAACCCTGCAAAACCGGAAACGATTCTTCTACAGAAAGTTTTTGTGTGGAGGAATTTTGATATCTTTGTTCTTTCAAAAAAAGACAGGAATTCACACTACATAATTATTTAATTATTGCAAAATGAAGAAGATACTTTGGATCAGCGGACTGATCATTTTCCTACTGTCCTGCGGGGGGAATCAGGGAAACAAGCAGGCCATGCTTGATGACCTCAAAAAACAGAGAGACAAACTTACTGCCGAGATAACCAAACTCGAAATTGAAATCAACCCCCAGGGAGTACAAACTGCAACCATTGTGAAGACCATGGATGCGGTAAAACGCCAGTTTGCACATTACATTGAAGTCCAGGGAAGGATTGACGGTAATGAAAATATCGGGGTTGTTCCCCGTAACCAGGGAGGAGTTGTTACGAAGATCTATGTGACCCAGGGCGACCATGTGACCGCCGGGCAGGTGCTTGCCGATATGGACAATGAAGTCCTCAAGCAAACAATGAAAGAATTACAGACATCGCTGGATTATGCCACCGATATGTTCAACCGCCAGAAAAACCTCTGGGACCAGAAAATAGGTTCCGAAGCGCAGTATCTCACGGCCAAAAACACCAAGGAATCCCTTGAAGGGAAAATAAATACCTTGAAGGATCAGCTCGACATGTCAAGGATTGTTTCACCTATCGACGGCACGGTTGAGGATATCCCTATCAAAGTGGGGCAGATGGCATCCCCTGCATCGCCACAGCCCTGTTTCAGGATAGTCAACTTTTCAAGAGCCAAGGCTGTTGCCGATGTGAGTGAAGCGTATTCAAACAAGATCAAAACCGGTGACCCGGTTAAAGTGTACCTTCCCGACCTGAATACCGAGCTTGATGCAACGGTAAGCTTTTCGAGTAAGTATATCAATCCGACCAACCGTACATTCACAGTTGAGGCCATGCTTCCTGCATCCCAGGGTTTGACCTTCCGTGCTAACATGATTGCTGTTGTGAGAATCAAGGATTACGAAAATAAAAACAGCCTTGCCATACCCCAGAATTACATACAAACGGCAAAGGATGAAGGCCATTTTGTTTTTGTTGTTGAGGTAAAAGACGGGAAGACCTGTGCAAGGAAACGCATTGTCACTCCTTTTATCACCTATAACGGACTTACCGAAGTGCTGGACGGCCTTAAGGAAGGTGATAAAGTGATCACCACCGGCTATAAGGACCTTTACGATGGTCAATTGATTTCCTTTTAAAGACCTGATGTAAGATGAAAAAGCCGGAAAAACTCAAAGAATTTTTTGCAACCAGCTGGGCCATTGACAATAAGTCAAGCATTTACGTGCTTACAATTATCATCACCATGCTGGGGATCCTCTCTTATATCAATATTCCCAAGGAGCAGTTTCCCGAGATCGTCATCCCGACCATTATCGTGAATACCGTTTACCCGGGAACTTCTCCCGAGGATATGGAGAACCTGGTGACCAGGCCTATTGAAAAGGAATGCAAATCGATACAGAACGTAAAAAAGATCACCAGCAATTCGATACAGGACTTCTCTTCGATTGTTGTGGAATTCACAACCGCCATCCCCGTTGCCGAAGCAAAGCAAAGGGTGAGGGATGCCGTTGACAAGTCAAAATCAAAGCTGCCGAACAACCTTCCGAATGATCCTGATATCGCAGAGGTTGACATTTCGGAGATCCCCATTATGAATATCAACCTCTCGGGGGATTATGACCTGCAGAGGCTGAAGAAATACGCAAAGGACGCACAGGATAAAATTGAGACGCTTCCCGAGATCACCCGCGTGGATATTGTAGGCGCCCTGGACCGCGAGATCCAGATAAATGTAGACATGTACAAGATGCAGGCCGCATCAGTTTCATTCAGGGATATCCAGAACGCAATTGCAGCTGAAAATGTAACTGTTTCGGCAGGGACTGTCACCAATTTCGGCCTGAAGCGCACCCTCAGGGTGACAGGGCAGTTCAAGTCGCCCGAGGAGATCAATGACATCATCCTTAAGTCATCCAGCGGAGCAACCGTTTATATAAAAGATATTGCCGAAGTAAAGGATTCTTACAAGGAGCAGGAAAGTTTTGCACGTTTTGAAGGCAAGAACGTGATCACCCTCAATGTCATTAAAAAGAGCGGTGCCAACCTCCTGAACGCCTCCGACAAGATCAAGGACATTATTAAGGAGATGCAGAAAGCTTCTTATCCTCCTGATCTTAAGGTTGAACTTACAGGTGAACAGTCGAGATTTACAAGGAGCACCCTGGAAGAGTTGAACAACACCATCATCATCGGGTTCCTGCTGGTCACCGTGGTGCTGATGTTCTTTATGGGGCTGAACAATGCTTTCTTTGTGGCTTTATCGGTTCCCCTTTCGATGTTCGTGGCATACCTCATAATGCCCCAGCTCGGATTTACCATGAACATGATCGTTATGTTCGGGTTCATTTTTGCACTTGGGATCATCGTCGATGATGCTATCGTGGTTATTGAGAATACCCATAGGGTACACCGTGATATTCCGGATATAAAAGCTGCAGCGAAGTATGCCGCCGGGGAAGTGTTCCTTCCCATTCTTTCAGGTACATTAACGACCCTTGCTCCATTTTTCCCGCTGGTATTCTGGCCGGGCATTGTGGGTAAATTCATGCACTACCTCCCGGTTACGCTCATCATTACTCTCTTTGCCTCTCTTTTCGTGGCCTACATCATAAACCCGGTGTTTGCTGTCACCTTCATGAAGCATGAGTATGAAGGAAAGGCATATAAGCTTAAAAAGAAACCCTTCATGGTCAGCAGCATCATCCTTGCTGCCTTTGCTGTTCTGTTTTATGCTGCAAGGGTATTTACTATGGGAAACCTGCTGATGTTTGCCCTGATTCTCAACGTGATATACAGGCTTTGGCTGAAAAATGCCATCATCAAGTTCCAGAGCGTGTTGTGGCCTGCCGTCCTGAATTTTTATGAAAGGCAGTTGCGGTTCTTCCTTAAAGGGCGTAATCCTTACTATCTTTTTGCCGGCGTCATCGCTCTTTTCGTCTTCACCCTGATGCTATTCGGGGCGTTCAAACCCCAGGTGCTGTTCTTCCCGAACAACAACCCTGCCACTGTTTTTATATATGTTAAAATGCCTGTTGGTACCGATCAGAAGGTAACCGATTCGGTAACCAGGATAGTCGAAAACAGGGTGACCACCATACTTGGCAAGGACAACCCGGTGGTGGAATCCATTATTGCCAATGTGGGACTTGGCGCAGGCGAAAGTTTCTTTGACCGTTCCGTCTCTCCGGAGAGGGGCAAGGTCACTGTGAATTTCGTTGAAAGCAAGGACAGGCATGGTATACAGACCCTGGATTACATGGACAAGATCAGGGCCAATATTCAGAACATACCCGGGGTTACACTTTCGGTTGAGAAGAACAAAATGGGGCCTCCAACAGGCAAACCCATCAACATCGAGATCACGAGTGAGAACATTGAGGATCTTATTGCAACCTCGAAGGAATTCCTCACTTACCTCGATTCATTACAGATACCCGGCATCGACAGGCTCAGGTCCGATTTCGACGAAAGCAAACCCGAGATCGTTATGGATGTTGACAGGATCAGGGCCAACCGTGAAGGGCTCAGCGTAGGGCAGATCGGGATGGAACTGAGGACTGCCATTTATGGTTACGAAGCATCAAAGTATAAGGAGGATGAAGATGAGTATCCCATACAGGTGAGGTATTCCGAAACCCAGCGAAAAAATGTCAACAACCTCATCAATGCCAGGATCACATACCGTGACATGACCTCGGGACAGTTAAGGCAGATCCCGATCTCGGCCGTTGTACAGGTCAATTACAGGGATACTTACGGCGGGATCAAACGTAAAAACCTCAAGCGGGTGATCACCCTTTCGTCGGATGTGACTTCGGGTCATACCGCGAATGAAGTGATCGCCAATATAGGGGCTGCTTTGAAGACTTATACCCTTCCCAAAGGCGTGGAGGTCAACTTCACCGGTGAAAGGGAAGACCAGGCTGAAACTATGGCTTTCCTTGTCAATGCAATGATCATTGCATTGGGGCTTATCTTTTTTATTCTGATCACCCAGTTCGGAAGCCTCAGCAAGAGCCTTATTATTCTCAGCGAAGTAATCTTTAGTATTATCGGGGTATTTATCGGGATGGTCATTTTCAAAATGCCATTCGTCATTACTATGACAGGCATAGGGATTGTTGCCCTGGGAGGTATAGTTGTGAGGAACGGGATCCTGATTGTGGAATTTGCAGATGTGTTAAAAGCCCGCGGAAATTCTTACCGTGAAGCAATCGTAGGCGCCGGAAAGACCAGGATCACCCCGGTAGTCCTGACAGCAACAGCTACCATGCTTGGCCTGGTTCCACTTGCAGTAGGTTTCAACATCAATTTCGTCACACTTTTTTCACAACTGAACCCGCATATCTGGGTCGGGGGCGATAATGTATCCTTCTGGGGGCCGCTTTCATGGACTATTATCTTCGGATTGAGCTTTGCCACATTCCTCACCCTGATCTTTGTGCCGGCGCTGCTTTTGATTGATGCACGGGCCAGCGTAGGATACAGGCGCAGGAAAGATCTGAAGAGAATGAAGAAAACCGTGAACCGTGAATCGTGAATCGTGAACCGTGAATCGTGACCCGGATTACGGATTACGGATTACGGCAAGGGGTCTAGAATTGTTCCAGCAACTTGTTCAGCTTTGTCTTCTGGCTGAGGACGCCGAAAATAGACTGCATGTAACTATTGTTCGTTACCAGGAACTGTGAATACCTCTGGTTCAGGTCGGTGCTTGAAGCAAGACCCTGGCGGTATTTGGTCATGGTCTTGGTGTAGATCTTAAGCGCTATCTCAAATCCCTTTTTCTGGTTCATGTAGATTGCATAGGCATTACTGAAATCCTTTCTCGCTGTTTCAACCTGAAGTTCAAGTCCTACCCTCATCTTTTCATCGGTGACCTTTGTTTTCTCAACATTCAGGCGGGCCTGGTCAACGGCATATTTCCTGCTCCCGCTGCTCCATATCGGAACCTGCAGTTGCAATCCCCAGTTGGTGGTCTGGAACCATGGCTGGTGCGAATCCGTAAAATTCCACTCGGTCCTCATGGCATTGGCCTGCACTCCGAGGAAGCCTGCCAGGGTGGGTTGATAGGCGGTTTTTGACAGCTTATACTGCATCAAAGTCAGGTAATCTGACTTTTGCAAGAGGGTATAGTCAATGTTCCTTTTAAAATCAAAAGGCTGGTTGATCAGGGCATCCCGGTCAACCTGGGCCAGGAAATACTCCAGGTTGTTGGTAAGTACCATTTCCTGGTTATCCTTAATTCCGATCACAAATTTAAGGTTTGCATAGGCAACGTTTCGGCTGCTCCTGGTATCGGTAAGCTGGGCTTCGAGGTTCGAACGGTTCAGATCGGCCTGGTCCACGTCGATATCTTCTATCAGCCCCTGCTCCTGGGCTTTTCTTGCTTCAACAACAAGCCTGCTCACGACCACATACGTTGAATCCAGGATCTTGATGGCTTCATCCGCTACAAGAAGCATATAATATGCATTAGCCACCTGGTCTCTCACGTCAACCTTGTCTTTCAGGTTCTTCTGCTTTGCCGTTTCAAGATAAGCCTTGGCAGTTTGCAAACCAACAAGATACTGTCCGCTGTAGATCAGCTGGGTCAATGACAGCTTGCCCGTCAAATTGTATTCGGCACCCATCTGTAAAGCGCCAAAGCCCGGGATCAGCACCGTAGGTATCTGGAGATAATCCACGTAGTCGGCTTCCCCGTTAACCTGAGGAAGACCGATAGCGGTGTTTTGTTTGACCATTTTACGGGCAATCAGAACATCAGTCGCCGAATTCTTAAGGTCGTAGTTATTCTCGTAAGCGAAATCCTGTGCCTGCTGAAGAGTGAATTCCAGGGGTTTTAGTTTTACCTGGGTCTGGGCATTAAGGAAAGCAGAATTAAAGGTGAATAATACAGCTAATATTCTCCATAACAGATTTCTTGAGTAGTACATTGTTCAATCGAATTTTTTAAAGTTCAGATTTGTTCTTTTTGCTTCATAATAGGCAAGCCCTGTTTCAGTAGCGATGCCGCGTATGAAGTTATCTATCATGACATCGTATAAGGTACGGAACGAAAATTTCTCGGCAGGGAAAAACTCAGGGTTATGAAGATCCATCAGCCTGCGGATATACAGACGGCCTATAAGCTCGACGCTGAGGTCGGTACGGTATACACCCTGGCCGATCCCTTTGGTAAGATTCACCTGTATCTTCTTGAAAATAAATTCTATCCTCTCTTCCACATGATGATGGTAGACCTCGGGATAGTATTTTTTCAGATCGAAGGTCATCGATGGGCTGACATCCCTGAAATGTTCTCCTATTTCCTTGCTTACAGTAAGAAGGATATCAATCGCATTCACCCCTTCAAAATTATACTGTTCAAAGATAACTTCGAAATTCTGGCGCTCAAGTTCAAGCAATTTTGCCACCAGTTCATGTTTGCTGCTGACAAACTCGTAAAGCTTCTTTTTTGAGATCCCCAGCTCCCTGCAGATATCATCAATGGAAACAGAGCGGACCCCGTATTTAAAAAACAGTTCCCTTACTTTTTCCAATATGTCTTTCAAGGTGTTATCCATTGAGATGCAGTAAAATTTTTCTTGTTTGAATGAGGCTGCAAAGATAGAAATTCCGACACTAAGAAACAAAACACTTACAAAAAGTTTCTTAATGCAAGGATTGCTGTGAGGGATAATATAAATACCTAAGGTTGGACAGTTTTATTCAACAATTACTCTTTTACCATCCACCAAGTTCTTGTTAAAAGTGAGTTTGAAAAAATACATTTGCTTACTTTTTATTTTTTCATTAACATTTGCCTACTGATATGATCCAAAAACAGGCAACAATCAACTCCTAAAATCAAGGCATTTTCAGCATTACAGATAATTTAAAATACTCAATGGGTCACTGATAATTTACCTGATTTCGAATAAGGTCCATTAGTGAGAGTGTAGATATAAACACCGGAAGGAATTTCACAAGTATCCAGAATTTCCTGACCTTGAGAATGATTCAGAGATATGCTTTTTATTACCTCATTATTTAGATTGCTTATTTTGATAAATGAATTATATTCTCCTTTAAATATCTGATAGGTAAATGCAACCCAGGTATTCGATGGATTTGGCTTGATAGAAACACGAGGTTCATATATTTTATTCAAGAGATCACCCTTGTTATTTGATCCTTCTTTCACTGGACCGTTGGGACATCCCGGACAGCTAATATAAGGAACCCTAAAAGCAAATTCAAGAATATTGCTTGCCTGCAAACCTGCAATACCCTGACTATTTGATGCAATACTCTGTAAGTAAGCAATTTGAGTCGAATCAAGATTAATCATATCGATATTTTGATCAATTAAACCGGCTTGCCATGTTTTAAAGCTTTTATAGTAATTGTATTCAACGGTTCCAATTGAATCCAACGGATATAGTTGAGGTATAAGATTCAGTAGGGATAGGGCGGATGAAGTATTCTTTTCCTGCAACCATGAATCAATAATCTGATAGTCTGATGTCATGCTATGTTGATTATCAAGCCAATTTCTAAGGTTTGTAAAATCCACAGTACTGTCTTGCAGAATATTTCGAATCAGGGTATGGGCAGCTCGGGTTCTTTCGGCCTCATTATAGTTTCATAATGGCGATTTTTCCGGTCCCGTTGGTGTTTCCAAGCCGATAATAGTAGTAATAAATTCCTGAAGGGATTTTGCTGGTATCCCATGTCAATTCATTTATAGCTGATGGCAGGGTCACTTCTTTGACAATCTGACCAAGTTGGTTAGCAACTTTTATCTCAATTCCAAAAAGGCTTTCTTGGGATTTATAGGAGAATTTTACATAATC
>Ga0007794_10000033_pt1 | contig 67801 bp, 54 predicted proteins | sample CryBogmetaGMA5M_FD_60365 | JGI IMG/M metagenome (GOLD analysis project Ga0007794, IMG submission 60365) | Freshwater microbial communities from Crystal Bog, Wisconsin, USA - MA5M | ecosystem: Environmental > Aquatic > Freshwater > Lake | place: Crystal Bog, Wisconsin, USA | collected 2009-07-06
ACCTGTGACCTTTTATTATCAAGGCTGGTATTGATGGTCCTCGCATCTTCCTTGGTTCCCTTGATGCATCCATGCTGGGAATCCCACCTTTCGGACTCTATAAAAAGATGTGTCGTAAGATCTATCCTACTCCCATTTACGGTTATTCTCATATAAATTGGAGAATCACCGGTTTTTCTCTTCATACTCTTTCTTAGATAAAAGAGAATTGATAAAGTATTTTCCATATACCTCCTATTTACTGCACCTTTTAGCTATAAAAATACAAAAAATTAATGGTTTTTCAAAATAAAATACACGTTTTAAGTGATTAATTATTAACAATTTGAATCAAATTCGGTGCATATTTTTCATGTAAAAACACATGCACCGAATTATGCACCTTTTATTTGATTTTCTTTGAATAATTTGGCTGGGGTAGGAAAAAGAAAAACCGCCTAAAACATTGATTTTAAGCGGTTTTGTTGTATTATGATACAACTTTGGCGGAGAGACAGGGATTCGAACCCTGGGACCCCCTTACGAGGGTCAACGGTTTTCGAGACCGCCCCATTCGACCGCTCTGGCATCTCTCCGGTTAAATGAGGGCGCAAAAATAGAAAAAATTCCGGGTTATTTGCGAGGAAGTCTCAGTCTTCCTTCGGAAATATTTTCTCAAGAACGTCAATGACTTCCTGGCGCTGAAAGGGTTTGGGGATAAAATCATTAAATCCGGCATTTAGAAACATTTCCCTGTCTTCCCTCCCGGCAAACCCTGTAACGGCTACTACCGGCAGATTTTCATTGCCGGTCTGCTTCCTGATCTCATGCATGGCCTGGGTGCCGTCCATGCCTTCTCCAAGGTTTATATCCATGAACACGGCATCGATCTTTTCATTCCTCGTGACTTCAATGGCGGCCTTACCCGACACTGAAAAGAAAAGATGGCAGCGCTTCTTTAAATGCAGCATCAGCAGGTTGCTGTTGACGGTATTATCCTCCACGATCAGTATTCTGGGCAATTTTCTTTTAGGAAGTCTGGTCTTTTTTGAGGGGAGTTCTTGTAGTTTGAGTGGTAAACTTTCTCTCTGCGCTGACTGAGGAACTGTTTGAGCCTGGTCCGCTGAACCCTGGTTGGAATAACCGTAAATCCTGTTGTCGAGGAGTATCTGCATCATTTTCTGGGCCGAATCGCGGATTTGCTCAAGTTTCCATTTTGCTTCGGGATCATTGCATTCTTCGAGGAGAATATTCGTAAATCCCAGGATACCGTTCATTGGTGAACGAAGCCCATGGTCGAGGCGGGTCCACTGGGTATGGGTTTCATCATCACTGCCGGGCCCTGCCTCATTAAGAGGAGGCATCATTGAATCTATCATTTCCAGGATCAGTGCTGATACAGCTTTTTTATCCTCCTTACCGTGGAAAGCTTCAAGAAAGCTGAACACTGCCTGTATTACTTTCTTATTACTGTTGTCGTCCATAAAGCTTACATGCCTTGGCAAAAATAGAAAGAAAATTAAAACTGCTATAACTAAACAGATTTATTCCATTGTATACGTTCTGTACCTGATGAAAAAGATCATACTTATGCTTCCTAGGCTTCCGAAGATAATTCCGGCCGACAACATGGCAGCCTGCAGGCTGTAATGGTCGGTAATCCATCCGAAGAGAGGCCCGGTCAGTACAAACATCAGCCGGATGATAAAATTTCGGACCGAAAGTACGGTAGCTCGTACATCCGAAGTCGTAATAACATTGATATAATTCCTCAGCGTTACGGTGGCCACCCCCCTGCCGAGGTAAAATATCAAAAGGAAGGACAAGCCTGCAATGGAGTTTGTAAATGCAAGCGCCACGTACGAAAGGCAGAGAAGAAGTGTAAACATGGCGACGGTGCGCGGCGGACCAAGCCTGGCTTCGATTTTCCAGGCTGTGATCGCAGTCAGCCCCACGCTCAGGTTTAGAACAGCCCAGGCAATACCATAGACTGAAACCGGCAGCCCGATACGGTGGAAGTATGGCTGCGCAAACCATGCCATCGTGAGCGTTGATGCGCCTGTTACCGCAGAAAAGATAGTGTTCCAGGTTAGTTTCCTGTCGCCGTGAAGTACTTTCCTTACAATTTTAACTACATCTCTTATAGCTGGTTTGCGTATATTACCGTGTACCGGAGGCTCTCTCAGGAACAGGGCTGCCGGAATTGCAATAAAGGCTACGCCTGCCTGGAAATAATATGGGGTCCTGAGGGATGATACTGCCAGAAGACCGCCAATGATACCGGCTGCAGCTTCGGCGAAATTGCCTATAGAGGAGATCCTGCCTTCGTAACGGGTGTACTTCCCTGATTTTCCGACCGACATCAGGGAATCATACAACATGGCTGAATCTGCTCCTGAGACCAGGCTCATGCCTGTGCCGAGTATGGTTTCGGCTAGTGCGAATTGCCAGAACCCCGAAGACATGCTGTAAATGAGGTAACCCCCGAAACCAAAGACCGCCCCCAGGAGGATGCTTGTACGGCGGCCGGCTGTATCGGCAAAATACCCGGTGGGAATTTCAAGGACCATCAGGGTGAAGGAATATACGGCCTGGAGGGTGAAAATGTCCTGCATGCTCATCCCGTTCGATTTGTAAAACAGGACAATAATAGGCATGACAAGGTTCATCCATTTGGCGACCTTGACAAGGTAAAGGCTGGTGAGGTTGCGACGAAGTGAGAAAAAACCGGGTTTATCTTTCAAATTGCTAATTATCAACGCTATATAATTTCAAAAAATAGGCACATTGTATTATGCACTGGGTTTTTGAAGGAATAATCTTCATTACCTCGCGCAAAATTACTGTGTTTTCAGAGGATTGAAAGAATAATTTTCAATGTGGACGGCATTGTGGTTTACATTTGCAGTTACCGAAATTTTGAAGAACTTTGCTGTAGTGAGAAAGATATACATACCACTGATTGCCATTGGATTTTGCCTCGTATTTGCAGGCAACTCCTGCAGGTCTTCCTGGAAAAGGAAATCAGCAAAAGGCAGCGACATCGAGCTGCACGGTGCTATTAACCACCATAGTCATTTGCCTTTTGACAGCAACCTGCTGATCACTTTTTACCGTAACTTTCCAAAACTGGATAAATACAAGGATAATGTTTTAATAGTTTACAGGCAGCACGGGTTCAACCAGATCTGGTTTGACAAGCATGGGGTTGTGGAGTTTGGCCAGACACTGTATGTCAAAGTTAAAGACCTTGAAGCAGAGGGGGTTTCATCAAGGTTTCCCTATGATGAAAAAATTGACGATGTGTTCGATAATGAAGTGGAAAACACCCTTTCGCCGATAGAAACCGAGCTGATGCTGACCAATCTCTACCTTTTCTATGCAGGTAATGTTTATAAAGGGCTGGATGATTCCACGACCACTGCCCTGGGCTGGCTTCTTCCCCGCAAACAGGTCTCTTATAACGCTTTACTGGATTCTGTTATATCCGACCCGACACTTATCAACCGCGACGATAGCGTTTTATTCAGCCAGTATTACAAGCTGAGAGACGCCCTGCAAAAGTACCGTGAAATTGAGAAAAAGGGAGGATGGAAACCCATAGACCTCGACAGGGGGAACAAATCTTATAAACCCGGCGACTCGGCAACAGCCATAGGCCAGGTTAGAGACAGGCTTTTTATAACAGGGGAGCTGAAACACAACAGCAAGAGCAACAAATATGATTCCGAACTGCTTATTGCTGTAACTGCGTACCAGGTTCATAACGGGAAGATCCAGGACGTGTATATAGGACCTGAAATAATCAGGTCAATGAATGTAACGGTTGGAGAGCGCATCAAACAGATCATCGTAAACATGGAACGATGCCGATGGATCTCACCCGAATTTGCAAAAGCCAGAGAGTATATCGTGGTTAATATTCCCTCCTACCGTCTTAACATGATCCGTGGGGGGAAAAGTATATTTGAATCCCCGGTGGTGGTTGGCAAGAACACAACAAAGACGGTGATTTTCACAGGGATGCTGAGCTATATCGTATTCAGCCCGTACTGGAACCTGCCAAAAAGCATCATCGATAAGGAAGTCCGGCCAGGAATGAAAAAGAATAAAAATTACCTGGCATCTCACAATATGGAATGGAACAACGGGCAGGTGCGCCAGAAGCCGGGAAAGAACAATTCACTGGGGCTTGTCAAGTTCATCTTCCCTAACTCCAATGATATTTATATGCATGACACACCGGCCAAAAGCCTTTTTGAAAAGGAAAGCAGGGCATTCAGCCACGGCTGCATACGTGTGGGGAAGCCCAGGGATTTTGCAATCGAGATACTCAGGAATGACCCCAGCTGGACCCCGGCGAAAATCGACGCTGCCATGCAGGCGGGAAAAGAGTCATCCTATTCGTTAAAAAACAAGATCCCTGTATATATAGCTTACCTTACCGCCTGGGTTGATCCCAGGGGAGAACTCAACTTTTACGAGGATATTTACGAAAAAGATGATCTTCTTGCCGAGTTGCTGGTAAGTGAATGATAGTAATGGACTGTTACTGTTGGATCACATCAATGCATTTGTAAAACCTTTTCTTATATCCCTGTGACCCGAGGTTGCTGATGGTAACACCCATCGCCTTTCCTGATGAAGCATGAATGAACCTGGATTTCATGCCGTTCGCCTCGCAGATGATACCAAGGTGACCAATGTGTGTGTTGTCTTTATAGCCATAAAAAACAAGCACGTCGCCAAGCCTGAACTCCTCTGGTTTTAAAGCTTTTCCCAATGTTTTATATTCCCTGGAACTGCGTGGGAGTGTTATCATGAAATGGCTGAATACAAATTTTACATACCCCGAGCAATCAAAGCCTTTTTTAGGATCCATGCCGGATTTCCGGTAAGGTGTGCCGAGATATTGTTTTGCATAGTCAACCAGCGCCTGCCTGTCGACAGCCGGAAGTGCTTTTTCAGGGGCTGAATTGATTGACTTTTGTGCTTTCACCTGTGAAAACAAGGCAAAGGCGAACATAAGGGTAAAAGATAATATGGAAACTTTTTTCAGCATTCGGGTTGAAGAAACAGGGGGTAAAGGTACGAAACCCAATAACGTATATTGTTCTGCATTCCAATTCCCAACGGCAAGCTCAGCGGGTTAGGAAGGAAAGTATGGAAAGGAGTTTTTCCTTTAATGAATATATAAATGCCTATAACAGAGCTGATGGTTATTTTTATTTATACTAAATACAAATTAAATATTGTATCTTTGTTGCATTCATCTTTGTTATTCAGGAAAAGCCTGGTGGGGGACAGGCCGCCGTCAGTGACCACCTTCTGCCGATTTCTATTGACCACATTACAATATTAGCAATCAATTAAATGAGATGGTCAAGTCGTTCCAGCCAAACCTCACCAAAGCCGGCGTTTCTTCCAGTATGTCAATAAATTAAAAACTCCATATTCGATTGATATACAATCGAATATGGAGTAGGGCTGCGGAGAGAGAGGGATTCGAACCCCCGGAGGCTTGCACCTCAACGGTTTTCAAGACCGCCGCAATCGACCACTCTGCCATCTCTCCGGGGGCAAAATTAATACATTTTTCCGAACCGGCAAGCACCAGGCTCACATCCTGCATCAGGGCTCTTGGCTTTCAATACGGCGCATTCAGCGAATTTACTTGCAAATTCAGCCATCTTTCAATATATTTGCATATATTAATTACACTGAAATAACACAAAAATCGTTTTTGCCCGTTAATACAATTCATAAACCATATATTATGAAAAAGTCATTATGCTTTCTGATCTTAGCCTCCCTTATTTTCGGAGGGGCATCGGCCTCAGCTTCAGCAAAAAACCTGTGGGCTTACCTCACTTATGCAACATTCAATTCTCCTGAAGGTCCTTATGTCGAGACCTACCTTAGCATTGCAGGGAACAGCGTGAAATGGGTAAAACAGAGCAATGGCAAATTCAAAGCCACTGTCAATGTATTAATGACCTTCAAGGATAAGGATGATATCAAAGCGTTTAAAAAATATGAACTGAACAGCAACGAGCTCCCTGATACCTCAAACCTGAACTTCCAGTTCATTGACCAGCAGAGGTTCATGATCGCCAACGGCACTTACAAGTTCGAGATCCAGTTATCTGATAAAAACAAAAAAGCCGAACCGATGCCATACACCCAGATGATTGGCGTTGATTTCCCTGCCGACAAACCTTCAATGTCGGGTGTTGAAATGATAAAGAGCTATACCAAGGTCGAAACCCCCACAGCCTTATCTAAGAGCGGGTACAACCTCGTTCCCAATATGTATAATTTTTACAATGAAGGGGATGCAAAACTCGGTTTTTATGCTGAACTGTACGGCCTTGACAAAGTCATACCCCAGGGGCAGATGTTCCTCCTCACCTATCACATCGAATATTTTGAAAATAATATTAAACTGAACGAGTTCGCAAAAGCACATAAGGAAATCCCCAAAGCCGTGAATGTTGCCCTGGCCGATGTCAATATAAAGGACCTTGCAACAGGCAATTACAACCTGGTGATCGAAGCAAGAAATGCAAATAACGAAGTGATACTTTCGAAAAAAGTGTTCTTCCAGAGAACCAACCCGAATGCAACCTATTCTGTTACCCAGATCGCTTCAACCGATATTAAAGGGAGTTTTTCGGAAAAAATCATGAAGGTGGACACCCTTAATGAATATATCAGGAGCCTTTACCCTATAGCGACCGGATACGAAAAAGACTTCATCCGCCATCAGCTTACAAAGACCGATCTCCAGACCAAGCAGAAGTTTTTCTACAGTTTCTGGTCCCAGAGAAGCTCTGCGGAGCCTGAGAAAGCCTGGACTGCCTACAATATCCAGGTGAAGATAGCCCAGGAGCATTTTGCGACCACTATCAAGAAAGGTTATGAAACCGACCGCGGAAGGGTATTTCTTGAATACGGGCCTCCCAACGCAAGGGAAGGGCATTATACCGAACCCAACTCTTACCCCTATGAGATCTGGCAGTATTATACCCTGAACAACAGTCAGCGGAACAGGAAATTTGTGTTCTATTCACCTGATATGGTGACTGCGGATTTCCTCCTCCTTCATTCCGACGCTATCGGCGAGCAGTATGATCCTCAGTGGAAAGTGTTCCTCAGGAACAAACTGACCATGCCTGTTGACATCAGCGAAACCCAGACCGTTAACGTATGGGGCGATTATTCGGAAGATTCCTGGACATTGCCTACAACCAACCTCTGACAGAATCCTGATAAGCCTGTCTTTCTTTCCTTCTCTGAGGATTTATTCTTACTTTTGAGCCGTTCAATTGGCCTGATCTTTCAACAAACAAGTGCGGATAGCAGTCGTTATACTTAACTGGAACGGAAAGAATTTTCTTCAGAGGTTCCTTCCTGCATTGATACAAAATATTGATGCAGATACTGGTGTCATTGTTGCCGACAATGCATCTACCGACGATTCTGTTGAATTCCTGAAAACCAATTTCCCTCAGATCAGGATAATTCTTAATCCTGATAACGGTGGATTTGCGAGGGGGTATAATCTCGCACTGAAACAGGTCGATGCTGAATATTACGTTCTGCTGAATTCCGATATTGAAGTCACAGAGAACTGGGTCAGGCCTGTAATAGAGCTCATGGAGAAGGACCCTATGATCGGAGCCTGCCAGCCCAAGATCCGTTCCTATTTTGAACCCAAGAAATTCGAATATGCCGGAGCCGCAGGCGGCTTCATCGATAAATACGGCTATCCTTTCTGCCGCGGGAGAATGTTCCTGCATATCGAAGAAGACCACGGGCAGTACGACGATATCTACGAGATATTCTGGGCGTCGGGAGCATGTTTGTTCGTGAAATCAAAGCTTTACCACGAACTTGGCGGTTTTGATGAGGACTTCTTCGCCCATATGGAAGAGATAGACTTTTGCTGGAGAATGAACAATGCAGGATATAAGATCATGTATTGCCCCGAATCGACAGTGTTTCATATCGGGGGGGGAACCCTGCCGAAGATCTCATGGAGAAAAACCTACCTGAATTTCAGGAATAACTTCATCCTGCTTTATAAAAACTTACCGGATTCCTGGCTCGTCAGGGTGTTTGCTGTAAGGCTGCTGCTCGACGGGATCGCCGCCATGAAATTTCTCATCCAGGCGGGCTTCAAGGACTTCTGGGCTGTTGCAAGAGCACATTTCAGTTTTTACAGCACGCTTTCAAAAACCAGGCAGAAACGCCAGTCGATAACACAGGGCTCGGTAAGGAATATATACAAAGGAAGCCTGGTATTTGATTATTTCATTCTCAGGAAGCGGAAATTTTCCCAGCTCAAACCTGCAAAATTCAAAGACTAACTTATCATCAGGCTTTCTATAGCAAGCCGGTATGAGTCAAGCCCGAAGCCTGCGATCAGTCCGCTGGCAGCAGGCGCAATATAGGATACATGCCTGAATGCTTCCCTGGAGAATACATTGGAAATATGCACCTCTATCACCGGCACTGAAATCGCGCGAACTGCATCCCCTATTGCAACCGAAGTATGGGTGTAACCACCGGCATTAAGCACCACACCATCGCAGTGCCCGTCGGCTTTCTGAATGGCATCTATAAGTTCACCTTCGATATTGCTCTGGAAATAGCTGATGCCTGTTTCGGGAAACAGCTTTTTCAGGGCTTCAAGGTAATCTTCAAACTTCTGATCGCCGTATACCGAATTCTCCCTTTTTCCCAGAAGGTTGAGATTGGGACCGTTGATTATTAATACCTTTTTCACAGTGGCAAATATACAAAATGGTAAACCATTTTGTATATTTGCCACTGACTTTCCAATAGGGGTGCCTTAAGACACGGGCTGAGATCATACCCTCTGAACCTGATCCGGATAATGCCGGCGTAGGAACAAGAGTATCACAATACAGCATGCCTCTATTGTAAGTTATCGGTTTACATTTTAAACATATAACTTATGATGACGCAAAAAAACACAAGCAGAACTGCATGGAGGCCTTCAGCCATATTCCTTGCAATCTGTTTTACCGTATTAACGGTGCATGCACAGGTCAGGCTGGGCGGAACCGTAGTTGACGGTCTTGACAGCAAACAGCTTACAGGGGCCAATCTTATCCTTGAAAAAAGCGGTAAAAATGCTGTCAGCGATAAAAAAGGGAGTTTCCTTATCGGCGGTATCCGCCCGGGGACCTATACCCTGCGTGTATCTTTTATAGGATATGCCACGATAAAACAGGTGCTGGTATTGCAGCGCGACACGAACATTGCAATCAGGATGGAACAGGCGGCAATCCTGGGTGAAGAGGTGAATGTGACTGCTACCAGGGCACAACCGAAATATCCCATTGCCTATACCGACATCACCTCAGTCCAGCTCAAATCAATCAACATGGGCAAAGATATGCCTTACCTTATCCAGAACACTCCGTCAACAGTGGTCACTTCTGATGCAGGGACCGGTATCGGTTATACCGGCATCAACATACGCGGCACCGACCTTACAAGAATCAACGTGACCATCAACGGCATTCCACAGAACGATCCCGAATCCCAGGGGGTGTGGTTCGTCGACCTTCCCGATATGGCCTCATCCAGCGACAACATCCAGATCCAGAGAGGTGTGGGAACATCGACGAACGGGGCGGGCGCTTTCGGCGCCTCCATCAACATACAGACAACAAAATTAAATCCCGACCCGTATGGGGAACTTGACGTTTCGGGAGGCTCCTATAACACGTTGAAATCAACCCTGAGGTTCGGCACCGGGCTGCTTTCAAACCACCTCAGCTTCGACGGGCGGTTTTCGTATATACATTCCGACGGTTATATCGACAGGGCCTTCTCAAACCTTAGCTCCTGGTACCTTTCGGGAGGTTATTACGGTTCAGGAACCACGTTCAGGATGATACTTTTCTCGGGTAAGGAAAGGACTTACCAGGCATGGGGAGGCGTACCGAAAGATTCACTTTCCACAAACCGGAGGTTTAACCCAATGGGATTGTACTACGACCAGAACGGGCAGGTACAATACTACAACAACCAGACCGATAACTATGTGCAGACCCACTTCCAGGCCATTTTTTCACAGCAGCTCATGAAAGGCTGGGACCTCAACCTTGCTGCATATTATACCAGGGGAAGCGGTTATTATGAGAACTATGAACAGAATGCCGCTTTTTCTTCTTACGGGCTTCCGGATGTCATCCTCGGCAGTGACACAGTCTCCTCTACGAACCTTGTCAACCGTAAGTGGCTTGACAATAACATGTACGGACTGACATTCTCAAGCAATTACCGGCCTGATGACAGGCTCAACCTGATTGTTGGCGGTGCATGGAGCCTTTACCAGGGCGATTCATACGGGAAAATCATCTGGGCGCAATACGCATCGGCCAGCAGCAACAGCTGGAACTGGTACGACGGGAGAGGCATAAAAACCGATTTCGACATCTTTGGTAAAATTAATTATACCTTTTGGAAGAAGCTTTCGCTCTTCGCCGACCTGCAGTACCGTTATGTGAATTATAAACTCAGCGGGACACTTGAAGACCTGAGAAGCCTTGACCAGGTCCATGTTTTCAATTTCCTCAACCCCAAACTGGGGTTGACCTACGCATTTAATGAGCACCACCAGGCTTACCTGTCGTTTGCCGTAGGTAACCGTGAACCAAGCAGGGACAACTACAAGGATGCGGATACCAACCGCATGCCTTCTCCTGAAAGGCTTTATGACTGGGAACTCGGTTATACCGCGAAATACAAATGGTTCACTGCCAATGCCAACCTGTTTTACATGGATTACAACAACCAGCTTGTGCTCACCGGGGAGATCAATTCGGTGGGAGAAGCCATTATGGTCAATGTACCTCACTCCTATCGCCTTGGGATAGAGATATCAGCAGGTATTGATATTATTAAACAGTTGCACTTCGACATTGCTGCCACATTCAGCCGGAACAAGATCACTGGTTTTACACAGTATATCGATGAGTACGACTCAGCCTGGAATTTCAAGGGTCAGCAATCGACCTACCTTGGCAAGACCGACCTTTCATTTTCACCGAACATGGTACTGTCGGGGATACTCACATATAAACCTGTAAAGAATCTTTCGGTTTCCTGGAATTCAAGGTATATCAGCCACCAGTATATAGACAATACGTCAAACAGCGGGCGTTCACTGAATGCTTATTTCGTGAACGGGTTGGGAGCCGCTTATGCCATTCACCCCCGCTGGATGAAGGAGATCGCCTTTTCGCTGACCATCAGCAATATCTTCAGCTCAAAATACGAGTCCAATGCCTGGGTGTATCCTTACCTGCAGGGAGTGGCTTATTATGAAAGCAACGGTTATTTCCCGCAGGCACCTGTAAACTACCTGGTGGGGCTCAGCCTGAAGATATGAACCGTGACTCGTGAACCGTGAACCGTGATCCGTGAACCGGATTACGGATTGCTTCTTCGAGTCACGGATCACGAGTCACGATTTTCGTACCTTTGTGCCCCGGATTATGGAAAAGACCATCAGCATACGAAACAAAAGGGCATCCTTTGAATTTTTTCTTCTGCAGGAATACTCTGCAGGGATAATGCTTACCGGGACAGAGATCAAATCGATACGCGATGGTAAGGCATCCATTGCCGATGCTTACTGCACATTCAGAGGGAATGAACTTTTTGTAATCAACATGCATATTGCAGAGTACAGTCTCGGCAACATCTACAACCATGAACCCAAGAGGGATCGCAAACTGCTGCTGAACAAGCGGGAGCTGCACAAACTTCACGTGAAAGTCAAGGAAAGAGGGTTAACCATCATCTCCACCCTGCTTTTCATTAATGAAAAGGGGCTTGCCAAGCTCAATATTGCCCTGGCAAAAGGGAAACATTCCTATGACAAACGGGAAACACTTAAACAAAAAGACATGAAGCGGGAAATTGACAGGGCCCGTGAATAAATCTGATCTTATGAAGAACCAAATCAGGCATTATACTTTACTTATTATTTTAATTTCCTTACCGGGGATGATTTTCGCCCAGGCTGGTACAGAGAAAGTCAGTATCATAGAATGGCACAGCTTTGCCGAAGCCTATAAACTGAACAAGAAGAAGCCCAAAAAAATGTTTATCGATGTTTATACCGACTGGTGCGGGTGGTGTAAAAAGATGGACCGTGAAACTTTTCAGGACCCCGAGACAGCGAAGTACATGCAGAAACATTTCTATTGCGTGAAGCTGAATGCCGAGACCAAGGATACTATCGTGATAGACGACACTGTAAAATTCGTGAATTCCAATCCGAAGGGAAGAGGCGGCAACAACCAGCTGGCCGTTGAATTGCTGAAGGGCAAGATGTCGTATCCTTCATACGTTTTCCTGAATGAGAAAAACCAGTACCTGACCATGATCCCGGGATTTTACCCGGCTGCTGACTTTGCCCCTTTCATTCACTATTTCGGGGATGATATCTACCTTAACATGAAGTGGGAAGACTACCAGGCAAGCCTTAAAAAAAACGCTGACAAGAAAGCAACCGCGCCTGAACCTGATAAAAAGAAGTAAGTCGGGGAATGTTCCCCGACTATTGTTCAAAGATTATCGCTAATTTTCCTTTAACACTTTCGATATGCCGATCAGGTTGCCGTTTTTATCCCTGATTATAAGGTAATACAGCCCTGAAGCCAGGTCCGAGATATTGATCACGTTTTCAGGGTTAATTAACTTTCTCACCTCGCGGCCTAAACAGTCACGCAATTCAACAGATCCTATTGTGCTGCGGGCTGATTTAATACAGAGGATATCCCTGGTCGGGGACGGGTACACCTGGAAGCCTGAAGGATTTTCAATCTCCCGGGTCCCGGTAATCACATCAACTACCAGTTCACCCTGCAAACCTGCCCCGCAATCGTTGGAAGGTGTTACATAGATAGTACCTGAAGCTGATCCAACAAGAACAATGATGGATGATGATCCTTGCCCTGAATTAATAAGCCAGGTATTCGGAACTGTCCACAGAAAACTGTTCGCAGTATTTGCAGTGGCGGAATAGGTTTGTAAAGTTCCTGAGTTAACTGAGGTACTCCCTGTAATTACGGCCTGTCCGGGTACAAAAAACACGGTGGCGGTGTTACCCGAAGCTGTCCCGTTTCCGCAGGCATTTGCCGGTGTAACCTGGATAGTTCCTGAAATGGAGCCAACGGTTACCGTCACCGAATTCGTTGTTCCTCCCCCGGTTTGTGTCCAGTCTCCCGGGAAAGTCCAGTTGTAGGTGACCCCGCCGACATTGGTTACGCTGTATGTCTGGGATGAACCTTCGCAAGGTGTAAGGTTCCCGGTTATATCACTTGGTTTTGCGGGCGGTGTCAGGGAAATTACCGCCAATGTTTGAACCGATCCGTTTCCGCATATATTTGAGGGTATAACCTGGACATCCCCCGAACCTGATCCGACAGTAACGGTCACTGAATTCGTTGTCCCGCCTCCTGTTTGAGCCCAGCCTGCAGGGAAGGCCCAGTTGTAGGTAACCCCGCTGACATTGGTTACGCTGTAGTTCTGGGATGAGCCAAGGCATGGAGATGTATTGCCTGTAATCGGGCTGGGTTGTGATGGCACATTCGCTACCATTACTGCCAAGGTGCTTGCAGGTCCGTTTCCACAGGTATTGGCAGGGGTAACCTGGACATTTCCTGAATTTGATCCGACCGTTACAACCACCGAATTAGTCGTCCCGCCTGCTGTTTGTGTCCAGCCCGACGGGAAGGTCCAGTTGTATGTGATCCCGCTGACATTGGTTACATTATAAGTTTGAGATGAGCCCTGGCAAGGAGTTGCGTTTCCGGTAATTGAACCCGGCTGCGTCGGAAGCGGACAGTCATAGTACACCGGTGTTTCCCACAATCCTCGTCCGAATGTTGCAGCCCTTAAGATGCTGTTTTGAGGACTGGTTGCGTAATAAATTTCAAGCTCTCCCAACTTCACATTCGGCAAGCCTGTGTTGAATGCGATCCAGTTATCAGTGCCTTTTTTGAAATAAACACCAAGTTCAGTGCCGGCATACAACTGGACTTCGGATGTTGATTGTTTATTTTGAACAATCGTATACGCAGGTACCAGGGGTAAGCCGGCCGAGATATCGGACCATGAAGTACCTCCGGCAGCAGACTGGTATACTTTATATGCATTAAAACCGCTCATGGTGACCCATAGCGTGTTTGCGTCATCATTTTTTACTGCAATGGCGGTAATCGTTCCTGAGCTGATTGGCAAAGTACCAGTAACTTCAGTCCATGATGTGCCCCCGTTGGTGGTGGACCAGATTTTGTAAGGCGAGGCTACGTATAAGACCTGGGTGTTTGAAGGTGCAATGGCCATGGACCTGATCTTGTCGGAATTGTTCATCGTGGAGATCTTGGTCCAGTTGTTGCCCCTGTCGGTGGTCTTCCAGATATCGGCATATCCTGCATATAATGTTTGCGGATTAGCCGGATCGATTATATATGGTGTTACCCATGCCCCGTTGCCGGCAGCGGCAGGCTGGATTGCAGTGGCTGTATTCCAGTGATCCATTGTCCTGTCAATCTGCCCGTAAACGTAAGTACCGTATTGAATATTAACGTTGGAATAATCTATTAAACATTCCATGCCGTCACCGCCTTTTACATCATCCCAGTTACCACCCGAGAAAAGCTTGGTCCCGTTATCCTGAAGTCCTGTGATCGTTTCATTGGAAACCGTTTGGGAAACCCCGAGCTTATACATTTGAGAGATCGTGATCCCGTCGGTTTTATCAGTCCAGTTCGTTCCGTTGTTAGCTGAAAAATAAACCCCGCCGTCGTTCGATTCGAACAGGTCCCCGTTGCCTCTGAATATCAGTTTGTGCTTGTCGGCATGAACCGCCGGCACTCCGTCCCCCCACCAATGATTGACAATAGACCAGGAAGTACCTCCGTTGGTTGAGCGCCAGGTATTTACACCACCTACAAGCAGTGTATTGGCATTGGAAGGGGAAGCTGCAAGGCAGAGGTCGTACCAGCCCTGTCCGCCGGAATCGCCCCCGTTTGAATTCCAACCCAGTAAATTCAGCGTTGTTCCTGAAAAAATCTGGGTATATGAACCTCCGTTGTTTATCGATTTATAAACTCCGTAAAGCCCGTTTGCCGAATTTACTGCAACTGCATACACCCAGGTGGGCTGGTTTGCGGAAACTGCCAGTTCAATCCTGAACGTGCTTGAATTGTTGAAAGCCTGGGTCCATGATGTTCCACTGTTGGAAGAGACATATATAGTTCCTCCTGTAGTGGAACCGTATAAAGTGCTGAAGTTCCCCGGCATGTATTCCATGTCGATAAAATTGGTCGTGGTAAGCTGGGTATTCCAGGTAGTGCCGCCGTTCGTGGTTTTGAATACCCCGTTTGATGTAGCGGCAATAATATTCTGGTTATTCCCCGGATCGAGCAACAGGCGGTTTACCATTTTGTTGTCCGTTAATAGGTAGGTAAGCCCCGTGTTGTTCCATGTTGAACCTCCATCGGTCGACTTCAGTACACCAATGCTGCGGTTATCCCAATGATCCTTATCCCCGGTAGCTATATAAATCGTATTTGAGGTGGCATAATCCGACGGAATGACAATATCGCTTACCGCAAGGGAATTGATATTGCTCGTGAGGCAGGTCCAGCTGGCGGCATTGTTCGTTGTAACCCAGATCCCGCCTGAAGCAGCTCCGACCCAATAGGTATTAACGTCTGAAGGATGAAAAGCCACGCAGTTGATACGGCCGATCCCTGCATATCCGCCCGGAGTGGTGTTGGTTCCGAGGCAGGTCCAGTTTGCAGAAGTTGAAGTGGTCTGCATGGGCGATGAATTCAGGTATTCATCATAAACATCCTGAGCAGATTTCTTCGGGAATGCGCCTGTTACAGGGTCTACCCGGGTTTCCATCTCATACTCCCAACGCTTGAATTGCTTCCAGCCAACGGCTTTTTTATTAACCCCGTTTTCAATATAGACTCCTTTATCAACATTAAAGGGCGCCCAGTATTCATTAAAAGCATTCCTATAGTCGTAAAAAGTCAATTCTGCTTTGGGCTTGTTTGAAGGTAAATTCTTCAACCAGGGCTGGGAAAACAATATTGATGTACAAAACATGAACATCAATAAAAAAATTATTCTTTTCATAACTTCCAGTTTTGAGCCCCTGTTGGAGTGGGGCTGATATATTATAAATATTTTTACCAAATATAGTGTCACGCACTAAGCTTTTTTCAGGCTTAGTTTACGCAACGAACTATCATTGGCGAAATTACGACAGCATTTCCTGTTTAAAATACAGAGATCCGGAAACTAATTAACATTGTTATTTACAATCCTGAAATTGTTAATAACTTAAACATCTGGCACATACTGCTGAAGAAGGGGAAAATCCACGTAAAAAAAATATCCCAAACGCCTAAGGGTCAGACATTTGGGATATCGATGGGTGGAAGATGGGTTTCGAACCCACGACCTTCAGAGCCACATTCTGACGCTCTAACCTGCTGAGCTACGACCACCATTTATTGCTGCAAAAGTACATAAAAATAATAAATTTGCAAAAATCCCCGGCCATTGAATCTTTTCAAGAATCGCACCAACGTAGTTTCGGTCTCCCTTTCCCGCCAGGCATGGGTGAGGTTCCGCCGAGAACCACTTGGAATGATTTCTCTTGTTTTCATAGGACTGGTATGCCTTACAGCCATATTTGGGTACCTGATCACACCTGATAAAAGCCCGTTCGCCAACCAGCAATACCTGGAACTTGGGCTGAAAAAACCAGGTTTCAGTGTTGATATGTTATACATCAGGAAGGCAGATGCCCCTGCAGGATCAAGCTGGTTTCACACCATGCTCATGGGTGAACGCAGTGCCTGTACATCAATCCCCGTGAGCAGTTACAGGATCAGCAGGGATACCTTGTATTACAAACCCTGGTCGGATCCCGGGACGGGAATATCCACAGTAGAAAAAATAAATTTAAAGCAGGTCGGGCTTCCTGTAAAAAAAACTTTCTGGCTGGGGACCGACCGTTTCGGCAGGGATTACCTCAGCCAGATGATCATCGGGGCCAGGGTAAGCCTTGCAGTCGGCTTTATCAGTGTTTTTATATCACTGCTGATAGGTATTTCCCTGGGTGCCATCGCCGGGTATTTCAGGGGATGGGCCGACAACCTCATCATGTGGTTCATCAACGTGGTATGGTCGATACCCACGCTGCTGCTTGTGATCGCCATCACTTTTGCACTTGGAAAAGGTTTCTGGCAGGTTTTTGTGGCTGTCGGACTGACGATGTGGGTTGATGTAGCGAGGATGGTGAGGGGGCAGGTCATGAGCCTCCGTGAAAAGGAGTTTGTGGAAGCAGGCCATGCGCTTGGGTTTTCCGATACAAGGATCATCATCAGGCATATACTGCCTAATGTGATGGCCGCCGTCATTGTAATATCAGCAGCGAATTTTGCTTCTGCCATTCTTCTTGAGGCAGGGCTTAGTTTTCTCGGGCTCGGGGTGCAACCGCCGGTTCCATCCTGGGGTTCCATGATCAAGGAAAATTACGGTTATATCATACTCGACTATGCATACCTGGCGATACTGCCGGGCATTGCCATTATGATGCTGGTCCTGGCATTTATGCTGATGGGGAATTCCCTTAGGGATGCGTTGGACGTGAAAACGAGGGAGTGATCATCCCGGACCGAACTCAAGATTTCCACAATGCTTATCATTTCTAAGCCTGCATGAGCCTTTGTCGAGGAAAAACTTTACCGAGAAGTAAAAGTCAATCCCTGTAAAATCGCTGAAATTAAAAAATCCGCCCATTTTGTCGCAGCCTATGGTAAACCCGTAGGCTCTCAGGGCCAGGCCAACCCTGGGCAGGTACCAGTCATACAAAGAGAGCGGAAGGCTGACCTCCAGCCATTTTCTTTCATAACGCGGAGTTATTGTAAGCTCGGCAGGCCTGGTTACCGAGGCTTTGGCGAAGGTGACAGGGTAGATCAGGCTTGCATTGATATAGGTGAACATGGTAAGATGGTAATCAAACTGGACGCTCAGGGCAGTGGGAAGCCAGAGGGTGAATTTTTCACCGGCTTTGGCCGAGGTCTTGTCGCCATAGAACTTTAAGCTGATGGTGTCCATCATCTGATTAATGCTTTTGAACTTTATCCTGGTAAGCTGGTCCCAGTATGAAGAACGGTTGTCGATCACCAGTTTCTGCGCATTTGAATTGAACCTTATACCGCCGATATCCACCAGGGCCACTCCCACCCTGTAAACATAGTCTTCGTAACGCTGGGCGCAAAGCCTTGTAACATACTCGTACTGGTGAGGTTTTACAAGTCTTGTATAAGTAACCCCCAGGTCAACTCCAAAGCCGCCCCCCCTGAAAGCCGTTGTGCCGGCAGGGGTGTTGGTCTGGTAATCGACAGGTATTGACATTCCCATCTCAGCTTTCAGGTTTGTGATCTGGACCGTGGAATCGTCAATAACGGTATAATTGATATTGGAGGAATTCACATAAGTACCCGCATAGCCGAAAAGACGCTTTATTGTCACCCCTGCATTGATGCGGTTGAATGCATGTCCGTATACTTCATAAGAATAAGTAAGTCCAATTTCAGCCCAGGCCATCTGGGAAAAGCTGAAAGGCCTGATATCATTATAATTGATCTTCTGCTGGGGCCTGTAATTCAGCCCGAGGTAGAGAAAATTTGCCAGCTCGTAAGGCAGGTTATGTGCCGAAACGACGTTCCTGACTGCGGTGGTAATGGCAAACGCATGCTTGCCATAGATAAGCATTGCAGAGGGACCGAGGACCTGGTTGCTGACGTATGCGCTTTTAGGTTTCAGGTTTTCGTAACGGTAAAAGTTCCGGACTTCCGTACCGTAACCTTCGGAATGCGATGGCCATTGATAACCTCCCTGGAAAAAGTGGGAGAAGCTGTACTCAGCTTTTTTCTGATAAAGAAAGTTGTTCTGAACAAATTGTCCCATGCCTAAAAACTGTATATCGAGCCAGGTCTTCGAATTCTGCAATCCACTTGGGTTAATTCCGATATTGTTTACCCCTGCGTAATTGCCAAGGGTGAGCCCGTACATCGATTGCCCGCTGGAGAATGCCGGGATGGCAACCATGAGAAGCAAGGACAAAATATATCGATATAACCACATATATAAACAGGCTATTATGTATGATAACAGAAATCGGTGTGTAAATATTATCCCTGTTGCGGATTTATAAACACCTTCAGGGGAATAAACCTTTGTGGTGTTGTTTGAATTAATGACCAGAATATGGCAGCCGGGGTTGCCCCGACCTGCAAAAATTCGTGAACCATGATCCGTGAACCGTGAACGGTGAATGGTTCACGATTCACGGATCACGGTTCACGGTTCACGGTTTTTTCGTATATTTGCAGGCTCAAAAAAAAATCCAGCTGCGGATGTGGCGTAATTGGTAGCCGCGCAAGACTTAGGATCTTGTGCCTCAGGGCGTGGGGGTTCGAGTCCCTTCATCCGCACAAAATCAAATCAGCAGTCCCGGTTTGAGAAATCCGGGCATATTAAGATCAATTTTAACCGAAGAGGAATTCATGAATTTATCAAGAGAAAGCACAGGTGAATTAACCGCCACGATCCGGATGGAGATTACCCCGGAAGACTATACCGAACAGGTAAGCAAAGTGATCAAGGATTACCAGAAAAAAGCCAACATACCAGGCTTCCGCCCAGGACATGTGCCGTCGGGGATGATCCGTAAAATGTACGGAAAATCTGTTCTGGCCGAAGAGGTCAACAAACTGATCTCCGACTCGCTGAACAACTACATCAAGGAACAGAACCTGGACATGCTTGGCAATCCTATCCCCAGCCAGGAGAAAAATTCCGAGGTCAACTTTGACACCCAGACCACCTTTGAGTTCTTTTTTGACATTGGGTTTGCACCTGCGTTCAAAGTCCCCTTGGGACCTGAAACTGAAGTTGAAGACGTTGAGATCACTATCGACGACAGTATGATCGACAAATACGTGGAGGATACCCGCAAACAATATGGTACTCCTGTCCGGGTTGAAGAAAGCGTGCAGCCTGCAGGCGAAACGGAAATCACTGATCCGGAAGCAGAAACAAAAGAAGAAGAAGCTCCCAAAGCCCCTGAAATGATACCTGCCGAAATGAATGCTGAATTCTTTGATAAGGTATACCCCGGCGAGAAGATTGAAACAGAAGAACAGCTCAGGGAAAGGATAAGAAAGGATGCTTCAGCAAGTTTTTCACAGGAAACCGACAAGATTTTCTTCAACAAAGCTACCGATACGCTGGTAAAAGGCGCAGAATTTGACCTGCCTGATGAATTCCTGAAACGCTGGCTGCTTGAATATAATGAAGGTAAGTACACAGCGGAACAAATCGAAAAGGATTACGCTTCTTTCAGGGAGTCGATGAAATGGCAGCTTATCGAAAACAAGATTATAAGGGAACATGACATCAGGGTAAGTGACGAAGAAATAAAGACTTACATCCGCACTGTCATGCTCCGCAGAGTCGGCACGGAATTTGTCGATCCAGAGATGGAAAAGAGATATGAAACCATAGTGGATTCGTTCATGCAGAACAAGGAACAGGTGCAGAGGATCAATGACCAGCTTTATAATGCTCGTCTGCTCGGATTGTTCAAAACACAGCTGAATGTGGTAAAGAAAGAAGTGTCGTATGATGAATTCATTAAAATTGCTTCGGAAGCGCATGAGCATACCCATGAGCATCACGATCATGAGCATGAGCATGAACATGGGCACGAGCATGAATAAAAAGCGAAAAGCGAAAAGCGAAAAAGCGTTGGGCGAAGCCCAAATGAGCACACAAATGAAATAAACAATTGGTGCGAATAAATAAAAAATAGCGAAGTAGCGAAATTTTAAAAGATAACCTTATACAAAAGATTATGGACGAATTTGCAAGATATGCAACCAGGCACAAGGGTATCAACAGCCTGACCCTTGAAAAGTACAAGAGTATTTCGGCTAACTACATCTCCCCGACCATCATAGAAGAAAGGCAGCTCAACGTTGCCACAATGGATGTTTTCAGCCGTCTTATGATGGACCGTATAATTTTCCTTGGGGTTCCTATTGATGATTACGTTGCCAACATCATCCAGGCGCAGCTTTTATTCCTGGAATCGGTGGATTCGCACAAGGATATACAGATCTATCTGAATACACCGGGCGGGTCTGTATATGCAGGGCTCGGCATTTACGACACCATGCAATATATCAATCCCCATGTTGCAACTATCTGTACCGGAATGGCTGCTTCGATGGGCGCAATCCTTTTATGTTCAGGCGAAGCGGGCAAGCGCACTGCCCTGAAACATTCCAGGATACTGATACACCAGCCCATGGGGAGCGCCGAAGGACAGGCTTCCGACATCGAGATCACCACACGGGAGATCCAGAAGCTAAAAAAAGAACTCTACGAAATAATTTCCCTGCATTCAGGCCAGCAATATAAAAGGATACTCAAGGATGCCGACAGGGATTACTGGATGACCGCAGATGAAGCCAAGGAATATGGCATGATAGACGAGGTTCTTATTAAATCGAAGAAAGAAACGCAGTAATGGCAAAAACAGAGGAACGCTGTTCTTTTTGCGGCAGGGAAAAACATGAGGCAAAGGTCCTGATCGCAGGGCTCAGCGGCCACATCTGTGACAATTGCATTCAGCAGGCCCAGACCATACTGGTGGAGGAACTTGCAGCAAAAAAGCCAAAGAATATCCAGGAATACGCTCTCCTCAAGCCTAACGAAATAAAGCATTATCTTGATCAGTACGTGATCGGCCAGGATGAAGCCAAAAGGGTTATCTCCGTAGCAGTATACAATCATTATAAACGTATCAGGCACGCGAAGGAATCCAAGGATGATGACGTTGAACTTGAAAAATCCAACATCATCGTAGTTGGTGAAACAGGCACAGGAAAGACCCTTTTAGCAAGGACTATTGCGAAAATGCTCAACGTCCCGTTCTGCATAGCCGATGCTACGGCTCTCACCGAGGCAGGTTATGTAGGAGAGGATGTTGAAAGTATCCTGGCGAGGCTGTTACAGGTTGCCGATTACAACCTGGAGGCCGCAGAAAGAGGGATTGTGTTTATCGACGAGATCGATAAGATCGCCCGTAAAAGCGACAACCCCTCCATCACCAGGGATGTTTCCGGTGAAGGAGTGCAGCAGGCTCTTCTTAAAATGCTTGAAGGTTCAGTTGTGAACGTTCCTCCACAGGGGGGAAGGAAACATCCTGAACAGCGAATGATACAGATCAACACCCAGAATATTCTTTTCATCACCGGGGGTGCCTTTGACGGAATCGAAAGAAAGATTGCAAATAGGTTGCAAACCAACAAGATAGGTTATAAAATAGACAGGAAACGTGAAGAAGTGGACAAGGACAATATTCTTCAGTACATCTCGCCTGTTGACCTTAAGGCATTCGGGCTGATTCCCGAACTTGTGGGAAGGATGCCGATCGTGACTTTCATGCATGCCCTCGACAAGCCAACGCTCAAACGCATACTCACCGAACCGAAAAATTCACTGGTGAAACAGTACATTAAACTGTTCGAGATGGACAATGTGAAACTGACCTTCGATGAAGAAGCCCTGGACTTCATTGTTGAGAAATCGGTGGAATTCAAACTTGGAGCAAGGGGACTCAGGGCAATACTTGAAGGTGTGATGAACGATGCCATGTTCGAGCTTCCTTCAAAAGCCAATGTTAAAAACCTGAAAGTCAACCTTGCCTTTGTCGAAGAAAAATTCAACAAAACAAGTTTATCCAGGCTCAGGGTGGCCTGATACTAAACAGACCCTTCTCATCGTTTATTTCAGGGCTTACACAACGGAGATTCCGATGAGAATATTGTTACTATCTTTCTTACTTGTGTTTTCAGCTAACCTGACACTTCTTTCCCAGGATACGACGAAGATCGCCCTGCCAGGGAAGATTGTCCAAGGCGACACCCTGCCAGCCATTGACCTGAACAGTGTGGTGATCTTTCCTTCCGGTAAATTCGATACCCGAAGGGAAGCAGCACGTTACGACAGGCTGGTTTATAACATCAAATTCGTTTATCCTTATGCCAAACTGGCAGGGGTCAAGTTAAAGCAGATCAAAGCAGTGCTTGACACTATTAAAAACGAAAAGCAGAGGAAACTGTTCCTTAAAAAATCGGAAAAGGAGCTTGATGCCCAGTTCGGCGACCAAATCCGTGACATGTCGTATTCACAGGGAAAGATACTTATCAAGTTGATCTACAGGGAAACTGAGTCTTCAACATTTGTCATAGTCAAGGAACTCAAGGGAGGATTCAGCGCCTTTTTCTGGCAAACCTTCGCACGGATTTTCGGGTACGATCTTAAAGCCGTTTACGACCCCAAAGGCGAAGACCAGGGAATTGAAAGGATCGTACAGATGATAGATGCAGGCGCAATATGAAAATAAGCATTAAATTTACAGGCTTGGCAGAGTTATGAAGTTATCCATCGTCATCGTCAATTACAACGTCAGGTATTTCCTTGAGCAATGCCTGCATTCAGTACAAAATGCCTGCAAAGGCATTGAAGCTGAAGTTTTTGTAGTTGACAACAGCTCGGTTGACGGTTCAGTTAAAATGGTGAGTGAAAAATTCCCAGACGTTATCCTGATTGCAAACAAGGATAACCTTGGCTTTTCCACAGCCAACAACCAGGCCATGTCGAGGGCTAAAGGGGAATATATCCTTTTGCTCAACCCCGATACACTGGTTGAGGATGACACACTAAGGAAGGTCGTGGGTTTCATGGATGAACATCAGGATGCAGGAGGACTGGGTGTAAAAATGATTGACGGGAAGGGCAAGTTCCTGCCCGAATCCAAGCGCGCCTTACCTACACCGCTCGTAGCTTTCTACAAGATATTCGGGTTTTCTTCACTCTTCCCAAGGTCCAGGATCTTCAGCCAGTACCATCTTGGATACCTTGATAAAGATAAAACCCATATTATAGACGTGCTTGCGGGAGCATTCATGCTGCTGAGGAAAACAGTCCTCGACAAGATCGGCCTGCTGGATGAATCCTTCTTCATGTACGGCGAAGATATCGACCTGAGCTACAGGATAACCCAGGCGGGTTATAAGAACTATTATTACCCCGAAACGAGGATCATCCATTACAAGGGTGAGAGCACAAAAAAGAGCAGCATCAATTATGTGTTCATGTTCTACAATGCAATGATCATTTTTGCAAAGAAGCATTTTTCAAAAAAAAATGCAAGGTCTTTCTCAATGATGATCCATTCGGCGATCTACCTGCGTGCTGGTGTTTCAATCCTTACCAGGTTTGCCAACAGGATATTGCTGCCTCTCTTGGATGCCCTGATGATTTACGCAGGTATGTACTTTATCACTTTCTACTGGGAAAAGAATTTCATTTTTCAATATGGGGGGCATTACCCTCCCGAGTTCATGCTGGTTGCTGTCCCCCTGTACATTCTCTTCTGGCTCATCAGCGTATACGTAAGCGGGGGATATGACAGGCCGATCATGTTGAAGAAAGTGTTCCAGGGCATGCTGGTAGGCACCGTACTGATCCTTCTGCTCTACAGCCTTCTTAGCGAGAACTACAGGTTTTCGAGAGCGCTTATCCTCTTCGGTGCCATGTGGGGCCTGATGATCATGCTTGCAGTAAGGGTGTTCCTTCATTTGTCGAAATTCAACGGCTTCCAGCTCCTTACAATTAAAAATAAAAAGTTCGTCATTATTGGCGAGAAGGAAGAATCGGAAAGGGTTTCCGACCTGCTCCAGAAAACCGGTATGAACCCGGCTTTCGTTGGACTTGTGAGTTACCGGCCTATTAAAGGCAACACCAATGGTTTTATCGGAAGTCTCGATCAGATCAAAGACATCATCACCATTCACAAGATCGATGAAGTGATATTCTGTGCAAAGGATATCCCCGCCCAGGTCATCATCGATAAAATGTCGGAACTCAAAGATGCCCAGGTGGATTATAAAATTGCCCCTCCTGAAAGCCTTTCCATCATAGGCAGCAACTCTATAAACACATCCGGCGACCTGTATGTCGTCGACATCAACGCTATCACTAAAAAATCAAACCGAAGGAACAAGAGGGTCTTTGACCTGGTTGCCGGGCTTATCACCCTGCTGCTTTACCCTCTCTTCATTTTCCTTGTTAAAAATCCGCTGGGACTGGCCAGAAATATTATCCTTGTACTGATCTCGAAAAAATCCTGGGTCGGGTATACTCCGGCAAGCGGAGCCCAGGCACAGCATGTACCCCTGATCAAGAAAGGTATTCTGAATCCGTTGGATGCCCTGAAGTCGAAACAGATCAGCGAAGAGGACAAGAACAGGATCAACATTCTTTATGCCCGGGATTATCACCTTACCAACGATATCAATATCATGTTCAAAGGGTTCAGGGACCTGGGAAGGAATTGATCATTTTATTTTGAATGATTTTAAATAAGAAATATAACGTACCTTTGCGGCATAATAAATCAGGTATATGAGGACTGTAGAAGTAGTTGTTCCAAGGTTAGGCGAAAGCGTGATTGAGGCAACGATAATCAGATGGCTGAAGAATGAAGGCGAGCAGGTTGCAGCTGAAGACGCACTTGTCGAGATAGCAACAGATAAAGTTGATTCCGAGATTGTGTCAACAGCAAGCGGCAAGCTTTCGAAAAAATTGTTCAACGAAGGGGATGTGGTAGCTGTTGGTAAAGTTTTTGCCCTGATAGAGACCGATGGGGAAGCCGGGGCTGCAGTGCCTGATGAAGGTGCAGCTGAATCACAACTTTCCTCCGGCAAAGCCAAATCAGCAGAGCCTGTCACCGAAACCGCTCAGAACATTGACGGAACGAATGACAGCCATCAAGAGGCTGTTCCTTCAACCCGCTACTATTCTCCCCTTGTGCGCAGCATAGCCCAGCAGGAAGGTTTGTCTTTCAAAGAACTGGATTCCATACCCGGCAGCGGCAAGGACAGCCGCCTCACCAAGCAGGACATCCTGGATTATATTGCCAAGAGGCTACCTGGTGCCAGCCAGGCACAGCCCGTTTTACCCGCCGCAATCAAACCTGAACCTGTGATCCCTGTTTTTACGAAAGGCGACGACCGCATTATTGAAATGGACAGGGTAAGGCAGCTTATTGCAAACCATATGGTGAGATCGCTGCAGACCTCTCCCCATGTGACTTCGTTCATAGAAGTGGATATGAGCAGGATCACAGGCTGGAGGGAAAAGAATAAGGATCCATTTCAGAAGAAGTACGGGGAAAAACTGACCTTCACCCCTATTTTCATCGAGGCCATTGCCAAAGCATTAAGGGATTATCCCATGGTGAACGTTTCAGTCGACGGGACAAAGATCATTGTACATTCCAAAGTGAACGTCGGTATGGCTGTCGCCCTCCCCAGTGGAAACCTGATAGTTCCGGTTGTCGGGGATTCCGGAAGCAGGAACCTCCTTGGGATAACCAGGGCTGTCAACGATTTAGCCAACAGGGCGAGGAACAACAAACTTGTCCCTGACGAAATCTCGGGCGGGACTATTTCACTGACCAACCTCGGGTCTTTCGGGACCCTGATGGGAACCCCCATTATCAACCAGCCGCAGACAGCGATCATTGCTGTCGGGGCCATTAAAAAACGGCCTGTTGTAATCGAGTCTGAAGAAGGCGACATGATAGCCATACGGCCTGTCATGATCTGCTCAATCACCTTCGATCACAGGGTTATAGACGGCGGGCTTGGCGGACAATTTCTGAGCAGGTTCGCGCAATATCTTGAACAATTTGACAACACCCAGACTATCTGAACATGGAACTAAACCTTAACCGCCCGCTGGTATTCCTCGACCTTGAAACAACAGGGATCAAAGTGGCAACAGACCGTATCGTCGAATTATGCCTTTTAAGGGTGAATGCCGACGGCAGCAGGAAGATCAAGACCCTCAGGATCAAACCCGGGATACCCATCCCGGCTGAAGCAACTGCCATTCACGGCATAACCAATGAAGATGTAAAGGACTGTCCTGCCTTTGCTGAAGTTGCACATGAACTCGCTGCGTTTATGGATAACTGTGATATGGCAGGATACAATTCAAACCATTTTGACATCCCTCTGATCGTAGAGGAATTCCTCAGGGCCGGGGTGGATTTCGACCTGAAAGGGAGAAGGTTTGTCGACATACAGAATATTTTTCACAAGATGGAACCCCGCAACCTGACGGCAGCTTATAAATTTTACTGTAACAAGGAGCTGGAGAATGCCCATTCAGCCGAAGCCGATACAGTAGCCACTTTTGAGATACTTCAGGCCCAGCTTGACCATTATAACCAGACCGAGTACAAGGATAAGAAAGGCGTCATTTCAAAACCTGTGGTGAACGATGTCAAGGCCCTGAGCGACTTCACCTTCACCAACAAGGCTGCCGACCTCATCGGGCATGTGATCTATGACGAAAAGAACGTTGAGGTATTCAACTTCGGCAAGCACAAAGGCAAAGCCGTGACTGATGTGTTCCGCTCCGAGCCCTCTTATTACGACTGGATCATGAAAAGTGAATTCCCCTTATCCACAAAGAAAGTCGTTACAGCCATCAAACTCAGGGGCTTTAACAAGGAAAGCGTTAAAACTGAATTATTCTGAGAATTTATGAAGATCATCTGCATAGGGCGCAATTATGTTGAGCATATCAGGGAACTCAATAATGCGATCCCAAGCGAACCCGTGTTTTTCCTGAAACCCGATACGGCCCTTCTCATCAGGAACCGTCCGTTTTACTATCCTTCCTTTTCATCCGACATCCATTATGAACTGGAACTGGTTTTGAAGATCAATAAGGTGGGTAAGCATATTGAAAAACAGTTTGCCCACACTTATTTTGATGAGATCGGACTCGGGCTTGACATGACTGCCCGTGACCTTCAGGAAAATGCGAAAAAAAAATCCCTGCCCTGGGCCGTTGCCAAGGGATTTGATAACTCGGCCCCCATCAGTAAATTTATCCCGGTTAACAGGTTCAGTGATCCCGGTAATATCAGTTTTCACCTTGACCTCAACGGGAAAACGGTACAAACAGGGAATTCAGGGCTGATGATTTACTCTTTTACCGACATCATCACCCATATATCAAAATACATGACAGTGCGCACCGGCGATCTCATCTTCACGGGAACACCTGCAGGCGTGGGGCCTGTTAAGATAGGCGACATCCTTGAAGGGTATCTCGAAGATGAAAAGATGCTGAAGTGCGAGATCCGCTGATCCCTGCACTTTTACCTGAAAATAATTTCCCTGATGACTGCTTTTCCTGCATTCTTATTCAGGAGATCTATAAGTTTTTCTTTCCTGTACTGCAGTTCCTGCCTCATGGCTGCGGAATCGACAGTGACAAATAAAATACCATCCTTTACCCGGAGCCCGCTGGTGTGGGATGCTATCAGTTTTCCTGCAACAGTTTCCCATTCGCTTACAAGCCTGGTTCCCTCGAGATGATCCTGAAGCCTGTATTTCTTCAGTATCTCAAGCACAACGTCTTTAAGGGGGCGGTCGTTACCTTTCATATGGCGGGATTAAGCGGAAGACTGAAGAACTTATGATCGATATCCATGGCATCGAAGATACGCCGGATGCGGTCTTCACTAGTATCTGTTATAAAGACCTGTCCGAAATTATGCTTGCTGACCATGCTTATCAGCTGCTGTACCCTCATGTCGTCAAGCTTGTCAAACACATCATCCAGTAAGAGGATGGGCTTGTAACCTTTGATATTCCTGGTATAATCGAACTGGGCCAGTTTAATTGCCACCACGAAGGATTTTTGCTGTCCCTGGGAGCCGAACTTCTTTACCAGGTAGCCATCGAGGGTAAATTCCAGATCGTCTTTGTGAATACCGACGGTCGAAGACTGGGCTGCCCTGTCGCGGTGGAGGTTGTCCCTGATCAGGTCCTCCATCACTGCATCGCAAAGATGAGAGTCATACCTTACCCCCACTTTTTCAATTCCCCCGCTGATATAAGTATAATAATGCTGGAAGATGGGAATGAAAGCTTCAAGGAACCTGCTGCGCTTTTCATACAGCAGCCTGCCAAGCCGTATCATCTGTTCATCCCATATCTCAAGTTGTGTCTTATCGTAAAAATTCTTCTCGGCGAAGGCTTTCAGAAGTGAATTGCGCTGAAGGAGCACCTTGTTGTACTGGATAAGGTCATCCAGGTACATTTTATCAAATTGAGCTATCACGCTGTCGATATACCTCCTCCTGACCTCAGGTCCTTCGTTTATCAGGTCCCTGTCGTATGGTGAGATCATAATAAGGGGGAAATGCCCGATATGGTCCGACAGCCTTTCGTATTCCTTTTTATTCAGCAGGAACCTCTTACGCTGGTTGCGTTTCTGGATACACTGCACAAGATCAGGGCTGTCGGCATTACGGAAAAAACTTCCGTTGAGTGCGAAATAATCCTGGTTGTGCTTTATGTTCTGGGTATCGGCCGGGTTAAAATAACTTTTGCAGAACGAGAGGTAATGAATTGCATCGAGGAGGTTTGTCTTTCCGACTCCGTTATTTCCGGTAAAGCAGTTTATCTTGTCGGAAAAGACAAGGTCGGCAAGCTCGTAATTCTTGAAATTTGCGACTGAAAGTTTATGAAGAAACATCCCCGGAAGTTAAGAACTGCAAAGATACATTTCTTATTTCTTCTTGGTGAATTCCGAAAGATTAACTGCCACAGTGAAGTAATTGGGATTAGGGACTCCTGCCTGTACAGTGGTTCGGGTATAACTGATATTGAACATCTTTATCCTCAGTCCGAAGCCCAGTGAGAACCCGGCCAGACCGGTTTTACCATAAAGTTTCATTTCCTGCCTTTGGCGGTAATTATATCCCAGCCTGATGGCAAACACTTTGGCGATGGTGATTTCGCCCCCGATGACGACATGACGCATGAAATTATCCGCAAATTTGCTGATGCCCGATTTTGTCTGCACCTGACCGGTGATTGGGTCAGCCTGGTTAGCGGGATTGTTGGGGTCGGTATAGGTAAGGTCCCACTTCTGCAGATCGGTGAAAATCTCGTAAAAACGAAGGGGGATATGTTTCAGCTTTTCGCTTAAGCCAAGCTGTATCTGGAAAGGCAGGGGTTCATGGTTGCCTGCAGTATAAGGTACTATCTGGTACCCTATATTCCTGAAAATAAGAGAAGCGTTGAACACATCGTCAGTTGCGGTATAGGTACCAGCCACGTCCACCGCTATCCCGAAGGAACGGTAGGTTTCGAGGGCCGAGTAAATCAGCTTGCCATTCGCCCCTATGTTAAAATGCGGGCTCAACGGCCTTCCCCACCCGATATTCAGTGCATATTCCGAAGCAGTGAATGTGCCGGTGATGGTACCCGAAGCATCAGCCTGGGTAAAGCTTCCATAGGATACAAATTGCAGAGAAGCGGCAAAATTGCCGGCTTTGCTGAAGGAATGGGCAAACATCGCATAACCGTAATTTGCCGCCATATAAGTGACAAAACTAAAAGCCAGGCTGTTGTTCATGTCGGGCGTAATGACCGAAGGATTCGCCAGCGCGATTGTAACATCGTTATCCCTGACAGGCAGGAAATTACTTCCTATTGATGCAACCCTTGCCGAATTGGTGAGGTTAAGGAATTCATAGGTGCCGGAACTCCCGCTCTGTGAATACAGAGGACTTATTCCCGTGAGAAACAAAAGAATTAAAAAGGAAAGTAAGCGTAGAGGACGAAGCACGTTTATCTTTTAATTTATATATCAAACGAAAGCCTTTGAGAAATATTTTATCGGGATACAGAAACTATTGAATCAGCCCCCGGCCCGTCTTTTTAAGACGTCCCTGATCTTTGAGATCGGCGACGAGCTTATCAAGTATCCCGTTAATGAATTGTTTTGATTTCTGGGTACTGAAACTTTTTGATATTTCGATGTATTCGTTCAATGTCACTTTAACCGGAATTTGCTGAAAATAGAGTACTTCTGCAAGTGCCATTTTAAGTATGATGATATCGGTAAGGGCTATCCTCTCAAGTTCCCAGTTTTTCGACCGTTCACCTATCATCTTTTCAAATTCTTCACTGTGGATGATAGTTTTGCGGAATAACTGGCTTATGAACTCTTTGCTTTCTGCAGCCTCGTCTTCATTGTCTTTTGTGAACAGGCTGATGATATCCGACTTAAAAGAAAAATCTTCCGGGATTATCATCAGGGCTTTGATGGCATAACTTGCAACGATTTCAAAATCATCATGCCAATGGATGCTCCTCTCTTCGCATAAAGACCTGAGATCCGCATTATTGGCTACATATTTCCTGAACAGCTTCACAAGGTAATTACGATCATCTTCAAATGAGCTCTCCCCCGATTTAAGGTAGGTATGAAGGTCTTTGGATGCTTTCAGCTTCATGCCTGACTTCCTGACCATCTCCTGTTCCTCTGTCCATGATATAGAATATCTTTCAATATGTTTTGCCATGGGTTCATTTTCCAGGAGCAGCTTCAGGAGGCGGTTCTGGAGTAGTTTAAGGCTGGGATTCAGCTCATCGGCAGTAGGGTAGAATTTAGTTTTCGATTCTGCCATCCTGTATTCATAATGATGGATTAGCTCGAACAGGAAAGAAAACTGCATGCTGAACAGCTGATAAACCATTTCAATACTTTTGTGAAGGTTCTTTTCTGCTAATTCCATTTTGGGTTCCCCCCCCTGGAAAAAAGCATATAAGGCCTGAAGCACTTTTACACGATAATGTCGCCGTCCCAGCATCTGACTAAGATTATAAACCTCTTGAAAATCGGTTGCAAAGCTATGGAAAGACTGCGATAGTTTTCAAATAATATTCATAATTTTGCGTTACTCATATTCTAAGAAACTAAAACCAAATGCCAGTTAATGATGGAAGATAATGAAAATAAGGGTAAAGACAGAGGTGAAATCTTCTCAAGGGCCATACGGGCCGGTAAACGTACGTACTTTTTTGATGTTAAGACAACTGTTGAGGGTGAAGCTTATCTGACCATTACTGAAAGCAAGCGCAGATTTAATGAAGATGGAAAATTCTTTTACGAAAAGCATAAACTTTTTCTTTACAAGGAAGATTTTGACAAGTTTGTTAACGGGCTAAACGACTCCATTGAATTTATAAGGACCGGCAAGGCTCCCGACCGGCCGGTTACCGGGAATTACACAGATTCCAATGATGAGAACTATGGGAAAGACCTCAGTGCAGCGAGCCATTCCATTGAATTTGAGGACCTGACATCGGAAGCCGACCATACAGTTTAGGAAATCGGCACAACTGTCGGGTATCTGCTCAAACAGCAGCTTTACCACTATCTATTAAAACTTATTAACATAGCCTTAGCAAACGGCATTAAACTTTAATTTTGTTCATTGATTAATTATAATATGGGGAAAGTCATTGCAATTGCAAATCAAAAAGGAGGTGTGGGAAAGACCACTTCGGCAATAAACCTTGCTGCAGGCCTTGCCGTGCTGGAACATAAGACACTTCTGATTGATGCAGATCCTCAGTCCAATGCAACATCGGGAGTGGGTTTTGATCCCAGAAGCATAGAGAACAGCATATACGAATGCATTATGGACCATGTTGATCCTTTGTCGATCATCCTTAAAACCGCTACTCCTTTCCTTGACCTTCTTCCTTCACACATAGACCTTGTTGGGGCTGAGATTGAAATGATCCACCTGCCCAACAGGGAGAAAGTCATGAAACAGGTTATAGAGAAAGTCAAATCGAACTACGATTTCATCATCATTGATTGTTCTCCATCCCTCGGGCTGATCACGGTAAACGCTCTGACAGCGGCAGATTCGGTTATAATCCCGGTACAGTGTGAATATTTCGCCCTGGAGGGATTGGGAAAGTTACTGAACACCATAAAGATAGTACAGGCCAGGCTTAACCCGGCCCTGGACATTGAAGGCATTTTGCTGACCATGTACGACAACCGACTTAACCTTTCGAAACAGGTGGTTGACGAAGTCAAGACCCATTTCCAGCAGATGGTATTTCACACTATCATCAACAGGAATACGAAACTGGGCGAAGCCCCGAGTTTCGGCCAGACCATCATGGTGCATGACATTAACAGCACGGGCGCGATCAATTACCTGAATCTTGCCCGGGAGATCATTCAGAATAACGAAGAGCCGGTGGTCAGCACTGCCAGCCAGGAATTAAGCCAGTAACATGCAAGGAAAAAAGAAGGCATTGGGAAGAGGTCTTAGCGCCCTGTTAGAAGGAAGCTCTTCGGAACTGGCAGGTGAGGAATTACCCACCACTCCTGCGAGTCATACAGTATCAGCCATCCCTCTGAATCAGCTTGAGACCAACCCGTTTCAGCCAAGATCAAATTTCGAGGAAAAGGAGCTTGCCGAACTGGCAGTTTCAATACAGGAGCAGGGTATTATCCAGCCTGTCACAGTAAGGAAGATCGGGACCGAAAGATTCCAGCTGATCTCCGGGGAAAGAAGATGCCGTGCAGCCAGGATCGCTGGTCTTACAGAGATCCCGGCATATATCAGGCTTGCCAATGACGAGCAGATGCTTGAGATGTCGATTGTAGAGAACATCCAGAGGATGGACCTGAACCCTCTCGAAGTGGCATTGAGTTTCCAGCGGCTTATCGAAGAATGCCGCATCAGGCAGGAGGACCTTGGCCAGAAAGTCGGGAAAGACCGTTCTACCGTATCAAATTACATCCGGCTGCTGAAACTGCCTGTCGAGATCCAGGTTGCAGTGAGGGACGGTATTATCAGCATGGGTCATGCCAGGACTCTCATCACCATGGAAGATGAAAAACAGCAACTGCAGGTGCTTCAAAAGATTCTTGAGAAAAAACTTTCGGTGCGCCAGGTTGAAGACCTGGTGAGGAGCCTTCTTAAACCTGCAAAACCCACCATACCTGCCGGCCCTAAGCTTCTGCCCTCCCAATACCAGCATGCCAGGGAGAAAATAAGCAACAGCTTGCAGTCGGAGGTGGAGATCACTCTGGGTGCCAGGGGTAAGGGAAGCATCCTCATCCACTTTAATTCTGAAGAAGAATTTCACAAACTGCTTTCTAAAATGAATCCTGAATGAGGTTGGTCATCCTGGCGGTTGTGTTTTTATGGCTTGCCGTTTTGCCTGCCAAAACAGTGAAAGCCCAAACCGACACCATCCCAAGGGAAACCCCGGATTCGATCGTCGAAAAACAGCATTCCGCCACAAAAGCCAGTATCATGTCGGCCTGTCTTCCCGGTCTGGGCCAGATATACAACCACAAGATCTGGAAAGTGCCTATAATTTATGCAGGTTTTGGGGTAATGGTCTATCTTATCGTTTTCAACACAGATTTATACCTGGACTATAAGTGCGCTTATATCGAGTCGGTAAACGGGAACCATAATGGGAACTATGCCTACCTTGAGAACTATTACACTGCCACGCAACTGGCATCAGCCAGGGAATATTACAGGAGGAACCTTGAACTGACATGCCTTGTGAGCGTCTTATGGTATGCATTGCAGATCCTCGACGCCACCGTAGATGCGCATTTGTACAGTTTCAACATCAACAAGACACTCAGCATGAAGGTAGAGCCTACCATGCTGGTACCTGTTGCTTCCACGAATTTTACGGGTGGATTAAAGCTTTCGTTACATTTTTAAACCGAACATATGAAGATTGCGTTGCTGGGATATGGGAAAATGGGACAGGAGATCCATGCCATGGCCGAAAAGAGGGGTCACAAGATAGTCCTGATAATTGACAATGACGAGGCATGGAAGGAAAGAGGTTATTTGCTCAAAGAGGCAGAGGTGGCAATTGAATTCACAACACCCGATTCGGCCCTTGATAACATCATGAATTGTTTCCAGTATGATGTGCCTGTAATTGTTGGCACAACCGGCTGGATAGAAGACATGGACCGTATCCGCAGGACGTGCATGGAACAGAATAAGAGCCTTTTCTTTTCTCCTAATTTCAGCATAGGGGTCAACCTGTTTTTTGAACTGAACCGTTACCTGGCTTCCATCATGGCAAAGTGGGGTAACTATGAAATCTCAATTGAAGAAACCCACCACATCCATAAGCTTGACGCGCCGAGCGGCACCGCCATTGTTCTCGCCAACGACATCATCCGCAATATAGAAAGAAAGGAAAAATGGGTCAAGGAACTTCAGGAAAACCCCGATGAAGTCGGGATCAAATCATACCGCAGCGAGGATGTCCCGGGTACTCATATCGTACGGTACGAATCTGAAATGGACTCCATCGTCATTACCCATAATTCCAAAACCCGCAGGGGATTTGCCCTGGGAGCAGTCATGGCAGCCGAATGGATACAGGGCAAAAGAGGGTTCTTTGAAATGAAAGACCTTCTGAATCCTCAAAAAAGTAATCTCTGACAGTAAGAAACAAGTGAAAATCACGTTATTATATCTTAAACCCATAAAATGAACCTCTATCTCATCCTATCCGTCCTTTTTACCGTTGCGACATTTGCCGGTTTGTGGGGGATATTCACGAAAGCCGGTGAAGCAGGCTGGAAAGTCCTTGTGCCATTCTATAATCTGTACATATGGCTGCAAATCGTCCGCAAACCACTCTGGTGGTATATATTCCTGCTTATTCCCTTTATCAATGTATTCGTGATCCTGCTCCTGATCGTTGAATTACTGAAGTGTTTCAAAAAATACGGACTGGGTGAACAGGCAGTGGGCGTATTATTCCCCTTTATCTACCTGCCTTACCTTGCCTTCACGCCGGCAGAGAAATTTTATACACCTGGCAGCGTTCCTGCCTTCAGGAAAACAGCGGTCAGGGAATGGGTCGACGCCATTATTTTTGCAGTTATTGCAGCAAGCATTATCAGGATATTCTTCTTTGAAGCATATACTATCCCCACCTCCTCCATGGAAAAGACCCTGCTTGTTGGCGATTACCTTGTAGTGAGCAAAGTAAGCTATGGACCGAGGGTTCCCAACACCCCCCTCTCTTTCCCCTTTGTACACCACACCTTACCCTTATCGGAGACTGCAAAGTCATACCTGGAGTGGATCAAGCTTCCGTATTACAGGTTTCCTGGTTTTGCCACTATAAAAAACATGGATGTGGTGGTTTTCAATTATCCCGACGGGGATACCCTTTCAACCAAATATCAGAGCAACATCTCTTATCACCAGATGGTGAGGAAGCTTGGCAGGGATGTGATCTGGAACGATCCTCAGACTTATGGCGAAATCATCTCAAGGCCCGTGGACAAAAGGGAGAACTTTATCAAGCGGTGCATCGGGATCGCAGGCGACAGCATCCGTATTGTCGACAGGAAAGTGTTCATCAACGGTCAACTTGAGAAGAATCCGGGAAAGAGGCAGTGGAAATACATTGTGCGCACCGACGGAAATCCCATTAACACCATGAACCTCGAGAAGCTCGGGATCACAGAACCTCCCCAGACCGATAACAACGGTAATTACGAGCTAACCCTTTCGGATGAAGCCATAGCAGGCCTCAAACAGTTCAGCAATATTAAAACCATAGAACCGGAGATCCTGCCTAAAGGCTTATGGGATCCCGACATTTTCCCCTTCGACTCGGCATACCGCTGGAACGTCGACAATTTCGGCCCTGTCTGGGTGCCGAAAGCCGGCGTGACCATTAAAATCAACAGCTCAAATATTATGCTTTACAAGAGGGCCATAGGCGTCTTTGAAGGGAATGACCTGAAGATACGCGACGGCAAGATCTATATCAACGGAAAGGAATCCGACACCTATACGTTTAAAATGAACTATTACTGGATGATGGGTGATAACAGGCATAATTCACAGGATTCAAGGTACTGGGGTTTCGTACCCGAAGACCATGTGGTGGGGAAGGCGTCCCTGGTATGGCTGTCGCTTGATCCGAACAAATCGCTGTTCGACGGCAAGATCCGCTGGAGCAAGCTCATGCATTTAGTGAAATAAACCCTGAGAAAGCAAATACACCCATGACCGACTCCCGTATCCGACTGTTGTTCCTGTTAATCCCGGTTTTTATTTTATTGCAGGGAAACACGAAAGCCACGCCGCCTTTTGAAGGAGTAATCAATTTCAGGATCGCTTACCCCGGCACCAAACTTACCAAAAGCCAGTTAGACCTTTTCCCTAAAACCCTTACTGTAATGATCAAAGGCGGTAAATCAAGAACCGACATACTTACGGGAGGGGGGAGCCGGAGTGAGATCACCGATCACCAGGAGAAAACGAAGATAAAGCTCCTGAACATGATGGGACAGAAATATGCCATCAGTTATTCGTCGGAAGATATCGTAAAGGAAATATCGAAAGACCCCCCTGTGCATATTGAACTCACCGATAAGGTGAAGAACATTGCCGGCTTCCAATGTAAGAATGCCGTCATCACGGTCAATGATAAAAACGGGAAATACACTATCGATGTTTACTACACTCCCGAACTGGGAGGCAAACAGGCTAATTTTGACAAAGGCATATACCATGACATTGAAGGTGTGCTCATGGAATTTTCGATGAAAACCGCGGATATGACCATGAGGTTCACTGCCCATACCGTCGAAAAGAAAACTGTTTCCTTAAAAGAATTTGAAGTACCTTCTGACTACACGATTATTACCACGGATGAATTGAAAAGCAAAATCGGGAGCAAGGAATAGGGCCTATGGCAAAGCAATACAACACCTTAAAATCGAATACCTTCAGGGATGAGGTCAGCCCGTTACCGGAAGAGGAACTGCCTTTGCAGGATGCAAATCCGAAGTCAAAAAAAACCAGGAAAGAAAAGCCTGTGAAGGAGAAACCTCCAAAACAGGAAAAACCTCCGAAAAAGAAAAAGGAACTGACCGAAAATCAGATCGAGAAAAGAGAAAGAAGGCTCAGGGTTTGGGGCCTTGCCTCCCTCCTGCTTGGAATGTATCTTTTGCTGTCTTTTGTTTCTTACCTGCAGACCTGGAAAACCGACTACAGTTATACCGATACCGTTTTCAAGCATTTTTCAGTTGAAGCATTCCGGGCAGGGGATGTCAGATGCGAGAACTGGATGGGTAAGACCGGGGCGCTTATTTCATACATGTTTATTTCGAACTGGTTCGGGATTGCCTGTTTTTTCTTTGTGGTCGTGCTCCTTATATGGGGGCTGCGGTGGCTGCTGAGGATCAGCTTTTTTTCACCATGGAAGACCATGGAATATTGTTTCTTCGGGGTTTTATGGCTTCCGGTATTCCTGGGACTTGTTCTCCCCCCCGACCACATAGCGACAGGGGTTTTATTCACCGGGGTTTATGGCTTCCAGATGAACCTCTGGCTCAATGACTTCCTGGGACAGACAGGGCTGGCCATTTTGCTTGCTTTTACTTTCTTCAGTTTTCTGATCATTGCTTTTAATATCCCTTTCCGCTGGTTAAAGCCAAAAAAAGACCAGGATGAAATTACTGATGTTGTGACTTCGGATGTTGTTTCCCCGGAACCCGAACCCCGAGCCGCTGAACAGCCCGGGATTGTGCCCGCCAACCTGATGATTGAAAAACCGGTGGAAGAGACACAGCCGATAGATCTCGGCGGACCGGCTGAGGAGATACCTTCTGAAACTGTTCCGGGAATTGAGCTGCAGATCGAGAAACCCAGTGAAGAAACTGACCTCGAGATGAAAGGCCCTATCCCCCGACAGGGGCTGGATACTCTCTACGACCCCACCCTTGACCTGCCCAGCTATAAATTCCCCACCCTTGACCTTCTGAGTGATTACGGTGGTGAATCCGTTGCTGTGAGGAAGGAAGAACTTGAAACCAACAAGGACAGGATCGTACAGACCCTTTCGCATTACGATATCAAGATAGCCAAGATAAAAGCCACCATAGGGCCGACGGTTACCTTGTACGAGATAGTCCCTGAAGCAGGCGTCAGGATCTCCAGGATCAAAAACCTGGAAGATGACATCGCATTAAGCCTGTCGGCCCTTGGGATCCGTATCATTGCACCCATGCCAGGCAAAGGAACTATCGGCATTGAAGTCCCAAACCAGAACCCCGAGATTGTATCGATAAAATCATTGCTGGCTTCTGAAAAATTCAAGAATTCGACGTTTGAACTGCCTTTTGTACTTGGAAAAACTGTGACAAACGAAACGTTCATCGCCGACCTGGCAAAGATGCCACATCTGCTGATGGCAGGTGCTACCGGACAGGGGAAATCGGTCGGGCTGAACACCATTATTACTTCCCTGCTTTATAAAAAGCATCCTTCGCAGATCAAGTTTGTGATGATAGACCCCAAAAAGGTCGAACTTACCCTGTTCTCGAAGATTGAAAGGCATTTCCTGGCCAAACTGCCCGACAGCGAAGAAGCCATCATTACCGACACCAAGAAGGTCATCCGCACCCTGAACTCCCTTAACATAGAGATGGACGGCAGGTACGACCTGCTCCGTGACGCCCAGGTAAGGAACATCAGGGAATACAATGAAAAATTCTATAACCGCAAACTGAATCCCAACGACGGCCACAGGTTCCTGCCTTATATTGTAATCGTCATAGACGAGTTCGCCGACCTGATCATGACTGCCGGGAGGGAAATAGAAACTCCTTTAACACGTCTGGCACAGCTTGCGAGAGCCACCGGGATTCACCTGATCATCGCAACCCAGAGGCCTTCGGTTAACATCATCACTGGAACAATCAAGGCGAATTTTCCGGCACGTATAGCTTTCAGGGTTATCTCGAAGATCGATTCACGTACAATCCTCGATTTCTCCGGGGCCGACCAGCTGATTGGACGTGGTGACATGCTACTTTCAACCGGCAGCGACCTCATCAGGCTGCAGTGCGCATTTGTGGACACCCCTGAGGTTGAAAAAGTAACGAGTTTCATTGGCTCCCAGAGAGGGTACCCCGATGCACACGCCCTGCCCGAATACTATGATGAGGAGAATAGCTCGGGAAAGGATTTTGATCCCAACGAGAGGGATGATTTTTTTGCCGAAGCAGCCAGGCTGGTTGTTCAGCACCAGCACGGCTCAACCTCGCTTTTGCAGAGAAAACTGAAACTGGGCTATAACCGGGCCGGGCGCATCATCGACCAGCTTGAAGCAGCCGGGATAGTCGGGTCTTTTGAAGGAAGCAAGGCAAGGGAAGTCAAATACAAGGATAGTTCAGCCCTTGAATCTTACCTTAAGGAAATGGGGAACGAATAAACACCAAAAAATCAATCATCAGTAAAATGAAAAAGCTCATTATTGTATTTCTCATGGCTTCCGCATTCAGCGGTTACAGCCAGAAAGCCTCTGAAATTCTCGACCAGGTCAGCGCCAAAACGAAATCATATACCTCCATCAAGGCAGATTTCTCCTACCGCATGGAGAATGCAAAAGCCAAAATCAATGAGCAAAAGCAGGGGACTCTCTTGCTCAGCGGCGACAAGTATAAGATGCAGGCCAGCGGACAGACTGTGATATGCGATGGCAAGACCATATGGACTTTCATGCCTGAGTCAAACGAGGTGCAGGTCAATTCACTCGACAATAAGGACGAGGCTCTTACCCCTTCGAAGCTTCTGACGAACTACAATACAAACTTCAAATCAAAGATCCTGAACGAAAAAAACAACGACCCCGGTACAATAAAGATTGAACTGGTTCCAAACACCATTAAAAATTATAACCGTGCGATACTGGCCGTTGACAAAGCAAAAATGCAGGTCAAATCGTTCATGATTTACGACAAAAGCGGAAATACTTTCACTTATACTATTACGCGTTTCCAGACCGATATCCCTGTCAATGCTTCAGATTTTTCTTTTGATCCCAAGAAATTTCCGGGGGTTGAGGTTATTGACATGCGTTAAAATGAATCAAAGGTCCGAAAACGGGTTTGGAAGGCTGGAAGCACTGGCGAGAAGCATAAGGCAATCAGTCATCAGGAGCCTTGCAGAAGCCGGTTCGGGCCACCTCGGAGGCTCCATGAGTTCGGCCGATATCCTCACAGCATTATATTTTTCAGTAATAAAACATCATCCCGCCGAGCCAACCTGGCCCGGCCGCGACAGGTTTATACTATCCATCGGTCATATTGCCCCCGTTCTTTATGCCACTCTTGCCGAAGCAGGTTACTTCCCGAAGGAAGAATTGCTCACTCTGAGGAAGGCAGGAAGCCGTTTGCAGGGGCATCCGGGGAGGGACCACAAATTGCCAGGGCTTGAGCTTTCGGCAGGATCCCTCGGACAGGGTCTTTCTGTTGCAGTGGGAATGGCGATCGCCTTTAGAATGGACGGGCTGGCTAACCGCATCTATTGCCTGAACGGAGACGGGGAATTGCAGGAAGGTTCAGTATGGGAGGCTGCGATGTCAGCTGCTCATCATAAACTTGACAAGCTCTGCCTGATAATCGACAGGAACGGACTTCAGATTGACGGCAGTACAGAAACCGTCATGGCCCTTGAACCTTTAAAAAAGAAATTTGAAGCCTTCGGATGGAATACGCTTGAATGCGACGGGCATGATTTCAGGTCCCTGCTCAGCGCTTTTCAGAAAACGCGGCTGGAAACTTCACGCCCATCGGTCATCATAGCAAAAACCCTGATGGGCAAAGGCATTAAAAGTATAGAAGGAGACTACCGCTGGCATGGCAAAGCGCCATCGAAGGAGCAGGCGGAGGAGATGATAAAAGAGGTAGCGAAATAGCGAAATAAAGCGTTCGCCGAAGGCGAAATGAGCACTCAAATGAAATATATAATAGGTGCGAATAAATGGCGAAATTAGTTAACAGGGGTAATAAAGCGACGAAGACCGGGTTCGGGGAAGGCCTTCTCGAGGCCGGCATTGCCAATGGCAGTGTAGTGGCTGTCGGCGCCGACATCACAGCTTCGGTTGGAGTTGACCTGTTTGCTTCAAAATTCCCATCCCGCTTCATCTCCCTTGGCATTGCCGAACAGAACTGCGTTGGTGTGGCTGCGGGAATGGCCCTTGCAGGCAAGATCCCGGTATTTGCGACCTACGGTGTTTTCTCGGCTTTACGGACAACCGACCAGGTCAGGATTTCTCTTTGTTATAATAATCTGCATGTGATTATTGGCGGTGCCCATGCGGGGGTTTCGGTAGGCCCCGACGGCGCAACCCACCAGGCCCTGGAAGATATTGCCATGATGCGTGTATTGCCAAACATGACAGTTCTCTCGCCCTGCGATGCCACCCAGGCCAGGCTGGCTGTTATTGCAGCGGTTGAACAATGCAGCGGTCCGGTTTATCTCAGGTTCGGGCGGGAGGCCATGCCCGATTTCACCACCACTGAGATGGGGTTCGCTATTGGCAAGGCCCAGTTGCTGCATCATGGGAATGACCTGGCTATAATAACCACCGGGCATATGACCTGGGAAGCACTTCGGGCCGCTTATGAACTCGAAAAAGAAGGAATTTTGGCCAGGGTACTGAATATACATACCATTAAACCTCTAGATCAAACCGCCCTGGTTGAGGCAGCAAGGGAATGCGGCGCCATTGTGACAGCCGAGGAGCACCAGGTTGCAGGCGGTCTGGGGTCGGCCGTATCAGAAGTCATCAGTAAATACCACCCCGTACCCATGGAGTTTGTGGGGATGAATGACCGCTTCGGGGAATCGGGCCCTCCTCTTGAACTCATGCGCAAATTCGGGCTCACCGCAGAAAACATTATAACAGCCTGCCGGAAAGCTTTGGAAAGGAAGTTAAAATAAATATCGAAATTGCGAAATCGTTCGCATCTTTGCAACGCTGCTATTTCGCTTTTCGCTTTTCGCTTTTCACTACTCGCTACTTACAATATCTTCCGGATATCCTAACTTATGCAGGAACAACCCGCAGGCAGGCACTGAATCCCCTGCATCCGACCTGTTTTTGGCCTCTATCACTAGCTTGAGATCCCTCAGGTTCATTTTCCCTGTACCAAGGTCAAGTAAAGTCCCTACTATGGCCCTGACCATGTTCCTGAGAAAGCGGTTCGCCGAAATGGTAAACACCAGCTGGTTGCCTGTTATTTCCCAATATGCCTCACTGAGTTTGCAGATCTTTGTTTTAGTGTCGGAATCCACTTTGGAGAATGAAGTAAAATCAGAATGCGACATCAGTATCTCCGCGCCTCGGTTCATCATTTCAATGTCGAAGGGCCCGTAATGGTACCATGAATGATTTACAAGGAAGGGATCCTTTTGCAATGCGATATAATACTTATAAGTACGGAGAAAGGCGCTGAAACGGGCGTGGGCATCCTGCTTCACGGGGAAGATCTTCCGGATAGCTATATCTTTGCCAAGATATGAGTTCAGTTTAAAAACCAGTTTCACTGCCTGTGCTTTACTGAGCTCTTTTTCAAGATCCATATGTGCATAATACTCCCTCGCATGCACACCTGCGTCGGTTCGGCCGCAACCTGTCAGGCTTACATCTTCCCTCAGCATCATGCCCAGAGCATCACACAATATTTTTTGTATGCTGATGGCATTCTTCTGGGCTTGCCAGCCGTGAAAATTTGTTCCGTCGTAAGAAAGTAAAATAAAATACCTCATCACCTTGTATTTTCGTTCATCCAAAGATAATTCAGAATATAACAATTTGTAAACTTTCATCTGATTTTAATTATTAGTCTATGAATATCAGGTTAATAAACAACATTGGCAATTGTGAATTTAGTAACAAAGGTTAAAGCATCGTTTTGCTGTTTAGCGAAAACAGCCTGCCCGCAAATTACCAAGGTTAAAAATAGGCCGGCCTCCTGCCGCTCATCGCTTGCAAAAACAAACTTTACGGGGCGAAAACCCTGGTCAAGCCTTTGATACCGACGAAAAAATGATCAGGGCCGATTCAAATCAAATGTAGATTACAGCAATATGCCAAGATCCCTGGTGTAGTGAAAAGATTGGGTTTATTGCATTTATTTTTACTCAAATTTCATTCAGTTGTAAAAAAAATATTCCAATTGTGAATTTTATAACAAAAGAAAAATGTATTTTTGTCAAGAAATTTATCTGAAAGAATATTTGTTTGCATAACTCATTAAAAATCAAGATACAATGGCTACAAACAACAATTACATCACAGAACTAGTGGATAAGCACGGCAGGGCACGAACCAGTCTGATGCCAATCCTGCAGGGAGTGATTGAGAAAAACAACTTCATTTCAGATCAGGATATGACTGAAATTGCAATGGAACTCGATCTGTCCCCTGCCCAGGTTTATGGCACCGCCACTTTTTATTCATTCCTCGAAACTCAGCCTCGCGGGAAATATGTGATACGTGTCTGTAAAACTATCACCTGTGACATGCACGGGAAGAGGACCGTAGTACAAACTATTGAAGACATGCTGAAGATCAAGGTAGGTGAAACATCGCCGAACAAGAAATTCACCCTGCTTGAAACCAATTGCCTTGGCTGGTGCCATGAAGGACCGGCTATGCTGATCAATGAGAAACCTTTTTCAGGGCTCACAACCGAAAAGGTTCATGACATCATTAGTGAGTACATGCATAAATAATTTAAAATAAGGAGATTGACAATGTCTGACACCAAACTAAAACGAGTTGACCTTATTTTCGGAGAATATTCCAATGTTAAATATAAGGTACTGGCCGATACGCTGAAACGCACCAATGAAGACATCCTGGAGGACTTGCTGGAATCGGGTCTCCGTGGGCGCGGAGGTGCAGGATTTCCCACAGCAATGAAGTGGAAATTTACCGCTCAGACCCCGGGTGAAGAAAAGTATGTTATATGTAATGCCGATGAAGGCGAACCCGGAACATTCAAAGACCGTGAGATTCTGAGCCGCGTACCGAGAAAAGTATTTTCCGGGATGGCGATCTGCGGAAAAGTCATAGGGGCAAAACAGGGATTTATTTACCTCAGGGGTGAATATAAATTCCTGCTTCCCGAGCTTATAAAAGAGCTTGATGGTTACAACGAGTTTGCCAAATCCATAGGTTTGGATTTTCCTATCGGGATCAGGCTGGGCAGCGGGGCATACATCTGCGGCGAAGAAAGCGCATTGTTCGAATCCATGGAAGGTAAACGTGGTGAACCCAGGAATAAACCTCCCTACCCTACCACATCGGGATATCTTGGCAAGCCCACCGTGATTAACAATGTTGAAACGTTTGTCAATGTTCTCATGATCATGCGACTCGGCTCCACCCAGTTTAAACTGCTGGGGACATCCGATTCACGCGGATCAAAAGTATTTTCAGTATCAGGCGACACCCCCATTCCGGGTATCTATGAACTGGAACTTGGCATGCCCCTTGACCGTTTTGTTGATGAGTTCGGTGATGGTGATACCAAAGCCGTTCAGGTCGGAGGCGCCTCAGGCTTCTGCGTTCCGCGAAAGAAATTCAAGGATACCGTGATCGGCTTTGAAGGAGTCCCCACCGGAGGCTCCATGATGCTTTTCAACAGTTCCAGGTCTATGTATAATGTATTGCACAATTATCTGGAGTTCTTTGAAGAAGAATCCTGCGGACAATGTACTCCCTGTCGTGTAGGTTGCCAGCAGCTGCGCAAAGGAATTGAAGCTGTCAAGAAGAGTGAGAAAAAGTCACTTTACCTTGATCAGTTGCTGAAGCTTTCCGAAAGCATGAAACTGACCGCAAAATGCGGTTTGGGGCAGTCAGTTGCCAATTCATTTTCATCTATCGTTAACAACTTCAAAGAAGAAATGATTTACTAAAGGAACCTGAACATGAAAAATACTAAAAAAGAAACTGAAAAAAAGATCAACCTCACCATCGACGGGATCGAGGTAAGTGTTGATGAGGGCACCACTATACTTGACGCGGCACGCAAGCTCAACATACATATTCCTACTCTTTGTTACCATGAAGACCTTTGTGTTGCAGGCAACTGCCGGGTTTGCATTGTGGAACAGGAAAAGGCTAAGTCGCTTCCCGCGTCCTGTGCAACACCCGCTTCTGAAGGAATGGTGATCCATACCAACAGTATGAAAGTAAGGCTTGCCCGTAAGCATATTGTGGAATTGCTGCTTTCGGAACATCATGCAGACTGCACCAAGTGTTACAAGAACGGAATCTGTGAGCTCCAGGGACTGGCTTCCCAGATGCTTACCGGTGACCACATGTTCCTCGACCTGGTTCCGGACCATAATTACACTATCGATATGTTCAACACTGCCATCATCAAGGATGACAGCCGTTGTATCCGGTGCCAGCGTTGCGTCAGGACCTGCGAAGAACTCCAGGGAGTTAGCGCGCTTGGCGTTGCATATCGCGGAAATCACATGAAGATCTCTACTTTCTTCGAACATCCTTTGTTTGAAGTGGTGTGCACCAACTGCGGCCAGTGTGTGAACCGCTGTCCGACCGGCGCCCTTATTGAAAGGAATTACATCGACCAGGTATGGGATGCAATTTATGACCCCACCAAGCATGTCGTTGTGCAGACTGCTCCTGCTGTTCGTATTGCACTGGGTGAAGCTCTCGGGATGCCTCCGGGAAAGATTGTAACAGGTAAAATGGTTACTGCTCTGAAAAGGCTTGGATTCAACGCCGTTCTTGATACCGATTTCACTGCTGACCTTACCATCATTGAAGAAGGTAATGAGTTACTCACCAGACTGAAGAAAGCACTGCTCGACAAGGATCCGAATGTTTCCCTGCCGATGTTTACATCATGCTCACCGGGCTGGATCAAATTCATTGAGCACACTTTCCCCGAATTCCTGGGAAACCTGTCGACCTGCAAATCACCACAGCAGATGTTCGGCGCCCTGGTAAAAACCTATTACGCTCAGAAGCGCAAAATGGATGCCAAGAATATAGTTTCGGTGTCCATCATGCCATGCACAGCAAAGAAATTTGAAGCCAACCGCCCCGAGATGCGTTCAAGCGGTTATAAAGATGTCGATTTTGTTCTGACCACCCGTGAACTCGGGATCATGATCAAACAAGCAGGCCTCGACTTCGAAGCCTTACCTGAAGAACATTTCGACAGCCTTATGGGTTCTTCAACAGGAGCTGCTGTAATCTTCGGTACTACCGGAGGTGTTATGGAAGCCGCTTTGAGAACGGTTTATGAAGTAGTCACCGGGAGGGAGGTCCCGTTCGAAGGTCTCAATATCACCCCGGTACGTGGAACCGAAGGCGAAGTACGTGAAGCAACACTTAAAATTGAAAAAGTCAAACCTGAATGGAAATTCCTTGAAGGTGTTGAGGTTAAATGCGCTGTTGCCAACGGTCTCGCTCATGCCAAAAAAGTCATGCAGGATGTAAAAGACGGTAAAGCAAACTATCATTTTATCGAGATCATGGCTTGCCCGGGAGGTTGCCTTGGAGGCGGTGGACAGCCTATTCCCACCAACAAGGATATCCGTACAAAAAGGAAACAGGCCATTTATGAAGAAGACCTGGGAATGCCGATCCGTAAATCTCATGAGAACCCTGAGGTACAACTGATCTACAAAGAATTCCTTGGAGGCCCGCTCGGCCATAAATCACATGAACTATTACACACCCACTACACTCCCAGAAAGAGATACTAATTTACTCACTTGACACAAAAAAAGAGGGCGTCCCAAAAGGGTACCCTCTTTTTTTTTACGGGCTGCCAAATCCCAAAGGCAGCCTTAAACACATCACTAACTAACGGTATGAAAAGAACGGACTGGAATTAGATCTTTGGAGTGTTGTTCTCCTATTTCTTTGGTTCTGCAGGAGGAGTTGCGCTTTCGGGCTTCTCAGCTGCACCTTCATTATCACCTGAATGTATGATGACTTTCATTTCTTCATTATGGCCGTTTCCCCTTGGAGGAGGGGAATGCGGATGCCTGCTCTTAATGTAGATTACATTGTTCCGGCCGAAATCCTGAGCATCCTGTACATCAATGATGATGCGTTTCCCGCCTTTTTTATCAATGATCTTATATGATTTAACCCTGCTCATTGGGATATTCCCAAGCACATCCGAAAGTGATTCACCTTTATCAGGCACTGCAAACACCTGAGGACCGAGAGCATCATTGCTGTAAAATTCATTCTCAAGTGCCTCTTCCATATCAGGAGGTTGCGGCACATCGGGCATCTCAAAATTATAATTGAATGCATGGAAAAAATCCCTGTCATGGAACCGGGGGCAGCAGCCAGGCATGCTGAACGTATACGCATGCCTGCATTTACCCGCAGAATCGCCGGCAATTGAATCGTCCATTCCATTAATATAAATCTGGATATTTTTCATATGGTCACCGGCTTCCTTCATGTCAGATTCAGCACTTTTAATCTGTACATGCATATCTTTCATTAATTTTTCAAGATCTGCACCTTGTATTCCTCCGGGGGCATTGATCAACGTATCAAGTTCGGTTCTTTTACCATTCTCTTCTTTAATGATACGAACCTTTATTTTACCTTCCTTTGCCTTAGGGTCGGACGAAGCATAAACTGTTACTTTCTGTTCCTTTTTACCCTTGGAGGGAGTTGCAGTAACAATCGTGGTGGTTTTTTGCTCTTTTTTATCCTGTGCTGAAACAGGAGAAGTACCTATTAAAGAGATACATAATACAGCAACTCCTGAAAGGATTGCCGACGGCCGGTAAAATTCCCTGGTTTTCATGGTGTGTTTTTTTGATGGTACAAAGCTATGCCGGGATTAAGTCGTGAAATGTTAAGGAAGCGTTAAACTTGGTTAACAAAACGTTAATCCCCTGACGGAAAAGAACTTCTTTACCTATTTTTGCATCATGAACAAGAGAATCCTGTATACCCTTATTGCACTGATCTGTCTTTCGCTGCTGGGTATTATCATTGTTCAGTTCTTCTGGATCAGGAATGCCATACAGGTGAAGGAGGCCCAGTTCAACCGCAGCGTGAATGACGCCATGGGAGTTGTGGTGAACAAACTTGAAACAAAAGAAAGCGTTCACCTCCTTGCCAGGAACAGTATTAACGACAGCATTAAAGAAATTCTGAGGGAGTCTCCCGAGGAAACGGTGATGCGCCCTCCTGCCCCGGAAAAAAGACACAGGCGTGATCGAGCTTTTGCCAGGGCAGGGAAACAGAATAAAGCCTTAGACAGTATTATAAATAATTTCAGGCAGGTTACTATAAACGTGAATCCTCTGTATACCGAAATGCAGTTTGAGTGGAATGAAAGCGAACTGCAAAAGATCGATTCAATGATGCAGCTTCAGGCTGAAGAACTACATAATCCACAGATAGAATACAGAATTGAAGAGGATTTACCTGCACCTCCCGGGATGATATTCAACAATCCCTCCCGTACAGTGCATTTTTATAATTCCGGCCATGGAGGGGCACATACCAGTGGCTATGTAATGCACGGGCAGTTTCCGCCTCCCCCTGATGCCGCTTCACCTGAAGTCATGGACAGGGTTCAAAAGCTTACCGAGAAAACAAGGAAATTAAAGGAGATCCTGCAGAAACTTACCGTTGAATCTGAGACTAAACCAAAACCAGTTGCCGAAAGGGTCCAGAAAGACACTCTTGAACAGCTCATCAGGAAATCCTTATCGGATAAAGAGATAAACCTGGCATTTGAATTTGCTGTGTTTGCCCCGGCCGGTGATTCTAACCAATTGCCTATAAAATCCTCCCATTTTGAAGCTGCCAACATGAGCACCGGCCACCGCGTGACCTTGTTCCCCAACGACCTGATCACAAAACCAAGCCAGCTGCTATTGTTCTTCCCAGGCCAGAAAGGGCATCTTTTTAATTCGATTTCATGGCTGATGATGTGTTCCATCATTTTCTCCCTGATCATTGTTTTATCATCGGGCGCCAGTATAGTTGTCATGATAAGGCAGAAGAAGATATCGGATATTAAAACCGATTTCATCAACAATATGACTCACGAATTTAAAACGCCGATTGCCACTATATCCATCGCCGCCGATTCCATAGTAAATTCCAAAGTGATACTCGAGCCGGAAAGGATCCGTGACTTTACGAGGATCATCAAGGAAGAGAATAACAGGATGAATACCAGGGTTGAGCAGGTGCTTCAGATGGCCTTGCTCGACAGCAGGGATTTCAACCTGAAACCCGTGCTGACCGATATGCACAGGATGATACAAAGGGCTGTCGACCACTACCGTTTACAGATCGAAAAACGCGAAGGTTCACTTACTACCCGGTTCGAGGCTTCTAATGCAATGGTAGCCGCCGATGAAGACCATTTACGCAATGTGCTGATGAACCTGCTCGACAACGCAAACAAATATTCAGGATCAAAGCCTGAGATATCCGTTTATACCTTTAACCGGGGCGAAAAATTCTTTTTCGGGGTGGAGGACCACGGGCTTGGCATGAGTGTAGATGCCCAGAGAAAGGTTTTTGATAAGTTCTTCAGGGTGACATCGGGGAACATTCATAATATCAAAGGGTTCGGGCTTGGACTAAGTTACGTGAAAGCCATTGTAATGGCTCACCATGGTGAGATCAACGTGCAATCGGAAGTCGGCAAAGGAAGCCGTTTTGAGATAAGCCTGGCCTATGTGCCCGGCCAGGGTGAGAAAGTTGTGTACGAAGGGATGAAGGAATGAGGTAAATTGAATAATCGAATAATAGAGAACTCGAAAAATCGAATTATGAATGACAAAATAATTTCACCTTTCGCTTTTCGCTTCTCGCCTTTCGCTTTTTAATCCAGAGAATTATGGAATCAAAAAAGATACTGCTGGTTGAGGATGATCCGAACTTCGGATCGATCATGAAGTCATACCTGGAAATGAACGATTACCTGGTGACACTGAAAGTTGACGGAAAGCAGGGGTTATCGGCCTTCAGGTCACAGTTGTACGATATATGCATCCTGGATGTCATGATGCCCGAAATGGATGGTTTTACGCTCGCGAGGGAAATAAAAAAAGTGAATTCAAAAATTCCTTTCATTTTTCTAACAGCAAAATCACTGAAAACCGACATGCTTGAAGGTTTTAAAACCGGGGCCGACGACTATATCACCAAACCTTTCGATTCGGAAGTCATGCTTTATAAGATCGCTGCAATATTGAAACGAAAATCAGCTTCCGATGGTGAAACGGAGATCAGTGAGTACAGGGTGGGAAAATTCCTGTTCCATTATCCGCTGAGGACACTTACCATCGACGGGGCGGTACACCAGCTTTCTCCCAAGGAAGCAGGGTTGCTAAGGATGCTTGTCACTGCAAAGGAGGGCATTTTACTCAGGAAGGAAGCACTTGAAACGATATGGGGGGCCGATAATTATTTTAACGGCCGCAGCATGGACGTTTTCATTGCCAAACTCCGCAAGTACCTGAAAGCCGACCCTTCGATAGAGATCGTGAACATCCATGGTAACGGTTTCAGGCTGATTACAGGGAAGCTTTAGGTTCAGCTGAAGGAAGGGTGAAATAAAATGTGCTGCCTGTCCCCTCTTCACTTTCGACCCGGATCATTCCTTTATTTCTCGTAAGAAAATCCTTGCAAAGGATCAACCCCAGCCCGGTCCCGATTTCATTATTGGTCCCTTTGGTGACCATGCGGTTTTCTATTTGAAACAGATTGCCCAGTGTTTCCGGGCTCATGCCGAATCCTTTATCTTTCACAGCTACCTGTATGGTCCGGTTGTCGTATACCGACAAATCTATGACAACCTGTCCTCCGGGGAATGAGAATTTCACTGCATTGGAAAGCAGGTTCCTGATCACGGTGTTTATCATATTCCGGTCGGCATATGCCAGCAAATGGTTTTCACCGTTGAGTTTTATTATGATATCCTTGCTCTGGGCGGCAGATTCAACAACAGTAATATTATATGCCAGGATTTCATGCATATCGATTTTCTCCTGCTTGAACGGGAGCAAGCCTTTCTGTTCACGGGCCCAGGTAAGCAGGTTATCAAGCAGTTCAAAGGTCCTCAGTGATGCATTTCTCAACCGGCTCAGCATCATCTGCCTTTCTTTATCAGTATATTCGTTATAATCGGTAGTCAGAAGCTCCAGCATCCCAAGAAGAACATTGAACGGACTTCTCAGGTCGTGTGCAATTATGGAAAAGAAATTGTCTTTGGCCTGGTTGCTTTCCCTGAGAAGGGATTCCGAATGTTCAAGTTCGCTGGTCCGTTTGGCAACCATTTCCTCCAGTTGTATTCTGTACTTTGAAGCCAAAATATAACGGATTATAAAATAGGTAAAAGCTGTAACAATGAGGATTATTATAGCCAGGAACCACCACCTGAGCCAGAGTGGTTTGTTTATCGTGATGAGAGGCGAGCGGAGAGTTTCACTCCAGACACCCAGGGCATTCCTGGCTTTGACACAAAAGCGGTAATGTCCGGGCCCGAGACTGAGGAAGTCGAAACGGTTGTCGCGGATTTTCAGTTCGGCCGACCAGGAAGAGTCAATGCCTTCCATTTTATATTTATAGACGATTTGTTTTTCATTGATATATGAAATAGCCCGGAAATAGAAAACCAGGTTATTCTTGTCATGTGACAGATTTACTGGCGAACTGAGGTTGAAGGTGTCCTTTCCTGAAACCATAAAAAGGAAAGAAAGATTCGGGCCAGGCACCTGGTTTAGATTATAATCATATTGAGGCCTGAAAACGGTAAGGCCGCTGCTTGTTCCGAACCAGAGATTATGAGATGAGTCCATGAAACATGCAGACCTGTTAATTTCCTGCCCCGACAATCCATCTGCAACAGTATAATGCTCCGTTGTTTTCCCATCCCAGCGATAGAGCCCGTTATCTGTCCCAAACCAGAGCCGGCCGAGATGGTCCTCGAGGATAAGGTAAACAGGACTGTTTATCACCAGATCATGTTCACTGCTCTTTGCAAGAGAATCCCCGCTTATTAAATACAAGCCAGCAGCGGTGCCTACCCAGGCCCTCTTATGGCTGTCAACATAAAAACCGAAAACATTATTGGCCTTTAAATTACTCTTGCTCTTATATTTTGTGATTACGGCATTCTCCCATTTAACCAGGCCTTCGCTAAAAGTGGCGAAATACATTGTTCCTGCAGGATCATGAAAAATCCTGCGCATGGACATGTCTTTCAGACCAGGTAATGGTATCATCTCAAACCGCCCCTCACGGAACCTGAAAAAGCCTTTTGTTGTACCGCAATAGACAGACCCGTCCCTTAAAACATCAACAGAATAAATAGTCCCAAGCAATCCTTCCTTTTCGTGGTACCAGGTAATTCGGGAGTCAGGGGAAAGTTTACCAAGGCCAAGGATATTCGCCGCAATCCATATGTTATTACCTGCATCCTTTTTAAGTTCAAGTACCCTTGAATTGAAACCCGGTTTGCTGATTTCAGAACGAAAATCCTTTCGTGTAAATTTTTTCCCGTCAAAGTAAGTCAGGCATCCCTCATGTCCAAAAACATATTTACCGGGGGAGATTTCAAGGCCTGATGCTACTTCGTTGCTGGCAAGGCCGTCGGACTCAAAATAGTTCATGAACCTCTGGGAACTTATCTTTGTGATCCCCCTGAGTCCTGTAATCCATAGATTTCCTTCCACGTCAATAATTGCAGATGTACCGCCCTCCGAAACCAGGCCATTATGACGCCCCAGGCTTTCCAGTCTTCCATCGGGTATGGAATAATGGAAAACGCAGGAAGCATTGCCGAAAATGAGCTTATCGTTCCTGCTTTTATAAATATAGCTCCTGTAGCCCAGGCGGCTGTCCTTGATCCTGAACCCTGATGAAACCACTGTGAACTGCCCGTCCTGAATGCATCCCAGCCAGTTTTCACCCACAAGCCAGAGTTTTTTTCCATCTGCAGCAAGCGCAATTATATAGTCAGAAGGTAATTTCCCGCGTACAGAAGCATTTTTGAATGCTCCCTTTTTATCCATTTCTGAAAGTCCCTTATCGGTACCTGCAAATATCCTGCCGTCATAATAAGCAACTCCGTATACCAGGTTGGAAGGGAGCCCGTTTTTCATGGTGTACCTTTGCCATAACCCGTTCTCAAAAAGTAAAACGCCTTCATTGTCAGTTCCTGCGACAAAACAGACCTGTTTATTCTTGTAAAAGACATCAAAAGATTTATAGATTAAATAACCCTGAAAAACAGGCGATTTTTTACATGCAAGTGTTTTCCAAAATTTATTTTCGTAGTAAGAAACGAATGGCTGTCCATATTCAGGAAATGCCCAGACTTTACCCAGTTCGTCAACTTTAAGAAACGCATAGGAAATTGCCTGAATCCCATCAGCGACACTGTAATTTTTGAACTCAATACCGTTATAAGACGACAATCCGGCACGCCTCGCAATCCAAAGGATTCCTGTTGAGTCCTGGGCAATACTGTTAACCGTGGAGTTTGCCAGTCCGTCAGCTTCGGTATAAATGCGCGCAGGATAGAGCTGTGCAAAAACCTGCATTGTAAGTGCACTTGCAATCAGGAGCAGTGCAATAATCAGAAACCTGGTTTGGGAAGTTATAAAAGTCATTTAAGGAGCGGGAATAGTGAATTTACCTAATTACCAAAGGTAATCAAAAGAATCAGGCAACATGAAACGAAATGGAGAATAAGTTCAACCGATATTTTTCCTTTGGTCTTTTTTTTATAATTTGCGGGAAGTTTTATTGAAACCGATGAAAAGCAGAAAAATTCTGACATTTCTGATCCTTTTTACAATGAGTTGTTTTTCCCTGTCGGGAGCATCTGTTGATTCAATTCCCGTCATGAAGAGCCTTCTGGGCGGCAAGCTGCCCCCGGAAACCAGGCTCAGGTACCTGACGAAGATTTGCATTTCATTCTGGAATAGCAATCCCGACTCCTCCATCTGGTATGGCCGCAAGGGCATCGTCCTGTTCGGGGACAAAGTATCTCCCGAACGTATAGGACGGCATAGTTTTGCATATGGAATGGCCTGGGAGAACAAGGGCAGGTACGACAGCGCACTTTTTTATCTCAGGAAGGCACAGGAGGTCTGCTTTAATGCAAAAGACAGCTTTTATGCATACCGTGCCATCGAGCAAACCGGCAGCCTTTACAGGATCATGGGACGCTACGATACGGCAGCAGGCATTCTTAACAGGGCACTGGATTATTTCAAACAGGCGAAAAAGAATTACCAGACCATGTCGGTACTGTTTAACATTGGCAGTGTTTATCTTGAACAGAACAGGTACAGCAAGGCCCTTGAATATTACATTGAATCAGCATCTTATGATTCAATACTCGGTGATAATTCGGCAAGGGCAATTCATTTACTCGGGATAGGGAGTGTTTACCTCAGCCTCGGAGAGCTGTTCTCAACCACCGACCAGGATAAATCGGAGAACTACCTGAACATGGCGGCTAATTATTTCAGACAGAGCCTTACACTCTTCGAAGCCGTGAACATGAAAACAGGTTATTGCTTCGCTTCCATGAGCCTGCTTTCGGCCATGGTTGCCTTAAATCATCTTCCCCAGGCCGATTCTTTGATAAAAACCTGCCGGGATTGCAGGGATTTTCCGGATCCAAGAGTAAAGTCGGGCTTTAAAATAAGCCTTGCACAGATGTATGTTATGCGTGACCATGAAAATGATGCCATGACAATGCTCAAAGAAGTCAGCCGTGAAAAGGGAGAAATCAGGATACTTCCCGAATTCTATAAATCCATGCTGCTATATGCCAGGCTCATCTGGAATACAGGGAACAGGGACAGCGCTTTGGCTCTAGCCGAAAAGAGCATACAGTGGGCCAGGCTTCATTCTGTAACGACAGTTGCCATCGAAGGGCTTGACATGGTCGCCGGCTGGGAAAAAATTATTGGCCGATACGACACTGCTTTTAATTTGCTTCTTGTATCGCGACAATACAGGGACACCTTGCGCCGTGAAATCAGCAAGGAAATCATTGATCAGATCGAATTACGATACAGGAGTGAGATCCTGCAGGCCAGGGTCAATGAGATGTCGATCACCCAAAAGTATGACCGCAGCAGGCTGCTGCTGACATACCTTGTTGCTGTATTTATCATACTCGTTCTCGGAATAATCACAATAAGCATTTTTGTCCGTCGCCGTTCCGACAATATTAAAAGATTGCTGGCCGAAGAAAGAGCAAGGTTCGCCGAGAAAGGAAAGCGCCTGATGGAGGTTGAGATCCAGAATATGCAACTCGAGAAACTGCTCAAAGAAGAAGATTTAGAAAAGGTGCAACTCGAGATCAAGCTCAGGGAGCAGGAACTGGTTTTCCAGACAATCGTCAACGCAGACCTTAACCAGAAGAACCTGGCATTTACCGAAAAACTTGGCCCCTACCTCCTGCGTATTCCCAGGAAGAAAGACCAGGATGAATTCGCGCAAACCCTGGCCGACGTAGGCAGGGAAAGCCAGTCGGACCCCATGCAGCATTTTGACCTGCTTTTCAAACAAATGCATTCAGGTTTCCTTGAAAAACTGCTTGAAGCCTGCCCCGATCTCTCCAAGGCCGAGCTTCAGATATGCACTCTTCTGCGCCTTAACCTTTCGTCAAAAGATATCTCCCGACTCATCAACCTCACTCCTGCTTCCATTGACGGAACCAGGCACAGGATACGAAAGAAACTCGATATTGATCAGAATTTAAGCCTCACCAGTTACCTGATGATGATAAAATGACATTTCAGAAGGTTAATATTCACTGAAAGCCATCTTACACTTTTCTTATTTATTTTTCTTACCTTCTGACAATCTGGTACTTGGATTTAAAGACTGAGCCATCCCCACAGGGGTTCCTTCCGGAATTATCAAACCATCGTTATGATATTCAATACATTACATTTAATTGTATGAATTCTATAAGATTTTAGCCCTTCACTGTCCTTGACAAAGGCTTGTCCTGCATCCTACTTTTACAAAAAAAAGAAATGTATGGATTCTCCCTTGCAGAGAAAGCTCTTAATTGCCGGTTTTGATGAGGATGTTATTTCAGAGCATATTGACAGACCCGGCTTAAGGGATTACATCATTTTAAGATGTACGAGCGGGATAGAAGCTGTTGAGTTATGTTTGGCCGACGCAGAACTTCGCATACTGGTCATAGATATCAATACCGGCCACCTCAATGGATTTGAAGTTACGGCGCATCTCAGGAAAGTATTGGGAAAAGATATTGTCATCATAATGCTTGGCTGGTTTACCCAGGCAGCAGCTGAACTGGCCTATTCGGTCGGCTGCGATGAATTCATTTCGAAGCCACTGGACCTGGAGGTAATTGCAAGCCTTCTGAATAAAAAGCTCTACGGGTCGTTAAGGCTTCCTGCCGAAAGAGACAAATAAGCAATCTGAATTAAAATAAAAGAAACATAATGAAGACGATCGCCTCCAAACACCTCATCACCTTATTCTTCCTTTTCGCCAGTCTTACCTTGTTATCCCAGACCCAGGAGCAGGTACAAATGGCCAACAACCCCCTGGCCAGGGCCAATGCCGTTGGGCTTCAGGATTATTATGCCCCCAAACTTTACGGCCTGGATGGCCAGATCGCGAACACGTTTATGATCCGCCCGGTGATGGTGACATCCAGGCTGGTGATCAGGGCAACGATCCCGGTGGTAACCGCCCCCTGTTTAAAAGGGGATCCGAAATCGGGGCTCAGCGATATCAATATTTTCGGGACCTATGTATGGTATCTTCCCAAGTCGACAACCGACATAGGGTTTGGCCCTGCATTTTCCTTTCCCACGGCAACTGATTCCATCCTGGGGGCCGGCAAATACCAGCTCGGGGCAGCATTCATTCTTGTGCAGCCCTTAAGCAAAAATGTGATGATAGGCAGCCTCATCACCTGGCAAACCTCGGTGTTCAGTGCAAACGAAGCAGCCAAAGCACGCCCTTCGACCAGCGAGCTGAACTTCCAGCCGTTCTCGGTCTTCCAGATCGGGGGTGGATTTACACTGAAAAGCACGGCTGTATGGACCTTTGATTTCACAAACGGGCATTACATCATCCCCATAGGGTTTGGTGTAGGCAAGGTACTGGTTTCGGGCGGAGCAATTATATCCATGGGACTTGAGCCCCAGTTTACCCTCCTGCATAGCGGTATGGGGCAGCCTGGATTCCAGCTGTTTGCAGGCCTCAACATCCAGGTCCCGGCAAAACCGCACAAAGCACCCGAAAAATAAGCTAACAACACAAACCACAAATCTTTGCATATAGAAATTCAGTATACACTTAATAATAACCCTGATGAAAACCAACAAAAAAATATGGAAATCAATCGCATCAGCATTGATGCTGCTGGCATTGATAGTAATGGTCACAGCATCTTGCAAGAAAAAGGATGACACACCTGCTCCGACACCGACACCTCCTGCACCGGTATTGCCCCCGCTGTTCAGCAGTTCGCCCATGCCGATCATGTCAAATTTTGAAATTTCACAAAAGAAGAAATTTCCTGCAAGTTTATTATACAACATAGGGCATGGCCTTCGAGGGGAGGATCCTGAAATACCCATTCCCAGCCTGAAAAAATTGGGTAAAGTGGCTTGGGAAGTTCATGATTATGTGCACACTGAGCATCGGTTCGACACCATCGATGCACAACTACGGCAAATCAGCCAGCAACTTACAGTTTTACAGAATGATGTTGTTGCGCTTTCAAGTCAGGTTACTTTCATAACAGCGGATATCATCAATACGATGCAGCAGATCTTGTCAAATACTTATGTTACCTATGTCAACGAGGCTTTTGATGATTCAACTTCTAACACCAGCCTCAGGTTTTATTCCTGGAATTCAGCAAGAAACCAGATTGTTCCGACGCCCCCGGATACTATAGGATGGCCCAAATTATCGGAATATGTGTGGACTGATTTTATCAATGTTTATCAGTCGGGCACAGCGCAGTATGATATGAAAAACTGCATAAGCCAACTTCATACACAGATAATGGGTAATCCACAGGCTCCGTACAATTTTTCCGGAAGCAGTTTGAAAGCCCTGGCGGATAAAATTATAACTTCAAGCCAGGGAAAAATTAACACCTCGGACGAGGCAACAACGGCCTACCTGGTTGTTGAAGACTATTTCATGTCGTCATTAACGTCTCAGTACAAAGCCCTGATTGTTTGGGTAAATGCTGCAGTAGGCGCCGACACTATCGACGGGCCTAAACTTGTTGAGCAATATATGCAGGGAGCATTCGGCACAATGGTAAAGGATGAACTGTCAATGTTCATCAATGTGGCTGACTATCTCGCTGTTAATTTATATGATCACCGTAATTTGTCATATTTCAACAGTGACATGGGATACTATCCTTATGGAATAAAGGAAGATCATATATGTGGTCAGCTGGTTTCCAGGGCAAACATGATCAATACCATGCTTCTGGGAGCTCTCGGCAGTCCCACCAGTGATTTCTACATCACGATGGCTTTACCTGCCAAGTACAGCTCAGGAACGCTCGGATGGACAGGAGGGGGAACCGCTTATACCACGTCCCTTGATCAGAACGGTAGTGTAACAAGCCAATATCCATATACATATTGGGAAAGCGGTAACGCCAATTACGATAACATGGTAAGTTTTTACAGGGGCAACGGTGGTAACGGCGGCTCAACCCATGTAAACCTTTCACAAGTCAGTATCGGGATAACTGGTGCCGGATGGAAACACAGCGGAACCCTTTCAGGAATGGCTCCCATCGGCTATTATGATCCGAACGACTTCACCAAGCCTCCCCAATCCACATATTCCCTGACTTACTCCCTGGCATTCGGCTCTGTATCTCTTTGTTGGCCATGGGGTTACTTGTATCTGAACGACAATGCCAACAATGTCATGGGAAACTGTTCCGATTATGAGATGGATTCTCCCATCAGTTCATCCGGGCCAATGCCCTATGTTGCCAATTATATAATGGAATCAGGAAGTGATCGCTGGCTGGAACAACCTGTATATGAAAAAGAAAACAACTACATGACCTGGGGAGATCTGTCACTGGGCTACAATGGTCCAACAATGAATGCCAATCAAATGTTTATCACAAATGTCAGATCCGCAACTGTCAATCTGGCGTCTAATTCATTAGTTTCCAGTGGGACAGGGATAAAATTATTTGCCACCTATGATACGGATCCTTTTGACTATTCTGGTACCGCCACGCAGAAATTCTGGGGAGGAACCAACATTTCAAGCAAGACATCAACAAAAGATCTGTTTAATGTTTCTGGCAATTCTTCTCAGTCGGGCACAGGAGAAGCATCAATTGCGTCAGGCTCAAAAAGCATCAATTTCGGATTTTCAGTCCTGCTTGAAAAACCCAGCGGAGCTTCTCATGAAATGAGTCTGTCCTACTACACCCAACCGATCTATTCCGGGTATAGTACTATTCTCAAGTAGGCTTAAAGGAATTATCAATAATCAATCCTTCAGCTACATTAAACCGTTGAAAATAAACCACTGCCAGGAACCGCAATCTGTTCGATGGCGGTGGTTTAAAACTAAATCAAGTAAAATAATTGAACCAAAATGAAAATATTTTCGACATTATTATTGGTCATTCTCAGCTTCACAGCATTCGCCGGAGAGCCTGATGTAATATTTGTTAATGGAAAAATCATAACGGTTGATAAAACCGGATCGGTGGTAAGTGCCGTCGCCGTGAAAGATGGAAAATTCCTAGCGGTGGGCAAAGATGCCGAGATCAGGAAGCTCGCAGGTGAGAAAACCAGAATAGTCGACCTTATGAAGATGACGGTGACTCCTGGGTTCATCGACGCTCACACCCATCCGCTTGAAACCATGTATCTTAAGAACGACTTCGTAGATTGCCGCTACCCCGGTGTTTCCTCGGTGAAGCAGGCATTAAGGAACATTTCCGACTCGGTAAAAACCGCTAAAAAAGGCGAATGGATCTTTGCCGCCTGTGTTTCTGCCACCCAGGACAAATTTGCTGAAAAAAGGCTGCCAACGAAAGCCGAGCTGGATTCCATCAGTCCCTTCAACCCGGTGATGGTTGCGAACGGTGCTCATCTTTGCATCGTCAATAGCGCAGGTCTTCAACTGATTGGAGCATTCAAAGGTGTAATCCGCCTTCCGAAAGGAGGGAGTTCGGTGCTTGACAAGGACGGGAACCCCACGGGCACTGTAACCGACGGACAGTCGGACATACCTCCGAAACTCACTCTGCAGCAGCTTGAACGCTTCTACACTACCGACATACAGCAGTTTTGGAACAGCTACGGATTCACTTCCATGATGGCGCTGACGAATTCCATGGCTGTGCCTTTCATGCAAAAGATAGCAGCGACAGGTTTCAAACCCACCGTAAGGTATACCATCTCGGTATGGACCTCTCCCGACGGATCTGAGATCCCTGAAGACCTATCGGTATATCGGTTTCCGAAGGGGAGTGACCCGGATTACTTTCGTTTTGCAGGCGTAAAGGCATGGGTTGACGGCGAAAATGATGCCCGCACTGGGTTTATGTACGATCCTTATGTTGGCCATGCCGACACCGATCCGGCAGGCGGAAAGGGCTCCCTGGTGACCAGCATGGAAGGCGCTGAAAAACTTTGCGGGATAGCGCAGAAGAATGGCGTCATCTGCATGCTACACTGTTCGGGCGACAGGGCTATGGACATGGGACTCAAAACATACGAAGACATGGTTGCCAAAGGTAAACCCACGGCATTGTTCAGGATAGAGCATTTCGGGGATTTCCAGATGTTGGGCAACCAGCTTGACCGGGCGGTAAAGCTTCACAAACTGGGACTGAGGATATCGGTTCAGCCTGTATGGCTGCTGGTCCTTGCAAAGGAAGATATTGAGGATATGGGACCCGAAAGAGCTGCGACGGGCTACCGGTTCAGGTCCATGATAGACGCAGGGCTGGAACCCGCGGGAAGCAGCGATGTTACAGGGATTTACCTTGCAAACACCAATCCTTTCAAAGGCATCTATGCGGCCGTGACAAGAAACTCCGACAACGGCATTTTCTACAAGGAGCAGGCGATCACTGTAATGGAAGCGCTGAAGATGTATACCATCTGGGGAGCCAAAGCCATGGGAGAGGAACAACTGAAAGGCTCAATAGAACCGGGCAAATTTGCCGACATGGTCGTGCTTTCGGCCGATGTGCTGAGCATTCCGCCCGAACAGCTGATCAACGTAAAAGCATTGAAAACGATTGTTGCCGGCAACATCGTATATGAAGCAAAGTGATATGAAACGCATGAGTCAAAGACAATTAATCTGAGTAAAAAAAAGCAACCTTAACCATCAAATCTATGAAAACAAAGAGTGCATTTATAAAAAGAATCGCGCAGCTTATGCTGCTGCTTGTCCTGATTGGCATTTCAGATGCCTATTCCTGCACAATATTCAGGATGATAGCGAAAGACGGGAGCATCATGATTGCCCGTTCAATGGAATTCGGTGCGGATCTTAAATATGACCTTATCGTTGTGCCCAGGAACAAAGTGTTTGCAAGTCCGTCTCCGGTAAGCAAATACGGTGTAAAATGGACCACACAGAACGGTTATATCGGGGTTGCAAACATGGGAATGGATTTCGGGGTGAGTGACGGGATGAACGAAAAGGGACTCTCGGTCAGCGTCCTCTGGTACGAAAGCAATATGCAGTACCAAAGTGTAGCGCCTGCCGACAGCTCGAAAGCCATGGCACAGGCGATATACCCCGACTGGATCCTTGGAAATTTCTCCACGGTGGATGAAGTGAGGTCTGCGACCTCGAAAGTAAGGGTGTTCAGCTACTCCGACACTTCAAAAATGCAAATGGCGTTGACAGTGCATTATATAATTTACGATTCCAGGGGTGGATGTATCGTTGTGGAATTCGACAAGGGGGAATGCCATATTTATGACAATCCTCTCGGGGTCATGACCAACTCCCCTTCCCTTCCCTGGCAGTTAACCAACCTCAGGCAATACATCGGGCTGGAAAACACCTCTCCAATACCTCTCAAAGCAGGCGGATTTACTTTGAGTACGACAGGCCACGGAGACGGCATGATTGGGATTCCGGGGGATTACACTCCCCCCAGCAGGTTCGTACGGCTTGCCATGTTCGAACGCTTTGTCACCCGCCAGCCGGATGCCGCTTCCAACCTTGTGCTTTGCGAGCATATCATAAACACCTTTTCAATTCCCTTCGGGATCATCGTCGACAAGGACCGTAACGGGAATATCGTTTCCAATGAATCAACCGAATGGGTTACATTCAGGGATATCACCGGGTTGGTATTCTATTTCAAAACCTATGACAATCCTACACTGCGGAAGATTGAACTCGGGAAGCTTGACATGAATGCGAAGGAGATAAAGAGGATACCTATGTACGGGACGAAGCAGCTCTTCATCGATCTTACAAAATAGGGTTATTTGTATTCAGAAATTGCGAAAATATATTTTGTAAAGTTTCCAGTCCGGACACTTTTCCGGACTTTTTTTGTTTCAAACTATACTGGGGTCGAGTTGTTTAATTAGATTATGTTAATTTATTAACAATGTGAAAAAAATAACATAAAATCCTTGCACAGTATTTATAAAGGATATAATTTTGCGGCTCAAAAAGAGTGGGTAACTGGAGAATATCATCCGCAGTCATATACTAAAGTACAGAAAAATAAATAAATATATGGCAAAACTGGAATCAGCGAAAACCTTGAGGGAATTGGGCAAGAGCCTGAAAGAAAAAAATGCAGCGTTGTCGCAGAAGGACAATCCTAGCAGTACCATCCAGGTGAAAGTCACTATGGCAACCTGCGGGATTGCTTCAGGATCCAGGCCTGTTTATGATTATATGGAACAGGAGCTTAGCAAACGGAATATTTCCGCGCGTGTAAGCAAGGTAGGCTGTATGGGATTCTGCTATGCTGAGCCTACCATTGAGATCACCATGCCGGGAAATAAACCCGTGATGTTTGGTTTTGTCGACATTAAGAAAGCTGATGAGATCATTGAACGGTATATCCGCAAGGGAGAAGTAATAGAGGGAGTGATCCCGATAAACTATGAAACAGCATAAACCGTGAATCGTGACTCGTGATCCGTGAATCGTGACTCGGTTCACGGTTTCCGGTTCACGGATAACGAAATAAGATATGGCAAAGCAAATCAGAATAGCATTAAGGAACTGCGGTGTGATTGATCCTGAGAAGATTGAAGATTACATTGCACGTGACGGTTATATGGCGCTGGCTACGGTGCTTACAGAGCTGACTCCTGAAGCTGTGATCGAGATTATGAAGAAATCGGGGCTCAGGGGACGTGGCGGCGGGGGATTTCCCGCAGGTCTCAAATGGGAGATCACGCGCAAGGTTAATGCTGACCAGAAATATGTGGTTTGCAATGCCGATGAAGGCGATCCCGGAGCATTCATGGACCGTTCAATCCTGGAGGGCGACCCCCATTCTGTGCTTGAAGCGATGACCATCAATGGTTACTGCACAGGTGCATCCAAAGGACTCGTTTACATCAGGGCCGAATACCCTTTAGCAATCGAAAGACTGAAAACTGCCATGAAGCAGTCCCGTGAAATGGGCCTGCTTGGTGAAAACATACTCGGAACCGGGTTTAACTTTGATATCGAAATAAGGTATGGTGCAGGTGCTTTTGTATGCGGAGAAGAAACGGCCCTCATCCATTCCATGGAAGGCCTCAGAGGCGAACCTACGGTAAAACCTCCCTTCCCTTCAGTCGAAGGTTATCTGAAAAAGCCCACCAATGTAAATAATGTCGAAACTTTCGCGAACGTTCCCGTTATCATCAACAAAGGCTGGGAATGGTTCTCGTCAATAGGAACTGAAAAGTCAAAAGGCACCAAGGTGTTTGCGCTTGCAGGGAAAGTGAACAACGTAGGGCTTGTTGAAGTTCCCATGGGCACCACCCTTCGCGAGGTCATCTTCGAAATAGGCGGAGGGATACAGCATGGCAGGGAATTCAAGGCAGCACAAACAGGAGGTCCTTCGGGCGGCTGTCTTACAAAAAAACATCTTGACACACCTATCGATTACGATAACCTGATCGCAGCCGGTTCCATGATGGGATCGGGCGGGCTTATCGTTATGGACGAGGATGACTGCATGGTAGCCATTGCCAAGTTTTATCTTGGCTTCACGGTTGAAGAATCCTGCGGAAAATGTTCTCCCTGCCGTATCGGTAACAAACGTTTATACGAACTTCTTGAAAAGATCACCCAGGGCAACGGCACGATGGACGACATCGACAAGCTGCGCAACCTGAGTACTGTGATAAAAGACACTTCGCTTTGCGGGCTGGGACAGTCCTCCCCCAACCCGGTACTTTCAACCATTGAAAATTTTATTGAGGAGTACCACGAACATGTGAAGGATAAAAAATGCCGCTCCAGGGTTTGCAAATCCATGATGCAGTACCTGGTTGTCGACGAAAAATGCATAGGCTGTACACTTTGTGCACGCAATTGCCCGGTGAATGCCATCAGCGGAGAACGCAAACAGGTTCATTTCATCGACCAGGTCAAGTGCATCAAATGCGGAGCCTGCCTGGAAAAATGCAAATTCAACGCAATCATTATTAATTAGGAAAAGGAACGTTATGAACACGATAAAACTGATCATCGACGGAAAGACCGCAGAGGTTCCTGAAAATACCACGCTTCTAAAGGCAGCCAAGACCGTTGGCATCGATATACCTACCCTTTGTTACTTCGAACTGAAGGACATGAACATTGAAAACCGTCCGGGCGGATGCCGCGTTTGCGTGGTTGAAGTCAAGGGAAGACGGAATCTCGCACCAGCCTGTAATACCATGGTGGCAGAGGGTATGGAAGTTTACACACATAACATCAGGGTATTGAACGCACGCAGAACCGTACTGGAGCTCATACTCTCCGATCATCCTGCAGAATGTCTGACCTGTGCCAAATCAGGGAGTTGTGAGCTCCAGAGCATGGCACAGCAACTCGGCGTGAGAGAAATACCTTACCAGGGTGAGCAGTCGAAGTACCGCAAGGACACTTCGCCTGCCATCATCCGGGATGTGGATAAATGTATCATGTGCCGGCGGTGTGAAATGATGTGTAACGACGTTCAGACGGTAGGCGCGCTGTCGGCCGTCAACAGAGGCTTCATGGCAGTGGTGGCCCCGGCATTCGAAATGAATCTCGAGAAATCTCCCTGCACTTACTGTGGACAATGTGTATCTGTCTGTCCCACCGGTGCCCTGACCGAAGTTGACCACTCGCGCAACGTAATTAATGCTCTCGCTGATCCTACAAAGACTGTTGTTGTACAGACAGCGCCAGCCGTCAGAGCTGCTTTAGGAGAAGAATTTGGCCTTGCGCCAGGCACCCTTGTAACTGGTAAGATGGTCGCCGCACTACGACGACTTGGATTTGACTATGTATTCGACACTGACTTCGCCGCTGACCTTACGATCATGGAAGAAGGCACCGAACTACTCGACCGTCTTACCCGTTACCTCAAGGGTGATAAGGATGTGAAACTTCCCATCCTTACCTCCTGCTGCCCGGGCTGGGTGAATTTCTTCGAACATAATTTCCCCGAAATGCGCGATATTCCTTCAACCGCAAAGTCGCCCCAGCAGATGTTCGGGCCCATTGCCAAGGAATATTTCGGAAAGAAACTCGGTATTGACCGCAAAAACATGGTAGTGGTCTCCATCATGCCCTGCCTGGCTAAGAAATACGAATGCCAGCGTGATGAATTCAAGGTCGATGGTGATCCCGACGTGAATTATTCGCTCTCAACCCGTGAACTTGCCCATCTTATAAAAGCATCGAATATTGACTTTAATTCACTGCCTGCTGATGAGTTTGACAACCCCCTCGGAGAGTCTACCGGCGCCTCTGTCATTTTCGGAACAACCGGCGGGGTGATCGAAGCCGCATGCCGGACGGCATATGAACTTTATACGGGAAAGAAACTTGAGAAGGTTGATTTCAACCAACTCCGCGGACTTGAAAACGTGCGTAAAGCCACCATCGATTTCGACGGATTACCCATCAATATCGGGATTGCACATGGACTGGGCAATGCCCGCAAACTGCTCGAAGACATCCGCGACGGCAAGAGCCATTTCCACGCAATTGAGATTATGGCCTGCCCGGGAGGTTGCATAGGAGGAGGTGGACAACCCTTCCACCACGGCGATTCCCAGGTCATCAAAGAAAGGGCTTCAGCCTTGTACCGCGAAGATGAGGGCAAACCCATCAGGAAATCGCATGAGAACCCATTCATACTTGAATTGTATAAAGAATTTTTAGGCATCCCCTGCGGAGAAAAGTCTCACCACCTGCTGCACACACACTACTTTGATAAGAGTGCGGGGGTGTTTGTGGAAGAGTAAAGGCGAAAAGCGAAATAAAGAAAAGCGAAAAAAAATCAAATACAGATTTTAACAATGAGAAGTAATAAAATATTTGAAATCACTTTGAACATAAATTTCGCTTTTCGCCTTTCGCCTTTCGCTTTTTCATATTAACCCACTACCAGAATATATACCCACTATGGCCAAGATAAAATTATCGGAAAAGAAGATACAGGAGTTGAAAGATGTTTGCAAAGCTTTCAACAATGAGAAAGGAGAGCTTATCAATGTTCTTCACAAGGCCCAGGGCCTGTTCGGCTATCTTCCGGCCGAAATCCAGGAAATCATAGCCAAGGAACTCAGCCTTTCGGTTGCCCACGTTTACGGTGTTGTCACATTTTACTCCTACTTTACTATGCAGCCCAAAGGCAGGCA